>Ga0080004_1110151_pt1 | contig 50947 bp, 43 predicted proteins | sample WasSprMetagenome_FD_69207 | JGI IMG/M metagenome (GOLD analysis project Ga0080004, IMG submission 69207) | Sulfidic aquatic microbial communities from Washburn Spring, Yellowstone National Park, USA - WS (SPADES assembly) (version 2) | ecosystem: Environmental > Aquatic > Thermal springs > Hot...
CCAAGTTCAGCAAATCTGTAGTTTATAAATCTAAGCTTTTTGCCGTTAGGTGATTTTTTAGATGTTTTAAATGGGTTTACATAAATTGTTTTAATTCCGTGAAAAGCTGCTTTATACTCTGTGAACATCTGTATTCTCTTATAGCACCACAAGGATTTTTCCCATGAGAGTTTGTAACTGCTGTTGCTATTCTCTTTGAGCTTATCCAAATCCTCAAAGACTATTAAAGCGCTGTGCTCTTTGGCTATATACACAAGCCTCTTAGATGCTCTGTGAGCAGAGTCCATCAATATGTTCCTAGCTTTGCTAAGCCACCTACCCCTAACCCATTTTATGAACCTCCAAGAATTTGGATACCTCCTCTGCAAATCTTCAGAAAGCTTCTTTAGGTGAAGAGCTCTTCTAAGACCTTTAAAAGGTATAACACCTATTGTGATTAGGTTGCTGTTTAAATCAATTACTGTGTATGTTATGTTGTTGAAGTTTATGTCTATACCCATAACAGCCCTAGAATCCATGGGCTTAACATCTCTGTGAAATGTTATATAAACAAATATCTTATTGCTTCTACAGCTAACCAATATCTCCCCTGGTCTCCAAGAGCCATCGAGGTACTTATCTAAATACTTATACCACTTGAGCCTCAGCCCAACCCACTGATTATTTAGAACAGCTATTCTCAATGTTTTTGAGCTGAAGTCTATTCTATAGTCTAGTGGGTGTATCCTTGCAGTCAGCTTCTTTAAAACAGGTTTAGAATCGTTATTCTTCTTAGTTGCTTCAACAACCTCCTTGGCACGCTTGTAAATCTCTGAAACATGGTGAGCCCTAAAACCTTGTCTCCTCAACTCACTGTAGAACATCTTATGCAGCTTCTCTTCAGACGGAACATCATCTAAAAGCCAAATACCATCAACTACACATTGAACTGCATCTCTATACAATTTTAGGAATTGAATTAGTATAGACTCACCCCCCTCGGGGGCAACAGCCTCAACTCTTGCTGTTGCCAAAACCCTCATAGAGAGGCTCATAGACTATCACTAATTGAATTTTGTTAACAAGGCTTATAAATATTGTTGACTTCTATAGTTCTGAGGGTTTCATGAACATTGTTTATATGTTTGAAGCTAGTGTAGTTAAGATATCTGGTGATAGATACGTGATATACCCACCCAAAGACTACCAACTAAAGCTCAGGAAGTTCCATGGGAGGAAGGTTAAGGTGTTAGTAGTTATAGAAAGTGATTAAGCTACGTATTTACAGCTAATCACAAGTATTCACAGTTGATGCAGACCTGGCTACGGCTTTATCACTGTATATTCTGTGGTTTCCATAAAACCTTTGCATACAAGTTCCTTTAGTCTCTCTGGTTTTAGTGCATTGAATATTATTACCTCTACCCCATATTTCTCAATAGCCTTTGCCATATACTTGTCAACGACTGATTGATGCATTGAGTCAAGAGTTTCTGAGTTAATCTCTTTAACAATGAGGTTATGTTTGTCGCTAATTCCGTTCACAAGCTTTGCTAAAAAAACTCTTTTGCAACCCAGTTTGCCAGCTATTAGCACTGCTATTGAGTCGCTTGTCACATCCCATGAATGTGGAAGCTCGTCGAATTGTTTCAATATCTTATATGGTAATACTATGGGTAAGAATCCTTTCTCAATAATCTTCTCGATATCCTCAAGATTCTCAACCTCTATGCCTACATTGCTATACAGAGCTATGAATACTCCGTAGACCTCCATAGATTTTATAGCCATCCAGTGAGCAACATCATTTGAAAATCCTGCCTGTCTTTGTGTCTCGAGGACTGCATCTGCAAATATGCTTCCCCCAGGAACGACAATTACTGGTTTGCATTTTTTGTGCACCTCTTCTGCGATGCTAAGTAGCTTTCTCAACTCCCCAGGCATCTTAATTAGATGACCACTTACTTTAAGAACGTTACACTCCACTTTTAGACACCCAGTAGAAGGCCATAAGTGCTGCGGCATATGCCGGTAATACTGCTGAGATTTTTTCGCCAATAACATCATCTATATCTATGACCTCTCTGAACCCAGCTCTCTTACTAGCTTCAATAGCTAGATGCTTCCCAACACCAGCTACAATAACTGTGAAGTTATCAAGGTCTGTGCTTAGCGATGCTAGCCATGACCTGATCTGCATGAGATTCTCAAACACTTTAAACACCTGTACTTCGTATATATACCTAGCAATTTCAGTGATCTCTTGTCTTGTAAGCATCCTGTTGTCAGCACAGGGAACTCTTGAAAGCCTTGCAAGTGCCTCTTCAACACTCTTCCCCCTACCATCAGCAGTTTCAGTAGTATAATTCTCACTCTTTATAAAACCTAGAACTAGGTGAACATCTCCTGATAAAGCAAATCTCTCTGAAGATACCCTGGCCCAAAGCCCCTTATAGGGAACCTTATCTACTATTGCACACACATTTGTTCTAAGAACACCTGTATAAATAAGCTCTCCAAAAACTAGTTTCTCAGGATCTGTCTTTCCCCTCACAGCAATCTTCCCATTGACAACAGGTATTATGGTTGTGGTTGTGCTACCAATATCTATGAAAACAGCATTCTTAAGCCTCTTCTCTTCTGCAAGTCTCTCTAAAAGCCACGCTGAGGCAGTCCAATTTGCAGCTGCGACAGATAAATGGTTTTGAATAGCTGTTTTAGCATCTACCAACTTCATATCGGTAGACACGTAGAGCTTGTGCATAGCATCTTGAAATACATTCTCAACTGTATTCACAATGTAACTCACTCCATCATATTTATCCTCAAACACATCGCTAAGCTCAGCAGTCATGCACGTAGATACCACATATCTTTGCTGAACCGGTAGCAAGGCATTCTTCAACTCTTTTAAAGATGATTCTATAGATGCTCTGCCTAAAATCCACACAGGATTATAGATTCTAACAATTCTCTCAATAGTGATAGAGTAGTCTCTGACCCTAATCCTCACAGCTTTTACATTTGCTCCCCCTATATCGAGCCCTACAAAAACTTCTGGAAGAGCCATCTCTACGCCACTCCTCTTCTATGCATCATGATATAGTTTTCAATATCCTTAAAAACCACCTTAAATACCTCTGCAGGCTTTCCAACAGGCATGATGTAAACAGGAACCTCATGCCTGTTTTCAACAACTATTTCAGCAACTTTATCATCAATAAAAGCACCTATTGCTACTGTTCCAAGGCCTAGTGCTGTGGCCATTAGGTATATGTTTTGCCCTGCGTGACCCACCTCCATAGGCACATATCTAAACCTACCCCTCTCACCATAGATTCTTGTAGTTCTCTCAAAAACAGCAGCCATAACCATATCTACTGGAGCCCTCCTAACCCACTGCTGACCTAGAGCAGCCTTGGCAAGAACATCCCTATAGTCCCCCCTCCTAACAAGCCTTAGAGCATGCAGCTCACCAACATATTTATACACCCCAGCATCTACATAGCCTCCATCATCCTTTGCAACACCTCTCTCACCAATAACAGTATAGATTTCTAGAGGATACGTAGCACCAGCGCTAGGTGTGGCTCTAAAGCCTTTGTAATGATCTGTAATCCCATAAGCTGCCCAGAGGATCATAGAGAGTTGCTCTAGGGAAATAGGCTCATCCTTAAAGCGCCTTATACTCCTCCTAATAAGAATAGCCTCTTCAATACTTATGGAGGTAACCTTTTTTGGAAGGGGTAAAGGTGTGTAGCTCATTTCCTAAACCTCGAATTAAGATCAGATTTTTGTTAGATAAAAACTAATTATTAAGATCAATGTTTCATTTAAAAGAATTGAAATTATTCATAAATGAGCTTTGCAACTGAATTGCAAGCAATTATGCTATCAGATCTCAAATCTCTCTACTTTAGTATATTGCTTAACATCATTATACTGCTTCTTTAAAAGCTTTTCAACAGCTTCTCTCGAAACACCTGTTGTTGCACCTGGCATTGTAACACATGTTGCACCTACTGCTTGTCCAAAAATCAGCATCTCTATTAATGCATTTGCGTCAATATCCATTAACATGTTTTTCTTTACCCCATTTCTATGCAGCATGTAAAGCACTCCAGCATCAAAGGCATCTCCAGCTCCAGTAGGGTCAATGACTTCAACATTGAATGGTTTCTGAGCAATTTTTAATCCATTTTGCGTATATAGAATGGCACCTCCTTCTCCTAATGTTACAAACAGCAACTTAACGCTTGATCCCCTTAGAACTTTTCTCGCACCTTTATCAATATCCTCTTCACCTGTCAAAATCTTAAGCTCTAATTGGTTACAGTGGACAATGTCAGAATATCTAATGGCTCTCAATATATGTGGTATTTTCTCTTCTTGTCCAAGTGCAAAATCCAGAAACGTTAAAGCACCATCACTATTTGCTTTTTCAATAGCTTTATAAGCTACATCATCAAAACCTCCTAGTGCACCCATTGCCAGGAAGAAGTACCCGGGTTTTGCCTCACTATAACAGCGAGTGACATGAGCTAGATCTAGATATGCATTTGCACCTATGTAGTTTATGAACCTTCTATCCTTACCCCTTTCAACAAGTATCAACGTTACAGAAGTATGCACATTATCAACAACTTTTGTACAATGCCTTACATTATAGTTCTTCAAAGTTTCAACAATAAATCTAGAAAACATGTCATTACCTACAGAACCACACACAAAAATATTCGAACCATTAAGACCAAGCTTAGCAAGATCAACTGCTATGTTTAGCGGATGGCCACCTGTTGACACATAGAAATGATTCGTCCTAATAATTTCACCTGGCTGTGGAATTCTATCCAAGTTATATGCAATGATATCAACTACGAAAAAACCTGTTAACATTATTGACATAAATGAAATACACCAAACAGCAACACACTCAAAGAAGTAGATATAAGTTTATTAGAATTTTGACTGATGATACAAAATATTTTAATCACAAACTTGAACTTCTTTAGCCCTCTACCTCAGTCTCTACAATGCTACTGTTTCCATGGAATAGATGCTCTACTTAACAAAAAGATTACGAGCTGGGTTTACTCAATTTTTATCGCCAACGCTATAGAGTTAATGAGATATGATAGGTTATGAGCTGTTGGAAACTGTATGGCAATGGATAGCCATGGGTTAAGAGGGTTGCAAATGCTGTGGTGAGCAATAAATGGTTTTGGTCTCGAGCGCATAGTTTAAATACTGTTTGTGTTCTCTTGATTTATAAGATAGTGTAGTGGGGTGTGTTTTAATATGCATAGAAATGTTGATGAAAGTGTATTGAAAGATGTGGCGAAGTTTGAGGGTGTTGATGTGGAGTTCTTGTTGAGGGGGCTTTCGAGTGGAAGAATTATTTTGTTTGGTAATGTTAAGAGGAGCTTTGTAAAGCCTGTGGCTATTGGTGAGGGGCTATTCACCAAGGTTAATGTGAATATAGGGACTAGTGGTACTGTTGTGGATCTTGGTATGGAGGTTAAGAAGGCTAGAGTTGCTGTTGATTTTGGTGCAGATACAATAATGGATCTCTCTACAGGTGGGAATTTAGATGAAATTAGAAGGACTTTGATTGAAGCTTCTAAGCCCTTGCCTTTTGGTACAGTACCTACTTATCAGGCTTGGATAGAGGGGGTTGCAAGATTTGGTACAGCTATACCATCAGACTATTTCATCTCGGTTGTGGAAAGGCAGCTGAGAGATGGTGTAGACTTCATGACTATACATGCAGGTGTTTCGAGGGAGCTTGCTTTGAAAGCAGTTAGAGGCTCTAGGCTCATGCCTTCTGTTAGTAGGGGTGGTACAATGCTGATTGTTTGGATGTTGGAAAACGCTAGTGAGAATCCTTATTTGAAGCATTGGGACTACTTACTAGAGCTGTTCAGGGAATACAATGCTGTGATAAGTCTCGGTGATGCTCTAAGACCTGGAACGATATTTGATGCTCATGACGAGCTTCAGATAGCTGAGCTTGTGAATAATGCTAGGCTTGCTAGGGACGCTATTTCCAAGGGTGTGCAGGTGATGATCGAGGGTCCTGGGCACATGACTATGGACAGAGTTGTTGCTGATATAAAGCTTGAGAAGAGCTTGAGTGGTGGAGCTCCATACTATGTGCTAGGCCCGCTAGTAACTGATGCTGCTGTTGGTTACGATCACATAGCTACAGCCATAGGCGCTGCAATAGCTGCTGCAGCTGGTGCTGACCTTATATGCTACCTCACACCATCTGAACACCTTAGCCTTCCAAATGTTGAACAGGTTAAGGAGGGGCTTATAGCTGCTAAGATAGCTGCCCATGCCGGGGATTTGGTGAAGCTAGGGCCTAGAGCTGCTAAGAGTGATGCTGAGATAAGCATTGCTAGAGCTAAACTTGACTGGAGCAAGCAGATAGAGCTAGCGCCAGATCCTGGAAGGGCATTGGCAATGAGAACTCAGTTCGAAGGTAATTTAAAGAGCTGTACAATGTGTGGACAGTACTGCGTTTTTCTCTTACTAGAAAAATATTTGAAGAGTAGAAAAGAGACCACGCTTAATGAGCTTATGAATAAGCTAGAGGTGAGTAGATCATATGTGCTCTAACGACATGTGGGTGTGGAGCACCTGGGTAAAAACACCTTTACTTAAAGGAAGGGATCTTGTAATAGCATCAGCATGCCTAAGATTCATAAACAACGATGTTCTGGAGAAGCTTGGGAGAGGCAAGGTAGTGCTCTTTGCATGCCCAGAAAGAGAACACCCAGCACTCTATGGAAAAATAGCTAGCATTATAAGATCGTCAAAGCCTAGGACAATAACAGTTGTAACTGTTGATGGAAGTCCACATTGCTTTCAGCTCCACGCTGCTGTAAATGAGGCTGAATACATACTTGGAGAGAAGATAGATAAGAAGCATTATGTAGTGGTAGATGGAAAGGAACTCCATGAAATATCTCCAGATGCTGTAAGAGTTGCTAGATATCTTCACTTAGTGGAGAAGCTTGTAAAAGAAAATCCAAAGATACTAGAGGAATTAAAGAAACATAGCTTAGAATACATACAATCAATTATGTGAAAGACCCTAAAAACTAAGAAGCCATGATAAAATACATAAAATCATGTAATTCTCTTAGTAAAGCCAGCTTCAAACAATTACACAACAATAAATTCGCCAACCACTATTTTCAAAATGTTTAGCGTTATGAGAGTTCTTATACTTATATTTACTATTCTTTGTAATTAGTGTATTTCCAGCACCTAACATATTCCCCATCTATTTCTATAAATGGTGGTAATTTGTGGAAGCACACATCTTTGGCATAGGGACATCTACTCGCATATCTACAGCCATAAATTAGAAACTCTTTTATTTCTAGTGCTGAAGGCTTTATCAATGGGTATTTTTCTCGTAGGGCTGGATCAGGCTCAAGTATTGATTCTAGTAAGGCATATGTATATGGGTGTTTAGGTTCTTGGTACACTTTTGATGTGGGTCCATACTCTACTAATGTCCCTCTATACATGACAGCTATGTAGTCACCTATATAGTATGCTGTTGACAAATCATGTGTAACATAGATTATAATCATGTTAAGCTTCTCTTTCAAATATTTTAATATGTTCAGTATGTTCACTCTTAGTGTAGCATCGAGCATGGAAACAGGCTCGTCTGCAAGTAGTATTTTTGGATTAGTTAAAAGGGCTCTAGCAATGGATATTCTCTGTAGTTCTCCTCCAGAAAATTCATGTGGGTACTTACCAGATATTCTATCTAGACTCAATCCTACAAATCTCAATGCTTCATCAATTCTACGCTCAATTTCATCTCCATTTCTAATTCCACATATATTCCTTACAGTGTCGCGGAAGTATGAGTCTATTCTTCTCAGTGGGTTGAATGTTTCATAGGGGTCTTGAAATATTGGCTGAACCTCTCTTCTATACCACCTAACCATAGAACCTTTCAATCTATGGACATCGTACCCCTTATACATAACCCTGCCAGAGTCAGGTTTTACAACCCCCATAATCACTCTAAGCAATGTTGTCTTACCGCTACCAGTTTCACCAGCTAATACAACTATCTTGGGCTTTTCAAGATCTATATTCAGCGATATGCTGTCCAATACTTTAAACTTCTTTAGACCTAAAAGCCCATAGCCATATAACTTCGTTACATTCTCTATAATTAGACTGTTATTTATACTCATTCGCATCACCTCTTACTTGCATAGAGCCAGCATTTCACATATCTGTCTTTACCTAGTGAAACAGCTGGTGGTTCTTCCCTTCTACAGATATCCATGGCGAACGGGCACCTAGGATGAAACCTACAGCCAGGTGGGGGATTGACCAAATCTGGTGGTTGTCCAGCTAAACCTTTCCTAATTGTTTTATCCCCTTTTCTAATGAGCGACTCTATTAACGCTCTTGTATATGGATGTAGCGGTTCCTTGAAAACATCAAAAACATTGCCCACTTCAACAATGTTTCCTGCATACATAACAGCAACTCTGTCATCCATGTATGCATGCACAGACATGTCATGTGATATTAGCATTAGCGAGCTTTTACTATTCTCACGCCATTCTCTAATCAGCGATAAAATTATTCTCTGTGTGACGACATCAACAGCTGTTGTAGGTTCATCAGCTATAACTATTCTTGGGTTAAAAAGTAAGCTTAATGCTATGACCACCCTCTGCCTCATACCACCAGAGAGTTGATGAGGATAAGCATTTATGACCTCGGGAGGAAGACTTAAAGATGATAATATATCCTTCAAGTGCCTCATTACCTCATTCTTGTCCATCTCCATGTTATGATACTTAAAAACATTTATGAACTGATCCTTTATTCTTTTCAAGGGATTCAACACATTCATAGAATTCTGTGGTATGTAGGACATTTCCAGCCACCAAATCTTTTTCCTAACCTCTTCAATGCTAAGCCTATTCAATTCTACAACATTGCCATCTCTAGTATATAGAAATATACTACCACTTCTTACTAGTAGTGGAGGAACTATAGCACCATAAATCATTTTAGCTAGCGTAGATTTGCCACAGCCGGACTCTCCTGCAATGCCCAAAACTTCACTATCGCGAAGCGTGAGGGAAACATTATCAACTGCATGAACAAATACCCTTCTTTTTCCTCCAATAAACACCTCATAACCTCCATCTAAGTTATTCATGATTAGAATATCTCTCGCCATTTCTACCCCCATGTAACTCTAGCTCTTGCAAACAGATATTTATCGATTTCAACCATTAGCACATACAATGATAGCACGAACATCACTAAGAAAACTACTGGTATGGCTAACCACCACCAGAGGCCTAGGAGTATTGCTTGGTAATACATTGCCCAGTGTATTGTTGTTCCTATGGTTACTTCCTCCATCTTCATGGCGCCAAATATGGATGCTGTTACCTCATTTCCTATAGCCCACGTCATTGTGCCTACAACATTTATCATCAGATATCTGAGGAGGTATGGTGCAAAATCTTTAACAATAATTTTGTATATCGCTAATCCAGAGAAGTATGATGTATAGATGAAAGTTCTTTGACGTAGACTAGATATTATTGAATAGATTGCTCTTGCAGGGAATCCCCAGCCTATTAAACCCATTATTATACCTATCAATGGTATGGTTAGGAAGTCTCGCCATATATAGAATATCACCATGAGTAAGGGAAGACCTGGAAGTACACATATTACATCAGTTAGTGTTAGTAGCACCACTCTTACAATAGATGATGAGAGAGCTGCTATTGAGCCTACAGACCATGCAATGAGGACTGATATTACTGCTGCTACAAAGCTTATGACTATGGTGTTTCTAAGGGCTAGAGGCACTAATAAGAATAGGTCTTGCCCCATAGATGTGGTGCCAAAGAGATATTTAGAGCTTGGTGGTAGGGCTGGAGGGGCGTAATACCACCTCCCAGGGTTTATAGCTATTGTTTGTGGGAATATAAATGAGTATATCAGGATACCTATGAATATAGATAATGGTAGTAGGAATGATGGTTTTAATACGAATTCCTTAAATCTGTAGACATATGCCATGCAGCTCACCCTTGGCCTGGATATCTAATTCTTGGATCTATTAATGGATACACCAAGTCTAGAATTAGGGTAGCTAATGCTGTAGCAACTGTAGCGAAAAAGAGTATGCCTAGCATAAGATTGTAATCAGCATTAGCTATAGCACTTTGCAATACATATCCTATGCCTGGATAATTAAATAGATACTCTACTAGGAGAGACCCTACGAAAACTCTTGAAATACCTAAAACAAGTGATGTGAACTGCGGTAATATTGAGTTTCTAAATATCATAAGTCTAATGGATCTTGTTGGAGCCCCTTGTAAAAACGAGTACACTATGAAATCCTCTTCACGCATTTTAAGTGCTAGTGCCTTCATGCTAACAAATCCTCCAAACCATCCAAAAACCACTAGAACTAATAATGGGAATAATGCTCTTCTCAACATATAGATAAACATTTCAATAGCTGTAGCGCCACCGACATATCCACCACTCGGTATAGGTAATTTAAGGACTAAGGCATAGAATACCAAAAAAGATACTGCCAAAACTGCAAAGGGTATAGGCTGAAAAGCTATTGCAACATCTTCTAAGATATTTGAAACCTTTCTATGCCTAGTTAAAGCAGCTAAAACCCCTATACCATTGCCCACAAGCCAACTGATAACAGAGGCTAACAACAGCAATGTTATTGACCATGGAAGTGCTTTTCCAATAATCTCTCTAGCACTTGTAGGAAAGAAAGCAAAAGAGGGACCCATTTCCCCAGTTATCATATAATTCTTTAAAAATATCAAATATTGTACAATAATTGGTTTATCCAGCCCATAAAGCTCCATAAGCTGTCTCTTCATAACCTCAATCTCTTCACCTGTAAGAGCAGAGCCTTGCGAAACCAACCTAGAGATAAAGAGATCTGCTGCATTGAATGGCATTAACCTGGATAAAATGAATGATATTGTTAATCCAATCCATATAACTAAGAGTGCTAATAGTGCTCTCTGCAATACATATTTTATGAGTGGATGCAAAGACAATCACCTGTAGAAATGTTTTAAATAAAAAAATGTTTGTTTTTGGTTATTTTCTTTTTGTTATCCATCCTATTGCGAATCCTATTATTAGTAGCACTATTGCTATTGCTATTGTTGTTGTCCATTCTGTTACTGTTTGTGTTACTGTTGTTGTTGCTGTCATAGTAGCTGTTAATACTGAGCTCACTGTTGATACCACTGTTGACACTATTGTTGTTGGGACAACAACAGTTGTTGTAAAGGTTCCAGGAGCTGTTGTGACAGCTGGAGGCGCAGTAGTGGTAGTAGCTGTAGTTGTTGGAGTTGTTGTGGTAGTAGGCGAAGTAGTTGTCGTCGTTGTGGTGGGTGTCGGACTAGTAGTTGTTGTCCTAGGCGTGGTTGGACTAGGTGAAGTAGTTGTTGGGGTTGCCATTGCTTGTGCTAATTTCTTTAAAGCCTCTTCTGGTAATGTTGGGAATGTTATTGTCCCTGGTGGTGGCTCATTTACAGGTCTACTTGTAGGTGTATCGATACTAGATTTAACAGGTATTAAATTGCCGATAACTTGTTGAGCCATTTGATTACCCCATAGCTTCAAGCCTGTGTAGAAGTTGTATGCATTTGGCCAATTAGTCCAATAATCAGTTAGCACAGGCAATAACTTCTTGCAATCACCAGTCCAAATAGCTGGCATGTCTCTAAGCATTGTTAGAACAGCTTCCTTCAATGCCTTTATTGCCTCTGGACTGCCTGGTGGAGAGCTCAATGCTTTTAATATTGCTTCATCAAACTTTGGATCACAGTATCTTGCACCATTTGGTGAGTAGTTCCCTATGGGTTTTACATAATCGCATATCCATCCCTCAAAGTTTATAGGTAGTGCATTAGGATCATTACCGCTTATACCCCAGTAAGAACCCACTTCAAAAGCTCCATAGTTTAGCTGAGGAGTCCAGAATGATGCTGCTTCTAGTGGTATAACGTCTACGTCTATACCAAATTTCCTCCATTGCTCTGCAACTGCAAGTCCAAGGTCTATAGCATCATACTCAAAACCTGCTGGTATGTTGAGCTTCATTTTCCATGGTGCTCCATCTGGTAATAGCCATTTTCCATCTGGTCCTCGTTTAAATCCAAGGCTCTTAAGTATTTGTTCTGCAGCGTCTGGTGCATATCTCCACCAACCAGCACCCCAAACCCATCTAATCTCGGATTCTGTTAAATCTCTTGTTAGTAGACCTTGTGTCCGTGCCCATTTATAGACTTTAAGAGGTATGGATGGGTCGTAAACCTTTATCTTAGAGCCGTTTGGAAGAGTCAAAGTCATGTTGAGTAAATCGCTTAAGAGTAGGTTGTAGGTTAGGAATGCTTCAGCAGGCCACGCAGCAGCGCCAGGGACAACAGTCATTCTCTGAACACCCTTATAACCTATAGTCATAACCTCTGTCATGTTTATTGCTAGCGTTAGAGCCCATCTAACCATGGTTATATTGTATGGGTACTTCATGTTGTTGAAGTATATGCCCCTAACTGTTGTGTCATAACCCCAGAAATATGGGTAATATGGTAGCCATGCTTGAACTCTATCGCCAAGCTGACTCTTTAGAGATTGCCATGCTTGCCAAGTTGCATCAAAAATCCAGTCAAGCTCACCTCTAGCCATAGCAACAACTTTATCAGTTTCTGTCTTAAACACTCTAAACATAACGTATTTCGGTCCTGGCCAAAGAATTATTTTCTTCTCGTATAGAGGCATTATACTTGACTTATTCCAATCATCTCTCCTCTTCCAAAGGAACCATGTCCCACCAGGATCATACTTATACAGTACGTAGGGTCCTATGCACAAGGGTGGGTTATATAGATCTGTATGTATCTTGTCATATGTAATGTTCTTTGCTTTATAGTAATGCTCAGGCATCATAAAGTTGTATATGCCAGGACCTATCAACGTGAAGGCTAAGTAATGGAAATAGGGATTAGGCCTCTTAAGCTTTATTGCAAGAGTGTAGTCGTCTATTACCCATGCAGAGTCAACCCAAACATTTAGAGCAGAGTATGCAGATAACTTGTTGTTAGCTTTAGAAACATTAATTGCAAAGACGATATCCCTTGCAGTAAATGGATATCCATCACTCCAGTAAATACCCTTCCTAATCTTTATAGTTAACATCGTGTAATCAGGGCTATAGGTAGGGAGATCTTCAGCAACCCACGGCTTCGTAACACCATCCTTATAATCAGTGTAATACAGAGTTGAAAAGCAAACCTGATTAACGCCAATCACTGTTGATTGTCCACCTATAACCCAGGGATTAAAGTTATCTGGGTTAGCAACACTACTTATTTGAGTATCAAATATCACTGTTTCTTCTCTTTTAACACCTGATGGTAGAGTTAGTTGCGCATTTAGAGAGGGAATACCCATTGTTAGTGACAGTGCAGATACAGCAATCAATACTAGTAATATAAGCGATGCACAGGCCTTGTGCATCACCTATATTCACCTTCCATAACCAGCTATTTGTATGAATCTGTTTTTAAACTTTTTTGAAATAATTACCATAATTTTCGTAAAATAAAAGAAGTTATTGCTAATATGATTAATATTGGTAATGCCAAACATATCATAGATAACATACCAACATCTTTAAATGTATGTCGCCAAAAGCAGCAATATCCATCATCACAGTCGCAGTCACAGATGCTGACCAGATCCTACATATTGTTATGAGGTCAAGGGCTATGCGCTAAAGAAAATCGCATTGCACCAATGTTATGAAGTCCATATGCATCTATATAATGGAGATGATGCTAAGGGTTTCTGTTCAATGAAGCTTTACTATGCATTCTTTGTCTATCGCTATACAAAATGCTTCCCCTAAGCTTAATATTTATTAAATTTGCATCCTGCCTTAGCATGGTTTTCTGGGCAATTACCTTTGAATAGCTGTAGTATATCTGTGGATGCCCTGTTCTTGCCCTTGAGACCATTTGTCCCTAGATGTTTATCCTCATTATTATATTTGTTTGTTGCATCTAGGGGCTTCCACCTCGCCCACAAAGATTTTGGCATCTCTGTGGGTTCATGGGTGGCTGTCGAGCCAAACGGAATGAGGCTTCCATCTAGGTTTAGCCAGCCAGGGCTTGGAGCAGAGCTCCCATTGCCCAGGTGGGTTCGGGGAATGCAAATAAAATCATGGCTCACAGATCTAACCCAGGCATCAATCATGGAACAGCCCCTAGAAGCACTTCATCAAAAGCATCCTATATATTGAAAGATGCTTACTGAAAATAGGCATGGAAGATCGAGGTGCAAAGATATGGCTTCATATGTAAATAGAGATGCTGTTGTAACAATAGATCTCTATAAGAAGTCTCTCAAGAAGTATTCAATATATGGGGTCTTCTGGATTTTTAAATATCCTTAAGTATGTGTAGATCCAGGAGCTTAAGGAGGATTAGCGATGATATTATGAAAAATTAAGTTGTGTAAAACTATATGGGCTGTTTCGGTTTTCATAATTATTTGTAACACTTATTTTCATTGATGTTTAAGACTTAGAGTTGAGTTTATAAGTTGCTGTTGTTTATAAGCTTGGTTAGTGACCCCAAGTTTCCGAGACCCGCAGAGGCTATGAACCCTAGGCGACTAGGTGGAAGCCACTGCGGTGAGGGGGCTTGGGGAGACTGTTGAGAAGTAGGTGGTGGGGAGCCTGAAAAAAGCGAATATGAAGGGCAATGAACCACTATCTACCGAGAAACGGCTGAGCTCCTGTGTGGAGCTACTATGGCTGGTTATTTGTTGGGTGTTCTATGGATGTGGGTATGTTTTTAAAGAGTTTTGATACTATGAGTGTTGCTAGTTTTGGTTGTCTATCCCTGCTGTAAATTCCTTTTCTATTTAGTATAGTTCTCCCAGGGTTCTGGGGTGTTCTGAAGTCTGCAAAGTTCCATATATGCAACCCTACTACATAGTTCCTCTTTATCAATGCTTCTATGTAGCTTCTAATAAACTCTGCTTGGTATTCTTCTGACCACATCTGTGGGGGATCGCTGTGTAGGCCTAGAATTGCATCTGCACCAAACTCTGTTATGATGATTGGTTTCTCTGGGAATTTTTGATGTATTTCCTCCACTTCCTTTAGCATGGATTCTGCACCCCTATTTATATCACCCCACTCGGAGTACCATCCACGGTAGTAGTTAAGTGATATTACGTCAACGTAGCCTAGGGCGAGATCTCTTACAGATCTATGGGATGCAAATGTTACTGGTCTTGATGGATCTAGTTCTTTGAAGAATTTGGACAGCCTCCTTATGAACTCTGCTACCTCTGGTACATCGCTTGGCGGCTCATTTGTAACACTATACATTATTACTGAAGGTCTGTTCTTATGCTGTTTAACCATCTCTTCGATAAATTTCCTTGCCTTTGCTACATACTCCTCACTGCTAAACAGCTTCGCAATTTCATCTCTACTAAGAATGCGTTCTACACCTGAGTAGCATGTTGGAGGCTCTAGTATTACCATGAACCCGAATTCATCTGCTAGATCTAGGTGCTCATCTGAGTATGGGTAATGCGATGTTCTGAATGAGTTTGCCCCGATCTTCTTCATTAAGTAAAAGTCTCTCACTAAAACAGATCCAGGTAGATACTTCCCTGTTACTGGGAAATCTTCATGCCTACCAAAACCTTTAAGATAAACAGGTTTTCCATTGAGATAAATCCTACCATTCTTAACCTCAACACTTCTAAAACCTATGCGTTCATGTACAATATCCTTTACCATGCCATCTACATGTAGCTCTACAACAAAGTTGTAGAGATTGGGCTCTTCAGGGCTCCATGGCTTAACACCAGTAAACCTCTTCTCATATGTAAACAGACCTGGCTTAACACTCTTCACAATCTCTTCATGAATAACCCTATTCAGTTCTCTATCCATTAACCTAATCCTTAAATCAACATCTCTATCACAAATGATGCTAATAGATGCTTTTAGCAAGCCCTCAGCATCAGTATATATAGTCATGTCGTCAACGTAACAAGTATCTGTAAACTCAAGGTATACAGGTCTATGAATACCGCCATAATGGAAAAAGTCATAAGCCGTTGCATTAAGCTCTCTTGCAGGCGGTAATGCATCTATTGAAGGGGTGTTATCTATTCTAACAACAACCTTATTAAAACCGCCATACACAACTTCATTAACTCTAAACCTAAACTGTGTAAAAGAGCCTTCATGCTCTCCTACAAAACTGCCATTTACCCACACCTTAGTTCTATACCCAGCACCTTTAAACACAATCCAAGCCATCTTATCTCTTAGATTTGTATCAATATATACATCTTTTTGATACCAAGCAACACCTGTAAACTGATCCCACTCAGGATTCTGCTCATTCCAAGAAGAAGGCACGTAGATTAAGTCGCTAGAGGTAAACCCTCTAAACCACTCCTCCCTATCACCCAACAGCTCTTTATCAACTCTAAACTTCCAGAAACCATCAAGCGAAACCCTAGGTCTGAACCAAGATTTCAACTTACCTCACACAGCAATTATATTAAAGCTAGCTTTAATAAATATTATCAACTACTTTCCTACAGCAGCTCACGCTCTTTGCACATTTTGGCTTTGTATTAGTTCGCCCTGAAAATAAATATGAAAAAGACTTTAGTGCCATGCGGCAAGTAGAATTAAATATTGAGCACAAGGCATTCCATTGTAACAAGCTTTATATATCTCTTCACTTATTTATCATTGTTAGGCGAATACCTTTGGTTAAGATTATTGTGTTTAGGGATTTAAGAGAGGGTAGCTATTTGGAGGAGGCATGCAGGATTCATAACAAGGCTTTTCCATTTGATAATGTTGAGTGCAATATATTCAATTCGTTTATTCTCAGTGATCCAAACCTTAGTGAAGAGTTAATGCTCTTCGCTTTAGATGACTCTGATGTTGTTAAGGGGTTTTTGTTTGGAGTGGAGATGGTTAAGGAGCCTAGAGAGGCTATTGAAACATATAAAGATGTTATTTGGGTTAAGGACTTAGCTATAGATCCCCAGCTCTCTAGAGATGAGTGGCTAAACGTTATTAGTTCTCTGCTAAGCGTATTTGAGGGTGTTGCTAGGGAGCGGGGCAAGAAGTTTGTTTCTCTCTATGCATATGCACCCTACTACTTTATGCCTGGCATAAATATTTTGTATGAGGATTATCTAGAGTTTTTTGAGGGTAGAGGGTATTTTAAGAAGGAGGAGAATGTTAACTATGAGGTTAACTTAGCACACTACTTTTACCCGAGGAGGGTTTCGAGGTTGGAGAACAGGCTTACTTCTGAAGGCATTGTTTTTAGGAGGGGTAGGGAAGAAGAGGCTGAAACAATTAGTAGCTGGGCTGGAAAGATTTTCTCCCCATTCTGGCGACTAGAGGTTCTCTACGCCTATAGAAATAAACCTCCAACAATCTGGGTTGCTGAGAAAGGAGGTGAGATACTTGGTTTTGCTGTTTACCTTAGAATGGGCAGAAATGAATTTGGTCCCATAGGTGTAGACCCAAATAAGAGAAAGCAGGGGATAGGCACAATACTACTATTCAAATCATTGAATAATCTAAAGGAGGTGGGATTCAGATATGCTGTAATACCCTGGACATCACATCTATACTTCTACACACAAGTGCCAGGAGTCGAGAGAATTAAGCATTACTATGTAATGACCAAGGAGCTAAGGCTGTAAAGTAACTAGGTTTTCTAAACACGGGAATGTAGTTAATTAAGAATAAGAAGAGACTGCTATAGGTTTGAAGTGATTTGTAATCAGCTGTAAACATTATACTATAAGCTGTGATCCATATTTAAATAGTTGGCGAGTGGTGAACGCAATCTCAACCAATCTATCTGTCTGCAAGAAAGTGTTATTGCACAGATGTTCTCAAGAAACATTTGATGATGGTTTTATGTGCTTAGGATGTTATTCATGGAGGGCTCAGCTTTTATATTTGCTTAGTTAAGCTAGATATGGAGGCATGGTGGGAAGTGTGTTGATTGATGGTTGGTGGTGAGGATGGTGAATAGGGGGTGGAAGCTATGTTTGTGTGGATGTAGCGTATCTCTCTACATCTATTTTTCTCAGAAGTCTTTTTTCAGCTAGTTTATCAAGAGCCTTTACCAAGTATCTTCTCTCTGGTTTGAAGCCATACCACTCAATAAATAGCTTCTCTATATCCCATATGCTGAATGCATTATTATTGTTTTTGGTGAGGTTCTCTTCGATGAGCGCTAAGGCGAATTGTGTATAGTCTGATAATCTGCTCCATGGGAACTGGAACCACACAAAACTCGGGGTTTCAATAAATATGTAGTTGGGTCTTAGGGTAGCTGTTGAGCGTTTCCACACTAGAGTGGCTGTTCTAACCTCTCTTGCTCCCCACCTATGGAGTATCTCCCTAGCTTTAGCTAGGTGCATTCCTGTAGCGGATATCTCTTCAACGGCTAGCACATTTAGCCCCATAAGCTTAGCCTCAACATCAACAGCTATCTCAACTCTAAGCCCTTTCACAACATCAGCTATACACTCTGCTACCTCAGCACCTCTAAACCTGTGAAAACATTTGATTAAGTCAACCAAGTAATTCCTACCTCTCTGACCAACCCACCTAATAGGCAAGGCAATAACTTTATCAACGTCGAGAAGATCACTCAGCATCCTACTGACAACATATCCACCCCTACCAACAGCAACAATGGCATCTGCCCTAAACCCACTCTCCATCACTCTATTACCAAGCCTAAAACTCCAATCAACAACCTCATCCCACGAAACATGCTTAACAGGGTATATAACCATGGTGCTACTCACAAAAAACTACTAGATAACAACGCCAAACATTTATAGCTAGCTATTTAAAGACATCAAACAGACAGTAGTTTAAATGCTTTAAACAACCTTTAACCATAAAGCATACTAAATCCTCAAAGACTATATACAACAAGAGCAGTAAAAGAGTGGTAAATGTTGTAATAAGCAAACTTTACTTAGTGAGAAGGTTCATTGCAGAGACATTGTTGCTCCATGGCTCAATGAGAAGAGCTCAAGGTAAAAGCCTCTATATATATTTAAACTGGATATTGTTTTATGAGAGAAAAGTGCTAAAACAATTGGCCTTGGGTAAACAGTTGAAGGTCTAGTGGGTTTTATAATCAAAGGTCTTGTTCATTTAGGGTGTGGAGGTGGCTGGGTTTGAAATATTTGTTGATGTGGGTGGGGATCTAAGTAGTTCGCTTAGAATTGCATTTATTTCCATTATCTTAACCTTTATAGCATCAAGTACAGGTTTTGGAGGTTCTACTTCTAACTCCCATAATTTCTTTAGGGTTTCAAAGAGTTCTTTAAAACCTACATACTCCATTAATTCGATGGTTCTGCTAATCTTCCTAATAATCTTCTCTATTGATTCAATCCTTATAGATAAATACTCACAACCTTTTTCTGTAAGCATATATACTCTTCTCTTACCCTCAGTACTTGATTTCAATAACCCTTCTTTTTCAAGCTCATGGAGTGTTGGATAAAGAATACCACTACTTGGCACATATATCCTCATGTTCTGGGATATAAATCTCCTTATAGCATAGCCATAGGCTTTACCTAACTTAGCAATTGTGTAGAGCACGAGGTCTCTGAAAAACCCTCTTACATTTACAAGCAGAAACTCTATATCGATGATGCTTCTGGTTTCATCCAAATGCTTAGTGCTTCTGGTCAAAAGCTACAACCTTTCTACCCGAAATCAGTGTAAGGAGGGGGTGTTCGACCCCGTCGGCTGCCTTCTTCATTCTCCTCGGTTCCCGAGGTGTCTGAGGAGCCTGTGAATTAGTTTCTATAGCTAAAAGTTTATAAGGTTTTGTGTCTGTAGACACAATGAAAAGCATTGTAAGAAAAGCTTTACAGTAGTCGATGAGGTGAAGGTGTTGGCTAGAGAGGTTATGGTTCTAGAGAATGTTGTCAAAATCTATAGAGCTGGAGAGATAGTCACTAGAGCACTCCAGGGAGTTTCGTTAAAGATATATGAGGGAGACTTCATATCGATAATGGGCCCCTCTGGCTCTGGAAAGACAACACTTTTAAATATGATGGGGCTTTTAGATAGACCAACAAGTGGGAGGATACTTATAGATGGTATTGATGCAACTCGCCTTAGAGACAAGGATATTGCTAAGATAAGGAACCTGAAGATAGGCTTTGTTTTTCAGCTCTTCAACTTAATAAATAGACTTACAGTGCTGGAAAACATAGAAATGCCTCTGATACCTAGGGGAATACCGAAGCCTAAGAGAGTTGAAATGGCTAGGGAAGCACTAATTAAATCAGCTGGGGATCCTTCCTGGCTCCCGAAAAAGCCACTACAATTATCTGGAGGTCAGCAACAGAGAGTTGCTATAGCTAGGGCTATAGTGGGCAATCCGAAGATGATTCTAGCAGACGAGCCCACGGGAAACCTAGATAGAGCAAGTGCAAGGATTGTGGTGAAAACCTTTCTAGACCTCAACAAATTGGGTACAACAATAGTTCTAGTTTCACACGACCCTGAAGTGGCGAACTGCACACAGAAAATCTACATGATTAGAGACGGTATGATAATTGGCGTTAGAGAGTCAGATAAAAGCAAGTGCATTCTCAATATGTTGCAATAGAAGCAAAAGCTTAAAAACAATTTTGTGTGTCTATAGACACACAAATTAGTTATGGTGCTGAGGTGTGAGCCTAAGGAGAGTCTATGCAGCAATACTCTTACTCATGCTCATATTAAGCCAACTCAGCTTTATTTCGCGTATCCAAGCACAGAGCCAAGTGTTCACACTTCAGAGTTATAGCTACAAGTCATCTGCAAATACCAATACAATATATCCTGGTAGTAGAAACGTTATTATCACAGTGAACACAGTTTACAACGGTTCATCACCAGCTTACATATCTGCGGGCTGCATCAACCTGCCTCAAGGCTTTTCTATATCTAGAGGCTATAGCTCATGCGCTCCGCCACAGTCAGCAAATGGCTCTACGCATACAATTGCAGAGCCAGGGGATATAATTGTGTTTACCTATCACATAGATGTAAATAGTGATACAAGTCCTGGAACATATAGTACAAATATAACAATTTATTATAGGTTGCAGGGTAGCACACAACCCTTCGTTAATGTGGTTCCTGGTATAACCATAACAGTATCTCCATATCCACCACTTAAACTAGTTGTAACAGACTGGTACTGGAGTCCTGATGCTTATCCTGGGAGCCAGGGGGTATATCTATATATAACACTTCGCAATATAGGCAACTCAACAGTTGTTCAAGCCGCAGGCAAGGTTATGCTTCCACAAAATACCTTCCTATACACGCAATCAGCAAATAGGTTTCAGGTAACGAATAACCTCGGCAAAAACCAGACAACAACAATTTCAATAGGCCCAGTCTCTATATATCCAAATGCATCGCCAGGCACAGCATATCTTACTATAATTAGCTTAAATGCGACAATGTCTACAGATGACAATGTGTATTACTATACTAAAGGAAATACCTCCTTTTACGTTACTATATCCTCAGCCCCAGCAATAAACATACAAGTTCTTGATTATGGTATTGAAACACTGAAGCCTGTTCAAGGAGTTAATCTAGCGAGGTTCTACATAGTTATTAGGAACATGGATTTCAAGAACGTTAGAAGCATTGTAGCATACTTCGAGATACAGTCTCCTGGAGCAATATTTGCAAATTCATCTACAACATCAGTTACAGTATCTCAGCAAGCTCTTGGCTATAGTGATATCACGACAATATATTCAGACCCCATTACAGTTAGCAATGTTAATTACATGCTAATTTCTGTAAAGCTCGTCATATTTGGCGATAATAATGGTGCTGAGTTCTGGAGTGAGCAGTGGTACAGCTTTGAAGTGAGGTTATCTATACCCACACTAAGTCTGTATGTGACTAACACCTACTGGAGCTCAGGCGAAGTGTATCCCGGGACAGAAGGGGCAACACTAAACATAGTTCTACTCAATAACGATGTTGTTGACTTTAGGAGTGGCACAGCAACAATTACTTTGCCTAACGGTTTTCGTCCACAACAATTATCTACATCAGGAATAAATATTGGTAGAGGCACAATGACGCAAATAGCGTTCTCAGGGATATCCATAGATACAAACATTTTACCAGGTGAATACCCAGCGAAGCTTATTTTAAGCGGTGTTGCATATGATGCTTCGAGTAACAGCTTCTACACAGTATCCCTAACGCTTACAATCTCTGTAAAGGTTTTTGAAGAGCCCAGCAAGAATGCCATAGCGCTGATCTCCTATGGTTGGAGTGGAGACAGAGCTTATACAACAACTATCGATGCCTCTGCATACCTCTACCTCCAGGTTACAGCACCCGGATATACAGTCTCCAGCCCGAGGATCACTATTTACTTACCCAATCAAATGATTTTTGAGAGTGGGAATAGGAGTAGAACAATTGCTGTAAATGGTGATTACAGGTATGGACAGTACATAAATGTTGAGGTTGGAGGTATAGATGTTACCTCGCCAGAAAGCGGTTTCTACCCAGTAGTTGTAAAGGTAGAGGCCTTGGCAAGTGCTCCTAGTGAATACTGGTTTACACAATACTTCACGATTCTCCTACGTATAGATAGCCCAATTCTCAATGTGTCAGTAGCCGATTTTGGCTGGGTGAACAACCCTATTAGTGTAGATTCTAGTGGTGCTGAGATATACATAACTCTGCAGTCATTCTCCATAGACACCATAGAAAGTGTTGTGACTCAGGCTAGACTTGCTGGCGCAAGTTTCTTGAGTGGTTTGAGCGAGGCTGTTCAGGTAATTACAACGCCTATTAATTATGGTGAGATTCAGACTATGAGGTTTAGCAATGTTGAGGTAAAGAATAAGACTGTTCATGTAACACTAGTAATCTCAGCAGTATTGACAACAGGTAGAAATGCCTTTTACAAGGCCTTGAAAGTGTTTAACCTAACGCTATCAACTGTTGAAAGTCTAGCAGTATTTCGGATAACCTCTTTGCACACATCGCTTAGAGGGGTTTATGCACCCCTACTCCCATCAGCTAGAGGAATAACAATATCCATTGACCTTGCCAATGCAAAGAGCACACAAGTTGCATGGGTAAAACCAGAGGTTATAGCTCCAGCAGAGCTAAGGATAAATGATGTTAGCGGTACGTGTGCTAATGGTGTTGCGGCTGGGGGTACATGTAGTGTTGATCTAGATGTTGATGTATCTCCAAATGCCACAGCAAAGAATGTTGAAATTCTGCTGAATCTAACATATGCAGTGAGAAGTGGTTCAACACTCTCACTATTTGCAGAGAGACATAGAGTCACTGTGCCTATAGCTAGCTACAAATATTACAGACCATCAATAGCTATTGCATCAGTATACTGGGGGACCCAAACACCATCTAGAGCCTTAGTTGGGCAGAGAAATGTTGCTTTGACAGTGACGCTTAGCAATCTAGGCTATTACCCAGTTGAAGCAGTTGTAATTAAGGTTAGCCCCCTCAACACAAGTGTAATGATGGTGAAGAGCTCCGAAGCGTGTTCAATGCAACTTGCTTCAGGAGCTTTCTGCTCAGCAACGTTATATGTTGATCTGGGTTATGTAGGTAGAGGAGGGATGATAATATTTAGTGTAGTAACAGAGTATCTGTTTACAGAATTTGGCACAGCAATAAGTGATTCAGAGCAGTTCACAGTTTCCTTACCAGTCGAAGAACCTGCTAGTGGTAGAGGGCTTGAACTAGTTGATGCCTCTTGGAACAACAACTGGCCTGTTTACCCTGATACAGAAAACGCAACTCTAGTAATAACCTTAGCAAATAGGTGGCCCTACAGAGTCTCTGGAATAGACATTGATCTCCTTCTACCACAAGGCTTCTACACAAAGTGGGGCAACACAGCCAAGGCCTATGTAGCTGGTCCTATAAATAGTCTCCAACAGTTTACAGTACAGCTCCAGCTATCTGTTGGCAACATTAAGCCAGGTAGGTATGCGGCAAAACTTCTAGCAAAATACGTGGTTGAAACAGGGACTCCAAACACGCTTGTTGAGGATGAACTTAACATAAGTCTTGTCATAAACGATTTGAACAACAGCATTGGTGTTGTTAATGTCTACTGGGTTGGGGGATCTCCACAGCCTCCAGAATACGGCGCCTTGTTAATGGTTGTAGTGAGAGACAACTATAACCCAAGTATGAAGGGTGTTGTGATGGAGGTGGAGCTACCGCCTGGAATAGTATCTGCAGATACTAACACATCAATTACTAGGGTTCCTGCTTCAGCCACCAATATATTGCAGCAAATCCAGGTTGCGAAAATAACACCTGTTCAAGTAACGCAACTGCTTTCCTCAATGCTCGCACAACAAGTGCAGACACCTACAGAAGGGTTTAGCTATGGGGATTTAATGTACTTTTACCTTAGGCTAAACATAGTTACGAATAGGACAGGAGCATTTAAAGCAAATGCCATTATCAACTTTGTTGACCAGTGGAATAACATCAGAAGGCTGCCAATAAGCTTTGAGATCGATGTACTGGGCTCAGCAAAAATCGTAGATGTCGTGGCTCCAACAAGCATAGCTGTGAAGAGGGGGGTGGCAAGCGTTAGCATAGGGCTGATAAACAGGGGTTCAGCACCTCTCTACAACGTCTATATCTATCTGGTTCCATACGCAGCTATGCTCATACCTCAGCAAGCAGTTAAATATGTAGATGTTTTGAATCCATACATGCTCACAAATATCAGCTTTACACTGGTTTACAACCCATTTGCAGTTTCTATGGGAGCTACCCAGACTTACCTCAGATACATGTCTGTTCCATTCTCACTATCAATTGTATATAGAGATGTCTATGGTGATCTTCAGGTATTTAACACATCACTAGCATTCATCCTAGAGCCATTCATAGAGCTCATGCTAATCGAGACGAAAGCAAGTGCTGAGGGATCAACAATAACTGTTTCCGGAACTGTGGCAAATTATGGCATAGCCTCAGCGAGAAGTGTTGTCATTAAAGCTATGTATGGCAGCATTGGGCAAGAGACTCTCATAGGTGATGTGGATCCAGCCTCGCAATCATCATTTAGACTAGATATGAATGTAAATAGTGTGACTAGCAATGCAGTTGTGCTTCAGCTAATATATAGAGATGATTATGGGCGTGTAAACACCTTAAATTACACAATACCGCTAGCTATAAGGCAGATAGAGTCCTCAACAACAGCTCCACAACAGGTGGTGACATACAATAACACCATCATTATAGGTCTTGTAGCAGCGTTCCTCATAGTAATAGGCATTATTTTGTATAGATATGTGAGGATCCATTCAAAAGCACTTGAAAAGAGCTTTGCTGAAATCACTAAGAACTAGAGGATAGGAGAGGATGTCAGTAACGCAGTTCGTTTTCGACATATTTAGACTAGCATTCAAGGCTTTGACAGAGAGAAGAGCTAGAGCTTTGCTCACCATAGTAGGCATTGCAATAGGTCCTCTAGCCATGGTGATGATATCTAGTGTTATAGATGGCTATGGAGACTATGTAATATCGCAAATTGAGGGTCTTGGACAAAACGCAATAGTGCTTTTTCCAGAAAGCGGCTATAGGTTTACCCAAAAAGATTTAGACACAATAAGGGCTCTTCCTCATGTAAAGAGAGCTGAGCCTTTCTACACTCTTCAAGCTCAAGCCAAGGTAGGTACGCAAACAAAAGTAGTTTTCATATATGCTATACCCATTGATATAGTTTTTGAGGCTATAAAAGGGCTTGAGGTACTCAAAGGCTCAATCCCTTCAGATACTGACTATCTTAAGGCTCTCGTGGGCTACAAGATCGCTTACGATGATAATGGGAACATGGTTTACGATCTTGGCGATGTAATTACAATAACATATATCAAGACCTCTGAGGGTAAGTCAGAGGTGAAGAGAGCATCTATAACTGTTGCAGGGATTCTGAATGAGTTTGGCGGTGCATTTATTCTGAGCCCCGATACCACTATATTTTTACCTCTTGCAGCTGGGCAAAGAGTGCTTGGTTTAAGTGGGTGGAGTGGTGTATTTGTTCTTGTAGAGAGTAGTGCCTATGTCCCAGAGGTTATGAAGCAGCTGCAAAATATTTTTGGAAACTCTGCAAACATAATCTCATTCCAGAGTATAGCGAACATAGCAAACTCTATAATAGGTGCAATGAATTTTATATCGTTTGCAGCATCTTTATCAGCCTTTGCTGTTGCTATTGCAGGAGTTGCTGCCACAATGATAACTTCTGTAATTGAGAGAACTAGGGAGATAGGGCTCCTCAAGTCCCTGGGTTTTACCGATATACAGGTATTGGTAATGATACTTATGGAAAGCATTGTTATGAGCCTAATTGGAGGGTTTATAGGGATGTTTTTAGGGGTTGTAGGAGCCCACATGCTTGCATCACGTGGATTCGAGATTAGAGCTGCTGCAACTACAGTTATGGTCATAAAAGCCCCTCCAAAAATAACTCCAATAAATATAGCCAGAACAATGACTTTAACAATCTTGATAGGTCTTGCAGGCGGTATTTTTCCTGCTTACAGAGCCTCTAGAATACCTCCAGCCGTTGCCCTCAGATATGAGTGAAGAGAGATGATTATAGATTTTAGAGATGTTCTGAATACTGCTAGTTCTATAGCGAGGTTTGGAGAAGTTGTTGGAGGTATGCAAAGTGAGCTCTCCTTACTTGAGTACATCAGGAGCTTTGTAGAGGAAAGTTCAGATGAAGTGGTGTTAGAACCTGTCCCTGTTACCACATGGACTGAGGACTACTGCTATGTAGAGGTTGAAGGTAAGACATATAGATGTGCAATACAACCTCCGTATAGTGGAAGCATAGATATCGAGTTTAGAGAAGGTGAAACTATTTTTCTTAACCATGATAAAGTGCTCAGCAGAGAGTTACCAGAGAAGAAAATATATGGCAAAGTAGTTGTTGTGAATACGCCTAGAGACCCTGACGATATTGCAACAATAGCAGCTATTCTATCTACGAGAAATCCAAGGCTACTGATATTGTCTGATACTAGTGAAACTATTAGAAGGATTGTTGTTTTAAACAAGCTTGTAGCGATGTATGAAAATGCAGAGAGCTTAGATATCCCCACCATTGTGCTGCCAGGAAGCGTTGTTAGAAGGGTGCTTGCTGCATCAGCCAGCAGAGTTCTCGGTTCATCACATACATTCAAGTCCCATGGTTATAACCTGCTCGCTAGGAGGCATAGTGGTGGGGGCAACGTGATTCTAGTTGCACACCACGACCATTGGCTAACAGGAGCCTCAGATAATGTGCTAGGCGTAGCACTAGCAATAAATTTGTATAGGAGAGGTTTAGAGAGGTTCCTGAAGAATACTGATATATCATTAGCCCTTTTCACGGCTGAAGAAGGGTTTCCAGAGACATTGAACTCGTTTTACTGGCTTGTAGGATCTAGACACTTTGTGGCAAAGCATTATGATAAACTCATTGAGGAGTTGTTAGCGGCTGTAAACATAGATGTGGTTTATGGGGAGAATGCAAGGATTTCAACATCAAATCCCATCCTCATGAGTGTGCTAAGGGATTTGAACACTATTGAAAATGATAGCATAGTCTTCGACTCTTTCTCATTTACCCAAGCAGGTCTACCATCACTAACGCTTCACTCATTCCAAGAAGCTATCACTAGGGGTATTTACCACAGTGAGTTAGATGCCCTCGAGTCCATCAGTATAAACACTATTGAGGTATTTACTGAAAAAGCTGTGCAGATACTTAAGAAGATAGCTGAGTATAGAGATAGATATGTGCTTAGAGATGTTGAGTCTGTTTTGAGTAATGAGATAGTGAGGCAAGGTGGTGTAAATCTTGATGTTGCAGAATCGCTTTACTCATTCTTTGAGAAGTTAAGGAAATGCAGTGAGTACAGTGTTTGGAGTATTTTCAAGGTTTTTACAAGAGTGTCTACAAGGACTTTTGTCAATTCTGATATAGGTAATAAGTTTGGGGTAAGAGAATTCACAGCTTTTCTACAGTGCTTCAGTAATACTTTTAACATTCCTGTCAACGGCTTGCGGAATGCTGTTGAGTGTTATGAAAGCTATAAATTTAATATAGATTTACTAAAGTATATAGTGTGTGAGGTCTGTAAGTGTGGGCATGGCGAAACAAGTGGATAACCAGCATGATGGTGGCGAGCTATCTACTTTGCAAAAGCTTTTGATGGAGTTATCAAAGCCTTTTGTTGGAAGGGAGGAGGAAGCCAGGGTAATCCTCTTAGCTCTTTTAACAAAAGAGCATGCAACATTAATAGGAGAGCCAGGCACAGCAAAAAGTGCATTGATTAGGAGAATTGCGCAACTCCTCAACATGAAATGCTTTATTTACCTTTTGACAAAATACACAGAGCCAGCAGAGCTCTTCGGACCCCTGGATATAAATGCATTGAAGGAGGGCAGGTATGTGAGAATAACTACAAACAAGCTTCCTGAAGCAGAGATAGTGTTTCTCGATGAGATCTTCAAGGCTAACTCAGCTATACTCAACACCCTCTTAACCATTATGAATGAGAGGCTTTTCTATGATGGCTACACAGAGATTAGAGTAGCTTTATGGAGCCTATTTGGAGCAAGCAATGAGGTTCCCCAGGAGCCTGAACTAGAAGCTCTCTATGATAGGTTCTTGCTAAGACACTATGTAAAGCCTGTGCCAGACGAGCTTTGGAAGAATTTGCTCAGAAAGGCGTGGGAAATAGAGAAGAGTGGTTATCCAAAGCCTGAAGCAACAATTGATAAAAGTGTTTTACAGAGATTACAAGGCGCTGTATTTGAAGTGGATTTGAGTACTGTAGAGTCAAAACTTCTTAAGCTATTTTCTGTGTTGGAATCAAAGAATATACATTTAACCGATAGGAGAAAGGGCAAAATACTTAAAGTAATAGCTGCAAATGCTCTACTTAATGGAAGGTTCAAGGCCATTGAAGAAGATCTCATTGTATTAAAGTTTGTAGCACCCCATGACATAGACGACTTTGAGAAAGTCAACATAATTCTGGCGGAGGAGTTAAAGACCCCCTACAAGTATCTTAGGGAACTTGAGGAGATACAGATAAGTGTTAGAGAGGTGGGCAACTACATAGCATCCTTCCCTGTAGTCAATTCTAGATTTGTTGAGTATAGACTTCTTGAGATATACCGTGACCTTGAATCCACAAGAGACCGCGTCTTGTCTATAGTTAAAGAAAGTGAGGATGAGAATGTACATAAAAAGGCTGTGGAGGTAGTTGAGCAGATAAATGAGCTTCTTGAGAAGATAAGAAGAAAGATAGAGGGTAGGTAAATGCCTGGGGTACTTAAGAACATAGATTACCAAGATCCGTTCACCAGGTACAAGGGGCAGAAGATACTAGATAACTTGAGGAAGTTGAGGAGTGGGGGAAATATTTCGCTAGATCTAGCAATAGATATATATTACAGTCTCTACTTACCCTTTCCACGCTTAGCTGATGTTTCTGAGGTTTCTCTAGGTAGAAACGATCAGTATAGAATTGTAAAAACTATTCTAATGGATGAGGAGGTAAAGAAGCTGAGACTATATACTGTTGCTGACAGCTTTTCTTCTGTCGCCATTGGCACACTATTTTTGCTTAACCTCCTATCTGAGCTTAGTGAAGAGAATGAGAAAAATTATGCTCAGGGTGGTGGAAAAGGAGAGAATGGTATGAGGAATCAGCAGAAAGAGCATGATGACACAGGTGAGGGTGGAAAGAGTCTAGAGGAAGCTGTTAAGAATGCTGCTAGAAAAAGTATGGAAGCAGCTGAAAATGTGAAGGAGATTCAGAATTTTGTTTATGGATATAAAGCTGGTGTAGGGCACATGTTGAATCTAGATGATGATGTAGCATCTGTGCTAAAGCTTGCTAAAAACACTGATATAAGGAATCTTTTAAATGTATTGAGCAGAATACCTGATGTAACCATGGCTGTGAAAAAGAGGAGGGTTGGGTATCAGAGAGGCGAGATCGAGGGGTATACCAGGGGCTCAGATGTTGAAAGAATAGTATATACAGAGCTCGCTTATCCAGATGTATACTTCTATACAAAGGTAGCAGAAGGTGATTTACTGCTGTTTGAAAAGGTGATGTACTTGACCATGGGGCCTATATATGTTTTACTGGATAAATCAGGGAGCATGGATGGAAACAAGATTCTGTGGGCAAAAGCAACTGCACTAGCTCTCTTTATTAGGAGCAGGCTTGAGAGGAGGGCTTTTTACATGAGGTTCTTTGACTCTGAGCCCTATGAATCCATAGCTGTTAGACCAAATGCTAAGCCAAGTCAGGTTGTCAAGTTCTTGGAGTACATAGCTATGGTGAGAAATGGTGGAGGTACAGATATATCAAAGGCTCTTCTCACAGCTTGCAATGACATGATGAAGCTTGGTTTTAAAGAAGCTAGTGATGTGATTTTAATTACAGATGGGGAGGACAGGATAGCGAAAAACCTTGTGAAAAAAGCTTTGCAACATGCTAAGGCAAGACTACTGTCAGTCATGATTTTGGGTGACAACGAAGATCTCAAAACAGTGAGTGATGAGTATATGAAGGTTGTGAAGCTTTCCGATAAAGAGATTTTGCAAGTAGTGCAAAGCTAGTGCACAACTCTTTGAATCTCTATTCTCTGCCTAGGCTCCTTAAGACCGTAGGTCGCTACTACAAGATCCCCATAACTCACATAATTCGACTCTATAGCTTTTTGCAGAGTTTTTTGCAATCCATCTTCATATCCCTGAGCTTCGACATATAGTGGCTGAAGCCCCCATAGAATAGCGAGTTTTCTCAATACATTCACATTAGATGAACCTACATAAACTGGTATTGATGGTCTTAATGTTGATAACCTCCTCGCGGTGTTTCCATGCATGCTGAAAACCACGAGCTTTGCATTCATATCTTCTGCGAGCTCCAAAACACCTTTTGCAAACATTATTGGAAGGTTATCTATCCTACTCCTAGCTTTTTCTACAACTACCTTTAACTGCTTTCTCAGCGTCTCCTTCTCAATGAAGTTAGCTATTTTAGTGAGCCATGAAACAGCTTCTAGAGGGTATTTTCCTACAGATGTTTCTCCAGTTAGCATGAGGGCATCTACACCCATTTCAATAGCTGTGCTAACATCAACAACCTCTGCTCTTGTAGGCACTTGTTTCTCTACCATTGACTCTAGAAGCTGGGTTGCTACTATAACTGGTTTCCTGCTTTCAAGGGCTTTAGCCACTATCCTACTCTGCAACGCATGTATCTCCTCAAGACCGAAATTCATGCCGAGATCTCCCCTAGCAACTAAAACAACATCGCATTTTTCAACAATTTCGTCAAGGTTCTTTACAGCGCTCTTAGTCTCTATCTTGGCTACAACCCCAATATCTTCTCTTCCAATCCTCCTAAGATAATCTCTGAGAATATCTATATCACTTCCGCTCCTCACATAGCTAAGCCCTATATAATCAAAGTTGTGTTCAAGGGCAAACTTCACATTCTCAAAGTCCTTCTCGCTAAGTGGGGGCAGATCTATTTCCTTACCATATGTAGCAATAGCCTTCCTAGAAGTTATAACAGAATCTGTAAGTGCAACAACCTCTACATAATCTGGCTGCATATCAGCAATTCTTAGCCTAGTCCTTCCATCATCCATAACAAGGATATCACCCTCATCAATAAACTCAAAAAATCTTTGAATAGGCACTGGAATAACCTTCTCATCACCCCCCTTAGCCTCACCACCAAATACAATCTTAGCAGATTCACCTTTCTTCAAAACAATTGGTTGCTCAACCTTACCAATTCTAATTGAGGGCCCCTGCAAATCACCTATAAGAGCAATAGCCTTCCCAAACCTAGCTTCAGCAGACCTAACCACATCTACATACTTGGCCCAGTCCTCTGGAGCACCATGCGAAAAGTTTATTCTAAAGCCAGATACCCCCTGCTTAACCATGCCAAAAATAGTAGCAGTATCGCTACTTGCAGGTCCTAGCGATGCTATGACCTTTACAAACATAGGCATTATCCACACCTGGTATAAGCTTAAAACAAATTATTGAAACCAGTATAAATACTTAATCACTTGTTGCACCCTCTGTAATGAGAGAGTTCAAGAGAATTACAATGAACCCGTAGCAGTTTATAGTAGCAACTTTTGTTAGTTATAGTTATTTTCTACTCTAACTCGTGATAAGCAGTTGGCGAGGTTTTGCAACCCCCTATACCTGTCTCTAAACGTTGTCAAGTCCATAGCCTCTTGCAAAAAGTGGTTGAAGAGATCTTGGAGCAATAATCAACAGCTATGCAGGTGAATAACTTGAGGAAGTTCATCTACAAGTAAATAGTGTTTGGTGTGCAACAGAAAGGGAAGCCCTTTAACGATGTTAGTTCTGTACCTCTACAAGGATTTTCATTGCAATGCCTCTCGATAATGCTACAACTCTACCAGAGCCACCTTCTAGTGCAACTACTATATGGTGACCATTATTTTCTAGGACCTTCAACTTAGCGCCATTTACAAAACCCATATTTAGCAACCTCGTCTTTAATCCAGGCCCTGTATTTACTTGAATAATTGTTGCTATTTTATTTGTAGGGGCTTTGGATAGAGGTATGATCATATACCTCGCCTCAAGGTCTATATACTGAAAGTTGTTAGGGTTATTCAATGGAGGATCACAGCTATTCTATAGAGTACTAGTGATAGGGTTAATGCTATACCAATTATATAAGCTACTACTAGAAGTGTTAATTTTAAGCTCTTTGTTTCACCATATATTGTTGCGACAGTGGCCATGCAAGGCACATAGTACATGAAGAAGGCTAGTAGTGCTAGTCCTTGAGGTAGGGTAATTCCAAGTTGTTCGATTGCTGTCTTCTCCTCTTCAACACCAGTTAAAACTGCTAGTGTTGCTAATAGATTCTCTTTGGCTATGAATCCTGTGAGCAATGCAAACCCTATCTTCCAACTGGTTTCAGGAGGCAAACTATATAGCGGGGCTATTGCATTACCTATAGCAGCTCCAATACCAGCAGCAAAGCTTTGAGATGGATCTGTTATAAAGCCTTGTGAACCAAAATGTGTTAAGCTCCATACAACAACTACGAGTAGTGTTAGCACTGTTCCAGCTCTAATCACAAAGTGTTTTGTGAGTGCCCAGCTATTCCACCACACAACCCTTAGACTAGGTATTTTAAGTCTTGGTATCTCCAGTAAGAGTTCAGGAGGGTTCTTCACCCTAAATACGGCTCTCCTAAATAGCTTAGCTGTGATTAGGTAGAGTATCATACCACCAAAGTAAATCCCAACAATGGTTATGGCCTGGAGGAGTGGGTGTCCAGCTAGGATATAGCCTACAAGGGCTAGCATTACCACAAGTCTTGCTTGGCATGGTATAAAAGACGCAGAGGCTATTATACCAAATCGCTCAACATCGTCAAGAGCAGCTCTAGATGCTATAACCCCTGGCACATTGCATCCTAGCGATATGAACATTGGGTACACAGCCCTACCACTCAACCCAAACCTGGCAAAGAGTCTGTGAAGCGTTATAGCCATGAGTGGGCCAAGGCCAGAGTCTTCTATAGCTGACATTATTGCTAGTGTTATGAGTATTAATGGTATGAAGGAAGTTACTACACCAACACCTTCAATAACACCATCTGCTAAGAGACTTGCTAATACAGGGTTTGAAGAATCTAAAGTGTTGTGTACTAACACCTTTAAGTAATCGAAGGTCATGCCTATAATACCTGATATCGTATATCTCTCTAGAGCTGTAGCAACACTGCTTTGCCCAAGCATTTCAAGAATTGTTGTAAAGGGAAAGCCCGTGTTTATGGCAAAAGCAGTGAAAATTGCTGAGAGGAGTATAGCAAATGAGGTTAGAAATCCTGTAACAGGGTTTCGAAAAATTCTTGGTATTGCAACTGGTTCGCGATACCCAGCTCTAAACCTCATGGCACTGCCTATGGCCTCCTCTAGAAACATATCTATTTTATCAGCAATGTACTCCTCTATATCACCTCCTACAGCTTCTCTAACCTTTGCCAATACTTCTGCATATGTGTGTTCCAAATCTAAACCAAGTCTTTTAGCAAGATCCCTATCGCCCATGGCAATCAAAACAGCTGCCCCTCTCAACGCAATTCCATGCCTCACCATAGCCCTCTGTTTCACAGCTTCAGTAAGTATTGTGAGGAATGGCTCTAGAGGGCCATAATCTATATATAAACTGTCGTTAGAAGACTCTGGAGACCGAATCATAGACATTACTGCTTCTAGGAGTTCTTCAATTCCTTCACCTTTCAAAGCAGAAACAGTTACAATAGGTAATCCAAACACTTTTCTCAATCTCTCCAAATCTACATCAATACCCTGCTTCTGTACCGCATCCCATTTTGTCAAAGCAACTACAACTCTCTTAGTAAACTGAAGCACTTGCGCTAGAAGGTAGAACCCACTCACACCTACAGTAGCATCGACAAGCACTAGAATAGCGTCCCAGTCACCCCATATAATAAAATCCCGCGCAATTTTCTCATCAGAAGAGACAGCTTTAAGTCCATAGATCCCCGGCAAATCAACAAAGCATATACTCTCTCCTCCATAAACTCGCGTACCAACATTCATAGTTACAGTGGTTCCAGGAAAATTACCTACTCTCTCTACTCTACCTGTAAGTATATTGAAAAGCGTTGACTTTCCAACATTCGGCTGCCCAACAACGGCCACAACATATTTACACATATTCTTCAGTATACTCATTGAGACTTCTCACCATCTGCCAAGATATAAAGAAATTGCGAGCCTAATAAATTTAGATGAGTCTAAATTTATTAACAAGAATTGAATAAAACCAGCCTCCTTACCCAGATGAGCTCTACAGCTTTCATAATTGCTCACAACACCCACATACTTTAGATATCTGACCTCCTCCCCACCCTGAAGTGCTGGGCGGCTCTTTTCGGAACGGTTCACTGGTTCTCCTCATCTATCCATAGTTTATATATGTCATCTGAGGAGCATTCGAGATGGTCAGAGCTCCCCACATTTCAACCAGTTCATGTGGTTGTCAATCCAGCATCCAAATGCTTAGAGGCAACAACATTTTCAATTACTCATCACCAAGAGCAATCAAAATAGAGAAAATTCATAGGCTTTTCTACTCATCCCTGCTATAAATGGCGAGGCTTTCAGTTGTAAGACTTCATAGAGCTATGAGAAGATCTATGAGCTCTACAAAGCTCATGTGTTTATGTCTATCCTGAGTCTCTGAGAACAGCTCAAGAAGGGTGGAGGAGTTTGGGGAGGTGTGATGAGCTTGAAACTGGTCTTAAAAGAGTGCAAAACATTATAAACAACAGCTTTCAGTTGAACAGAGACAGCTCATTGTTATTTTAGAAGAGCTTTGGTTTTCTTCCATCCCTATTTAAAAAGTGGATTTATTATATTTCTAGATGTTCATCATATTAGCTGGTATGAATCAGTAGAAATAAGTTTTATAGCTGTTTTAGATCATTGAGGCTGCTACGCCAATAATTTTCTGTGCTTTTGTTGTGTTTCTCTCTATGTACATCAGTGTATTGATTGGCAGCAGCCTCTCTATATAGTTTACAGCTTCAGCAAAACCTGTTTTTGTACTGCTTTTCACCTCTATGTCAAAGGCTGTGTAGCGTATTTGTAGAGCTTTTGTTGTGAGCCCAAGTACATAGTCGATCTCCTTAATTGTTTCATGTGGTGATCTGCTTAGCCACAGAACATATTCTAAAATCTTTCTCTGTTTACCCCCTTCCTGTCTCGCTATCGAATTTTCTTTTTTATTGCCTGCTCTAAGCATATCGATAGCAGCTTCAATATATGTTCTCAAGTTTCCTGGCAAAACCTTTAGCAAGCTTCGTTCGCTAGGCATGGAAACAATCTTGTCAGCTATGGATATGGCGGCAAGTATGCTTAGCTTCTCATTCTCATCTACATTAATAACAGGTATTTTGCTTAAGTCAAGGTCTCTGAAGTGATTCTCCAAATAGTTTAACCTTATGTGTGCATATATCTTGTTTTCCTGAATATATAGAGTTGTTATGGGTTCTAGAAAAACACGCAGTGTAAGGGGGGTGTCAAGCTCTACTGCAACAGGGTATAGCACATCATGAACAACTATGTAGTATCTACTAGCAAGACTAGTTAAATCAGCGTACCTAGTTTTAGCTTCAAATAGCTGAATATAGGAGGACACTGAGTCAACATAAGTAAGGCACTCAAGCAGAGATCTTACCATAAGATAATCAAGACCTCTGAACCCTAACATGGATATAGCATAGCTAAACTTACTAATATGCGCAACTCACTTTGGTAATGCAATGAATTATAAATTGCAATAGTCTTGGCAAATATAAATTCATGGAGATGTGAAAAAGTAGCAATGTTGTATGCTTCATGGTGGTTCATAGAGCTAGAGCTTTTAAACCTAGCTAAGGGGAAAATTTTTGGTGTTTAATGGTGAAGCAAGGCGAAGCTGAGGTAGAGCCTGAGTTAAGGGAGGTGCTCAATAGGATTACAGTTGAATTTGTGAGGAAACCTAGTGAGACAAGGAGTGTTAAATGTTGCAAAGCATTTGCAGGATTTAAATCTATTAGGAGCTATGAGGAGTTGACAGATGCTTTATCTAGATGCAAAGTAATCTTCGTATTGATTACAACCACGTTCTGTCCTTACTGCCAAATGTTTAAACCTATTTTTGCTAGAGTTGCTAAAGAATTTGGTGGAATGGCTGCATTTATAGAGGCTAATGCTGACTATGTGCCAGAAGTAGCAGAAGAGTTTGGGGTTTACTCTACTCCTACCACCATTACAATTGTGGATAGAAAGGCTGTTGATGCTGTAGTAGGTTTTATGCCATACCCACACTTCAGAGGTTATGTTGAAGAGGTTTTGAAGTATGCAAAGTGCTTATCTAATTAAAATATTTCTAAGATCTCTCTGCCAGATGCTATAGGCATGCCTATTCTGATGAGGAACTCTTTTAATGTTCTTCTAGACAGCTTGCTCAGTCTATGAACTGTTTCTAGTGGTAGTGGGTATCCAGCTGGAGAAAACATCTTGATGCACGACACCATGTCATTCACATCAGGTCTCTTCTCTATGTAGGGCGCTGAGAGCTGAAACACTTGAGAGCCTGTGCCAAGCCTAACATATGTTACTAGGAAGCCCTTTATTGATGTTTCTCTCAACCCTAGAAATTTCAGGATCTCTCCACTCATTGAAATGTCCACAGGCTTGCTGTATCCAGGATTGCTATAGGGCTTCATGGCATGGATTTTAGCCAGTTCAAAGAGCTGAAAATCTGTGTAGCTCAGTTTGTAGAAGTTTACAGAGCTAGATTTTGCAACAAAGGCCACTGTAAACCTCTCTACAAGACTCTCTATAAGCTTTACTTTGCTTCTGAGTAATTCGCTCAGCTTTATCTCGCTTTCCAAGTTCCTCAGCTTCACAAACTCAGCTATATCTCTTCGCGTCAGCATGAAGGAGAGAAGAGAGCCGTCAAAGAGAGCTAGATCTGCAGGCGAATCTCTTAATAATTTCTCCATGGATTCTAGCTCGAGTGAGTAGGCATACATAGTCAATGCTTTTTTGAAGTACGATCTCTTTGCATGTTTCCCTGTCACAACCTCCATCACTCCAGCATCGCAAAACCTATTAGAGAATTTCATAGCAATTTTTCCTCCATCAATTACAAACATCTGTGAAATTCCTTGGATAGCGTATAGCGGGAGTATTCTGGATTCAATAAGTATGAAGCTGGAGTCCACTGCTGCAATGCTTCGGCATTTGCTCGCCTCACTCTCCAATAGCGAAACCCATTCAACTTTGACAAGCTCTTCTGCAACACTCTTTTTCTGCTCTTTCACAGAGCTGTAAAGTCTTTCCCTGAGCTTAATTAAAGCATTTGCCAATTCTGGGTACATTGTGGACATACTGCATCACATCTTTGCTACATATGTAGCTCCAAAGTTCCTCAACCTAACCTCGCTTCCCTCCTCTAAATCTGTTGGTATAACCCTCATAGCCACAACCCTACCCTTAACCCTGTGCACTGTAAGCATATCACCTGCAAGCATAAGTACATCAACTCCACGCGGTAATGCAACCATGTCTAAGCCAGCAACACACACAAAGCTATAGCTCACCAAATCCCTTACTCTGACAAACCCCTCTTTCACACGTTGGGAAAGCACAGAGTCCTCAGCTACGGGAAGCATAACTTCGTTAAAGCCTGTATGTCTGATTCCAACCCTCTTTGGCAATGCCTTTATCAATGCGTTGAGATTATACAAAGCATTTAGAGTTCCGAGAGACCCTAATGGGGCTTTGAGAAGAGACTCTACTAACAAAGCCACACTCTCATCATTGTTTATCCAGGGAGATAACGAGAAGTCTATGCCAAGAAATGGAATAGAGCTGCATGAAGCTATAGCCTCAGCCTTTTCACCAACATTTTTGAGAAACTCGAAGAGGGTCTCCTTATCCCCAGTAATAGCATTTGCAACAACATCTACATAGCGTAGGGAGAGACTAAAGCCAGCAGTATTCGAAATATTTGCTGTAGCTGGGAAATATGGTGTCTCTAACCATGTGCCAAAAGATATTGCAAAACGTGTGAATAGATCTGGCTCAACATTTTTAGCACTGTAAACAGTTTCGTAAACTCTTTGAAGACATTCTGCTGTAGAGCATGCTGTTGATATATAGGCATTTTCCAGGGTTAGAAGATCCCTGGCCTCCGCTAGGCACTTATGCTCATAACTCAGAGGAAAAGCGATTAAAACTCTTTTATCCTTCAACACGCTTCCAACCTCCTTAGCTATTCGCTTCACATCACTACACTCTAGAGCTATTTGAGGTATGACTGGCAAAACAATTCTACTGGTCCATGCACTCAAATTTGCCTTCTCTGCACAGCTAAGCACACGCTCTGCTAAAGCCACTGAAGTACCTGTAATTTCTTCAGCTCTCCAGCTATGAACAGGTATGAATATTGTGAGTGCTCTCACCAAAGGCATGGAGCTTCACAGATTTTTAACTTTTAGCAAGTATACTTTGTTTGATTAGGTGCAATAAATATCTGTTGCAGGTTAAATGACTTGATCGAAGAACTGGATGGATATATATCAAAAGTTGAGCTTATTGTTAGAAGCTATGCAGAGCTTGAAGTACTTATAGAAGATATGTTAAATGAGTTGCTATTTGAGCTGAATCTACGAGATGGGAAGAAGTATATTAAACTGGATTGCAACTGTAAGGCGGTGTTTATAGGCGATGTTCATGGGGATTTCTATACATTGCTTGACATACTGGAAAAAACAGATGCTTTTAATGTTCTTAGAAATGGAGGTTACATAGTTTTCCTCGGCGATTATGTTGATAGGGGAGAGGAGCAGATCAGAACACTAGCTCTAGTAGCACTACTAAAAACTAGTTGGAGAGATAGAGTAGTTTTGCTGAGGGGCAACCACGAGCCTCCACCACACCTTGTACCATCGCCACACGACTTTCCATATAGACTCATAGAACTATTCGGGCCTTCCAATGCAGAACAACTCTATACCTCGCTTCAGAAGGTATTTGAATCACTGCCCCTCATACTCTACATGCCGAGAAGATTAGTAGCGTTCCATGGAGGACCACCAGTAACAAGAATGCTGAAGTACAGCAACACTGAAGATATGCTGAATGTGGGTAAGGAGGATTATGAAGAGGTTTTATGGAGCGATCCAAGTGAAGATATTGAGAACTACGAATTCAACTTTATTAGGGGTGCAGGACTGCTCTGGGGATCCAAAGTTACTGAAGAGTTTTTAAAGAAGGTTGATGCAAAGATTGTTATCAGGGGTCATGAACCTTGTGAGGGGTACAAGCTTAATCATAGAGGGAAGGTGCTTACACTGTTCTCAATGAAGGGGTACTACGGTAATCAGCGTGCAGGAGCTCTTATCATAGACGCGAAGGAATTCTTAGAGGCTGAGCATGTCGATGAGTATATTAGGAAAAGCATTGTGCTCACATAGTCATTTCGTGGTCCGATCATCACATCGAGCTTCAGACTGGCTAGAACAAATCATCCTGCAACTAGTAGTAGTAAAAGGTAATTTAAGCATTCTTCAGACGCCACATGCAGCATCTCGTACATGGATAATGAATGTTATTTACACAAAGCTAAGTACGTTATGTTAGAAGCTAGGCTTTTAAACACAGGGCTAGCAAAGAAGGTGTGGAGTTGCAGCACTATGAATACTAATGAGCTATGTGGTAATAATTGCAATCTCTTTGTTGGCAGTTTCAAAGATCTTGGGACTGTAGTTAAGTTGCTGCAGGAGGGTTTAGGTGATGTGAGACTCTTTGGCTATAAGCTTCATAATGATAGAATTGAATTTGGTGAGATGAAAGACTTCGACGAGATTCCTACTACAGTAGCAGATATTCAGAAACCTGGTTACTTCAGAATCTCATCGACTGGGTATAGGTTTAGACATAGCTTCAGCTCCCCCAAAGCATTTCTCTTACCTCCTGAGCACAGCATCTTAACAGTTTCTCAGGGCTATGAAATTGTGGAAGATGGTGATGGGCAGATGGGCGTTGTGTTTCTCGGTATTAAGCCTTGTGATAGGAAAGCCATGAGCATTCTCGATGGCATTCTATATGGTAAGAGCCCTGTGTATACCAAGAGAAGGGACTCTATAAAGGCGATTATTGTTGAAGAGTGCTTAGAACCTGGAGAAACATGTTTTTGTAGTGCTGTAAAAGCAGGTCCCACTATATCAAGTGGTTTTGATATAGCTTATGCAAGGCTTTACAAAGACACCTTAGTTTTTAAGTATGGCAGTTCATTGGGGGAAAAGATATTGGTTAAAGCAGGGCTTCAAAAAGCTCAAGATAGTCATGTTAAAGCGTATTTTGAAATGGTTGCCAACGCTATTTCCATGATGAACAGCAGGATTTCGAGAGTCGAGGAACTGCAAAAAGCTCTTAAGGAGAGGATTGGTGATAAGAGTTTTTGGGAGAAGGTGTCATCTAATTGTGTAGGGTGTGGAAACTGTAACTATGTGTGCCCAACTTGTTTTTGTACTGAGATAAATGATATTGTTGAGGAAGGCTATAGTAAGAGAATCGGGATGTGGCTGGGCTGCCTCACCTATACCTATGGACTTGTAGCAGGAGGTCACTTTAGGCAAGAGCTGTATACAAGGTATCGACACTTTGTGTTACACAAGTTCCTGTTCTACCCAAAGCAAGTGGGTGACGTTGGGTGTGTTGGTTGTGGGAGGTGCATAACATGGTGTCCTCTTGGAGTTGATTTGAGAGATACGCTAAATCTCTTGGTCGAGGGGGGAACTCGATGAAGGTGGAGCTTCAGAAAGGCAATTACACAGCTAATCCATTTGTGTTTAGAAAAGCAGTGGTTGTTAATAAGGTAGAAGAAGCTCCTGGGATATATACCTACTTCTTGAAATTTGATGGAGAGTTCAAGATTTTGCCTGGGCAGTTCAACATGTTGTATGTTTATGGGCTTGGCGAGGTGCCTATATCACTATCAAATCTTCCGATATTTAGAAATGGTTATACTCTACTTGAACACACAGTTAGGGTTATGGGTGCTGTGACGAAGGCTATTACCTTGGGATTGGGGATAGGATCTTTCATAGGTATTAGAGGACCCTATGGAAATGGATGGCCTTTGAAGGATGCTGAGGGCAGGGACATAACTATTGTTGGTGGAGGCATTGGAATAGCACCTCTACGACCGATAATAAAGTATGTTGAGCGTGAGCGTGAGAAGTTTGGAAGAATGAATATACTGCTTGGTGCTAGAACTCCTAGAGATATGCCCTATAAATATGAGCTTGATAAGTATGGCGCAATTTTGAACACCAAACTGCTTTTATCTTCAGACACCCCTGCAGATGGGTGGGTGCATCATGTGGGTTTCGTCACGGATTTGATAAACAACATAGATGTGAATATAAAGAATTCTGTAGTTTTTGTTTGCGGCCCTGAGGTCATGATGAGGGTGGCTGTTAAGAAGCTTCTAGGGAGGGGATTTAGAAAGGAAGATATATATCTATCGCTTGAGAGAAGAATGAGGTGTGGTATTGGTGTTTGTGGTACTTGTCAATTTGGTCACTACTTTGTTTGTAGAGATGGACCTGTTTTTAGGTATAGCGATATTGAGGATTACCTGTGGGTTGAGGGGATATAGATGTATAGAGTGGCTGTAGTTAAATTAACTTCGTGCTCTGGTTGCATAAATGAAATTGTGTATGCCTTTACATTTAGCGATATAGTTAGTAAGTATAGAATTGAGTACTCCACAGAGCTTGTAGATGTTGAGGAAATGGGGGGTGTCGATATAGTTTTCATAGAGGGCTCTATATCTAATAAGCATCAGGAAGAGCTTGTGAAAAGTGTTAGAGCTAAGGCAGGGTTTGTGGTGGCTATAGGGACATGCGCTGTTATGGGGGGTGTGCAGAGCTTGAGGGTGGGTAGTGATGTAAATGATGTTAAAAAAGCTGTTTATGCAGAGCCTCAGTACATAGAGGTTTATAGTGATGTAAAGCCTGTTACTGATGTTATAAAAGTGGATTTTGTTATCCCAGGCTGTCCTATTAATGGCAGTGCCCTGACGTCATTTCTGAGGAAATACGCTTTTGGAGGTCTTCCCATAGCGATTCATGAGTCTGTGTGTGCTGAGTGTAAGAGAAGGGGGTTAGAATGTGTGTTGGTTGCAAGAGGAGTTCCATGTCTAGGTCCGGTAACTGTTAGTGGGTGTGGAGCTATTTGCCCATCTTTTGGTAGGGGGTGCTATGGGTGCTATGGAATTAAGTATTTTGATTTGAATAGAGAGAAGCTTGAAGCTTTTTCACGTCGCTTAGCGGAGTTGGGCATGGATAGGGATGATATTGATGTTCTTCTCAAAGGCTATGGTTTTAAGGTATATTCGGCGATTATGAGAGGTGGGGAAGCATGAAGGCTGTGTTGACCAGGGTTGAGGGAGAGGGCGGTATACTAGTTGTAGAGAGAGGTGGTTATGTAGAAAACGTGTTTTATGAGATTTCTGAAGCGCCGAGGTTCTTCGAGTACATTGTGGTGGGGAGGAATGCGGAGAGGGTAGTTGATATTGTGAGTAGGGTATGTGGCTTATGTGGGGTTTCCTATAGTCTTGTTGCTGCAGAAGCTTTTGAAAAATGTCTTGGTATAGAGGTAGATCCTGAGATTCGCATGCTTAGAGCAGCTTTGCATCTAGCGGAAAGAGTAAAGAGTCATGTGATTCACGTGTTCTACATGAACCTGCCGGAAATTGCACAAGCAAAGTCATTTGCAGAATTCCTACAACGGAATCCCCAAATTTCAAGGTATGCTCAAGATGTGTTGATGTGGTCGAGAAAAGCCATGGAGGTGTTTGGTGGAAGGTTTCACAACGTTGTCAATATAAAGATAGGTGGGGTTTATAGGGTGCCGGACAAAAGCGATGTGGAAAAGCTTGAAAAGGAAATAGCTATGGTAATAAAGGCATTTACAGAGTTTGCCAGTTTTGTGCTAAGTATTAAGCCGTCTGATGTAGTTCAGAATGTAAAGATTCATCAAGTCTCGCTATATAGCTCATCATCTGAATATCCACACCTTAGTGATAGAGTGAGTTTAGATGGGGATGTGTATAGCGTTGCTGAATTCTATAAGAGCATCTCAAGAGCAATGCAAGTGCAATATTCAACAGCATTACACTACAGGGTTAAAGGTGTTGAAAGCTTTGTTGTAGGACCTTTTGCAAGATTTAATCAAAGCTATAGCAAGCTATCTAAAGAGGTTAGAGACTTTGTGGAGATGTATGATTGGAGCCCTCCACTGCATAGCATAATGCATAGTTATGTTGCCCGCATAGCAGAGGCTTACGATGCTCTTCTAACACTTGAAAAATACCTAGACACATTCAAAAGCAGTGCAATAACAAATACCAGCAGTATTGCATCTACGAAAAGTAGTGCTGTATGCGAATATGCTGTAGAAGCTCCTAGAGGAATACTCTACCACAGGTATATAGTCGATATAGGAAAGGTGAAAGTATGTGACATAATAACGCCAACAGCCCAAAACCTGGCAGCTATGAGTGATATAGCAACAGTAGCTATACGTGGAAGAAAGGCTGATGCCAGCTCTATAGCCATAGCCAAGAGAATTGCTATATCCTTCGATCCATGCATATCATGTTCTGTGCATGCACTACCAGTAAAAATAATCACAGCTTGAAAACATTAAATATAGTTAGCAACATTTACTATACAAGAGCATCAAATCAGAGCTCTTGAAGCACTGTTTTCATCTCCATATTGAAGCAGTTTTGCTACATTTTTGAAGCTTTATTCATGAGATTCAATTTGCTTGAGAATCTCTCTATAGGTTTTAGACCCAGTCCTCTCTCCCACAAACTCTATGATAACATGTTTAAACTTTGGCTCAAGTTTCCTTATCTCATTCTCAATCTGTGTAGAAAGTTTTTCAACATCTTCAACCTCCATATCCTTATCAACCTCAACTTCGAGTATTAGCATATATTCATCCTCTGTTATCATAATTGCATTAAACACATTCACATCTCTAACCTCCCTAAACTCGAGAACTTTACTTATAATCTTCATAAGCACCTCCTTTGATGGAGCTCTTCCAATTAATACATGAAAGTATCTATACCCAAGACTAATCGCCGAAACGAGAATTACACCAGATATTATGAGACTTCCTAGCATATCCAGCACAGGGTTACGTGTTATTAGCGTGATTAGCGCAACTATACTTCCACTAACATCACTAGCCGAATCTATTAAACTACTTGAGAGAGTAGGGTCTCTCTGTTTGTCTAGCAGAGATAGAAAAACTATTGCAAAGCCTGTAATATTAATGAGAAATGCTAGTGAGAAAGCATATTGCGAATAGGGCTTCACATCAATTGATATAGTCTCTGACATAATTGCAACAACTTTGAATATTGCTACTGCAAAGATGAGACCACTGAAAATCATCAATGAGAGGAGTGTAAAGATGTATACAGCTCTACGCCTACCAAAAGGATAGTATATGCTTTGCCTCTTTCTCTCATAGCTTAGCCCAAGAAGAAGAAGACCAAGCCCAACCATGTCACCAACATCGTTAAGTGCATCAATAAAAACACTTGACGCATTTGTGCCAGTTATACTTATCAGTTTAAGCAATACTGATACCAAGTTTATTAAAAATAGGATTAGCACTGGATGCAACTTCCAGTTCCCACCCATATTCGACATCTTCCCCACTCTAAAAGGGGTAGGACCCCTTTTAGGTGGTTCACAAGTTCCCTACATCTATCCATATTTATATCCATCATCTACAAAGCATTTGAGGCAATCAGAGATTCATTTCTCTCTAGATACCCATTCCCATCATTTCATGTTTTGTTTGCTGCATCTAGGGACTTTCTCCTCACCCACCCCTTCATTGGTGGCACTGCCACCTCAAGAGCAGGTTGATGGGCATTGGAACTAGCTGCACAAGCTCATTGGGAGTTGTTACACCGATTTATTGAGGCATTGCCCCTCATTAACAACACTGACCTCCTCCCCACCCTGAAGGGCGAGGGTTCCCGCTAAGGCGGGGAGGTTTGGGATTACATCCCCTCTTCTTGAGGGTTCAATCCCGGGCCAGGTCTCCGGCCCGTTACCCCTATCCCTCTCGGGACTCGGGGTTATGCATGGATTATTAATCATCGCTAACTGCTCAAAAATCTTAATACTCATCACCGGGAATAATTAAAATAAGAGAGTTTATAAGCTTTCATATTTCATCCCCGCCCTAAAGGGCGAGGCTTTCAGTTGTGGAGCTCAGGGAGATGTTGATTTGTTTCTCTTCTTTCATCGCCATAGAGTATAGTGTATTGAGTTCGAGCTCTGTTTTTCATTCCTATCTTAAAACGTGTTTTAAATGTGGTAATGTTGTATTAGTTTAAGAGTTGTGAAGGGCTATTGCTTTGGTTTTGATGCTAGTATTAGTTTTCCTACTGTGTGGAATCCCCTTCCTGTTCCGTGATGTAGGGGGCTGGTTTTGTCTAGTCTCCAGCCCCATTCAGATACCGTATCTGGTTTTGCGTAGTAGTCTAGCACTTCGAAGATGTATAATGCGGTTTCGCCAATGTCGACTCTGTTCACTACCCTACCCTCTATCCATCCTATTGCGTCTAGCCATATGGGTGCTGAGACTTTGCTTGCTTTTCCAAGCTTGAGGCTGAACATCTTCACCTTATCCACCTCCCTTCCACTGACTGTTCCAAGCCCATAAACTGTATTTACATGTTCCTGCGATGGTATGTTAAATGTTGCTTCTCTTAATTGCTCGATGCATTTAAATGTATAGTTTTCTCTATCTATTGCCACAGCCAGGGCTGGAGGTTCTTCAGATATTGGTGTTATCCAAGAGGCTGGCATAGCGTTGACTTTTCCACCCTCGCAGAGAGTTATTATCACTACAACAGGTCTTGGATGTAAGAGGTAGTAAAAGTTCCTAGGTCTGGAGGCGTTGTTCATCTTATCACCACGGGTTATGCTAAGAGCTCGCTATACATAATAGCATCCATGTTGAGCATGTACGCTAATTCTTTAAGCTCCTCAACCCAGTCTCCAACTATGACCACATGGTGGTTTGCAGGAGCATACCTCGGGACAACCTCTATAGGCACATCGAATTCTATCATCATCTGCATTCTGCAAGCAGCATAAGTTAAGAGCCCTGATTTCACAACTCTTCCCCTCTCCATGAAAAGCGTTGTAAAGTCTCTGTCAATAGATATTAGTGTCACAACACTGTTTTCAACCTCCCCAACCACAGCGTAGGGTGCAGAGGTTTCGAAGTGCTGCATGGCAATGGCCTTTCCCTTGAGAAGGTCTAGGGCTATGGTGCAGTGTGCTAGCATGGCCTTGTTAGACTTGAAGGAGGTGGAGTTCCCTATCCAACCACTCCTCTTAGTCAAAGTCCTTGCAATCACCATACCCAGCGCTGCTTGGAGATCAGCCTCACAGACAGCAACAATGTTTCTGCTGTTTAGTAGTGAGAGGGGTATGCAAGGTGTGACTCCATACTTTAGTATAAATGGGAAACAGTCTATGGAGACCACGTCGTAGCCTTTATTAGCCAGCTCTTCAAAGGCTATATAAATTCTTGCAACTTTTTCCAAAGCCTGCTTAGAGGCTTCAAACTCAAAGCTCTTCTCAACCTCATTTATAGCCTCCTTTACCCTATCACTATTAGCAGAGTCCATCATTGAAGCGAATTGCTCCAAAGGAATAATGTCTACTGTTGAATCAAACCTAGATTCAAATGTTTCCTCAACCTCACCCTTATCCCTATTGGCAACAACAGCAACCCTAGAGCCCAAAACCTGTGCAACACCTCTCGCAACACTCATAATCCTATCAACAGTGCTCTCACAGTCCAGAGAATAGTACTCATTACACCAGTAAAGCCCAGCAGCAATACCATCACGCTCTAGCTTAGCCCTAGCAGAAATAGCAGATGCGAGGCTATTATGCTCACTATGAGCAACAATAAACACCCTATCTATAGAACCACCAGTAGCAAACCTATGTACAAGACTACTCACACCACCGGTCAACACGAGGGCTAGCGGCAAAAATTTTTGATACCTTCTGCCAAGACTCTCAGCCTCCTCAACACTGGTCACAATATTACTGTGAAAATCTATACCATACCTGCTAAAATGCTTCCTGAAAACCTCTAGCACATTAGCGTAATACTCCTTGCCATGGATCTCAGAAGCGAAAGGCACAACAATTATAGGCTTCATAGAGAGTCACAAAGACTATGAATAACACATAGAATTTAAAAGCTCATAGCCTCAAAAGAACGGTAAAACCATGAACAAAGGGTTGCAACCTCTTCTATCAGGGTACAGGAGCTCATATATCTACAACAAATGTCGCGTATAAGCTTTCACCCTCACTCCAAATTCTCATCTCATGGTATGTAATAGCCTTAACAACTGTTCTAGGTTCGTGCTTCCCTCGCTGAAACTCCTCACCTTTAGCAATGCCCTCAACACAAATCTGCTTCTCACCTTCAGCAATCAACTCATAAATTCTGCTAACCTCAAATCTGCTGAAAACAAGATTTCTGCTATCATGATAATACAGTAGCTCTTCAAGCCATTTGTAGAGAGCATTCTCTAAATCAAAACCGCAGATGCGTATGGATATGCTTACCCTTGGCTCAACCTTCGCAGTATCAGTAATAACTTCAAACATGCCCTTAGCAGCGTATTCAAAGAGCTCCTCCAAACCCCTCCCCCAAGCTTTTATCAAAATATCAGCTGTGTGCCCAAGATGCTCAAAACCCACAGATTTTACACCCTAGACAACTCTACACAATCTCATGCACTTATAAATTTAAAGAGAATCTCCATGTCTAAATCATGCAATGCTATTCAACAGCAATTCTATTGCATAACACTAAAATAAAGATGAGGTTAGTTACAACACCAAGAGAAATATTGGCAAACCACTAGAAAAAGCATTCCTCCAAATACAACTCAACGATCTGTAAAAATGTGTTTTGTTTTAGCTGTAGTGTTTTGCCATTTCTTCATTTCCAGGCATTTTAAGTATTGCATCTATAACATCATTTACTTGTTGAACACTGTTTGTCCTCACATCAACTATTAGCCAGTTGAATAAATGGTCTCTACCACCCTCTAAAAACGCTTGAATAGCCCACTCAGCCCTCATAAGCCTAGGCATTATGACGTAGTTCATTATCTTTTTCGGTAGTGGTGAAAGGGGTTTTCTGTGAACACCTTTTCCATCAACTCTAACAGGGATTTCGACAGCAACATTGTTTGGTATTCCTGGTATGACACCTTCATTTGGTATGTTTACCTGTAGTGGTGCTGGAATTGATGCTCCTGGAATTGGTGCTGGAATGTTGTATACCTCCTTCGGCTTGTCATTGACTATGGAGTCTATTATCTCAACTAAGGATTCTCCACTAGGTTTTGGAGGATATCTCTGTGTTAGAGGTGTTGTTAAGTCATATACAGCGTGCTCAAGCTCCTCCATTCTTATTCTAAGTGCCGCCATGTACATGGCCCACCCAATCTCTGAGTCAGGACCTCCATAGGGTCCATACCAGTATTGCTTTGTTTTCAAATCCCAGTGGTATTTCCATGTACCTCCTCTAACTGCATCTCCTATTGGTAGAAGCCCGTATGCTCTATACATATCTATAGCTGCTGGAGATAGATCAACATCGAATGGGTTGGACACATATTCCCTCCACACCTCCCAATACCTCTCAGCATCCTCCTTAATCCACTCATCTACATATCTATAAGCGTTTTCCCCTCTATAAATAAACTTCGTAAGCCATATAACATGGTTAAAACCTGACATCTCTACCTCAAGCTCTTTGAAATCCACTAAACTTAGCAAAGTTTTGTAACACTCCACATCGTGAGATGCGCAGAGAGCTGTAATGTCCCTCCCTAGCCTCTCTTTAGCAAGCCTCATGCCAAGTACTTCAACAGCTTTAACAAAACCTAGATGACCATGGCACAAGCCTATGAACTTCACCTTAGTTTCTCTAGTCACAAGAGTTGTTAACTCAAAAACTGGGTTAGCCACATTGATAAGCCAGGCATTTGGAGCTAGCTCTTCAACATCCCTAGCTATGCTCATCATGAGTTTAAACTGGTAGTAACCCCATATAGTGTGATAATCACTTACATAATTCCACTCAACGCTGTTTATACCTCTGTAGTACCCATATCTCTCCGAAATCTCTCTCATCCTCTCATAATAGCTATGACCACCATACATAGCTGAATTGATAACGAAATCAGCATCCTTAATAGCCTCCCTCCTGTCCAAAGTCCTGAAGAACCTTACATCACCCCTCTTCAACTCCTCCGCATACCTCTTCCCAAATGTGTATATAAGGTTAAGCCTCTTCTCATTCACATCCATAAGCCATATATCGAGATTCTTCAGATCTCTATTAATCAAAAGATCCATTACAATTCTACTAGACCAAATGGCACTACCAGCCCCAATAAAAGCAATTTTTAGTCTATCCATACACATCTCACTCCAACATATTTTATCTGAAAGAAGGTGTAAGTACTCTAATTAAAAATCTATATGGCTCTAAACAAATGGAGGTATTGCAATGACTCGCTCAGGTTTTTGTTCTGAATACAGCTAGCATTTAACTACTCTATCCCCAACAGCAATGTCTTGTGGGGGGTTTCAAAGCACTTCTTAGATGCGTAGGGGTGTATTTGCATCCAGATTTTCTACATCAATTGCCCCGAGTCCAATGGATAGGGGTAATGGGCTGGAGACCAGGCCCAGGATTGAATACCAGAAAAGGGGAGATGTAATCCTAAACCTCCCTGCACTAGCAGGAATCCTCGCACTTCATGGCGGGGAGGAGGACAGGAACATTTATCATAAACGCTTATATCTCTGTTCATTGCTGACCTAGGTTTAATAATGGGGTTGTGTGTATGTGGTTTGATTTGATGCTTAGGAATGTTGAGAGGAGGGCTTTTGATTTGATTGCGTGTGGCTTTAATAGAGTTGTGCCTATTGAGCTGTGGCTTGATGGGGTGGGGCAGGGTGTTAAGCTGCCTTTTGTTGTCGATAC
>Ga0080004_1149737_pt1 | contig 50927 bp, 56 predicted proteins | sample WasSprMetagenome_FD_69207 | JGI IMG/M metagenome (GOLD analysis project Ga0080004, IMG submission 69207) | Sulfidic aquatic microbial communities from Washburn Spring, Yellowstone National Park, USA - WS (SPADES assembly) (version 2) | ecosystem: Environmental > Aquatic > Thermal springs > Hot...
TAGAGGTGATTAAAAGAGAAAAAGAACAAGATTATTCTGGTGATTTTATTAGCAAACTTTTTATTTCTGAAATTTTTCCTAACCCAAAAGGAAAAGACGATCAAGAATTTATTGAAATTTTTAATTCCTCTGATGAAGAAATCGACATTTCAAATTTTATTTTAAGAGATAAAACAAAAAGGGAATTTAAAATTAAAGAAGGAACAAAAATTCCACCGAAAGGTTTTTTAGTTTTTTGGAAAAGAGAAACTAAAATTTCTCTCAACAATAATGAAGATGAAATAGAATTTTTGGATCCGAATAAAAATCTCATAGATAAGGTTTTTTATTCGAAAGCGCCAGAAGGCTTTTCTTTGGCGAGAAAAGAAAACGGGGAGTTAGTTTGGACTAAAATTGTTACTCCTGGAAAAAGTAATGAGTTTTTAAAAGAAAGTGACAAAGAAATCGAAAAAGAAGAAAAAGAAAGCTTTTCGATAAAAGAAGTAAAAATAGAAGAAATTAAAAATTTAAGCTCTAAAGAAAAAGTTAAAACGAAAGGAATTGTGTCTGTAGAACCCGGTGTTTTTCATGAAAACATATTTTATTTAACTGGTTCTGGTATAAAAGTGAAATTGAACTTTAAGGAGATTCCAGAAATTAGAATTGGCGATGAATTAGAAATTTTAGGAGAAGTTTTTGAAGAAGAGGAAGAAAAAGGAATAGAAGTGACATCAAGCAACGATATTAAAATTTTAGAGCATAAAGCCCCACCTTTACCAAAGGAAATAAAGATCGAAGAAATAAATGAAGATTTTTTATCAAACTTAATAAAAGTTGAAGGAAAAATTACAGAAATAAAAGAAAATTTTGTTTGGTTAAAAGGAGATGAAAAAGAAATTCCAGTTTTTTTAATAGAAGAAATAAAGAACAACACAAAATTTAAAAAAGGAGAAAAAGTTAAAGTTGCGGGTATTTTAAGAAAAATTAGCAATCAGTTTATTATTTTTCCGAGAAAAATAGATGATATCGAATTAATCGAGAAACTAAATTTGAAAAGCTCGCTTAAAGAATCTGCAGCTCCAAAAAACATTAAATTGATTTTAACTTTAATTTTAATTTTATTAGCAGTTGGAGCACTTTTGTTTCTTTTTATTAAAAAGAAAGAAATTTTTTCTAAAAAATAGTAAAATTATTTCTTTTTTAATTCTGATTGAATTTTGTTTAAAAGAGAACTTAGCCATTCTTTGAACTCTTTTTTTATTTCTAATTTTTCTTTTTCAAACTCTTTTTTTACTATTGGCTCTCTTTTTTGTACTTCTTTTTTAGTTGAAAAGTAAATTTTCTGAAAAAAATGAGTCCAAAAAAAGTTCCAAGTCTTTTTTGTAATTTCTAAAACTTGATCTAAAGCTTTAAAGAAATAACTCGGAAATTCTTTTAAAAAATCAAGAAAAAATTTTTCTAATTCTTCTGGTGTTGAAGGTAGTTTTTCACTAGAAAAACAAAGAGAAAAATTCAAAAAACAAAAAAATAAAATTGAAGAAAAAATTTTTTTGAAATTCATTTTAACATTTTAATCGCATTTTCTATCCTTTTTAAAGTTTCTTTTTTACCTAAAATTTCAGCAATTTCTTGAGGCGGTGGAGAAGCTTCTTTTCCGGTCAAAGCTACCCTAAAAGGCCAAAACAAATATCCTCTGTCACCAGGTTCTCTTTTAATTTCTCTCGAAAATTTTTGAGCTCTTTCCATTAATACCTTTAAAATTTTTTCTTTAGTCCAATCTTTTTCTTCAATTTTGCCTAAAACGTCTTTTACTACAAAAAGAGCCTTTTTTACTTCTTCTTCTGTTTGATTTTTCCATTTTAAAAGTTCTTTATCAAAAATTAATTCCTTTTTAAAGAAAAAATCTGCCAAATTTGAAATTTCAGAAAGTTTTTTCATTCTTTCTTGAAATAAAAGACAAATTTTTTCTAATTTTTCCCATTCTAAAATTTCTCCTGTTTCTTTTACAATAAATTTTGGCAAAATTTCTGTAGCTCCAATGACAGGCGGAGTTTTTTCTTCTTCTAATATAATTTCTAAAAATCCAGCTTCTATTAAATAAGGTAAACAAAGCTCAGTTAACTCTTTTCCAGTTTTTTGGCGAATATAAAAGTTATTCAAAAAATCTAATTTTTGAATGTTAAATATCGCTCCTGATTTTTGTACTCTTTCTAAAGAGAATTCTTTTACGAGAGAGGATAAATTAAAAATTTGCTTTTCTGATTTTGGAGACCATCCTAAAAAAGCAATAAAATTTATTAAAGCTTCTGGTAAATAACCCAATTTTTTAAAATCTAAAATAGATACCGCTCCATGTCTTTTTGAAAGTTTAGATTTGTCCATTCCTAAAATTAAAGGCAAATGTGCATATTTTGGAGTTTTGAATCCTAAGGCTTCTTGTAAAAGAATTTGTTTTGGAGTGTTAGGTAAATGATCTTCCCCTCTAATAACATGAGTTATTCTCATTTCAAAATCATCAACAACGCAAGTGAAATTATACAAAAAAGAATCAAAACCTTTCGCAATCACAAAATCTCCTATCAAACTTGTGTCGAATTCAATTTTTCCTCTTATCAAATCTTCAAAAACAATTTTTTTTGGAGCAACTTTAAAACGAATCACAAAAGATTCTCCTTCTTTTAATTTTCTTTCTATTTCTTCTTTTGACAAACTTTTACATTTTCCGTTATATCTCGGCGGTTGTCCGATTGATAAAAAATACTGCCTTTGAGCTTCAAGTTCCTCTTTTTTACAAAAACAAAAATAAGCTTTATTCTCTTTTAAAAGTTTTTCTAAATATTCTCGATAAATTTCTTTTCTTTCTGATTGTCGATAAGGACCAAAATCTCCCCCAACATCAGGTCCTTCGTCCCATTCTATCCCTAACCATTTTAAGCTTTCCATTATTTCTTCTTCAAATTCCTTTTTAGATCTTTCTATGTCAGTATCTTCTATTCTTAAAATAAAACTTCCATGATGCTTTTTAGCAAAAAGATAATTAAAAAGAGCAGTTCTTGCTCCTCCAATGTGAAGAGGACCAGTGGGAGAAGGAGCAAACCTTACTCTCACTTTTTCTTTCGTTTTTAGTTCAAATTTCTCCATTTAAAAAATTTTTAATCTTTAACTTTTTTCTCCAATTCTTTTTTTGAGTTTCTTTCTACATTTTGAACAAATTAAAATTTCTTCTCCTGTAGGAAGTTTAAAATAATGGAGATTGGGTTTTTGAAATCTCGTAGTAGTAGGATTATATCTTCCTCTGAGTTTTACTCTTCTTCCTACTTTCATTCTTCCTTTTTTACAAATTTCACATTTTGGGCTCATAATTTTTTATGATATCATATTTCATATGGAATATGCAACCTTGTTTTCGTTAATCGTTCTTTTTCTTTCAATTTCTCTCCATGAGTTTTCTCATGGAGCAATGGCTTATTTTTTAGGAGATCCTACTGCAAAAGAAGAAGGAAGGTTAACTTTGAACCCACTAAAACATATAGACCCTTTTGGTACAATTTTACTTCCTTTATTTTTAATTTTAGCTAATTTTCCTGTAGTTTTTGGTTGGGCAAAACCTGTACCTGTAAACCCTTTTTACTTTAAAAACCCAAAATCAGATATGGCAAAAGTAGCTTTAGCAGGTCCTCTTTCTAACTATTTTGTAGCAATTTTGTTTGCCATTTTTTATAGATTTTTTGGTTTGGATTATTTTTATTTAATTTCAATTTACAATTTTTTATTAGGAACTTTTAATCTCTTTCCTATTCCTCCTTTAGATGGGTCATGGTTTTTAAACCTTCTTCCAGAGAAATTTTCTAATTTAAAAAACTTCATCTTTCAATGGGGGGCTTTAATTTTGATTTTATTTTTGTTTTTTGGATTAGAAATTGTTTATCGAATTTCAATTTTTTTATTCAAATTTTTCTCCGGAACATAAAAAAATGTATCCAAAAACAATTAAAAAATTGATTGAAATTTTTTCACAATTTCCAGGTATCGGAGAAAAAACAGCGACCCGTTTTGTTTTTTTTCTTTTAAAACAAAAAAAAGAATTTTTAGAAGACTTGATTGAAAATTTAAAAAACTTAAAAGAGAAAGTAAAATTGTGTGCTTTTTGTAAAAAATCGACCGAAAAAGAATTTTTGTGTGAAATTTGTGAAAACCCTACAAGAGATTTGACAAAATTATGCCTGGTAGCAAAAGAACAAGATTTAGAAGCAATCGAAAAATCAGGAGGTTTTAATGGATTATATTTTATTGTGGGAGAGATTCCTTCTGTATCGCAAAAAGATTTAAAAAAAATAAACATAGAGGAAATAAGAGAAAGAATTAAAAACCCTAAAAAATTTGGATTGTTTGCAAATTTTAAAGAAGTAATTTTAGCTTTCGATTTTACGGTAAAAGGAAGAACTCTTTCAATGTTTATTGAAAATAAATTAAAAGACCTTCCTGTGAAAATTTCAAAATTAGCAATGGGAATGCCTTCTGGGGGAGAGCTAGAGTATGCAGATGAGGAAACTTTAAAATCTGCTTTCGAAAAAAGAAATTAAAAAAAGCGGGGCTACAGAGAGAGAGATTACTCCCTCCCCGTACTTACGGGGACCAAAAGGAAAAGGAGGTGGAAACCTTTTGGTCCCACCCCGCAATATTTTTATTATAAAAATTTTTTATAATTTTGTCAAGAGCAAAAAGAACTCATCGGGTACATGGGATACAGCTCTTACCCATTCATTGGATAAACAAAGAGGGGTGTTAAAAAAGAGAAATGCCAAATCTCAGAATTCCAAAATAGCAAACTTTCAACCTTTTATTTTAGACAAAATGAGCACTTGCTGCATCCCTCACTACCGAAAATAATCTGTCTCCTATGTTGCCAAGGAGACCAAAGGTTGAAAATTGAACTTTTAAATGCTAAGATAATTTAATAAAAAATAATCTTGAAAATGAAGCTTCAAGAAAAAATTTCTTTTTTGATTTTATTTTTTTTAATTTTGTTTTTGGGAACGAATTTTTGTTTTCCTGAAATTTTCAAATTTAACCTTTTTCCTAAAAAAGAATTCAAATTCGGATTAGATTTGCAAGGAGGAATAGAACTTTTATACCAAGCGAATTTAAGTCAGATCCCAGAAAAAGAAAAAAAAGAAGCAATGGAGGCTTTAAAAAATGTCATCGAAAAGAGAGTAAATTTTTTTGGAGTAAGAGAGCCTGTAGTACAAATTCAAGGTGAAAAAATATTAATCGAACTTTCTGGATTTTCAGATCCTCAAAAAGCAATCGAAGAAATTGGAAAAACTCCTTTTTTAGAATTTAGAGAAAAAAAAGACGAAAATTTTACTCCTACTCCTTTGACAGGGAGATATTTAAAAAGAGCTCAAGTTGGTTTTGATCAAGTTGGAAATCCTATAGTTTTACTTGAATTTAACGATGAAGGGACAAAAATTTTCGCAGAGCTTACAGAAAGAAATGTGGGAAAACCTTTGGCAATTTTTTTAGATGGAAAGTTAATTTCAGCTCCTACAGTGAAAGAAAAAATTCCTTCTGGAAAAGCAGAAATTACAGGAAAATTTACGTTACAAGAAGCCAAAGAATTAGTAAAGAATTTGAATGCGGGAGCTTTACCTGTACCGATTGAATTAGTTTCTTATCAAATTATAGGACCTACTTTAGGAAAGGCTTCTTTGGAGAAAATTTTGAAAGCAGGATTGGTAGGATTTTTATTGATCGCACTTTTTATGATTGTAATTTACAAACTTTCGGGACTTGTAGCAATTTTATGTTTGATATTCTTTGCAATTTTAAATTTGACATTGTATAAATTAATTCCTATTACTCTGACTTTGTCTGGAATTGCAGGGTTTTTGTTATCTTTGGGTATGGCAGTTGATGCTAACATTTTAATTTTCGCGAGAACAAAGGAAGAATTAAAAATGGGAAAATCTCTTTCTCAAGCTTTCGAAGAAGGATTTAAAAGAGCTTGGCCTGCAATTAGAGATGGAAATTTAACTACCTTAATTGTCAATTTGATCTTACTCTTTTTTGGAACAAGTTTTGTAAGAGGTTTTGCTACTACTTTATCTCTTGGAATTTTAATTTCAATGTTTACCGCCATTGTAATGACGAGAGAGTTTTTAAAAATAATAGTTTTCCCTAAAATTCAAAAAGCAATTATATGAAAGAAGAAAAAGTTTTTAATTTTTTAAAATTTAGAAATTTTTTTCTCTTTATCTTTTTTGGAGTTTTTATTTTCTCTCTTTTTTCAATTTTTTATTTTAAACCTAAAATGGGTTTGGATTTTGAAGGTGGAACTTTAATAGAAATTGAGTTTGAAAAAGAGAAACCAAGCCTTCAAGAATTAAAACAAAAATTGTCTGAGTTGAATGTAGGGGAAATAACAATTCAAGAAACTGAAAAAAACAGAGTTATTTTAAAAACGAGAAAAATTTCAGAAAAAGAGAAATCACAAATTTTTGAAAAGTTAGAAAATGCAAAAGAAAGAAAGTCTGAAATGATAGGTCCTACTGTTTCCCTTGAATTGAAAAGAAAATCTCTCTGGCTAACTTTATTTTCTTTAATCGCAATTTCAGTTTACATTGCGTTGGCTTTCCAAAGAGTTACTAAAAATTTATCTCCTTTTGTTTTTTCTTCGATTTCTTTTTTAGGTCTTTTTCAAAATACAGTTTTTCTTTTGGGAGTAATTTCTATTTTAGGAAAATTTTTCAATGCAGAATTTAATATCCCCATTTTAATTGCAATTTTAACTTGCTTGGGTTATGGAATAAACGATACTATAGTCTTGTTCGATAGAATAAGAGAAAACGTTTTAAAAAGAAAATCGAGAGATCTTTCAGAAATAATTAATCTTTCGATTTCTCAAACTTTTACTCGTCAAGTGAATACATCTTTGGTAACTGTTTTTCCTGTTTTGGCGATTTTATTTTTTAAAGTGGAGAGTTTAAAGTTCTTTTCTTTAATTTTAGTTTTAGGAATTTTAAATTCTACTTTCTTTTCCCTTTTTGTTGCAGGTTCAATTTTAAGAAAGATTGTAAAAAGTTTATAAAAAACAGTTGAATTTTTTAATACCTTTTTTAAAATAAAATATGAGTTTCAAAAATAAGAAAAAACATTTTCTCATTAAAATGTCCCTTTTACCGGGGGGTTCTTTTCAATAAAAATTAAAAAACTCAAAGAAAAGAGCCTCCCGGTGAGGGGGGCATTTTTAAGTTAGAATTAAAAGTTAAAAAAGGAGGTGAGAAATTGATAATAAAGAAAATAGCTTGCCCGTATTGCAATTTCCGGTTTGAAGTGCGTATCGGGAAGAAAACTAACCCTCATAGTACTTCAGTGAAATGTCCAAATTGTAAACACACGTTTAATTTGAGCTCAAAAAAATTAAGGCGTTTTATCGAGTTTGTCCAAAAGATACTCAAGAGAGATTAAAAATTTTAAACAGCTCCTTTATTTTGCCCCCCTCTTTTGAGCTAATTTTGAAATTTTGAGTTTTTCTTTCGCTTTTCTTGCTCCTTTTTCATATTGAGTAAACAATTTTTCTTTATATTGAATGATTTGCTTTTTTATTTCATCTTTTACCTCCTCAATAGCAGCTTCTATAGTTTCTTTTGTAGCTTCTGCTCTGATTGATTTTCCAGGAAATCTCATTTGACATTCTGCATAAAAAACTTTTCCTTTTTTATGTTTTGGTAATTTTGCGATTTCAACCCAAGCTTCAATTCTAGGTTTTCCTTTTCCAAAAAAACCATTCCAGTATTTTTCACCAAAAAAATCTTTTGCGAATTTTTCTAAAGAATTTATTTTTTCTTCTAAAAAATCTTTTATTTCTTTCCCGATTTTAATGTTTGTAGTTTTTAAAACAATTTTCATATTTTTTAATTTAAAACCCCCACATTTGAATGTGGGGGTAAACTTTTTATTTTATTTTTTTGCTTTCTTTTTTTTCATCCCTGGGGAGTTTTTGAGTTTTACCCAGTCGACCCCTGGGCCAGTTTCTATTTTGAGTTATTAAGATTATTAAAATTTTAAAGTGTCAAAAATTTTTGTCAAGTGTGGAAAAATCAAAATTTTTTTAGCAAATTCTGTACTTTCCTTTGATAATATCGATTTGAATTTTTCTCAATTTGTCAAATTTTAATTCTACGATTTTATAAATTTTGTCTTTTATGTTTGAAAAATTATTTGCGATTACTTTTACGCTTACAATTTGGGGTTCGTCCAAAGGTTTACCGATTTGACTTAAAATTCTTACTGAACATTCCTTAACACCTTCTAATTTTCCGATTTCTTGAGCGATCAAATGGGCCAAAATTTGATAGAGTTTTCCAGGATGATTAATGTTTTTTCCCGCAGGAGCTTCCAATGACATTTCTCGACAGGGAGTAATTAAACCTGAAACCCTATTTCCCCTTCCAACTTGACCATCATCTCCTTGTTCTGCAGAAAGGCCCAAGACCGTAAGATAAATTTCTCCCTCTTTTTTGGCTTCTGGATTATCTAAAGTGTTATGGTCAACTTTTATTCTTTTGAAATTTGAGACTCTTTTTACGAATTTTTCTATTTCCTTTTTTATTATTTCTTTTTTTTCAAAATAATCTTTTGCGTTTTTAATATATTTATCAATGTAAGCTGCAGGAATTGTTAAAATTACTTCATCTTTTTCTCTCAAAGTCATTACTTTAATGTCTGTCCCCAAAAATGGATATTTTTTTAAAATTTTTTCTGAATTTAAAAGTTGAGCGACTTTCAGTGTTAAAATTTCAGCTCGAGAATAAGGGCCATGTCCTATCCCAAAAGAAGTATCATTCGCGATCGCAATTTTGTGGCTCCTTTTGAAAACTTCTTGTAAATTTTCAGCTCCAGAATTGTAATCAATAAAAATTTCAAAATTTTGAGTTGAGTTTTTCAAATTAACAATTTTTCTTAAACAATCTTTAATAGCCTTTTCTGCAATTTTTCTTACTGGAATTTTTATGTTTCCGACTTTATCTGTTGCTCTTCCTGCTACAATAATTTTTATTTTTTCTAAAATTTTCCCTCCACCAAATTTTGGTTGGGATTTACCTGCAACTAAAAGTCCTTTGTCTAGATTGTGATGCAAAACTTTACCAAATCTTTTCAAATAATATTGACTCAAAGCTTGAGAGACAGATTCACAAACTAAATCACAAATTGTGTCTGGATGCCCAATTCCTTTTCTTTCTACAATTTCAACTTCTCTTTCTTCAATCGGTAAATAATCTACTTTTTCAACGACAATGTTTCTCATAAATATTTCCTGAATTTTATGTTTGTAAATTTTTGACCTTCTTTTACGATTTCTTCAATCTCTTTTTCTTCGAATGGGGTAAAAGTTTTTCCAGAAATTGTATGATTTTTTTGATAATTTTGAAGATAATAAATTTTTGCTCCTGGAATTTCTTTACAAATTTTCAAAATATCCTCTTTTTTATGAAATTCTTTTATTATCGTCGTTCGCAATTCGTAATCTATCTTTCCCGAAAGTAAAATCTTAACAGATTTTTTAATATTTTCAAACATCTCTTTTGTCAAAACCCCTCCTGTAATTTCTTTGTACTTTTTAAAATCGTCCAATCTATGTTTTACGTCCATTGCTACGTAATCTATTAATTTTTCTTCAATCAAATATTTTAGCATCCCTGGATTTGTCCCGTTAGTTTCCAATTCAACTAAATAGCCAAGTTTTTTTATTTTTTTAATGAATTTTGGAAGATCTTTGTTAATAGTAGGTTCTCCTCCTGTTATTGCTACTGCCTCCAAAAAATTTCTTCTTTCTTTTAAAAAAGAAAAAAATTCTTTTTGTGGAATTTCCTTTTGTTTTTCGATTTCTTTTGGTAAAACTAAGTAAGGCACATAGCAGAACTGGCATCTCAAATTGCAACCTCCCAAAAAAACTACAGCAGAAATTTTGCCTGGATATTCAATCAAACTTTGCTTTTGAAGCCCTAAAATTTTCATTTCAAGATTGATTCTTTAATTTTAAATTCCTTTCTTTGTTTGAATTCTTGCTGTTTTCCCAAATTCCATTGTTGTACAGGTCTGTAATATCCAACAATCCTTGAATAAACTTCGCAAGGTTGTTTTATTGTGCATTTTGGACAGAAAAAGTGTTCTCCTGGAATGTAACCATGGACAGGGCAAATTGAGAAAGTCGGAGTGATTGTGATGTAAGGTAATTTGAAATTTTCAAAAATTTTCTTTACCAATTTTTTCACTCCTTCTCCGCTTTGCATTCTTTCTCCTAAAAAGATGTGTAAAACAGTTCCTCCAGTGTACTTGCATTGAATTTCATCTTGGAGTTTTAAGGCTTCAAAAATATCGTCAGTATAATTTACTGGAAGCTGAGTAGAGTTTGTGTAATAAGGAACTTTTTTGGTGCCAGCGGTAATAATATCTGGATATCTTTCTTTATCTTTTAAAGCAAGACGATAAGCAGTCGATTCTGCTGGAGTTGCTTCTAAATTGTAAATATTTCCAGTTTCTCTTTGATATTTAACTAACCTTTCTCTCATGAAATCTAAAACTTCCAAAGCAAATTTTCTTCCTCTCTTTGATGCAATATTTTCTCCCATAAAGTTCAAAAGGCACTCATTCATTCCAACAAGTCCAATAGTTGAAAAGTGGTTTGCCCAGTATTTTCCTCTCATTTGCTTTATGTCTTGCAAATAATACCTTGAATATGGATAGAGTCCTTTTTCAATGTAATTTTCCAAAACTTTCCTTTTTATTTCTAAACTCTCTTTTGCCAAATCCATAACTTTTGCCAATCTTTCAAAAAATTCTTTCTTTGTTTTTGATAAATATCCAATCCGCGGCAAATTAATGGTAACTACGCCGATTGAATTTCCACACCAGGTAGCTTTTCCGTTCCTTCTTACATAAACTGTATGATTTGGAACTTCGCAACAATAAACTTTCCCTTTGTAATAAACTTCTCTAATTTGATCTTTATAAGTGAAAGTGAAATGTTTCGTTTTTCGATGAACTCCAATTTCGTAAACAACGTTAGTTTTTACTTTTCTCCCTTTAATTTGAGAAATCTTTCTTTTTCTTTCTTTAATTGTTGCATGCCAGCCTAACTTTAAAATTATTTCTTGCAAATCGTCTGCCAACCTTTTTGATGCTGTCCAATAATTTATTTGGCCGTTGGTTTTTCTCACATGTCCATCTCCTTTTACCATCCAATCAAATAAGATTTTTAATTGTCTTTTGCTTAAATTTTTTATTTCCTTTGGAATAAACTTTGTGTATTTGTTTCCAAATTGTCTTAAGTAGGTCCAAAGCTGCTTATTGTAAATTACAAAAGTATCTTTTTCTTCAACGTAGTTAAAGGGTAAACGGTTTAAAACTTCTTTTATTTCTTCCCTTTTTTCCTTATTCTTTTGAGAAATTATTACCCTGTATCCATGATCTAGTGCAATTTTTTCATTATCAGTAGAGCCCTCAGCCAACCAAAAACCAAAAAACTTTAACCAATCGTCCATTTTTATCTTCAAAGGCGGAGCTTCGTATCTTATTCTTACTCTTTCTCTGTTCCCATAATTTTCTTTAGTGCAAACGTTGAAAATAGTAACTGGATTGCAATTGAAACTTTGCGCTATTTGATAAATAGTTTTACCTTCTTTTTTTAATTGTCTGATAGTTTGAAGTTCTTCTTCGGAAAATTTTGATTGAGGGCCCGCACCTTGCAAAATGACAACTGGAGGCAAAACAAACCATTCTTTTTCTTCTCCTTCCCAAATTCCTCCTTTCGGAATGTAATGCTGATATGGTTTAAAATCTTTAGCTTCTACAAACATTCTTTTACTTTTGTATTTATGGTCCACAACCATTCGATGGTTTGGGGTCACTAATAAATCAAAAGCTCTCGATTTAAAATGAATCATTTTTCCTTCGTAATCGTATTCAAAAAGTCTCGTAGGATGATGAAGTTCAATTCTATTGTCTTCAGTTAAAGTGAATACTCTATCTTCTAATGTCAAATCTTTGAAATATTTCCAACCATTTTCAGTTAAAATTTCAGTTTTTTCATCATAACATCCAGTTTTACTGCCCGATCCAAAAAGCCCTCCACCCCCTCGATTGTAAAGTTGGGTAAGGTCGAGACGCAATCTACAACAATTGAACGAAATTTGTCCTAAAGAATGAACAAAGAGATGATTTCTTTCGAGTTCAATATCATAAAATTCTTTTAATTTCTTGTATTTTTTGAGTTTTACTTCCTTAATTGGAATTGGTTGAACCTTTTTTAATTTTAGTTTATCTTCAGAATCACCTATTTTTTGAAGATCCTGAAGAGAACTTGTTACCAAAATTTTTTCTCCAATTTTTATATCTTTAGCAAATTTCATCTGAATTCCGTTAGAGGTATAGATTGCCATCGGATGTTTCACAGAAAATATTGCTCTTTTTCCATCTTCTGTAATTACTTCTACAGCTTTATCATCTTTGATTTTCAGAAATCTTCTTACCGGAACCCATTCTAGTTTTAAAGTTTTTGGATTTAAAGACAAAACTTCTAAATTTCCTTCTTTTTTGCATTCTGCCCATCCCTCTTCATCAAATTCACCATCTTTGTAACTTTCAGCTACTTCTTTAATTGAAAGCCTTTTTATCTTCTTTGAATTTCTAATTAAAATTTCTTCGTTTGCTTCCAAACACATCGATCTGACATCTTCAGGTTTCATTTCAGAATTTATGTAATTTGCAAAATAATTCGTTCCATATTTTGCCGAAGCTTCAAAAATTCCATCAAAAGCAGGTTCATCCCAGGGGAAATCTTTTGTAATGTTTATAGTTGGAATTGGAAAATGGAATGGCCTCCCTTTTGCATCTCCTTCCATGTAGACTTCATAAAGGGCTCTATTAAAAATTTTTATTTCCTCTTCAAATTCAGAATAAGTTTTGTCTTGAGGTTTCCCTCCAATGATTACGGGTAATTTTGCATAAACTGGAGAAGGCTTTAAATCTAAAGTTATATTCGAAAATGGCGTTTGAAATCCGACGCGAGTGGGTATCGCCATGTTAAACAAAAATTCTTGCAAAGCTTGCTTTACTTGTTGGTAGTTTAAATTGTCGTATCTAATAAATGGTGCTAAAAGAGTATCGAAATTTGAGAAACTCACAGCACCCGCACAATTTCCACACCATAAAGCTTTTCCATTCCTTCTCACATAAAGAGTATGATTTGGAACTTCCAAGCAATAAACTTTTCCTTTATACTTTACCTTCTTTATATTTTCTTTCTTGAATTTGAAATGCTTTGTTTTAGAAATAGCTACTCTATACCACTTGAATTTTCCTTTTCTTTTTTCATAAATGTTAGCCGACCAACCAAGTTTCAAGGCAATTTCTTGAACGTCATCTGCTAATTTTTTACTTTTTGTGTAATAATCTATGTTTCCATTACCAATATACCCATCCCCTTTCATCATCCAATCGAACAAGATTTTTAATTGTCTTTTAGAAAGGTTTTTAATTTCTTTAGGAATAAATTTTTCTTCCTGTTTTCCAAATTGTTTGAGGTAAAGAAAAAGCTGTTTGTTTAGAATCACAAATTCAATCTTTTTTCCGCTTTTCTTTTTCGTGTAATTGAAGGGTAATCTTTTTAAAACTTTTTCAAATTCTTCAGCGCTTTTTCCTTCATTTTGGCTAATTCTTACTTGATACTCATAGTATGGATTTTTCCGTCCCTTTCTTTTCCTTTTCCTCAATGTTGTACAACCTTCAGCCAGCCAAAAACCAAAAAATTTCAACCAATCATCCATTAAAATCTTCTTTTCTGGAATTTCAACCAATTGATACTTAAATTTTGGTTGGGAAGTTTTAATCTTTAAATCCCCTATTAATAAAACTTCTCCAAAAACTTCTGAGGCGTTTGGCAAAAATGCGAGATTTTTAGCAAAAGGGATTTGTCTGTAATTTCTAATTTGAAAAATTTGAATAGCAGGCAAAATGAAATATTTTTCTTCTTTCCCTTCCCAATCTCCTCCTTTAGGAATAAATTGGGTGTTTGGATTAAAATTTTTTGCCTCAACAAATTTTTTGCGATATTTTTCTTTCGAATAAGGAGAGTACTGATCGACAAGCATTTTGTGGCCGGGGGTCACTAGGAGATCTGCCTTTTTAGATTTAAAATTATAAAGCTCCCCTTCGAAATCATACTCATAAAACCTATAAGGTTCCTGAAGTTCTATTTTGTTTGTTTTGGGATTTAGAGTGAAAACTTTTTCTCCTTTTTTAACTTCGTAAAAATATTTCCAACCGTTTTCAGTTAAAACTTGAGTATCCTCACTATAGCATTCACCTTGCATTGTATACAAAAAGTTGACGCATTGCATTAGCGCAGTGTTGAAATGTTTTGGAGGTTTAGATTCTATTTTTCCTGGAACCCCGCCAAAGCCTTTAATTAAAAGATCGTACAAATCCCACCCCATGCAATATGGTCCAAGGGTATCCAAATTATGGATATGAAAATCTCCAGATTCGTGAGCTTCTCTTATTTCTGGAGGATAGATTTTGTTTAGCCAATATTTTTTGATAATGTAAGAAACTCCGTAATGGTTCAACCCTTGCAAAGAAAAGGCCATGTTGGCATTTTCTTGTACTTCCCAATCTAGTTTTTCAATGTACTGATCCAATCTATCCACTGCTTCTTCTGAAACTTTGATCGCTTCTCTTATTCTCCTTCTTTGTTCTCTATAAAGAATGTAAGCTTTTGCTGTTTTTACTAATCCCTCTAAAATTAAAACTTCCTCAACGATATCTTGAATTTGCTCAACGTGAGGAATTTCTCCCTTTTTGAACCTTCTGTTTAAAATTTGAACAACTTTGTTTGAAAGTTTTTTTGCTCTTTTCCCATCTCCTTCTCCGGTTGCAGTAAGAGCTTTAAAAATTGCTCCTGTAATCCTGTTTTGGTCAAAAGGAACTATTGAACCATCTCTTTTTTGAACTTTTTCAATTTTGTTTTGCATGATTATTCAATTTTATTTTTTTATTTTACCTTTGTCAACGTAAAAATTTTTTTCATTAAATCGATTTGTTTTAAAATTCCAAGTTTTCCTTTTTTACATTCTCTTTCTGAAAAATTTTCGCAACCATCTTTCTCTGCTCCGTAAATTAAAATTGGGTTTGGAAGATTACAATGACTCTTTTTTAGAGAACAAGTAGAATGGTCGCCAGTAACCACAATCAAAACATCTTTTAAATTCAAAATTGGCTGCAGATTCTGGTCAATTTTCTCGATAAATTCTTTTTTTTCTAAAAATTTTCCGTCTTCTGCCAAATTGTCGCAAGCTTTAATGTGTAAAAAAATAAAATCGTAATTTTTGATTGCTTTTTTTACCGCTAAAAACTTTCCTCTCAAATTCGTTTTTATCGTTCCATCTGCCCCTTTAACTTTTATTTCCTCCATCCCTAAATACCTTCCGATTCCTTTGTACAAAGCCCCCCCAGCAATAAAACCTGCTTTCAGTCCATATTTTTCTTTGAAACTTTCAATCTTTCTAAATTTTCCTGCCCCTCTTAACAAGATATAATTTGCTGGCAATTTTCCCTCTTTTACTCTTTTTTTATTCTTTGGATGGTTTTCCAAAATCGCTCTTGCCTTTTCCAAAAATTCATTCACTATTTTAACCATCCTTTTTTCTCCCTTTATTTTCAAAACTTCAACTCCGACTTTTTTGGGATCGTTTGATGAAACTTTTGCTGAGAGATTTTTTCCTCTAAAAATTATTCCAATTCTGTGGCCAAAAGCTTTTTTCACAATCACTTTTACTCCTTTAATTTTTATTTTGTTTAAACTTTCGATCAAATCTTTAGTATCCTCAATCCTTCCAGCTCTTCTATCTACTACCACCAAATTTTCATTAACCGTCGCAAAATTTCCTCTAAAACAAACATCTCCTTTTTTGATTTTTTCTCCAATTCCCAAAACTTCCAAAACTCCCCTTCCAGGATTTGATTTTTTTGGATCATAACCAAAAATTGCCAAATGAGTATCTTCTGAAGTTGGCAATTTTCCTTTTTCATGCCACGGCAAAACCAAACCGCAAACTCCATTCTTTGCCAAAAAATCAAAATTGGGAATCCTTGCTGCCTCCAAAGGTGTTTTGTTTCCCAATTGAGGGATTGGTTCATCCCCCAATCCATCAATGATTATTAGTACTACTTTTTTCATAGGTTTTAAGCTTTTCTTTTAATCTTTCGATTTCTTTTTTTAACTCTACCATTTTCAATTCCCTTCCTATCGTTATTTTATAAAATTTCTCCAATTGTTCTTTCTCTCTTTTTATCAACTCAAAAGCTATTTCGAGTTCTTTCTTTCTTTTTTCTAATTCCATAGTTTTCTCTTCTAATTCCATAGTTTTCTTTTCTAATTCTTTTGTCTTTTCTTTCACAGCTAACTCCAACCTTTCTTTTTCTCTAACTTCACGGTGAACTCCTTTTACTGCCAACCAACTAAGCACGCCAATTAAAACAAGGAAAAAACCTCTAATTAAAAAATAATAAACGTTTTCAGAAAGGAGTGTAAAAGCTAAGAGAGAAAACATAATTAACGCAATTAAACCATCAGTTGCAATGACCTTAACGTTTAAGAATTGATGCGAAACGATTGCGTAAGCTACAATTCCAATCCAAATTATTGGAAAAACATAACCGATCGGAAAAACGCTAATTTTGTAAGCAGGCAAAAATTCAATAGCGCCAATGTAAGCAAAAAGAAAGGAAATAAAAAGATATTTTAACTGAGTTTTTAATTTTTGATCAAAAGTTTTTCTTAAATAATTCCAAAGTTCATAGGTAGTGAAAGATATATAAAGCGTAAAGGGAATTAAGAATAAATGATGACCAATTTGAGCCACGGTATGGCATCCCCACTCATAATTAAAAACATCTTTCACGAAATAATCAGTCCGAGAAATTAATAAAAAAATAAAACCTAAGAAATAACCTAGAAAAACTAAAATTTTATAGGGTTTTTCTTTTATTTTTTGAATTAAAACGACAACAAAATGATAAACAAGAAATGACATCCAAACGACTCCAAGATATATAAATCTATCCCAAAAAACTACCCATTTTTCATCAGTGCAATTTTTAAACATCATATAAGTTCCAAACAACCAAATTGCCAAAATAATGGTTAACAAACAAAATATAATGTGCAAGGCGGATTTTCTGTTTTGCCACCAAACAAAAAATCCTAAGGCCACACTAAAGAAAGTTGCTGTCAAAAGAAATATATTCAAAATTTGTAAAATAAAGATTGTAAAAATCACGTTTTTGATTCTTCTTCAATTTTTAACAATCTATTGTACTTTGCCACCCTTTCTCCCCTTGCTGGAGCCCCTGATTTAATAAAATCTGCGCTAATTCCAACTGCAAAATCTGAAATAAAATCATCCGTCGTTTCGCCAGATCTATGAGAAACCATTATTTTCCAACCAAAAGATTTTGCTAATTTTACAGCTTCTATTGCTTCGGTTACCGTTCCGATTTGATTTATTTTAACAATGATCGCATTGCAAAGACCTTTTTCCTTTGCCATTTTTATTCTCTTTGGATTTGTAACTGTTAAATCGTCACCAATGATTAGGAAGTTGGAAGTAGGAAGTTGGAAGTAGGAAGAGAAATATTGCCAGCTTTCAAAATCATCTTGGGCAAAAGGGTCTTCAATTCCTTCAATCGGATATTTTTTAATTAATTTCAAATAAAAATTCGTTAATTCTTCTCCCGAAAAATTTCCAATTTTTGTTTTGTACTTTTTTCCATCAAAAAATTGAGAGGCAGCGACATCTAAAATAATTGAAATTTTGTTTTGATAATTTAAAATTTTTACTGCTTCCAGAATCAATTTAATTGCAATTTCTGGATCTTTAATCGGAGGAGCAAAACCTCCTTCGTCTCCCAAATTTGTTGCCAATTTTCCATATTTTTTAGCAATGATTTCTTTTAACTTATGATAAATTTCAGCCCCAATTCTCAAATTCTCAGAAAAACTTTTCCCTTTTGGACAAATCATAAATTCTTGAAAATCTAAATCATTTCCAGCATGAACTCCACCATTGATGATGTTAAAAGAAGGTCTTGGTAAGTTGTAAGTTGTAAGCTGTGGATTATAGAGTTCTCTAACGTATTGGTAAAGTGGAAGATTTTTTGCTTTCGCTCCTGCTTTACAGACTGCCAAAGAAACTCCACAAATTGCGTTAGCTCCCAATTTTGATTTATTTTCTGTTCCATCCAATTCTATCAATACTTCATCAATCTCTTTTTGTTTTGTAACATCAAAACCTTCCAATTTCTTTGAAATGATTTCATTTACATTCTTTACCGCTTTCTTTACTCCCTTTCCAAAATATCTTTCCCCCCCATCTCTTAACTCAACTGCTTCATGTTCTCCTTTTGAAGCTCCAGAGGGCACTGAAGCTAAAAATTTTCCAAACTCAGTTTCCAATTCCACTTCCAAAGTAGGATTTCCTCTAGAATCTAAAATTTCTCTTGCCTTGATGTTTTTTATCTTTGGCATTTTTTAAATTTTAGCAAAATTTGTTGATTTTTGTCATTTTTTTGTTTAAAATTCACTATTATGGCAGTTCCAAAAAAGAGACATTCTTGTTCAAAAGTAAAAAGGAGAAGGATGCATTATTATCTAGAAGCTAAAGAATTGGTAAAATGTGAAAATTGCGGAAAAGAAAAACTTCCCCATACAGTTTGCCCTTTTTGCGGGTTTTACAAGGGGAAAAAGATTTTGGAAATAACCAAAGAGAAAGCAAAGTAATTTTTTATGGGTAAAAGGCACGTTTCAAGGATTTTAGCTTTAGAAGCTCTGTACGAATGGAGTTTTCATAAAGGAAAAAAAGATTTTAAAGAAATTTTGAAAAGAAAATTAAAAGATGAGAGAAAAAAAGAAGAAATTTTTTTAAAAAATTTAGTTGAAGGAGTGATAAAAAATTTAGAAAAAATCGACAAAATAATATCTACTGCAGCCCCTCATTGGCCAAAAGAACAAATGAGCTTGGTGGATTTGAACATTTTAAGAATAGGAGTTTTTGAGTTAATTTTTGGAGATAAAAAAGAAGTTCCACCAAAAGTAGCGATTAACGAGGCAATAGAGTTGGGTAAAGAGTTCGGAGGGCCAAAATCTGGGAAATTTATTAACGGAGTTTTAGGGGCAGTTTTTAAAGAATTAGAAAAACTCAAAGAGGAAAGAAAATGAAAAATTTTGAAAACTTAGAAAAAAAACTCAAAGTTTTTTTCAAAAATAAAAATCTTCTCATTGAGGCTTTTTGTCACCGATCTTTTTTGAATGAGAACCCAAACTTTTTTACCTCTTCTAATGAAAGATTAGAATTTTTAGGGGACGCAGTTTTAGGATTAGTTACTACAGAGTATTTGTTTAAAACTTTTCCTGAAAAATCTGAAGGTGAGCTTACTAAAATTAGGTCAGCCCTCGTGAATTCGAAAATTCTCTCTGAGGTTGCTAAAAAACTTAGCTTTGAAGAGTATTTGCTTTTATCTAAAGGAGAAGAAAAATCTCAGGGAAAATCAAGAGAAAGAATTTTAGCTAACACTTTTGAGGCTTTCTTGGGAGCTTTGTATTTGGAATTTGGTTTTGATTTTTGTAAAAAATTTGTAGAAAAGAACTTGCTTTCTTTGTTACCTGAAATTTTAGAGAAAGGAATGATTGAAAATCCCAAGACAAAATTTCAAGAGATAATTCAAGAAAAACTCAAAATCACTCCTACTTACAAAATTTTAGAAGAATTCGGCCCTGAACATTCGAAAACTTTTATTGTAGGCTTGTATGTAGGAGAAAAATTGATTTCAAAAGGAGAAGGCTTTTCGAAACAAGAAGCAGAAGAAAACGCAGCTCAAAAAGCTTTAAAAATTATTGAAGAAAAAGGTTTTTTAGAGGGGTTAAGTTTTTAAAACTTTAAAATGGCAATATCAAAAAAATTTTTAAAAATTTTAGAAGAAAAAAAGATAAAATACAAAATTTTGAATCACAAGAAAGTTTATACTGCCTTAGATAAATCAAAAACTTTAAAAGTTTCACCAAAAAAGATAGTAAAAACTTTGGTTTTAAAAATAGATAGAAATTTAGCCATTTTGAATTTGAACGCAGAGCAAAAAGTAAATTTCAAAAAATTGGAAAAGTTTGGAAAAAAAATTTCACTTTTGAAAGAAAAAGATATCAAAAAGAAATTAAAAGGAGCGACTTTAGGTTCTGTTTTGCCCTTTGGAATTTTTTGGAAAATTCAAACTTTTTTCGATAACTCTTTAAAAAATCAAAGAGAAATAATTTTAAACAGTGGAGATTGTAAAGCTTCGATTGTAATTTCGCCAAAAGCCTTAGAAAAAATAGACCCTCAGATTTTTTGGGGAAAATTCGGAAAGAAAAGATGAAAAAATTTCACAAAGTTTTTTCTCATTTCTACCAAAAAGCTCAGGAAATTCAAGCAAAAGAAATTTTTTCTTTTTTTAAAGAAAATAAAAAAATTTTAGATTTGGGATGCGGTAGCGGAAGTTTAGCAAAAATTTTAATTTCAAAATATAATTTTTCAGTCTTTGGGTTGGATATCAAAGATAACAGAATTTTTGAAATTCCTTTCCAGGTTTTTAACGGGAAAGAAATTCCGTTTCCTGATAATTATTTCGATGGAGTTTTAATAAGCTTTGTTTTGCATCATACTAAAGATCCTATTTCCCTTTTAAAAGAAGCAAAAAGAGTTGGAAAATTTTTAATTTTGTTTGAAGATGTTCCTGAAAATTTTTTCCAAAAATTTTTTTGTTGGATACATTTTTTGACTTGGAATTGGTTTTTTGGAAAAACTGAAAAGTTTTTCTTCCTTTCTTCAAAGGAATGGAAAAAAATTTTTAAAGATTTAAATTTAGAAGTTCTCCTTGAAAAAGAAATGAAATTCAAGTACGATTTTTTATATCCTGTAAAAAGAAAAATGTTCATTCTTGCAAAGTGTTGAAAATTTCAAAGAAAAGTTTTAAAATTAAAATTAAGGGTGGCTAGTTCAGTGGTAGAACGCACCCCTGATAAGGGTGAGGTCGGAGGTTCGATTCCTCCGCCACCCACAGAAAATGTGGGCCTATAGTTTAACGGTAGAACGCCGCCTTTGCAAGGCGGAGGTGGCAGTTCGACTCTGCCTAGGTCCACTAAAATTTTAAAGGTCGAATAAAAATAAAAATTTTAAATTAAAAATACCGTGCCAACTTGGTTACAAATTACTATGGATGTTTTTTCGCTCGCTTGGCAAAGAATAGTTGAATTTTTACCGAATTTTTTGGCAGCGATTATAGTTTTTATCGTTGGTTGGTTTGTAGCAGTTTGGATTAAGAAATTGGTGGTAAAAATATTGAACGCTTTAAAATTGGATAGAATTTTCGAAAAAAGCGGATGGAAAGAAGCTTTAGAGAAAGCAGAAATTAAAGTCTCAGTTTCAGATTTTTGCGGTGAAATTATCAAATGGATTTTAGTAATAGTGTTTTTGATGGCAGCAGTAGAAATTGTGGGATTAACTCAATTTAGCGAATTTTTAGGAAGAATTTTAGCTTGGTTACCGAATTTAGTAGTAGCTGTAATTATTTTCATTGTGGCTGTTGTTGCGAGCGACATTTTAGGAAAAATAATAAAAGCTAGCGCAAAGAAAATCGGAACAGCTTATGTTGGAATCGTAGAAGGAATTGTGAAAGTTTCAATATACGTTTTCGCAATTTTTGCCATTTTGCTTCAACTTGGCATTGCAAGAGAATTGGTGAACGCAATAATTTACGGAGTTATTTTTGCTCTGTCTTTAGGTTTTGGATTAGCTCTTGGTTTAGGTGGAAAAGATACTGTCGCAAAGCTTATTGAGGATTTGAGAAAAAAGATAGAAGAAAAATAATTTCTTAAAAAAATTCTCGCGAAATAATTTTTCTCCTTTTGAAAGGAAAGGAATTTTTGATTTGAAAAGAAAGAAAAAAGTCTGGTAGAATTGGAATTAGAGAATAAAAAAGGAGGTGATGAAGGAATGAAAAACGTAAAAGGTTTAAATTGGAGGGAACTTTTAAAAGAGTGGAAAGAAACGAAAGAAAAGGAAAAAGAGAAAAAATAGTAAGAAAGGGGAAAGAGTCTCTTTTAATCGCAATGAAAGAAGCGATTTTAAACGTTTGGGAGGAGACTAATAACGAGCCTTTTTACGCAAGGTTTGTGATTCAGTCTAGAATGATTACAGGATTGGTTATAGAATGGGAAATTGTCAAGGATGAAATGAGAATAAAATTAATTCAAGAAACACTAGAAAATGGTAAAATAGTTCCAAAAGAGAAAAAAATAGAAATTAAAATTGAGGAGGTAGAGGATGTGGTATTGTTTAGAACAAATAAAAATCTTTGAGGCAGGTCTTTATTTTTATTCTAAAATATTTCCTAACTCTTTGATTTCCTCTAATTCCTTTTGTGATAGAATTCGATGCTCTTTTAAAGCTTTAATGATAATCGCCCAGAGTTTCCTTTTCTTTTTTCCGTGATACTCTCTATATTGTTTTTTCCGTTAAGAGTACATCCAATTTCTTGTGGATTACATCAAAATGAGTAAGGATTTCATTTCTGAGTTCTTGAAACTCTTTCTTTGTGATAAAATTTTCTTTTAAAATTAGTTTTTTTCTTTTTCATAACTTATTTCATTTTCTTTCCTAAAAACTCAGCAAATTCTGCCAATCTGCAAGCGTAAGCCCATTCGTTATCGTACCAAGCAACTACTTTTATTAAGTTTTTGTTTACCTGAGTTAGTTCAGCATCAACTACCGCAGAAAAACTATTTCCTATATAATCTGAAGAAACCAAAGGCGCATCTTCTACTCCCAAAATTCCTTGCAATCTTTCTTCTTGAGAAGCCTTTTTCAGTACGAAATTTACCTCTTCTTTTGTAGTTACTTTCTCTACTACACAGATAAAATCTAAAACTGAAACTGTAGGTACTGGAACTCTAAAAGCTATTCCGTCTAATTTTCCCGCAAGTTCTGGTAAAACTCTTCCAATAGCTTTTGCAGCTCCTGTTGTAGTGGGAATAATATTTAAAGCAGCAGCTCTTGCTCTTCTCAAATCTTTATGAGCTAAATCCAAAATTCTCTGGTCGTTAGTGTAAGCATGAACAGTACTCATGAAACCTCTTTCGATTTTAAAATTCTCATGCAAAACTTTTGCTATTGGAGCCAAACAATTGGTTGTACAAGAGCCCATGTCGCAAATGTCAAACTTTGAAGGATCGCATTTATCTTCGTTCACTCCCAAAACAAAAGAAGGAATTTTATCTGGATCTTTGGATGGTGCAGAAATTATCACCTTTTTTGCCCCAGCTTCCAAGTGTTTTTTTGCACCTTCATAATCTGTAAAGCGACCAGTGCATTCTAATACAATATCAATGTCTAAATCTTTCCAAGGTAAATCTGCAGGATTTTCTTTCGCAAAAACTAAAACTTTTTTTCCGTTTCGTTTTCCATCAATTAATAACTCGTTTTCTGTAAACTTTACCGTTTTTTTGTAACGTCCATAGACTGAATCGTACATTAACAAGTGAGCCAAAGTTTTAGCATCGCAAAGATCGTTGATTGCTACTACTTCCAAATCTGGATGATTCTCTAAAATTCTTCTGAAGACAGGTCTTCCAATCCTTCCAAATCCATTAATGGCAATTCTTATTGCCATATATTTTTATTTAACAATTTTTTATTTTAAATTCAAGAGTTGATCAATTCTTTCTTTATCAAATCCTATCACAATTTCACCATTAATTTCAAGAACCGGAACTCCCATTTGACCTGTTTTTTCAATTACTTCTTGCACTGCTTTTTCATCTTTGGAGACATCGATTTCTTCAAATTCAAATCCTTTTTCTTTCAAATACTCTTTTGCCAAAACACAAAAAGGACATCCTGGGGCAGTATAAATTTTGACTTTTTTCATAATTTTTTATTCACATTTGCCCGAATTTGAACTTCCTATTGTTGTTCCAAAACCTGGAGATAAAATTTGCTCTGAAAGCTTTTCTTGACATTCTTTTGGAGGATTTAAGAATGCATTACAAATTGCTTCTTTTACTTTTTCTGGCGATCTTTCTGAAACTTCTACTACTTTATCGTTAATCACTAAAGTAGGAGACCCTTTAACTCCGTATTTTTCGTTTAAATCTTTATGAACGTTGAAAGGAGGAAAACCAGTTTCAGTAAAATTTTCTGAAATTTTAAATTCTTTATCAGTTAACTTTTCACAATTTTCTAACTTATTTTTGTCGATTTTAGCTTCCTTTAAACAATTTTCAGAATTTCCATCTTTAACGAAGCATTCCAAGTATTTCAAATATTTTTCTTTCTCTTCTTTCTGGATACAATACTGTCTCAGATTTTCTTCCATTTCTTTTTTTCCGTGCATAATATAATCGACAAAATAAATACCAAAATCAGCTTTATCTTTTAATAACTTCCAAACAGGTAATATCGCTTTTTCCATTTGAATTCCAAAAGGACAATAAGACATTACAAAAAGTTTGACATCAGGCTTTTCTCTTTTTTCAGGATTTTGAGTTGTGTTTTGAGATTGAGTGGTAGTTTGAGATTCTTCTTGCGCCATTAAATTTGCTTCTATTGGAAAAAGATATTTTCCGTCTTTTGTCATGAAAACAGAATATTCTTTATCATCTATTTTAAAATTGACTTTATAACCTTGAGATTCTTCTTGAAAGGAGACTAATTGAGCTGTTTTTCCAAAAGGAGCTAAAATTTTATTTATCTGAGCTATGGCTTTATCAGCTAAAATATTTCCTGCTTTCTGGTTTTTCTGAGGAATTATCAAAATTAAAGTCCCCAAAAGCGCAGAAACAGTAATTATAGTAAACATTGAAATTAAGATTTTTTTTGCCAAATCCTTTCTCATTTTATTTTTTCGTTTAATTTTTTAATCAACCTTTTTGCATCAATCTGATAATTTTTGCAAATTTCTCCTATAGTTATATTTTCCATTTCCATTTTTGAGAAAGGACAAAACAAACACGGAACCCCAAAATCTTCTAAAATTTTTATCAATTCTTGATGCTTTAAAATTTCTTTTAATGTAGTGTTTTCAGTGATTTTTTCCATCGAAATAATTCTAATTTTAAACTTTTTTTCTTTAAAAAGCAAGTCTTTTTATTCAACAATTTCTACCCAGGTAAATTTTATTCCAAAATTTTTCGCTTTTTCTTTTTCGTCAAACCAGACATCAAAATGAAACTTTAATTTATCCTTTTTCATTCTATCTTCTACCACAAAGATTTTGTCGCCAAAAATTTCAGGAATTTTAATTTTCGTTCCAAAAGGAAAAAAATTGTTAGCTACAATTCCATCTTCGACAAATTTTCCTGAAGCAGTAATGAAAGGAGTTTCATCCGTTTCTTCTTCTGTCGAAGAATAACCTGTGACAATTGCAAAAATTTTCAAAGGTTCATTCTTGAAATTTTTCTGATAAAAAAAATTTTGACCGAAAACAGTGTTTCCTGAAAATAAAATTTCTTTTTGAAAATTCAAAGAGTTAAACTTTGGGCTTTGTGCCAAAGAAGGAAGAGAAATTAAGCAGAATATTAAAAGAGGAATTTTGAAAATAAATTTGCACCGATGCATTTTGAGTAGAAAATTTTAAAAAATAAATACCTTCTTGTCAAGAGAGCTTTTACTCTTCAATCGTAAATTCTTCGCTAAAAGATTGTAAAATTAGAGGGGCTTCTAAGAAAGGCTCGTTATACCCATCTATCCTTATTTTGTATTTTCTCGGAAATCCTAAATTAGCTCCTGGCAATTGCTCTTTTTTTATTTTCCAGTCAAAATAGCCTCTTGATGCTGGGATAAAATCTTCAAAAATGTAATTTGTCAAACCTGATCCCGCTAAAGTAGGATCAACAACAAAAAGGCGAACGTACTTTAAGCGGGTGCTGTCCCAATGTATTCTCACTGTGTCTCCAATTTTCCAGACTGCAGAAGCTTTGGGATAAATAATTTCGAGAGTGGGGAATCCCCTTACAATACTAAAGAATTCGCTTTCATCCCTATTAAAAGATTCTTCTCCCATCTTCACAATTTTTATTTTGTAAAAAAGAGCTTGGCTTTTGATTTTCAGGAATGCGCCATTGATATTCTTTTTCAGTAATAGGAATGTTATCTGCAATCAATATTTCTTCTACACCAGAAAGGTCAGGTTGCCATTTTTGAAGATAAATTGCGATTTTACCTTCAGTATCTTTTGAGCTCCAATCAATTTTATGAGTCATTCCAGCTTGCCATTCATCTCCTGTTGTTGGATGCCAAAGAGAAATTGTAGGTAGCAGAATATTCTCCGTTTTCTAAAAATTCAACAAAAGTTGCTCCTGCCTTCACTAAATTTTTCCCATAGATTGTAATCCAATCTCCCACTTTTCCTGAATCTTGGGATAAACTTTGAATAAAAGGTCTTTTACAACCGTAAAGTTTATTCAATTTATTCCTCGTTAATTTCCCTACAAACCCAGTTCCATGAGAAAGTCCAAAAGGAGTTAAAATTTCTGAATAATACTTTTCTTGAAATCTTTTTACTGCCAAAGCAGTATCTACTCCAAAATATCCCTTTTTATCTCTGCCAATACTAATTCCTTCTTTTTCTAGAGCAGTTTGCAAGACCAAAACTTCTGGTCCAGAATTTCCAATTCTCAAATTAACGTTAAAGTCGTGGCACCAAAAGCTTGGAGCTTGGGGCTGAGGCTGGGAAGCTTGAGTAAGAATTCTTAAAAATTCCTTTAAAAGGTTTTCAAAAACAGAAGCTTTGAGAAAGCTACTAATTCCTGAAAAAAAACTCTTCCAACGTCAAAGCTTTTACTACTTGAGTATTAACACAAAAAGAAATCAAAAAACCAAAATTAAACTTACTTTTTTGATTTTCATTTTTTTATCTTTTGATTTTTAACCTTCTCTTTTATAAGATTTTATCATGATAAAAGAAAAAATTTCAAGGCTGCTTCAAAAAGCGACAAAAGAAATTTTTGGAAAAATTGAGCTTGAAAAATTTGAGATTGAATATCCAAAGAACAAAAATTTTGGAGATTATTCCACTAATTTGGCTTTGATTTTGGCCAAAGTTTTAAAAAAAGATCCAGTTGAAATTGGAGAAAAAATCAAGGACCGAATTTTAGAAAGCAAAGTTAATTTTTTTGAAAAAATTGAAGTAGCAAAACCGGGGTTTATTAATTTCTTTCTCAAAAAAGAATTTTTGCAAAAAAAAGTTTTAGAAATTTTAAAAGAAAGAGAAAATTTTGGGAAATTAAAAATTGGAAAAAATCAAAAAGTTCAAGTTGAGTTTATTTCTGCAAACCCAACAGGACCTCTTCACGTTGGACACGGAAGGTCTGCATTTTTTGGAGATTTGTTGGCTAAAGTTTTAGAAAAAGCAGGATACAAGGTTGAAAGGGAATATTTCATTAACGATGGAAAATTTAATACTCAAATTAGAATTTTAGGTCAAACTGCTTTAGGAAGAGGAACTGCATATTTGACAGAAGAACTTAAATCTCAAATCTCAAAACTAAAAACTAAATTGAAAAAAATTAAAGATGAAGGAGAAGCAGGGTACTTACTAGCTCAAGAAATTCAAAAACAAAATAAAAAATTTATTGAGGAAAAATTAAAAATTAAGTTTGACAATTTTGTTTCAGAACAAAAATTGTACGAAGAAGGAAAAATAGAAAAAGTTTTTGAATGGTTAAAAAAGAGAGGGTTAACTTACGAGAAAGATGGAGCTGTTTGGATGAAGCTTTCACAATTTGGAGCAGAAAAAGATGAAGTTTTAATAAGAAAAGACGGAACACCAAGTTATTTTTTGTCTGACATTGCTTATCACAAGTTTAAATTCGAGCGAAAATTTAAAAAAATCATTAACATTTGGGGGGCTGACCATCAGGCGCATGTAAAAAGAATGAAAATTTTGGCAAAAATTTTGGGATACAAAGGAGATTTTGAAATTTTGATTTCTCAAATCGTAACGCTAAAAGGTGGAAAAAAATTTTCAAAAAGAAAAGGAGAAATTATCACTTTGGAACAATTAATCGATGAAGTAGGTTTGGATGCGACAAGGTTTTTTTATTTAACAAAATCATTATCAACTCAAATGGAATTTGATTTGGATTTAGCAAAAGAACAATCTGAAAAAAACCCGGTTTATTACGTTCAGTATGCTTACGCAAGAATTTGTAGTATTTTAAAAAAAATCAACCCCGCACCAGAGCAAAGCACGGTGCGGGGTTGCCCTGAATCGTGCTTCGCACTGGTTCAGAGCAAAAATCAAAAATCAAAAATCAAAAAGATAGAGAAAAATCTGAAGCTTTTAAATCATCCTGCAGAATTGGAATTGATAAAACAGTTAATAAAATTTCCAGAAATTATAGAAGATTGTGCAAAAGATTATCAATTACAAAGAATTCCCCAGTACGCTTTAGATTTGGCAACAAAATTTCATCAGTTTTATCAAGAGTGCAAAGTTTTAACGGAAGATAAAAATTTAATGGAAGCTAGAGTAAGTTTAATTTTAGCGACAAAAATCGTTTTAAAAAGCGTCTTAGATTTGATGGGAATTTCTGCTCCAGAGAGAATGTAAATTTTTGAAATTCTATTAAAAACTGAGATTTGGTAAAGATTTTACTTTTTCAAAATCTCTCGTTTTTTGATAGGAATAAAAGAAGGCAAAAGTTGCGGGTAGCAACCCGTTATCTAAACAAAATTCTTTTTTTGGAATTAATATCTGGCATTCTTTGAATTCTTTTTTTATTCTTTTTCTTAATGTTTCGTTTGCCAGAACACCTCCGCCAAAAAAGAGTTTTTTTATTTTGAATTCTTTTTGAGCTCTTTTTGTTTTTTCGATTAAAACGTCAAAAACTGCGGATTGAATTTCTTTTGCCATCAAAATTTTATAAATTTTACTTTCTCTCACTTTTTTTGGTCTTTTCATAAAATCGTAAAGCACTGCAGTTTTTAGTCCTGCAAAAGAAAAATCATAGTTTTTTTGATTGATCATTGGCCGGGGCAATTTTAAATTTTTCAAATTATTCGGAATTTTTGATGAAATTTCTGGAAATTTTTTGGCTAATTTTTCTAATTCAGGCCCTCCAGGATAAGGAAGTCCTAAAATTCTCGCACACTTATCAAAACATTCTCCTGCGGCATCATCTCTCGTTTCTCCCAAAACTTTAAATTTCAAAAATTTTTCCATCAAAACCAATTGAGTATGTCCTCCAGAAACCAAAAGCCCCAAAGCAGGATAAAATTTTTTTGCTTTTTCAATCGGAAAATCTAAAAAATTCACTAAAAAATGCCCTACTAAATGATTTGCACAAACTAAAGGAGAATTAAATTCTTTTGCGATTTTTTTTGCAAATTCAATTCCTTGCCACAAACAAGGGTCCAATCCTGGTCCTACGGTAATTCCGATTAAATCTGGAGGAGATTTTAAAAGAGATTTTTCTATCAAAGAAAAAAGCTTTGGCAAGTTTTTTTGATGTTCTCTTTTTGCCAAATTGGGATAAACTCCACCATATTTTGCGTGAAGCCTTGCCTGAGAGGCGACTAAATTTTCTTTAATTTTGAATTTTCCCTTTTCAACTTCCAAAATCGCAATTCCTGTTTCATCGCAGGAAGTTTCAATCCCTAAAATTCTTATTTTTGAAGATGGTTTTTTCTTTGACATTTTTTGAAATTAAAGAATTAGGGTAAATTATACAAAAAGGACCTATCAATTTTCCTGGCATAATGTTTATCCCTGAACCTAAAATCGTGAAATCTCCAATAACTGTACCAAAATGGTCCAAATTTGTGTTAACTTTTTTTCCTTTAACTTTTACAAAAACCTCTTTTTTGTCCAATCTTATGTTTGAAGTAATTATTCCAGCTCCAATTTTGACCTCTTTTCCCAAAATAGAATCTCCCAAATATCCTGAATGCGTAGTACAATTTTTTTGAAAAATAACGTTTTTTGCTTCACAAAAAGCTCCAATGATACAATTTTCCTCAAAATTACACTTTTCTCTCACTAAAGTATAACTTCCTATTGTGCAATTTTCTCCAATGTAGCAAGGCCCTTTAATAGTTGCGTTTTCAAAAATTTTTGTTCCTTTGCCAATAAAAATCTTACCTTCCAAGATAACATTTTTTGAAATTTTAACATTCTCTTCGATTTTCTCTTTTAGAAAATTTTGAAAAAGATAATCTCTGATTTTAAACAAGTGCCAAGGGTATTTTAAAAAAGTAGGGAGTTCATCTTCTTTCTTTCTTGAGAGAGCTAATTTTAATCCTTCTTTTTTTGCAAACAAATTTAAAGCTAACTCAAAATCTGTCTGACCTTTTTTAACTTTCTCGTAATAATAAAAAATTTTTGGTGTCAAATAATAAATTCCAGAAACTTTAATTTTCTTTTTCTCTTTCCAAACTTTTGGTTTTTCCGCAATTTCCAAAATTTTTCCGTTTTTTTCTTTTATCATTCCAAAAAGAGAAGGAGTTTGAGTTTCTTGGCCAAAAATTAAGCCTTCGTTTTTCTTTAAACTTTTGAGAGATTTTTTCATTTCGTTTATCACTTCTTGAGAGCAAACCACATCTCCGTTTAAAACAAAAAAAGACTCTTTCAAATAATTTCTTGTTAAATAAAGAGCGTTTCCAGTTCCCAAAGGTTTTCTTTGAATTAAAAAATTAATCTTTAATTTGAATTTGAATTTTTTTAGCTCTTCTTCTATGTCTTTTTTTGGAGATTGAACTATAAAAACTTCTTTAATTTTTTCTTTTTCTAAACCTTTTAAAGTCCACCAAATTAAAGGCTTTCCCATCAAATAAAAAAGGGATTTGTGACGAGAATTTAAAGGCCAAAACCTTGAGCTTTCTCCTGCTGACAAAATTACTGCTTTGTCCATTTTTCAATCTCTTTTGAGAAAACTTCTTTTAAATTGTCCAATTTTTCTTTTGTTTTTGCTTCAAAGTAAACTTTAATTTTTGGAGAAGTATTCGAAGCTCTAAACAAAACCCAACCAAAATCAAAATATACTTTCAAACCATCCAGAGTACTTATTTTTTTGTATTTTCTTTTTAAATTTTTTGCCAATTTTTTTATCACATCAAATTTTTTCTCATCTGGACAAGGAAAAGAAAGAGTTTCTGTGAAATAAAATTTAGTTTTTTCTACGATCTCAGAAAGTTTTTTTCCTTTCTTAATTAAAATTTGAGCTATCTTCAAAGGAATCAAAATTGCATCGTCAAACAAAAAGTAATTTGGCATGACAGCGTGACCTGATTCTTCGATTCCAAAAATTGCTCTTTCTTTTTTTACAGTTTTAATGACAAAAGTGTGACCCACTGGAACTTCGATTAATTTTCCTTTCGCCTTTTTTACTTCTTCGTCAATTCTCATTGTTGTCGCTACAGTTTTTACCACTTTTTTATTTTTCTCTTCTTTTAAAATTTCTCTCACTAAAATCGTTCCGATTTCATTTCCACTCAAATAATTTCCTTTATCGTCGACAATTACTGCCCTATCTCCGTCACCATCAAAAGCTACCCCAAAATCTACTTTCTCTTTTTTAACTCTTTCTCTTAAAACTTTTGTTGCTTCAAAAGTTGGCTCTGGAGGTCTGTTTGGAAAAGAAGGGTCAGGTTCAGAAAATAGCTCTATCACTTTGAAACCAAAACTTTCGAAAATTTTTGGAGCCAAAAGAGACAAACTTCCGTTTCCACAATCTACCACCACTTTCAAAGGTTTTTTCCTTAATTCAGGAAAAAATTTTAAAAGAGTTTCAACATATTCTTTCTCAAGATTGATTTTTGCAAAGAAAAATTTTTTTGGCGGATTAATTTTTTTGATTTTTAAAACTTCATTTTTTATTTTTTGAATCTCTTTTGATGAAATTGGTTCTCCGTCTCCAAAATTAATTTTTAAACCATTCCATTCTGGGGGCAAATGGGAAGCGGTCACAAAAAGAGTTTTTGAAACTTTCAAAAAACTTCCAGAAAAAAAGCAAAGCCCAAAAGGAACTTTTCCTACAAAATAAACTTTTGAATTTTTCAAAGTTAACCCTTCAATCAAAGCTAAAGCCAAACTTTCAGAACTTTCTCTGATGTCATGGCCAACCAAAAATTTTTTTCCTTCTTTTCCTAAAACAAACCCAATCTTTCTGAAAAGATTCTCATCAATATCTTTTTTGTAAATTCCTCGAATGTCGTAGGCTCTAAAAACTTGAGGATTTATTTTTTGCATTTTTAATTTTAAAAAAATTTTTTGAAAAATTTAAATTTGACTTTGTTTTTTGAAAATTTTAAAATTTTTTAATGAAAAGATACGACCCAAAAGAATTAAGAGCTTTGTATGAAAAATTGAGGCCAGATTTAAAAGAAGCTTTGTGGTCAGAAAGGACAGCAGAAATTATCGGAAGGATTGCGAAAGATTATAATTTGGGAGATGAAGGAGGAGGAAAGTTGGCAGAATTGGTAGGATACGTTCTTTTGGGGCTTTTGCCTCCACAAAAATTGGATTTTGAAATTGAAGATGAATTGGGAGTTGATTTTGAAACTGCAAAAAAAATTGCCTTTGAAATTTCAAGGTTGATTTTGTTTCCAGTAAAAGAAAGCTTAGAAGAGTTATACAAAATAGAATTTGAAAAACCGATAAAACCAGAAGAGAGGTATTTTATTGAAGAAGAGGAAAAAAAAGAAGAGAGAAAAAGAGATATTTACAGAGAGCCGATCGAGTAAATTTTTATTTTAAAATATCTCCTAAAATTTTCAAGAGTTCTTCTTTTGATAATTCTGGTGAATCCAAAAAGTAAGGGTACTTTTTTCCTTCTATTTCTTTTGTTTCAAACAAAATTAGTTTTGATTCTCCAAAATCCCAAAAATAAACTTTCTTTCCTTTAAAATCAAGCTCTTCTGGTTTTTGAGGAAAAATTGATTGAGGGTTAATTTCAGAAAATCCTGGGTCGACAAAAATTCCAAAAGCCCCTTTCTCTATCAAAAAAGCGCCAAAAAATTTCTCAGCTCCTTTTTCTTTTCCAGAAAAGCTTAAAATACTCATTGCAAAATATTTTTTTCCTTTTGGAATCAAAATTTCAAAAGGCAAAATTTCTTGAGCTTTTTTGAGATCATTTTTGAATTTTTTACTTGTGATTGAAATTGGCAAAGAATATTTTTGAAAAAAAATTTTTTCTGCTTCTTCTGGAGGGTCAGCCACCCCTTCCAAGTAAAAATTTCTTGCTTTTTGGGAAATTGTAGGGGCCTTTGGTTTGAAAAAAGAAAAGTAGAAAAAAGAAAAAAGGATTGAAAGCCCTATTGCTAAAAGAATTAAACTTAAAATTTTTCTATTAACCATAGTTTTAATTTTTTATTCACATCTTGTAGCGGGATTTCTACATTTTTCACTCGACCAATCGTACTTTGATGAGTTTGGATCGTAAATTTTTGGATAATTGCAATGCGCAATAAAATTTTCTGGGTTTTGAAATTTTCCTTGAGGGTCTATTACTCCAAAATGTAAATGGTCGCCACTGCTTGCTCCAGTATTATCCATTATTCCAATTTGTGCTCCTCTTTCTACTTTCTGCCCTGAACTTACATTTGTAGATGCTAAATGACAATACACACTCGTGTAGCCATCATCGTGTTTAATTTTAACCCCAATGCCACAATCATTAGAAATTCGACCAGCTTCGACTACCGTTCCAGAATTTACTGCATAAATCCTTTTATCACTAGAGATGATATCAATTCCATTGTGCATTCTCCAACAATGATGCGTTGGGTGAAATCTACACACAAAAGGAGAATTAATACTCCCTCCATTAACCGGGCACCCCAAAACCGTAGGGGGCAATCCTGCTTCTTCTGCCAGAGGACCCAAAGGAAGCTCTTTTATAGTACAAGAGATTCTAAACCAATTTTTCAATCCCGTCCATTCTGCAACTCCCATTACGGTAAAAAACAAATTCAATAAAAACCACAAAGCCAAAAGAAAGAAAAAAGAAAAAGCTGTCAATTTTACTCCTTCTTTTATTTTTTCTATGGCAAAAAATACGTTTCCTTGTCCAGTAAAAACGATGGGATGAATTTCAGAAAGCAAAAGCAAAAAACCTAGCATGGTAATTAAAACTCCCAAAAGAGGCCACAAAAGCTGAGAATAAAAAAATTTTATTACTTCTGAAATCAAAATAAAAATGTGGCAAATTTGGCAGGGAATGAATTTTTTGTTCGCTCCGCACCTTTGCAATTCTACATCTTGATATTCTGGGTTTCCACTTTTCACATTCAAGCATTTTCCGCAAGGAATCAAGCCGTCATATTCCACTTCAAATTCATATTCTACTTCTTCTTTTCCTGTTTCAGGATCTTCTTTTGTTTTTACTACTTTATAGGTTCCAGCTGAAAAAGAAAAAGACGGAAAAATTACACTCAAAATTAAAAAAAGAGAAATTAACTTTTTCATCAATTTAATTTTACAAAATTTTCTTGATGTTTTCTTTAAAATTTTTTAAAATTTAAAAATATTTTTAAAATGGACAAAAAAATTGCAAAAAAAATTCCAAACCAGTTAAAAATTATCGTTTCTGGTGCAGCAGAAATTTCTCATTGTTGCAAAAATATTGTAGAGATTGCAAAGGAAGTGGGAAGGGAAATTGCAAGGCAAAATTGCGTTTTAATTACTGGAGCTACTACTGGAGTTCCTTATTGGGCTGCTGTTGGATGCAAAGAAGAAGGGGGAATTTCGATTGGTTTTTCTCCTGCTTCTTCTGAGAGAGAGCATTTGAAAGTTTACAAACTTCCAGTCGATGTTTTCGACGTTATAGTTTACACTGGCGCAGATTATGTTGGAAGGAATGTGATAATGACAAAATCTGGAGATGGAGTAATTATTATCTGCGGAAGGATGGGAACTTTGCACGAATTTGCGACAGCTTTTGAAATCCAAAGGCCAATTGGAGTTTTAGAAGGAACGGGAGGAACAGCCGACAAAATTAGAGAAATTGCTACAGGCCCTTATCGAGGAATAAAAAGAATAATTTATGATACTGATCCCAGAAGGTTAGTGAAAAAGTTGGTTGAAGAAATTAAAAAAGGAAAAACTCGAAAAAAATGAAAGTTACGGAAAACTTAGTAGAAAAAGTTAGAAAAAGAATAAAAGGGGTACCTGTAGCTAGTGGAAGAGGAAGAATTTACAAAAAAGTGTCTTTTGATGATTTAATTTTTGTTCCAGCTCAGTTGGCAAAAAGACCGGTGGATTATTACAGAGAAAAAATTTCATCGAAAACGATTATTGGGAAGTATTCAAAAAAGCCAATTGAGTTAGAAACTCCAATAATAATTGCAGGAATGAGTTTTGGAGCGCTTTCAAAGGAAGCAAAAATTGCGTTGGCAAAAGCTTCAACGATTGCAGGAACGATAGCAAACACTGGAGAAGGGGGAATGCTTCCAGAAGAAAGAGAATTCGCAAAATATTTGATAGTTCAATATTCAACAGGCAGGTTTGGAATCACAGAAGAAGTTTTAAAAAAAGCAGATGCTATCGAAATTAAAATTGGACAATCAGCAAAACCAGGGCAAGGAGGGCTTTTACCGAAGGAAAAATTAACAGAAGAAATTGCAAAAATCAGGAATGTTCCAATAGGAAAAGATGTTCACTCACCAGCATACCATCCTGACATTAAAAATATCGATGATTTAAGAAAGAAAATTGAATGGTTAAGAGAAATTACTGGAGGAGTTCCAATAATTTTAAAATTAGGAGCTCCTTCTGAAAAAGATATTGAGCTGGCAATTGAAGCTAATCCAGATATAATTGCAATAGATGGAAAAGGAGGGGCAACAGGAGTAGCTCCTGAAGTAATATTGAACGAAGTTGGAATTCCTACTCTATCTTGCTTGGTAAAAGCAAGAGAAATTTTAGACAAGAAAAAAGCAAAGCAAGAATTATGGATTGGAGGAGGATTGAACACTGGAGCAGATTTTGCAAAAGCACTTGCTTTGGGAGCTGATGCTGTATTTTGCGGGACTTCTTTGTTGATTGCTTTAGGTTGCGTTCAATGCGGTCTTTGCTATACTGGAAATTGTCCTGTTGGAATTGCAACTCAAAACGAAAATTTAAGAAAAAAATTGAACATTGAAGAAGGAGCTCAAAACGTTGCAAATTTTATTAAAAATTGCACTGAAGAAATAAAAATGATAGCTGGAGCTTGCGGTGAAAACGATATTCACAAATTAAATAAAAATCATTTGAGAGCTTTAAATTCTGAGATTTCCAAAATTGCAAAGATAAAATTAATTTAAATCCTGGTAAAAATTAATTAAAGAAAAGGTCGAGCTTTTAAAAGAAAAATTCTAAGCTCACAATGGAAGTAAAAGTTAACAAAGAAAAATGCATTGGTTGCGGATATTGCGTTTCAGTTTGCCCTGAAGTTTTTGAATTAGGAGATGACGGAAAATCAAAAGTAAAAGAAGGAGTTAATTTTTTAGAATACAAAGAGCAAATAAAAGAAGCTCAAGAAAGTTGTCCTGGAGTAGCGATTGAAGTAAAAGAATAAAAAGTGACAAAAGAAGTTGGAAAAACAGGAGAAGAAATTGCGGTTGAGTTTTTAAAGAAAAAGGGATACAAGATTTTAGATAGAAATTGCGTTTTTAAAATTTTAGGATCTTTTCAAAAAGGAGAGTTAGACATTGTGGCTAAAAAAGGTGAGACGTTTTGTTTTGTAGAAGTAAAAACTCTTAAAGATCCAAAAGTTGAGATTTTACCAGAGGAAAAAGTAAACTTTTCAAAAAAGAAAAAATTAATTTTGTCTGCTCAAAGTTGGCTAATCAAAAACAAGATTCCCTTAGACTGTAAATGGCAAATAGATGTGATTTCGATAATTTTGGAAGAAGGCAAAGAACCCAAAATTCTTCATTTTGAAAACGCAATTTCAGATTTTTGTTAAAATTTTATGGATTTTAAATTTGCAATTTCTTGCCTTTACTTTTTTTTACCTGCTTACTTTGCCAACATGACCCCACCGATTTTAAAAAGATTGGGAATTTTTAATTTTTTAGCTTTTCCGATTGATAGAAATTTAAAATTTTTCGATAAAAAACCTTTTTTGGGGTCTCACAAAACTTTAAGAGGAGCACTTTTTGCTTTTTTAGTTTCTTTTTTCTTTGTTTTATTACAAAGGGTTTTGTTTGAGATCGAATTTTTCAGAAAAATTTCTTTAATAGATTACTCAAAAATTAACATTCTTTTTTTTGCAACAGTTTTTTCTTTTGGAGTTGTTTTTGGCGATTTGTTTTTTGCTTTCATAAAAAGAAGATTAAATTTAAAAGAAGGAGCGCCTTTTTTGCCTTTTGACCAAACAAACTACGTTTTAGGTTGTGCTTTTTTTCTTTATCTTTTTAAGTTTCCAGTAAAATTTGAAGTTTGGCTTTTTCTCTTTTTTGCTACTTTCTTTTTGCACATTGTAGTCAATAGGTTAGGTTTTCATTTGAAAATTCACTCTGCAAAGTGGTAAAATTAAAAATATGGTGAATTTTTTGAAAAAAAATCTTGATTTTTTAAAAACTCACAAATTAATTAAAAACTTAATTTTCACAAATTTTATCTTTTGGGGAGGATGGAGCTTGATCAATCCTATTTTTTCAGTTTTTGTTGTAGAAAAAATAGAGGGTGCAAACGTAGCGACCGCAGGAGTGGCTGTTGCCATTTTCTCTATTACTTTTTCTGTTTCTCGATTTTTAAGTGCTTCTCTTTTAGATTCAAAAAAAGGACAAGAGGATGAATTTTGGTCTTTATTTTATGGGCTTTTGTTTCTATCTTTTTGTAGCTTTTTGTATCTTTTTGTTCGCTACCCTCTTCATCTTTTCTTTTTGCAATTTTTCCAAGGAATTGCCACCGCAATGTATTATGCAGGATATTATGGAATCTATTTAAGATCTCTTCCAAAAGAAAAAGAAGGGACTGCTTATTCTTTCGATGTTTCATTGGCAAATTTGATCGGAGGTTTGGCGGTTTTGTTTGGAGGAACAATAGCTTACACTTTTGGTTTCAAAACTGTTTTTGTTTTAGTAGGAATTTTTACTTTTTTGTCTGCGATTTTTTCTTTGAGAATCTTAAAAGAAATTTCGCCCCACTCTTTCAAAAAAATAAGATTTTTTCCTTTTTGAAAATTATTTTACTCTTGAGATTCGAATTAATCCTCCGCAAGGCACAATTTCAATTCCTCTTTTTTCTAATTCATCTAAAAACAAATTCATTCCTAAGGAATCAGAGGGAGCGTGTCCTGCTACAATTACGTTAATGTGCGATTTTTTTGCCTCTTCCCAATGTTGTTCTGATTGATGCATCGAAACTACAGTCCCAATTCCTGCAATTGCCATTTTTTCATAAATTTTTGGAGAACCTTCTGTTCCTCCTGTAATTTCAACTAAAGCAATCTTTCCGCACCTTTGTTCTCTTGACCCTACAGTAATTTTTGGGCCTGATCCCAATTTCATTGCTTCTTTGTATTCTGGAATTTCCAAAAGTAAATCATAAAGATCACCTAAAGTTTCAGGATTTTCTTTTTCGATTAAATCTTTTAGAAATTTTGCTACTAAATTGTCGCAAGGTGTATGAACGTTTATTAAATTAACACCCAAAAGCTTTGCAGCTTGGACCGTTTTTTCATGAAGTATTGCGTGAACTCCTCTCGCTACTTCATCTATTCTTTCTTTCATTAAATTTTCAGCAATATTAATTGGAACTCCATAATAATTCAACACATCGCATTGCAATTCCATTACATCAGCCAAATTTGCCAAACCTTTTCCTATGGGATGATGAGCCACTACCAAATCAATGTTTCCTAACTCTTTTGCGAGTAAAATTTCTTCAACTCCAATAGAAATTCCTGCCAAAACCTTTTTAATTTCTTTATCTTCTGCTATATGATAAATTCTCGAATCCAAATAAGGATTTTCTAAAGCTTCCAAGTCAAAAAACTCTTTTTCTTTTTCTGAAAGCTTTTCATATTGCTTTCTTTTCCTTTCCAAAAATTTTTGAACGCCTTCTTTGCCCCTAAAATCTGCCTCAATTCCCATTTTTATTGCCAAATCAAAAATTTCTTTTACCTTCATTAAAAAATTTTATACCAATTTTGAACTAAAATTCAATAGATTTATTTTTCATTTTTTGTTACAATGTTTTTAATGAAAAAAAAGAAAAAAACAAAAAAAGAACTTGAAAAAATTCTAGATTTTTTAATCGAAATAGGGAAATTAAAGAAAATAAAAAGAAGGGGATGGGTAATGAGAAAAGTAAAAAATCCTGAATCAATAGCAGACCACACTTTTAGGACCGCAATTTTAGCTTGGATTTTATCAAGTTTTAAAGGTTTAAATACAAACAAAATCGTAAAAATGGCTTTAGTTCATGATCTTTGTGAAGTTGAAGCAGGAGATACTACTCCTTACGATCCTTTGTTAAAAAAAATTAAAAACCAAAAAGACCTTGAGGATCTTTTGAAAATTTGGCCAAAATTTTCTCAAAAAGAGAAAATAAAATTTGCAAAAGAAAAATTCCAAAAAGAATTAAAAGGATTAAAAAAAGTCTTGTCCTTTCTTCCAAAGCATCTTCAAAAAGAAATGATTAATTTGTGGTTGGAATACGAAAGAGGAATAACAAAAGAAGGAAGGTTTTTAAAACAGCTAGATAGAATCGAAAACTTAATCCAAGCTCTTGAATATTTAAATGAAGGAAACAAATTTGCCGTTTCTCCATGGTGGGAACAAAAAGAAGAATTGATAGACGATCCTCTTTTGTTGGAATTTCTTTTTGTTTTAGAGAAAAAATTTGGAAAAATTTTTGAAAACTATAAATGAAAAATATAGTTAAATTCATTCAAGAAATAGGCGAACTTAAAGGAAAAGCAAGAAGAGGATGGGTTTTACACAAATTTAAAAATCCAGAAACGACCGCAGAACACATTTTCCATTTGGCTTTTTTAGCTTGGATTGCAGGAAAGTTTCAAAATTTAAATACTGAAAAGTTAATCAAAATGGCACTTTTACATGACATTTGCGAAGTTTACGCTCCAGATTTAACTTCTTACGATGCAAAAGGAATAGAGAAAAAAGGAAAAATTACGATAAAAGATGTTTTCAAAATTGTTCCAAAAAAAGGAAGGCCACAAACTTGGCAAAGGAAAAAGCTGGATTTAATAAAAAGAAAATTGGAAGAAAAGGGAATGAAAAAGATTTTGAAAAATTTACCTCCACAAATTAAAAAAGAAATGGAACTTTTGTGGCAAGAATACAGAGAACAAATTACTCCAGAAGCTCGTTTAATAAAACAATGCGACAAAATGATCAATCTCTTTCAAGGGCTTGAATATTGGAAAAAATATGGAAAAATTGAAAAAAATTTGTGGATTCAAAGAGCAAAAGAAGTCGTAGATAATCCATTTTTAATAAAATTCCTCAAATACTTAGAAAAAAAATACAAATAACCCCCAAAAAAATTGGGGGTCAAAATTTTAGAGAAAAAATTTTTTCAAATTCTTCAGTAGTCTTCTTCTGAAATTTCACTTTCTTTCTTTTTCTTTTCTGGAAGTTCTGCTACCACGCATTCTGTCACAAAGAGCATTGAAGCTGCAGAAACTGCATTCTCTAGGGCAGTTCTTATTACTTTTGTAGCATCGATGACTCCAGCTTCCAACAAATTTTCAAATTTTCCTGCCAAAGAGTTAAACCCAAAAGCAAAATCTTTGTTTTCTCTAACCTTTTGCACCACAATCGAACCGTCAAAACCAGCATTTTCTGCAATTTGTCTTATTGGAGCTTCTAAAGCTTTCTTTAAGATTAAAACCCCTGTTTTCTCATCTCCTTCTAAAGTTTTCTCTAATTCTTCTAAAGCTGATTGAGCTTTCAAGAGAGCAGTTCCTCCTCCTGGCAAAATTCCTTCTTCAATCGCAGCTCTTGTTGCGTTCAATGCGTTTTCAGTCTTTTTTTGCTTTGTCTTTTGCTCAATTTCTGTTGCAGCTCCCACTTTAATTACCGCCACCCCTCCTGCCAATTTTGCAATCCTTTCTTGTAATTTTTCTTTATCAAAATCTGATTCTGTTCTTTGAAGCTCTTCTTTCAACTGCTTTATTCTAGCTTCAATTTCTTCTTTCTTTCCTTTACCTTCGACAATAGTCGTTTTTTCTTTTTCTACCACCACCCTTCTTGCTCTTCCCAAATGTTCAAGCTTTATATTTTCAAGTTTAAAACCTAATTCTTCTGAAATTACTTGTCCTCCAGTGACTATGGCAATATCTTGAAGCATTTCTTTTTTCCTGTCTCCAAATCCAGGAGCTTTTACTGCAACACAATTTAGCACTCCTCTAATTTTATTAACGATCAAAGTTGCTAGAGCATCTCCTTCTACTTCGTCTGCAATGATTAATAAATCTTTTTTCCCTGTTTGAACTACTTTTTCCAAAACTGGCAAAATTTCGTTTAAAGAAGAAATTTTTTTGTCAGTGATTAAAATGTAAGGCTCTTCCAAAACAGCTTCCATTTTTTCCAAATTTGTAATCATGTAAGGTGAAACATAACCTCTGTCAAATTGCAATCCTTTAACAATTTCTCTTTCTAAACCAAATTTTTTCGATTCTTCCACAGTAATTACTCCATCTTTTCCTACTTCAGAAATTGTTTCAGCAATAATTTTTCCAATCTCAGGATCCAAAGAAGCAATTTGAGCCACATTTGCTATTTCTTCTTTTTTTGTGATTGTTTTTGAGTTTTTCTTTAAAAATTCAATCACTTTTTCTAAACCTTTTTCAATTCCTCTCTTTAACAACAAAGGCACAGCTCCTGCTGCTACATTTTTTAATCCTTCTCTTGCAATTTCAAAAGCCAAAATCATTGAAGTTGTCGTTCCGTCTCCAGCTTTGTCTGAGGTTTTTTCTGCCACTTCTTTTAAAATTTCAACTCCCAAATTCTCAACTTTATCTGGCAATTCTATCTCTTTTATAATTGACACTCCATCGTCTGAAATGTCTGGAGCTCCAAAACCTTTATCTACTACAGTGTATCTTGCTTTAGGCCCCAAAGTAGCTTTTACTGCTTTGTAACCTTTTTCCATTCCCTTTAACAATTTTCTTCTTGCTTGTTCAGAGAATAAAATTTGTTTTTCTGCCATGGTTTTTAATCTTCGATTATTGCTAAAATATCTTCTTCTTTACAAATTAAATATTCTTTATCGTCGACCTTTATTTCGTCAGGACCATATTTTTTAAACAAAACTTTTTGGCCTGGTTTAACAGAAACCGGAATTAAATTTCCTTTTTCATCTCTTCGTCCAGGCCCTACTGCAATTACTTTCCCTTGTTCTGGTCTTTCTTTTTCTGCTGATTCTGGCAACAAAATTCCAGATTTTGTTTTTTCTTCTTGTTTTATTGGTTCCAAAAGAACGTAATCTGCTAAAGGAATTATTTTCATATTAAAACTCTGTGCAAATTTTTTGCGACCTTTGAAAAGAGAGGAGAAATTCTATACTAATAATTATAATATCTGAAAGGTTCAAATTTTTCAAGACCAAAAACCCACGAAAAATGTTAAAGGAAAAGGGCTTAAAAATTATTTTCTCTACAAAGAGAGATGGTTCAATGAAAATTGGAGACAAAGAAGGAGAAAAAAACAGAGAAAAATTTTTAAAAAAAGTGGGAATTGATAAAAATAGTGTCGTTTTTATTAAAGGGTGCCATGGAAAAAGAATAAAAAAAGTTTCAGAAAAAGATAAAGGAAAAATTGTTGAAGGTTTTGACGGGTTAATTACAAAAGAAAAAGGAATTTTTTTGGGAATAACTTTTGGGGATTGTTTACCAGTTTTTTTGTGGGATAAGGAAAAAAGAGCAATTTCGCTTTTGCACTGTGGCTGGCGAGGAATTGCAAAAGGAATCGTAGAAGAAGGAATAAAGAAAATGAAAGAGTTTGGAATAAAACCAAAAGACGTTTTTGCCTTTTTGGGCCCTGGAATTTGTCAAAAGCATTACGAAATAAAAGAAGACGTTTTAGAAAAATTCAAAAATTACAAAAGCGCAATTTTTTTCAAGAAAGGAAAAATATTTTTAGATCTGAAAAAAGTAGTAAAAGAAAAATTAAAAAACTTAGGGGTAAAGCACATTCTTCAATCAAAAGAGTGCACTTTTTGTCAAAAACAAAAATACTTTTCTTTGAGAAGAGATAAAAAACTGAGAGTTCAAGTTGCTTTATTTGGAATAGAAATTTAAGAATTTTGAGAAATTCTTTTAATTTTAGCTCCAAGTTTTTTTAGTTTTTCTTCGAATTCTTCGTAGCCTCTGTCAATTTGATATACGTTTTCTACGATAGTTTTTCCTTTAGCTATCAGTCCTGCCAAAACTAAAGAAACTCCTGCTCTAATGTCTGGAGCTTGAACTTTTGTTCCAAAAAGTCTTTTTCCTCCAAAAATCAAAGCTCTGTGAGGATCGACAATCTCAATGTCAGCTCCCATTTTTCTTAGTTCTTGCAAATGCGAAAACCTTCCTTCGTAGAGGGGATCGTGAATTAAAGATTTCCCTTTTGCCATCAAAAGCAAAACCGAAGTTTGAGGTTGCAAATCCGTAGGAAAACCAGGATAAGGTAGTATTTGAATTTTAGTTGGGTTAAACTTTTTTGAAGGGAAAACAGAAATTTTGTTTTTTTCTACTTTAAAACTCACTCCAATTTCTCGCATTTTTTTCAAAAAGAAAGTTAAATGTTCTTCTTTCACATTTAAAATTTCTCCTTTTCCTTTTGTGATCGCAAAGGCGATCAAAAAAGTTCCTGCTTCTGCCCAGTCTGGCGAAATTTCAAATTCTGTTCCAGAAAGCTTTTTTACCCCTTCAATTTCAATAGTATGAGTACCCAAACCTTTGATTTTAGCTCCCATTTTTATTAGCAAATTTCCTAAATCCTGAACTTGAGGTTCTCCAGCTGCAATTTCAATTTTACTTTTTCCTTTTGCCAAAACTGCCATCATCATTGCGTTTTCTGTCGCAGTCACAGAGAATTCATCTAAAATAATTCTTTTTCCAACTAATTCTTTTTCTTTTAATTCAAAAAAGTAAAAACCTTCTTTTTCTTTAAAGCTAACTCCAAACTGTTGAAACATTTTCAAATGAGTGGTAATTGGTCTCAAACCAATTTTATCCCCACCTGGCCTTGGAACTTTAATTTTTTTAAACCTCACCAACAAAGGAGGAATTAACAAAACAGAAACTCTCATTTTTTCAAAAATTTCAAAAGGAAGTTTTTCAGGGTCAATTTCTTTTGGGTCAATTTTAATTACTCTCTTTCCCAACCATTCCACTTTAGCTCCCATTTCTTCCAAAATTTTAATTTGATTTAAAACATCGAGGCACAAAGGCAAATTAGAAATTATAGAGGGTTCTTTTGAAAGTAAAACCCCAGCTAATATTGCCCCTGCAGAATTTTTCCCACCAAAAATTTCCACTTTTCCCTCAAGCCTTACTCCACCTTCAATTAAAAATTTTTCTTCTGTTTTCATTCTTCTTTTACTCTTTGACAATACTCCCCAGTTTCAGTGTTCACCTCAATGATATCTCCTTCTTCAATAAAAATTGGCACTTTTACTGTAGCTCCTGTTTCCAAAGTTGCGGGTTTTGTTCCAGGTTTTTCTCTTCCAGTTTTCATTGGAGGTTGAGTAGAAACTACTTTCAATCTTACTTTTGTTGGCAAAGAAACGTTAATTATTTTTCCTTCAAATTTTAACCCCTTACAAATTAGCCCTGGTTTTAAAAACTTTGCTCCTTCTCCTATTTTACTTTCTTCCAATTCCACTCTATTTTGAGGATTGTTAACATCTGCAAAATGATACTTTCCCCTTTTTGCAAAAATGAATTTCAAATCCACTTCTTCAATATCTGCTTCTTCAAAAGTTTGAGACTGATGAAAAGATTTTTCCAAAACCTGCCCTGTAATTAAATTTCTTATTTTTACTCTTGCTGTCACTACATCTTGAGCTTTTGAAACTTGTTCAAATTCTAAAACTTCAAAAGGTTGCCCTTCAAAAATAAACCTTACTCCTTTTCTTAAATCAAAATAACTCAACATATTTTTTCAATTTTTATTCTTCTTTTTTTGATTTTTGATTTTTGATTTATTTCTCAATTCTCCATTCAATTTCATCTTCTTTCCCTGCAAATTCTAGCCATTCACCTTCTGGTGAAATCACGTACCATTTTTTATGAGTTTCAGACCAAACCATCGGCATTCCTTTGTAATAAGGTTTTTTTACAACTTCTTTTGGTTTAAGTCTATCCAATTCTAACCATTTCTTAAAGACAGTTTCAATGCTATAATCTAAACCTCTCGATTTTGCCCATTCTGCAACTTTATCTATAGCTTCTTTTGCCTTCTCGATCGACCCTGCCAATTCTAACAATTGTTTCGCAGGCCTTGTATACCTTGAATAAATTATTTTTCTCTTTCTTGCTGCAATTTTTAACGTTTTCAAATCAATTCCTTTTGTTTTGAAAAAGTGAGTGACAATAATTCTGATTCGGTTTTTTTCTTTCAATTCTTCCAAATATTTTATTTTCTTTGTTTTTAAAAATTCTTCAATTTTTTTCGCAATACTCTTTCCTATTCCTGGAATTTCCATCAACCCTTCAATTCCTTTCTTTTCGTAAATTTTTTTTACATCTTCTTTCAAATTTTTTATCGATTCTGCTGCTCTAAAATAAACTTTCGGCTTGTATTTTACTCCTTCAATATCCAAGAGTTCTCCAATTTCTTTTAATATTTTTGCCAGCTTTTCATTAATTTTTTTCATTAAAAATAATTATATCAGTGGACCTGGGGGGAATTGAACCCCCACCTCCGCCATGCCACAGCGGCGATCTACCGTTAAACTACAGGCCCATTAGTTGCTCCGCTCCCTGGCGCTTTCGCGAAAGCTTCTCGCCCGCCGTGAATTTTCACGCGGACTCGCTCAGCTTTTGCAACCCATAGGGGAAACCTAAGGTTCACCCTCCATGGCGCTCGTCATTTTGTAAACAAAATCGACTCGCTGTCACCCCTTCCTCTTTTAACTTTCGCTCGGCGACCCATTTCTCTGTGTCCCTGGGAGGAATCGAACCTCCATCTCATCCTTAGGAGGGATGCGTTCTATCCATTGAACTACAGGGACACTATTTTTGAGCGGGCGACGGGATTCGAACCCGCCTCTTCTCCATGGGAAGGAGACATGTTACCACTACACCACGCCCGCTTATTTAATTTTAATTATCATTGGCTCTTCACCTTCTTTCTGATAACCTTGCTCTCTTGCTTTTTCTTCCCAAAAACTTTCTTTTTTTCCTTTTTCTAATTCTTTTTCTAACCTTTCTTTTTGCGTTTTTAACATTTCAAGTTTTTTCATTGAATCTTCCAGCTGTTGCTTTATTTTTTTATTTTGTAAAAATGCTTTCACGTTTACAAAAGCAAGGAAAAGGACTATCAACAATACCAAAAAAGTAAAACCGTAATTTTTTTCTCTTCTTTTTCTCCTCCTCACTATAAATTATATTTACCAAAAATAAAAGAGCCAAGGCAACTCGTAGGCCGGATTCTGTTTTTAAGCCCTCATCTGTCTGGGCCAAGGGTTTCCCCTTGGCTCAAGCTCCCCCAAATGTACATTTTTGGGGGATTGCACCCCGCTGGGATTTAGCCGTTTCACCCCAGCCTTCGGCAAAAGAGTTGTTTTGTCGGTTTTTCCGACAAAATAACATGTTACTGCCTTATAGCTGGGCTATCCCCCCAGATGTATATCTGAGGGGACCCTTGCCAGTTACCCGGCAAGGCGTCTCTGTTCGCACCCCTCACCTTACGGTGGCCGGGCGTTACCCGGAGCGTTGCCCCCAGCAGAGAGAAAAATTCTCTCTGCAGAGCAGGTGTCCGGACCTTCCTCACAGGAGAAAAAATTCTCCTGCGCGAGGGCTCGGTTGCCTTGGCTCTGAAATAATTTTAAATAAATTCGCTCAAAAAGTCAAGAAAAGTTACTCAAAATTTATCAGTTTTCTCTTTTTTGATGGTTTAGGTATTCTTTCAACCTATCAAAATTTTTGTTAAAATAAAATCATGAAACTGCCAACCTTTTTGCAAAAATATTTTTGGGATGTTGATTTGAAAAATTTAGATCTTAGAAAACATTCTTTTTTTATAATTTCAAGGCTTTTAGAATTTGGTGATGAAAAAGCAATTTCTTGGCTTTTTAAAAAATTTTCAAAAAGAGCAATTAAAAATTCTCTAAAAAAAGCAAAAATTTCTCCAAAAAGTTTGATTTTTTGGTCCCTCGTTTTAAATTCAAGGTCTAATGAAATTTCATGTTTGAAAAAGCGATTACGCCAGAAACAAAAAAATCATTGGCCATATTAGGCAAAAGCGGAATCTTGAAAGAATGTTATTTAGCCGGAGGCACGGCGCTTTGTTTGCAATTTGGCCATAGGATTTCTTTTGACCTCGATTTTTTTACAAAAAAAGAATTTAAGCCAAAAATTTTAGCTCAAAGAATTAAAAAAATTTTTCCTCAATTTAAAGTAGAGAAATTGGAGTGGGGAACAATCTTGGGTTATCTTGGAAAAACACGCTTTAGTTTATTTTTTTATGATTATCCACTTTTATTTAAGCCCCTAAATTTTTTGGAAATAAAAATTGCTCAGGCTAAAGATATTGCACCAATGAAAATAGCAGCAATTTGTGAAAGAGGGACAAAAAGAGATTTTATCGATCTTTTCTTCATTTTAAAAGTAAAAAAAGTTTTAACCCTTGATGAAGCGTTAACACTATACGATAGAAAATTCAAACTCTTAAAAGAAAATAAATTTCATATTCTAAAAAGTCTGTGTTACTTCGAAGATGCGGAAAAAGAACCAATGCCAAAGATGATTGAAAAAGTGAAATGGTCAAAAGTAAAAGAATTTTTTAAGAAAGAAGTATTAAAGGTGAGTAAATCTTTATTATTAAAATAAGATGAAAATTCTCGTTACAGGTGGGGCAGGATTTATTGGTTCTCATTTAGTAGATGTTCTAATTGAGAGAGGACATAAAATTGTCGTTATTGATGATTTATCTACCGGAAAAAAAGAAAACATAAATAAAAAAGCAAAATTTTACAAAATTGACATTTGTTCTCCAAAAATAAGAGAAATTTTTAAAAAAGAAAAACCAAAAATCTGTTTTCATTTTGCTGCTCAAATCAACGTGAGAAAGTCAGTAGAAGATCCTCTTTTTGATGCCAAAGTTAACATTTTAGGATCTTTAAATATCATCCAAAGTTTTATTCGTGGAATTTGTAGTCAAATTCGCGCAAATTCGAGAAAACTAAATTCGTGCAAATTCGCAAAATTCATCTTTGCTTCCACTGGTGGCGCAATCTATGGCGAGGCAAAGAAAATTCCAACTCCAGAAAATCATCCTCCAAATCCAATTTCGCCTTATGGAATCGCAAAATTAACAGTTGAAAATTACTTGAAGTTTTACAAAGAAAATTTTGGCTTAAAATTTATCTCTTTAAGATTTTCAAACGTTTATGGTCCAAGACAAGATCCAAAAGGAGAAGCAGGAGTTGTAGCAATTTTTATTGAAAAGCTTTTAAAAGGAGAAAGACCAACAATTTTTGGCGACGGAAATCAAACCAGAGATTTTATTTTTGTTGAAGATGCAGTTTCTGCTTGCTTGAAAGCGATGGAATACAAAGGAGAAAAAGAAATTTTCAACATTGGCACAGGAATTGAAACTTCAATCAATAAACTTTATGAGATTCTTTCAAAATTATTAAAAACAAAAATCAAACCAAAATACGCCCTTGAAAAATCCGGCGATTTAAAAAGAAGCTGTTTAGACATTTCTTTGGCAAAGAGAGAATTAAAATGGGAGCCAAAATATAATTTGGAAAAAGGTTTAAAGGAACCTATTAAATTTACTTTATAAAAATGGAAGAAAAAATAATTCATTGTCCTATTTGCGAAACTCCTACTGATGCGAGGGCTTTTTTACAAACTTACATTTCTCCCTATAACAATCAAGAGTATAAAATGTATGAGTGTTCAAATTGCCAAGTCCAATGGTGGGAACCATTAAAAATGATTCCAGAATTTTATGAAAGCGAAGTATTTGAACATTATATAACCTTTCATATGACTACAAAAATAAATCTTGGAGAAAATCATAAAGCTTTTTTTAGATATTTCCCATCTGACATAAAAGGAAATCTTTTAGACGTTGGTTGTGGGGATGGTAGGTTTATTAGATATGCTAAAGAATACGGATACGAGGTTTGGGGAATTGATTTTGATAAAAAATCTGTAGAAAATGTGAAAAAAAACTTTGAAATTAACACTGTTTTCGCTATGAGTTTAGAAGAATTCTATAAATATGCCAAAGAAAAAGGTTTGCAGTTTGATGTGATCACATTCTTTGAAGTTTTAGAGCATCAAGATAAACCCAAAGAGTTTTTGAAAATGATAAAAGAACTTTTAAAAAATGAAGGATATATAGCCGGGAGTGTACCAAATCGTAATAGGTTATTTGCAGAAATTGATTGGAAATATTATCCTGGAGATTATCCACCTCATCATTTTTTAAGATTTTCAAAAGAATCTCTTCAAAAGGCCCTGACCATGAATTCTTTTACAAACGTAAAAATATTTACTACTGACTATCCATATAAAGAAATATTTCACCATTTAGAAAAAAAGATCTTTGGCAATGTGGAAAATTTAAAATATAAAATAAAATCATGGGTAACTAGGGAAGAAAAATTAGCTAAAGTTTTCGCTATAGAAGAATTGAATCATGTTATTTCTTATAAAAACAAACTGAAATTCTTTTTAATTAAGTCATTAAAGATGCTTCGCAATTTTTTTCTTCTACCATTTTCATTTTTCTATCTTCCAAAATTAAAACAAAATGGAATTAATTTATATTTCCATGCGAAGAAGCAGGAAATTTAAAATTCTTGTTTGTTTTTGAAACAAAATCAGAAACTAGTAATTATTTCCGGTTATAGATAAATTTTAAAAACCGATAAACAAGAAAATTTATTAATCTCGTAATATAATAAAATTAATGAAAGTGATTTTTGTTCCATCCTTTCCTTTTACTTTTACACCTCCTGGCGGAGGTCGAATTCAAGTATTAAAAACAAAAGAATATTTAGAAAAACTCGGAGCTGAAGTTAAGTTATGGAACCCTGAAAAAAACTATGTACTCGATAAAGAAGGCGACATTTTCCATATCTTTAGCAGTGATTGGCCATTGGCCCAACTGGCTATGTTAATAAAGAAATTGGGATATCCATACGTCGTATCACCTATTTTTTGGGAGCCAAGTTTTTTTAGGGCATTAGCTCATAAAGTTTTATCTCAAGTTCCTTTAACCCAAACTAATTGGAGGAAACGACTATTAAGAGAAGCAGATCTGCTTTTACCTAACTCAAATTTTGAGGCAAAACATATAAGTGAAATTTTTAATATACCTTTAGAAAAATTTTGGGTAGTACCAAATGCTGTAGATTCTGATTTTATCGGTTTGGACCCTGATAGGTTTTGGGACACTTATATTCCAGAACTACCTAAAAATGAACGATTTATTCTTTCTGTGGCAATTATAGAATCAGTGAAAAATACCCTATCGCTTATCAAAGCTGCTTGTAAAATAGGAGCACCTCTAGTACTTATTGGCTTAGAATCGACATTAGATCAACAATATGTCCGACAAGTTAAAAACGAAATTGAAAAAGCGAAAAAGAAAATATTTATAAAACATATTCCGGGAATTTACGATAGATTAATGTTGGCCAACGCATTTGCTGCATGTTGGGTTCACGCTTTA
>Ga0080004_1120322_pt1 | contig 50919 bp, 50 predicted proteins | sample WasSprMetagenome_FD_69207 | JGI IMG/M metagenome (GOLD analysis project Ga0080004, IMG submission 69207) | Sulfidic aquatic microbial communities from Washburn Spring, Yellowstone National Park, USA - WS (SPADES assembly) (version 2) | ecosystem: Environmental > Aquatic > Thermal springs > Hot...
GAACATTCATACATGAAACAATCACAACAGTTCTGGCAACATGGAAACAGCAGGGACAAAACCCAACAGAAACGCTACCAAAAACAATAACACTCAAATGGCAAAACAGCTAAACACATACTCTTTCTGAAGCTTCTTGCAGTAGGGCTTTAGCCTCTTTCTCTTTGATGAAGTGTCTTTTATGCCTTTTAGCCATTTGTTTGCTTCTCCCTTTTTAGATAGGTTTAAATGGTCAGCTAAGTATAAAAAGGTGATAAATCAGTAAACGTTGACGTGAGGGCTGCTAAATGAGCGAAATGACAACTGAAATCCTTGAACAAAACCTTGGAAAAATAGTGCTTGTAAAACTGAAGGGTGGAAAAAGCCTTAGAGGAAAGCTGAAAGGCTTTGATCAACACTTAAATCTCGTTCTTGAAGAAACAGAAGATACCACAGACGCTGAAAACGTTAAAAAGCTAGGCTTGATTATAGTTCGCGGAGACAACGTTGTGTTAATATCTCCGCCGCCGAGGTGAGAGCGTATTGGGAAAGGGGACACCATCCTTTGGTAAGCGTGCTGGCAAAACATTGCACATACGTTGTAGAAGATGTGGAAGAAGGGCTTACAATGTTTCAAAGAAGCGTTGTGCTGCGTGCGGCTACGGCGAAACAACAACCATTAGGCGGTATTCTTGGCAAACCAAAAACCTTAACAGGGAAAGAATACGCTGAAAAGCGTCGCCTTAAAAGTTATCATTAAAGTATCCTTTATCAATTCTGACGAAAATTAACGGTCCTTTGCTTCGAGTTAATTCTCTGGCTCTGCGCAGAGTTCTGTTGACCAAGTTTAGCATTTGTTCCTTCTCTGTAGCGTATCTCTTTTTATTCTCGCCTAACTCCATTTTTAGTAGGTTTTCAGCTAGGATTGAGGTGCCGCAGATTTCTCCGTTTCTGATAAGTGTGGAGATCACGATTTCCTGCATTTCTTTTCGGTTTGGCAGCCTTCTCCATAAAGGTTCAGCGTTGTTCAAAATCTTCGTCATCTTGTCCCATCTTTTTTCGTCTTCGTTGCCTATTAGTAGTTTAACTCTCTCATTCCATTTTTTGAGCCATGTGTTTGTCCAGATGTCTATGAACTCTTCAAGTTCTTTTGGCTCTCTTTGGTAAAACTCTTCCAGTTTGTCCACAAGCTCCCACTCGTTTGCCTCTTTGCCTATCAAGTTCCAATGCACTTTAAGGTAGTTTGTTAGATCTTGGCATGCTATCTGTAGAACTTTGCGGTCTGAACCGAAAAGATCCAGCATTGGATTTTTGTTTTTAAGCTTTTCAGATAATAGCATTTCAATGAAATTCATCGTTTTCGAAGCCCTCTCCCAGCTATCTATTACTCTAAAGCTTTAATTAAAGCTTTATTCATAGTTGCTTCTATAAGACTCTTAAGTAGCTTTCAGCCATATTGTCAGTTCTGTAATATTCCAGATAATCCAAAACTAGCCTAAAACGTGTAAAAGCTCGTTCACGTCTTTAATGATTAAGTCTGGTTTTTCCTTTGCGAGTTCCTCCTTTGAAAATATTCCAGATAAAACTGCCACCGTTTTTGCTCCGGCATTCCTTCCAGCTCTTATGTCGCAAATGGAGTCCCCCACAACGGCGCATTCGCCTATTTCAACGCCGAGCCTTTCTGCACATGTTACTATGGCTTTTGGAGAGGGCTTTGGTAAAGGAGTATCCAACGCTGTCACTATGCAGTGGAAGTATTTGGCTATGCCAAGCTTTTCCAGTTCTTTTTGAATGTTTTCTCTTGAGACGTGGCGCATTGTGAGGAGGGCAAGCCTAACCTTTTTCGAAAGCACGTCAAGGGTCTCTGGAACGTTCGGCAACAGCTTCGTTTTGCTTCCAGTTATGGAATAATAGGTCCTTAAGTAAACGTCAAGGAACCTTTCGACGTCAACCCCCCCTATCAAGTCGTTTATGGGTTGGTTTTGTTCCAACCTTCTTGGAATTTCCAATGCGATGGCTGAATTGAAGCTCTTAAGTCTAAGAGTTTTCCACGTCCTTTTTAGGGCTTCAATATAGGCTTCTCTTGAGTCCACTATCGTGCCATCAAGATCAATTAATATGCCTTTGACCTTCAACATCATCTATAATTGCCAGCCTGCGCGTTTTGCATATGAGCGCCCCTTGCGATTTTGTTTTATACAGTGTTTTCTTCGATAAGTTTTTATTTGTGCTTTGTTGTCTAAAGGTATCCCATCGAGACAAACATGTTAAACTGAGGCTGAATAGCGGACTATGGTTAGAAAAGCGCGAATCCGCCTAACAAGCACAGACTACAAGAAGCTGGAGGAGGTATGTCAGGAGCTGAAGGCCATTGCTGAAAAGACAGGGGTGAAGATGGTTGGGCCTGTTCCGCTTCCAACGAAGAGGCTTAGGGTTCCAGTTTTGAAGTCGCCATGCGGAGAGGGTACTTCCACATGGGATCGGTGGGAGCTGCGCATTCACAAGCGTCTAATAGACATCGATGCTGAAGAGCGTGCCATGAGACGGATTATGCGAATCCGTGTTCCAGAAGAGGTTCACGTCACAATAGAGCTTATCTAGAAAGGTACACACATATAAGTTAAAATTGTCAGGGCAAGGCTTGTTGTGAAGGTTAGTGCCCAAATACTTTTGTTCCACTTGAAAACTTTGTAGCCGTCTAAAATTCCAAAAGGAATTAGATTAAATAGGGCTATCCAAGCGTTTATGGCGGACGCGTAAATCAAAGCTGGCTGTCTAACCACAAAGAAAACTCCAACCAAAACTGTGGATAACGCTATGTTTGTAGCAGGTCCAGCTACTGATATTTTTCCCACACTTTCTCTGCGAGTTAGCCCAAAAATCACAACGGCGCCAGGGGATATTATTTTGAAAAATGGTGAGATGATGGATATTGCTGTCAGCATTAAGCCGGTGAACATAAGCCTAAACTCGGCCCAAAGTCCCTCTTTTTGGGCTGCGAATTTGTGGGCTAGTTCGTGGGCCAAGAATGAGGCCGCTACTGTTATTGCGAAGACGGCCAGCATGAGGGGGCCGCCGAGCTTGGCGTAAATTTCCCGTGAAAGTCCAAATGAAAACCCTATGCCCACAACTAGAAGAGCGGCTATGACAAGATGTGTGATTTCCTTGTTGCTGAAGTGGAACCTTCTCTTTTGCTCAACCGGAATATAATACGTCGCAGTATATTCGTATGGGCTTTCTGTCTGCAAGGGTTTTGGCTGGACTGGCGTCAGCGTTTTCTCTCTTGATGGGCTGCGGGCAAGTTCCAGCCTTGGGCAGTCATGGTTTTCTGGTAGGCGGTGTTCTGTGCAGAAGTATCCTCCGCAGTATGGGCACCTAAAGGGTAGGAATGTTTCTTTGCCGCACTTTTGACATTCCATTTGTGACATCCTACGTGTTGCTTGAATCAACTATTCTTCGTTCTTATATGTTTCTTTCCGTAAAACCGTTAAAACGTTAATAGGTTTACTTTGCTATTGTAAGTTGGGTTCAGCGTGGCTGAGGTGAAAAACGGTTGAAGGCTTTCAGCTTTGTCCATGCCGCGGATTTGCATCTGGGCTATTCACAGTATGGGCTTGAAGCCAGAAGAGAAGATTTTGATAGGGCTTTCAGCGAACTTGTTGACAAAACGTTAGAGCTAAAGCCAAAGTTCATGATTATCGCTGGAGACCTTTTCCACAACGCACGGCCATCAAACGTAACGTTAGAAAACGCCATCAAAAACTTTAGCAGGCTGCGGGAGGCTGGCATCCCAGTGCTGGTTGTGGATGGTTCACATGATTCGGCGCCTAACGTGGTTACAAGCACTATTTTAAACCCCTTAGACAGCGCTGGTCTGATTAATTTTCTCCCAAGGCATGAGGGGGCCTGTTGGCGGATGCCGGAATGCTGCTACGTTTACGGAGTGCCAAACTTTAGAACTCGCCGTAAAACCGAGGAAATGCTTCCAGCCTTCATGGACAAGAATAAGCCGACTCCGGATCCGTCGCTTTTCAACATCTTCGTTTTTCATATGGCTTTGGAACTTTCAGACCTTAACCCGCCATACATGGAGGCTGAGGCTCCACCGGAACTTATACCGGAAGGCTTCAATTATTATGCTGCTGGCCACGTGCACACGTCTTATGTTGGAAAGTTTAAGACTGGTTTGCTGGTTTATCCGGGAAGCACAGAAACCATAAACTATGATGAAGCTAAAAACGAGAAAGGCTTCTATTACGTTGAGGTAAATGATAAGGGCGAAGCGTCGCCCCAATTTATAAAGCTTGAGTCTCCACGCAAATTCGTTGTCCTGGAGCAGGATTTCACAGGTTTTACGGCTTCGAAAATCACTGAGCTTGCAGTGCAGCTTGTGAAGAACGCCGACCAAGAGGGTGCGGTTCTTGTGCCCGTGTTGAGGGGCACGTTGCCAGCGGAGGCCAGTCGCGCCGACGTGGATATAGCCCAAATTAGAAGCGCGGCTGAAAAAGCTTTGCTCGTTCACCCAGTTATACTTCTCCGTGAAAGCGAGGTTCCAGAGGCTGTTGTCCGCTCAATATTCGAAAGTGAAATCGAGGACTTGAAAACGAAGAGCTTCGAATATTTCATGCAGATTTTCGCCGAACGCTACAGTCCAGAACAAGCTGAAAAAATAGCCCGTGCAGCCGTCAACCTAATTGAACCGTTGACGAAGAAGCAGGATGAGCGGGTTCGACAGATTTTGGAGGAGCTTGTTCAATGAGGATTGAAGTTGTCCACTTGGAAAATATTCGCTCTCACGTGAAGTCAACGGTGCCCTTTGCAAGAGGTTTCAACTGTCTCGTGGGCGGTTTGGGATGCGGAAAATCAAGCATTCTTTACGCTATTGACTTCGCCCTTTTCGGAGACCCTTTGGGAAGAAGCTACGAGTATCTGTTGAGGGATGGAGCGGAAAACGGCAAGGTTGTTCTCCAATTCACTCAAAACGGTAAAAGCTACACTATAATGCGTGGACTTAAGAGGCGTGGGAAGGGGATAAGCCAAGACTTTGACGAGTTGAAGCTTTTCGAAGGCGAAACCCTAATAGCCAGCGTGAAAAGCGAAGCCGTGGCAGAACAGCTAAAAGCCATAACAGGGCTGGATAAGGAGCTTTTCCGCGAAATATTTTGGGTTAGACAAGAACACTTAAAAGAGCTTATAGACGCTCCGCCAAGGGACAGACAAAGACGCCTCGATGAACTTTTCGGGCTTTCAGACTATGAAATAGCGTGGGGCAACATCGCCGCCTATCAGAAAGAGTACGAGGCTGAGAAGAAGGTTTACGAAAAAGACCCGGATGTCGTCGGCTTAGAAAAGCTCAACGCTGAGTACACGCGTCTAGCTGAGGAGTTCACACGCTTAGAAATCGACATCCAAAGTGCTTCGAGAAGGCTTGAAGAAGCCAAAAAAGCCCTCGAAGAGGCTGATTTGAGGCTTAAAAGGCTTGAAGAGCAACGGGCGTTCATAGATGAATACAGAAGGAAAGAGGCTCAAATTCAAGCTCAACTAACAAGCTTAGAAGACTCTTTAGCAGCTGTCGCGGAAAAAATTGAGGGCAAAAAAGCTATTATTGAAAACTTGAAACAACGCCTCTCCTCTTTGGAATCTCAAATACAGTCTCATAGAGATAGACTTAAAGAAGTTGGGGTTCCCGCAGACCAGCCTCTTGAAGCTTTAAGACAGCATTTATTAGCTTTTGATAGCCAAATCGCCGACTTAAAAGCCGAATATGAAGCCGCTCTTAGAAGCATGCAGGCAGATCAAAGGAGACTTTCATCACTTTCAACGGAGAACCGTTGCCCACTGTGTTTGCAGCCCTTAACAAGCGAGTACAAGGGAAACCTAATTCAGAGAATCCAAAAAGAGAACAGTGAAAGACAGAAAACCCTAAGCCAACTTCAAAAAGAAATCGGAGAACTGCAACAGTTAAAGGAGAAAGCCAGCGCAGCCATCACAAGCCTCCAGGGCTTAACGTTGAGAACCGAGGAGTTAAAAAACCGCATAAACGAGGAAACTAGGGCTTTGGCGGAACTTTCAAAAGAGTTTGAAGAAAAACAGAGGTTAGAGGCGGAGCTGCGGGCTCAACTTGAAAAAGTCCGCCGTGAAATAGCCCGGTTCGACGTTTCAGAACTTGAAAACGCCAAAAAATATAGAGACAAAGTTTACCAGAACTACTATCTGCTTAGGTCTGAGCTGCAAACCATGGAAAATCGTAAAGGCGACTTCATGAAACGCCTAGACGACATCAAAGAGCGAATAGACCAAGCCCAGAAAAAAATGGAGCAGATGGAGAGGTTGAATCGGATTGTCGGCGTCATAGCAAGCATCCGCGACGCTTACAGAAGCATCCAACCAAAACTTAGAAGCGAGTTCGTAAAAGTCTTGAAAAACATTGTCCAGCAGATTCTAGACAGTTTAGTCGGCGAGGAAGGCTCCCCGATAAACATCATGATCGACGAAACATATACGCCCTACGTTATAAGCGAAAGCGGTGTTGAAAGAGAAGTTTCAAACCTTTCCGGAGGGGAACGCACCCTAATAGCCTTTGCTTATCGCCTCGGCTTAGGACAGCTGATAATGCAGTCTAAGACTGGACACGGCTTAAGCCTTTTACTTTTAGACGAACCAACTGAAAGCCTCGGAAGAGAAGATGGCTCCATAGACCGATTGGCGGAAGCTATATCACGGTTCAAAGCCATAGAACAGATAATAGCTGTAACCCACAGCGAAGCCTTTGCAGAAAAAGCCGAACACGTGATACGCGTCGAAAAAGAAGCTGGCGAAAGCATAATCTCGGTGGAAAAATAACAACCAGCTTTTATATCTCCATCCGCTTGCGCAATTTTATTTGGCAAACAGCATCGATTTTCATACAAAAGGAAACAGTAGTTTTAGACGAAATAGATAAAAAGTTAAGCCATAATAGTGGTGCAAAAAGCCGAGTTGGGAATGATGACTTCCAGCGACAAAATATTGGAGGTGCTGGAATTCACCATAAAATACTTGGACGGTTGTATATCCGCTTTAAAAGGCGGTTATGAAAATGCTTTTTCAGACAATGTTTGGCATGTTGCCGCGCAGCTTGAATACGCATTATTCATGCTTTCTCTAAACCTTGGAAATGGGCACACCGCCTCTTCCGTAAAACTTAATCCCGAACCTAAGGGCCTTCCAATAGACCAAACCATGTTAAAAGTCAAGGAACTAGTTAATGCAGCGCAGAGTTTCCTCGAAGCCGGAGACTTAGTGAACGCTTACAGGAATGCTTATCTGGCGAGACACTACATTTTCAAAGTTCAAGAAAGCTTGGTTAAAAAGAAGCATAAAGCGGTTAAAAGGGAAAAATAGTGGCTTTTACTCCTTCAGCTCATAGATTTTTCGTTCTTTGATTATCAAAGCGTTCTCTTTGCCGCCTATAACTCTAAAGTAATCCTTGAGCTCAGCTCTGTGGAGGTATTTCCGCAAAAGCGCCCGCAAGTGCTTTTTTGAAAGGCTGCTTTCCTCGCCTTTTAAGACTATTTCGTTTGCCGTTGTTTCAATTTCGACACCGGTTTTTTCCCGTAGAAAATCTACTAATTCTTTTATTATGTCGTCGCCTTCCGCTTTCAATTCAGATATGTCAACTCGAATTTCAGCCATTTTAACCACCACGGTTTTTATCTTCTAACCATTATGACTCTCACTTGATCGCACGCGTCTTCACATGAGTCTGCAATCATTTCCAAGGCTTCAAAAAGCTGTCCGACTAGAACCGCTACCCCCGCTTTCGGCAAGTTCTCTTTTCCAAGGAGCATTCTCACTTTTTCGTGTAGATCATCCACTTTCTCCTCTTCCCTTTCAACAGCGTCTGCGGCTTGCAGCGCCTCTTCAGGCTCGGTCAAAAGTTTGTTCACACATTTCTGTAGAAGAATCGCACGTTCCTTAATGCCCTTGGCCGTTTCCATAATTCCTCCCCGAATAGATTTTGGCAAATCTTCCATGGGCAGCACGCTTAAAACTCTTGTGGATTCTCTACTCCAGTCTACAACCATATCCACCCTTTTAACTAAATGCATAATGTCTTCCCTCGCTGTGGGCGAAAGCTCACCCCTTGAAACTTCGTCCATCACTTTTCTCCGCAACATGTCTGCCTCTCTTCGTTGCTGGCTACTCTCTCGATACATGTACGCATGTCCTCCATTTTATTGTTTACAGCCGCTGCAACAGCTTTTTCCAAGTCTTCAACTATGCTTGTTGTTAGGGCTGAATGCTGCTGTATCGTGGCTAGGGCTTTTGTTTCTCGCCTTTTCTCGAACCATTTTATTATATTAGTTCACTCAACAGCCAACTCCTCCCGTAATCCCGTTTCCGGATAAGCGAACAAGTGGGCGTTTTCCGGCTGGAAGCTTACAGTGATTTTTTCTCCTATACTAAACCATTCACATGAAAGCGAGGGCATCACAACCACAATCAAGTCTTGATTTTCAAGCCTAACCTCATACCGCAGATTTGTTCCTTCAAAGGCAACCCTCTCAACCACGCCGAAAATGGAGTTTTCGCCCCGACTTTTCTCCCTTTTAATGGTAAAGACTTCTGGTCTCACAGCCAAAACCACTCTTTCACCTTTACCTAAGCCCTTGTTTATCGCTTGAACCTTCACTCCGCCCCGAAGCTCAACAATCGCCATCTTATCTGTGGCTTCTGCGATAAACCCCTCAAGAAAGTTTGCCCCTCCGATAAAGTTGGCTACAAAAATGCTTTTAGGGTTCATGTAAAGCTCTTGGGGCGTACCCACCTGCAAAACTTTCCCCTTTTTCATTACTGCTATTCTATCCGATATTGCCATGGCCTCTGACTGATCATGGGTCACATGTATAGCTGTTAACTCCAAATCTTTCACCATACGTCTAATCTCGTATCTAAGCTCGTTTCTGACTTTAGCGTCCAAATGTCCCAAAGGCTCGTCTAACAACAGCAGTTTCGCACCAGCAGCCAGCGCCCTTGCAACGGCAACTCGCTGCATCATGCCCCCGCTTAACTCATGGGGGAAAGCGTCCAACCGTTCATGAAGCCTAACCATCTCCAAAACTTCATGGCCTATTCTCTCAGCCTTTTTCATGTCGAAGCCCTTCACTCGTGGACCGTAGGTGACGTTTTCCCAAGCATTCATGTGTGGAAACAAGGCGAAGGTTTGGAAAACAAACCCTATGTCACGGTCTTCAGGTGGCACATCATTCACAAGCCTATCGCCAATATATATTTCGCCCTCGTCCGGCGCAATCAAGCCAGCAATAAGCCTAAGCAATGTTGTTTTTCCACAGCCGCTTGGTCCCAAAATGGAGAAGTATTCCTTATCTTTAATGTGGAGGTTAACCCTATCCACAGCCACAATTTTGCCGAACCTTTTTGTAACATTGACCAAACGCACATCCGGCATTTCAATACCTTCCCTTACCTCTAACGATAAGCCTTAACGCTAGTAAGATTATGAAGGAGATTAATATTAAGAAACCGCAACCCAAACCAATTTCTAGAGGTGAAACGGCGATTTTCTCCTTAACCCAGCCCACCAAAACAACCGGAGCGGTTTTAAGCTCGGTTACAGCCATCGTGGCGCCAGTTTCGCTTACACTTCTTGTGAAAACCATTATGGCGCCAGAAAACATGGAATATTTAGTTAACGGAAAAACTATGGTTCTAAACACACATAGCGGCTTAGCTCCTAGAGTTCTTGAGGCTTCCTCTAGTTCTATGCTGATTCTTTCAATAGCTGCCGCCATAGACCTAACAAAATATGGGTATGTGATGGCCAGATGCGCAAAAATTAGAAGCCAAACATCTGGTATAAAGGCTAAAAGTTCCTTCCAGAAAAGTCGCAAGGACACGCCAAGCGCTACTGATGGAACAATTATTGGAATGTCGACAAGCGTGTTTAGCATAGACGAAAAGTTTCCAAAACGTTTTCTTGCAACAATTATAGCCATGGGCAAACCTATAAGAATGTTTAAGACCGTTACAGTCGCTCCAAGGGAGTATGATAATATAAGGCTCCGCCAGTAATCATCCCAAGGATAAACACGAGACAAAGCTTTCGAAAAGACGTCTGTTGGAATAGCTTCAAAAGCCGGGAGAGCAGCAAAAAGCGAAGGAATCAAAACAACCATAAAAAAGATCAGAAGCGTGACGCTGTTTCTAGCTAACATCGCCCCTGAATAGCTTAACTTTCTTTCCACAGTTGGCCAAGCGCCTTTTACTGGCAGCTTCAATCGCTCCCCAAGGACACGAACCGCTGCAAAAATTAGGCATGAAAAAACTATGAGGATAAGGCTCACAAAAACAGTGGCTCCTACAAAAGTTTCCTTTGTGTTCTGTATGAATATTGGACCGTTCTCGAAGGCTCCGGCCACCATCATGGTTGCTCCGGTTTCGGAGATGGACCTTGCAAAGGCTAAGATAAAAGCCGCAATCAATGAAGGCTTTATAATTCCAAACGTGACCGTTCTAGCTGTTGTAAGTGGTGGGGCGCCCAACGTTCTCGCGGCTTGCTCATACTCGATTTTATAGTCTAGCAGCGCACCTACAATGACCCTCACGACAACGGGATAAGAAAATGTAAAGTGAAGCAAAGCCACAAGAATGGCGCCCGGCGGAATCAATGAGTCCCAGAAAAATTCTGAAACCGTTTTAGGGTTGTGCCAAAAAAGTAATAGCGAATAGCCAAGCACAGCCGTTGGCACTATGAAGGGGACATCGGCAAGGGTATCCAGAATGTTTATCCATTTAGATTTGCTGCGGGCTATAAGCCAAGCCATTGGAACTCCAGCTGCAACGTCCAAAACTGACACGAACACTGCTATAACAAACGAGTTTCGCACAGCGTTCAAAGCACGAGCTAAAAGGTCAACATCGCCAAAAATTTCTCCCATAGTTCCCCATTTTATTATTATGCCCAAAATGGGCGGAATTAAAATCAAAGCGAAAAATAATACGACAGCAGCCAGATAGACTCCATATTTAACCGTAGGCTTTGAGGAAAGCCTGTCCAGTTTTTCCACGAGTTTTTTTGGCAAGTCTATCAGCCTAAACCAACCAAATCAGCCAGACGTGTTTCTTTTCCAATTCGCAGAATTTACTGATAAGTTTTTGGTTTTCTTCTCAATTAAAGATTATCATAACCATAATTTAACAAAAGGAAGGGAACCCTTTATGGTTATGTTGTAGAATTTAAGATTTTAGCTGGCTTTTTCTAAATATTTTATTGCCTCTTCAACGCTGTTAAAGCCATATTTTATGGTGTTGAATTGCCCCCTTAGAGCGATGACTTCTTCACGGACTTCGGCTGGTTTGCGTTTACCTTTTATGATGCTTAGCATTAGATCGCAGAGATGTTTGATGTCGCTTTCCCTAAACCCTCTTCTGGTCACATCTTGGAAGCCCAGCCTAATGCCAGAGGGGTTTTCACGGTTGTTTTGGTCATCGTATGGTAGAAGGTTTTTGTTAACTATTATGTTGGCTTCCTCTAAGTCTTTGGCAACTTTTTTCCCGCCGCCGTATTCGCGGACATCTATGGCGAGTTGATGGGACATGGTGAAGCCCTTTTTCTCCCCAAGCACCTTAATCCCATGCTCATGTAAGTATTGCCCAGCAACCTGCGCGTTTCTAACGGTTTGCTTCGCCAAATCTTCACCAAACAACTTTAACTCTAGGGCTGCTACGCCAACGGCCGGCAGCCTCGCCAAATGCACGTTGGAAGTGCTCAGTGGGAAAACTGCATGTTGAACGCCTTTTATCGCCTTTTCCATGCGGTCATCAGTCAAGTTCGCCAGTATAAGCCCTCCCTGCGGTCCTGGAAAAGTCTTATGAGTTGAAGCCGTCAAAAAGTCAGCGCCTTCCCTTAACGGGTCTTGAAAAGCTCCGCCAGCTATCAATCCCAAAACGTGAGCCCCATCATAAACCATGTAGGCTCCAACTTCCTCTATAACGCTTTTAAGCTCACGAACCGGATGGGGAAACAGGAAGAGGCTTGCGCCTAAAGTCACTAGGCCTGGACGCGCAGCTCTAATTATTTCAGACGACTTATCTACGTCTATGTTTAACTCCTCCACGTCGTAGGCAAGGTTTATTATTTCAAGCCCTAAAACCTGCCCCGCCAACCCTGTGTAATCGTGGGAGATGTGGGCACCACAGCTTAAAGGCGCCACAACCATCTTCCTGTTCCTAGTCACGTTTGAAATTCCCTTAAATGTTGCAAGGTTTGCATGGGTGCCGGAAACGACCCGGATGTCCGTCCAATTACAGTTAAAGAGTTTCTTAACAAGGTCAGCCGTGCAATTTTCAATCATTGTTATGTATTTCTGTCCTTGATAGTATCTTTCCTTAACATGTCCTTGAAGGTCGTTTTCACCCTCAGAATATCGTGACTCAAGGTCCATGCATAGTTTGAGCATTTCTCTAACTGCTGGAGACTTTAAACCCTCGCTTGCAATTAGATTTATACACTCTTGATCACGGTATTTTTCGTGGGCTCGGCATGCTTCTACGAGCTCAAAGAAAAGCTTTGCAAACTCGTCCATTCCAACCATCCCAAATATTCATAGACTTTTGAGCAAACGCGTTTCTTCCTAATAACCGTTTTGACAGTTTCGTAAAGACGTGGACAAAACTTAAACTTTTTTATGTCAGTTCGCCCGTCGAGTCATATCACAGCCTAAAAGGCTCTATTGACTCTCCAGCTCATCATCCAGGTAATATAGAGCAAAATGTATCTTTTAGGATTTTCCTTTAAACCAATTGGCTCCAACAGCACGAGCAATAAAATAAGTTTTATCTGGATTTTCCTCCATAATTCTGATTTAGGAGCGCAGAGCAAATGGATGTTTTTGAAGCAATTAAAGGACGGCGCAGTATTCGAGCTTATCGAGATATGGATGTGTCTCAAGAAATTGTTGAAAAACTTATCGAAGCAGCCAGATGGGCACCGTCTGCTGGGAACATCCAGCCGTGGGAATTCATAATTGTACGGAACCCTGAAACGAAAAGGAGGCTTGCTGAAGCCGCTTTAAGGCAATCTTTCATTGAAGAGGCTCCAGTTGTCATTGTTGTATGTGCAGATGAAGAACGTTCAGCCCGGGGCTACGGAACGAGGGGCAGAACCCTTTATTGTATACAAGATACAGCTGCAGCCATACAAAACATTCATTTGGCGGCATACGCCCTAGGCTTGGGCACATGCTGGGTCGGCGCCTTCAGAGAAGACGAGGCGAGAAAAATCTTAAACATTCCAGAAGGCGTTAGACCTGTAGCCATTATACCGGTCGGCTATCCAGCTGAGTCTCCGTCTCCAAGGAGTAGACGACCTTTAAAAGAGATAATCCACTACGAGAGGTTTTAGAGAAGGCGAAATTTTTCACAAGGCAAAGGGCAGCCAGCGGTTAAATTAATATACTTCGCTGGTTTCTATCCCCCTTTGAGGAGTAGTTTTGCTGTACTCTGAAATTGCTGTTGTTTACGAGAAGATTGAGGCCACCACTAAAAGGCTTGAAATGACCGACTTATTAGTGGGTTTGCTGAAAAAGACGCCTAAAGAAATAATCGACAAGGTTGTTTACCTAACGCAGGGCAAGATTTACCCAGACTTTGTAAAGCTTGAGATTGGCGTGGCTGAAAGGCTTGCTTTAAAGGCTCTTGCCCACGCTTCCGGATGGCCGGAAAGCGAAATTGAAGAGGACATTAAAAAGACCGGTGATATTGGCGAGACTGCCCAAAACTTTATAGCTCGGAAAAAGCAAGTAACGTTTTTCCAAAAACCATTAACCGTCCAGAGAGTCTACGAAACCTTCGATAAGATGGCGAAAGCTTCTGGTCCCGGAGCAATCGACACCAAAGTAACGCTTTTAGCTGGGCTTTTGGCTGACGCCACACCGAAAGAAGCTAAATACATAATGCGCACCGTCACCGGAAACCTTCGCTTGGGTATTGCGGACATGACTGTGCTAGACGCCTTGGCAATAGCCTACGGCGGCGGCAAAGAAACCCGCGAACTCGTGGAACGCGCCTACAATATATCCTCCGATCTTGGAAAGGTTGCCAGAGTCCTAGCCGAAGAGGGCCTCGAAGGCATTAAGAAGTTCAGGGTTATTGTTGGCAACCCAATAAGACCTATGCTGGCTGAAAGGCTTTCCTCACCGGAGGAAATTCTTGAAAAATTGGGCGGAAAATGCATAGCCGAATATAAATATGATGGCGAACGCATTCAAGCCCACAAGAAAGGGGACGAAGTAACCTTATTCTCAAGAAGGCTTGAGGATATTTCCGACCAGTATCCAGACGCCATAGAGCTTTTGAGGAAGCATGTTCTGGCAAAGGAAGCCATTGTTGAGGGTGAATGTGTGGCCGTGGATCCGAACAGCGGCGACATGATGCCTTTCCAGGAGCTTATGCACCGCAGACGTAAATACGGCATAGAAAAAGCCATGGAAGAATACCCCGTTTCGCTTTTCATGTTTGACGCCTTGTATGTGGACGGAAAGGATTTGACGCTTGAACCTTACCCGGTTCGGCGGAAAACCCTCGAAAGCATAATTCAAGAAGGCGAAAGAATGAAGCTTGCCAAATCCATAACCACCAGCGATGTTAAAGAACTTGAAACCTTTTTCCTTGAAGCTGTAGAAAAAGGCTGCGAAGGCCTCGTTTGCAAGTCGATAACTCCAGACTCCATATATCAGGCGGGTGCACGGGGCTGGCTCTGGATAAAGTATAAGCGGGACTATAAGAGCGAAATGACAGACACGGTAGACCTAGTTGTTGTCGGAGCCTTTCACGGGCGTGGAAAACGTGCAGGAGCTTACGGCGCACTATTGCTGGCTGCCTACAACCCAGAAAACGACACATTCGAAACCGTATGCAAATGTGGAACGGGCTTTACAGATGAGGATTTAGCAAAACTGCCGGAAATGATGAAAAAACATGTTGTGCCGCATAAGCATCCAAGAGTGAACTCGCTCGTCGAGGCGGATGTGTGGTTTGAACCAAAAGTGGTCATAGAAGTGTTGGGCGCGGAGATAACCCTAAGCCCCATCCACACATGCGCCATGAACAAAATACGCCAAGGAAGTGGCCTAGCCATACGCTTTCCACGATTTACTGGCAACTATAGGGTGGATAAGGCTGCGGAGGATGCAACAACGGTGGAGGAAATAGTTGAAATGTACCAAAAACAATTAAAGAAAATTGCCGAAAGCTAGATTTCACGAAATTTTATCACAATCTAAAACTGTCTTTTCATAACATCATTACATGTCTGGACACCCATTTAAATTATGATTTTTAAGCTTGAAGGGTTTCAAGCCTAGAAGTTTGTTCTAGCAAGGCTTATATGTTTTAAAAGACGTATTAATTTTCGCCGAAGGGGAGGAGTGGCTTGCACCTAAAGTTTAAGCATTTGTTATCCCTAAATTTTTTTTCTAAACCTTCTGACGGCCTGCGTTATTTTTGTTTATCCCGTTAGTGCTACGCCTTGCGCCGTTCTTAAGGTTTCGCTGCTTGAAGGTGCTTATCGCGGGTATAATGTGGACCCTTGGCTTTGTGAGTGTTGGTTTTTGAATTTGACTGGGGCTTCTCAGACTTTTACTGTTAGGATTAATAATACAAGTAGCAGTCTGAAGTCCTATGATACCCGTTTGGTTATTGCCCTTAACGATGCAGCCTATAATAAGCTTGTTTCTTTAGTTATTAATGGTGTAAGCGTGCCGAAATCCGCTTTTAAATGGGGTACACCTAAGCCTTATAAGCTTTGGACATGGCCTTCCGGTGATGTTTATCTAACATGGTTTAACGACACAAAGATTAATGTGGGTTTGATTCCCACAAAAAGCTACAAGGACCTGGTGGTTTCCGTAACATTTTCAGACCCTGACGGGGTTAGGATGCACTTTGACGCTTATGGAAAGACAACTTCTAAAACCCCAACCTACGATTGGCAAATAACGCATAATTCGCTCAGCCAAGACTCCACAGTGTTTTTGAACCCAGGCGCCCCTCCACTTCAACCTCCAATTGCAAGTTTCATTTTCAATCCAGTGTATCCAGAAGTAAACCAGATTGTGACTTTTGATGCTTCTGCAAGCTATGACCCAGACGGTAGCATTGTAAGTTATACTTGGGATTTTGGCGACGGCACCCCACCAGTAACTGAGAATGACCCTATAACCTATCATGCCTACACCTCTTATGGAGACTATATTGTTAAGTTGACAGTCACAGATAATAGCGGCTTAACAGATGATGAAACAGCGTCAATCCATGTTAGCCAGCACCCGGTAGCATCCTTCACTTTTACGCCTCCAGACCCGTTAGTGCATGAACTTGTAACTTTTGATGCTTCCGCTTCTACTCCCGATGGGGGAACAATAGTTAGCTACGCTTGGGACTTTGGCGACGGCAACATAACAACCACGAGCAATCCCATAATCACCCATGCATATGAAACATATGGCACGTTCACGGTCACGTTAAATGTTACCGACAGCGAAGGAAAATGGGCCACAACATCCCAACAGATAACGGTCGAAAAAGTGCCGATAGCTGATTTCTGGTGGGACCCTTACTATCCACAGAGGGGCGAAACGGTAACCTTCGACGCTTCTTCCTCTTCGCCGGATGGTGGCGAAATAGTCTGTTACACTTGGGACTTTGGCGACGGCAACATAACAACCACAGACGAGCCTATAATAACTCATGTTTATGCTGAAACAGGCAACTACGTTGTTACGTTAAACGTTACTGACAGCGAGGGCAGATGGGACACAGAAACACGCATCATAACAGTTGTTCCAAAAAGATATTACCTGACAGTTAAAACAGACCCGCCCGGTGTAACAACAATTCCGGGAGAAGGCTGGTACGACTCATCGCAAAGTGTACAGCTAACCGCGCCAACAGTTTCAGGCTACACATTCCAGTACTGGGATGTTGACGGCTTATCCCAAGGGACTGGCGTAGCAACAATAACTGTTGTTATGAATGCTTCCCACACGGCAACAGCTCACTATACGTCTCAAGTGATAACTTACAAGCTGAGAATTGAAACCACCACGGGCGGCACAACAAATCCCGCTCCAGGCGCATACACCTGTTCAGCAGGCACCCAAGTCCAAGTAACAGCCATTCCAAGTAGCGGCTACATATTCGACCACTGGGAGCTTAACGGCACAAATGTTGGCGCAGCCACAACATACGCTATTACAATGAACGCAAACTACATTCTACAAGCCTTCTTTAAGACGGCTCCACCGCCGCTAACCGTTTCAATAAGCCCCATATCGGCCTCAATAATGGTTGGACAGCAAGTAACTTTCACGTCAACAGTTTCCGGCGGTACACCACCATACACTTATCAGTGGCTAGTGAACAACAACCCAGTTCCAGGAGCCACATCTGACAACTTTACCTTCATGCCAACAACACCCGGCATATACTACATGGTGCTAAAAGTTACAGACGCAAACGGTGCAACAGCCCAATCAGAACCAGCCCGAATAATGGTTTCGGCAGTATCGGTAGGCGGCTGTTCAGTAGTCTTAACTGAAAATGCTTCTATAACGCCCACAGCCACATACGTAATGTTAGTCGCATTGTTTGGTTTGCTTTTAAGTCTAACGAAACGCAAAAGAAAATAACTTTTCTTCAAGCAATATGTTAAAAATTTGGAAAACTCACCTACTCCTAACTCTTGAAAACATATAAGAGGGCCCGTTCTGTCCACGCCGGGAAAACTCGGAAAATTAAAAAAGCTTCGGAAAAAGGGGTAAATAAACCGTCAATTAACAGGAAACTGTTGGTAATTTCGATGACTTTGTCTGCTCTGATAGTTTTAGGTGTAGTGGTGTATCATTTTCTATGGGGCGTCTCAGAGACCGAAGTTAAGTTCTCGCTTAAGGCTGCAATAATAGACCCGCTCAGCGAGGACGAATTTTTGCGCAATCAAACATTTGTTAACACTGTGACTGACATCTTGAAAAGACACAACTTCGATGTTACATACTACGATTACACGCAGACTAATGTAGAATTTTTTAGAAAGCTAGCTGAAAACAATTACGGCGTAATACTTTTGAGAACACATGCAGCACTACGAGAGGGCGACTCAACAGTAGATCTCTTCACATCTGAACGTTATGACATAACGAGGTATAGCGACTTGCAAGGAAGACGTCTACTAGTTATGGGTAAACTGAACATTTCCGGAGAAGTTAGGAAATATTTCGCTTTTTCGTCAAATTTTATAAGAGAATTACCTGGTGTTTTTCCAAAGAGTATAGTTGTTGCCATGGGATGTCAGACCTTAAACCAAACATCAGGAATATCGATGGCGAAGGCATTTTGCGAAAAAGGTGCGACAGTGTATATCGGCTGGTCTGGTTGGGTTTCAGCTTCTCACACAGACAAAGAAATTACAAAATTAATACAACGACTTTTCGATGGAAACGAACCTATAAAAAATGCTGTTAAAAACGCAACGCCAGAAATGATTGGAGGAACAATTTCTGAACTCGTGTTTTATCCGGCAATGGATGAGGTCGGAAACTTAAAAATATCAGACTTAATCAACGAGGCCCAAGCATCAAACAAATCCGTAAAAAAGGCAGGGCTAAACGGCTATGGCGACGTGGTGAAGACAACGTCGGTCAAACGTTTCAACTCTTTTGCCACAGTTGCATACAGTTGGCTGCGGAGATTTTCACCAGTAAGCTGTCCTTCTTTCAATTTTCTGATTTCTTCAGCTAGGTGTTCGTCTTCTAAAACTTCCATAGTCCATTTTTCAAAGTCTCCGCGGTAAAGGTGGAACTCTAAAGATTTTATGTCGACTTTGTTTATTTTTTCCATGAACTCCTTCAGCGATGATGCGCTTTCGCCAGTATAGTTTCCTATAGATGTGAAGAAGTAGAAGGCTTTTTCCCTTGGAACGGTTTTTAATGCTTTAATTTCTGGTTTATTTTTCACTTTAGTCTTTCACCTTCGTTTTTGTTATTTTCGTTGTTTGTTGGTGTTAACTTTTTCGGATCATTTAATATTAAAGGGTGGGTTTCCTTAAACTTTTTTGTCACTATGGAAGTTCTTATTCGTAGAACTCCTGGAAGCGGCGCAATGGTGGTAGCGATGAACTCGTGGAGACGTTCCTGATTTTCAGCCATTACTTTGGCTATTACTTGGAGTTCTTCGGATAGGGATGTGTAGACTTCAAGTATTTGTGGGATCTTGCAGAGTCTTTCAGCCACTTTTTCGCTTTCCCTTGGATCTGTGTAAATGGTCATTATGGCGGTCACATTCTTAGCGCCAGCTTTCTCCACATCCACTAACGCTGTGTACTTCTTTATTATGCCATAGTTTTCCATGCGCTTTACGCGATCATACACCGTGGAATGGGCTATTCCTAAACGTTTCCCCAATTCTGTGTATGTTTGTCTTGCGTCCTCTTGCAGTAGCTCCAAAATTTTGATATCTATTGGATCCAATGTGAAGCTGTTGTTTTTAACTCTCAATTCAGACGCCTTGTCAACCACTTATGTCTTCATTATCCGTTTTTCGAATATATTTTGTTTATTGTCGGAAAAATGTAGAAAAATAGATTAGATTCTGGAGAGTTTTCGTTAGGCTACGCTTGCAACTCCTTTTTCGTATAACTGTTTGAAAAATGTTAATTTATCTACAATCTTTCAATTTTTGAAATTTAAATTCTACATTTTGCGGATAAACTGACAAATAAGTTTAAATCTGTGGATAGAGATGTATTCTGTAGAATTCTCACATAGGGGACTTGGATGAAAGCGTCAAAAGTTTGGGAAATTCTGAAAAAATTTAAAGAGTTATGTAAACTCCGCGGCTGGAAAACACCCGAAAGCGAAGATTGGGTTGAAACAGGAAACGAATACCATAGTTTCCTCTGGGCTAAAAGTATTCACCCATCATCTTTTAGGAGTATAGTTACCCACAGAAAATGTGTGGTTCATGAAGGATCATCATACCGTGTTGTTGAAGCCTCGTATATAGCGTGGCTTTTCTCCGAAACCCCACCTGAAGGTCTCGTTAACCTTTTTCTTGAAAACCCAGATTTTTCGAAGAAAGTAGCCTTATACGACTTGAGTCCAATAATAAAGGGGGAAAACACATGCCTTAAACTGAACTACACGGATAGCCCGGTTTTCCGAGAGTTTGAACGTTTTCTTGAAAACGAGTTCGGCGTTAAATTTGAAGAGTATGCTTTTTTAAAGCATGACTTGGAAGATACACTGGCTGAAATTACGTAGCTGGCTGAAAATCAAAGACTTGATAAACAGAGGCTCACATAATATTTAACTGTGGTGGGCATGTCTGAAGAGGCTGAGGAGGTTAAGAGACTTCTCTCTTTTAGGAAAAGGGTTGAAAAAAGAATTGAAAAGCTTGAATCTGAACTTAAAGAACTTCAAACGGTTCTTGAAACCATAAACTCGATATTGTTGGCTAAGGGGTTTAAACGGGCCGATCTAGTTAAAAAGCCTCCAGCGGCTGAGGCTGCACAACCAGTAATACCCGCAATGGAGGAAAGCGTTCAACAGCCTTCAATTCCTCCAATGCAAGCGTCTGTGTCCGTCTCTGTGCCAGAGTTTAAAGAGGTTACAACTCTAAAGACCGCGTCTGGAGAGCTTCTTGCCAAACTTTATGTGGGAGAAAACTTTCTGAAAGTTGTTTTAGCCGAGGACAAAAATTTTAATGTGAACACACCGCCATTTAACCAGTTTCTTGTTGAAAGAGTCTTGGCCAAAATGCAACAGAAAGACATCGACCTAGCCAAGGCTGGAAAACTCAAACCAGAAGAAATTTTAACATACAACATTGTGAGAGAAGGCGATTTCGTCCGTGAAATCCACATAAAAAACTTTGACGCTGAACGCTTAAGAGAGTTAAAGTCAAGCGTAAAATGGACTTTGGAGAAGATGTATGAAAAAATGAAGGGCTAAGGCCATTTTCTATCAAAGTAAATGTTTTTACCCTTAGCTGAAAGCGGTATCCCCATGACCACGGTAGCCTCTGGCATAAAATTTAGTTTTAAGGCGGCTGTGCCAATGCGATACATTATCCGGTTGTCAATGTTTAGGAGGCTAGCTATTTTGACGGCGGATCCCAAGGCTATTCCAAGATCCAACGCTTTAAACAAGCATGTGGGGCCGACGAAGTCTTGGCCCTTTTTCCTTCGGGCTTTTTCAAATTCCTGGCAAGACTTGTAGCCACACGCTCCACAGTTGAGTCCTACGCTTTTGCTTCCCCTAATTCCTACCAAGACCACAGCCTCGGAGTCTTTCACGTTTTTCGCGTCGCGTTTAAAGCCGTCAATTTTTCTTTCCTCGGCTATTTCGTTCATTTTTTCAGCAATGGCGTCTTTTTCCTCTCCATAAACGATCATTGTCAGTATATCGTCTACTCCAAGCGTTTTAGGAGCTGTTCTTGCAGAGGCTTGCATAAGCTTGGCAACTTCGAGAATTGCTTCCATTTCGCCTTTTTCACCCTCAATTTTTGGGCACATTCCACGCAACCTCTTATCGCTTATAGTTTAAAACTACAGAGTTAACAGTTTTGCCCTCAGACGTTTTTAGGTTGAGAAAACTCTCCCTAAAAGTTTAAGGACCTCGTTCAACTGCCCAGTGTACAAGCCCACCGCAAGCATGGAAACTCCCAAAAGTAGAAGCAAAGCGCCTATCACGCGGCGTTCTGAAATTTCCATGCATTTTTCACTCCAAATGCCTTTTGATGCGGGCTTCCACTTGGCTTTTTGGAATAAAACCGATTATTCTGTCAACTTCTCTGCCCGACTTAATAATTACAAGGGTTGGGATGCTGAAGACTTGGAATCGATCCGCAGTGGCTGGGTTTTCATCCACATTGATTTTTCCAACCAAAACCTTGCCAGCAAGCTCTTTGGCCAACTCTTCAACAACAGGTGCCATCATTCTGCACGGCATGCACCAGTCTGCGTAAAAGTCAACTAAAACAAGTCTGTTCTTGTTTATGACATCGTTAAAATTTGAATCTGTAAGATGGATTACCTGCCCGCTCAAACGGTTTTTCTCCTTAACCTCTTTCATTAACTCGCGAAGTTTTCTTTCTTTTATGCGCTTTAGTTCATCGTCCTCCGCAAATATAAATCCTTCGTGTTCATTATTCATGTCTTTCCCTCTTTTGAAAGCCTTTTTGAAAGAACTTTTAGCTTTTTGTAGGCCTCTGCGGGGTTGCTGATTTCCATGGCGGCTTTTTCAAAAGGGCAAATGTCGGTTCCGGAGGCGTCTAATATTTTATCCACAAGGTTTTCCCATTCAAGGTGAACAGCGTTTCTCTCTAAGACTTGTTTTGCCTTAAGGCTTAAGTTTAATGCATAAACTGCTCGTATTCCAGCGTATATACATAACAGTGCTACGGCTTTCCCGACGACTTTGTCTGCAACCGCCGCGTCCTTCATCTTTAGTCCAAGCTTTTCTAACGCGTCTAGAAACGCGGAAACTCCGTGGGATTTGCTTTCAAAAAGCAACTTAGACCTCTTTACTATTGCAAGAGTCAAATTTTTCCCGTGAAGCGCAGCTTTTGCTATTTCTAAATCTTCCTTAATGGACATCACATGTTTAAAGTAATCTCTGGGAAGTTTTTATCTATTTTGAACTTCGAACAACTTGTCTTCTGATGTGCCAGCTACAATCCAAGCTAGTTTCTCGTTTGGGGCTCCAATTGAAAGCTGGATCTTCAACTCATCTATTAACTGGGGTTTCACAAGTATTTTTACGGCTTTATCTTGACTTTTAATTTTAAAAATTGCGGTTATGTCGCCGTTAGACCTTTTTACTTTAAGCTTTCTATTTCCAACAGTGCATTTGGTTATTGCTTGAATGCCGTCGAGGATGCATGAAAAGGGAGTGACTAGAGGAAGTCTTGCCAAGATTTGCATGTCCCGCTGTTTGGTTTCGTCTAAGTTTAGGGTCTTCTTTGCCAATCTAGCCATTTTCACACCTATCACTAAGAATGGCCCTAAATGTCCGTGAAGGTTTTCAGCGTTTCTAATATCCGATATTAGAGATTTCTCGTCGTCAAACACTTTTTATTACCTTCACGCCGACCCTTTCAAGGGTTCCTATCGCTGGTAAAGCGACTAGCAGGGCTATTATGCCGCCCACTAGGTGCCAAACACCCCAGAAAGTCAGTGCCCACTCCAACGGGCGAGGGGGGTTCATGAAAATTGTTCCAATAATGACTCCTGCAACATATGCAGACATCACTGTTGCGATTGACGCTATGCCTATGTTATATGGTTTAAAAAGGATTTTATGCCTACAGAGAGCCATTAAAGCGTCAAAGATGAAGGCTGACACCAAAAAGCCTATCATCTGTGTTGAAGCCGGTCTCATAGCCAAAACTATTATGGCGCCGATAACGCCGACTGCGGAGGGGGTCCCCATTTTACCTGAAACCCATGTGGCCAACAGTAAAGTGAAATAGACTGAAAAGTCGCAGAGTATTGGCAGTCCGAAAAGTGTAAATCCTAATGGTCCAACTGTGAGGTTTAAGATGGCCCACATGGCTGAGAAAATTGCTATTGTAGCAATATCCACTGGTTTAAAGTGCATTCGAACACCTGTAATACTTTTTTCTGTAAGAGTAATACTGCCTTCCATAAAAACTTTATGGCTTAAGCACCAGATTCCTAAACGGGGGTTGCGATGGCGAAAACCGAGAAAATAGTTCGTGTTAGCGTTACTTTTCCACCGGACTTGTTGAAAGATTTTGATGAGGTTATTCGGAAAATGGGCTACGAAAACCGTTCCAAGGCCGTTCAAGACGCTGTTAGGCTTTTCATTTCTGAAAGAAAGTGGCTTCAAGAAGAGAAGGGGCTTCAAGCGGGGGTTTTAATGTTGCTCTACGACCATGAGGTTAGAGGTTTGGAGGACGCTTTAACAGATGTACAGCACAAATATGCCGGCATAATTTCCTCTACAATGCACATTCACTTGACCGAGAGGGACTGCTTGGAAGCCGTGGCCGTTAAGGGGGACGCTGCATACATTCGAAAACTAAGCGACGAATTATCCTCCAAAAGAGGTGTCAAGCTTCTCAAAACTATGATTGTTTCCCTTTAATTTGTTAACTCAAACATTTTTTCCAAAGCTTTTCTGGCTTTGCCTGCTATAGGCTCTGGAACAGTTATTACGTGCTTCTCTTCTTTAAGGGCTAAATAGATCCTTTCAAGAGTGTTCAATTTCATGTTTGGGCAAACAGCCCCTTCATAGGCTAAAATGAAACGTTTGCCTGGATTTTCCTTCCTTAGACGGTGTAGAAGCCCTTCCTCGGTTGCCACAATAAAGGTTTTTGCCGGATTTTCTTTGGCATACCTACACATTTGGGATGTGCTGCCCACGAAGTCGGCGGTTTTCCGCATCTCTGCGCTGCATTCTGGATGAACCATGACAACGGCGTCTGGATTTTCTCTTTTCAAAACCTGCACCTCTTCGGGATGGAAAAGCAAATGCGTCGGGCAGAAACCGTGCTCTGGAATTGGAATAACTGTTTTTCCAGTTTTTTCCTGGACGTATTCCGCCAGATTGCGGTCGGGTCCAAACAACACTGTTTCAGCGTTCAAAGCATTTATCACTTCAACAGCGTTGGCAGATGTGCAGCAAACGTCGCAGTAAGCCTTCGCTGAAGCCAAGGTGTTAACATATAAAACAACTGGCACGAGGGGGTAAAGCGCCTTCCACCTTTTGATCTCGTCAACGGTTAACATTTGAGCCATGGGGCAGCGTGCTCCAGCTGAAGGCAACAAAACCTTCTTGTTCGGATTCAGAATGGCTGCTGTTTCAGCCATAAAATCCACGGCTGCAAAAACGATTATTTCCGCGTCTTTTTCTTCCATAGCTTTTCTGCTAAGTTCCACACTGTCGCCCACATAGTCCGCGATGTCTTGAACTTCGGGCCTTTGATAATTGTGGGCTAAAATAATTGCCCTCTTTTCTCTCTTAAGCCTCAATATTTTTTCAGTAAGATCCATTCAACTTCTCCTTTGAAGGTTTTGAAAAGTACAATGCCAAATATATTCTTTTACTCAGCAAAACCGCAGTGTACCCAAAACAGTAAGCGTTTAAAGGAGCCTTTACGCTTTTTTCATGTCGATGGAAAGGCTTCGGTTTTTTGCAACCACGGTTATAGGGTTAGAAGATGTAGCCGCAAAAGAAGTTGAAAGCCTTCTAGGTGGAAAAGTTGAGCAAGACGTGGGCCGCATAATTTTTGAGGGTCAAGTGCCCGACATATACCTTCTAAACCTTAAAGCCAGAAGTATAAACAAAGTCTTCATCCAACTGTGCCAGTCAAGATTTGCAAACCTAGAGGACGTTTACAAACTTGCGAAAAATTTGGACTACCAGTGGATAATAGGCCCAGAGCAATCTTTCGCTGTGAGAACCCAACGACTGGGCATACATAACTTTACAAGCATGGACGTTTCACGAGTTGTCGGCCAAGCCATAATAGATTCCTACATGAGCGCCACTGGTACAAGGCTTAAGGTCAATTTAGACGCGCCCGACATTGAAGTATATTGCCTAGTAAGAGACGACGAGTTCTTGATGGGTGTAAACACGACGGGACCATCCTTGCATAAACGTCACTACCGCGTCTACAATCATCCAGCGGCGCTGAAACCCACCATAGCCTCGGCAATGCTGAGGATAGGCAAGTATTCTCCGGAAAAGTTTATGCTTGATCCGATGTGCGGTGGCGCCACAATCCCCATAGAAGCCGCCCTAGAAGCGAAACGTGTTCCGCCTGGAAAGTGGCGAAACGACTTCGCTTTTTTAAACCTAAAAATTTGCAGCCTAGAAGAATTTGAAAGGGTGAGGGCTAAAGTTCTCGCTGAGGAAATTAAAGGTTTGGAAAGGCCGTTCGCCATATATGCCATGGAAAAATTTATCAAACATTTGCATGGCGGAATGGAAAACGCAAAGAAGGCCAGCGTTTATGAAACAATAAACTTCAAAATTGGAGACGCCACAAGAGCCACAGATTATCCGGACGTGGACTTTGACTTGGTAATTGTGAACCCGCCCTATGGGCTTAGAGCAAACCCAAAAGAGGGTGTACGCAGACTTTACGGAAAATTTCTAAAAACATTAAAAACAAAGTTTAAGGACGCAACCCTTGTTTTGATCACAGCGGCATCAAAAAGGTTCAAAGAAGCCGCAGAAAATACTGGAGTGGCTGTTGCGGATGAACGCAAAATATGGCACGGCGAGCTTTTAACAAGCATTTTCATATGCAAGGTTTAAGTTGTTTTGGAAAATTTTGGTGGTGCGGCGGGCCGGATTTGAACCGGCGAACCCCTACGGGAGAGGATGGCTCATAGGGGTTCAGTTCTAACACCGATCTTGAGTCCTCCGCCTTTGACCTGGCTTGGCTACCGCCGCCCAAATTTGAAAATGGACAATTGAAATTTAAACGTTACCAGTTTTTGCCCCCGTCGGTAACACATTTATTTTTGGCAAAACTGCCAGCTTTTTGTTTAGGTTGGTGGTGTGGGAAATCAAATATGGATTTTTCAATGAAAAAGTTTATTAGCCAGCTGTGCAGTCTTACGAGTTTAGCTTCATATATTGGAGACTTTTTAATCTGGATGATCCAAGTCTGGAGGAAATTGAAAAGTTTGAGGAATCCCCCATCCAACATTAACCGTTTAATTAAATGTTGTAGCTGTGAGGTTGTTGGAAATGGCTAAGACTGAATTCTCAAAGGAGGACGCTAACATACTGTTAAAAGCGTTCTTTAAAGAAAAAGGCCTCGTCCGCCAACATCTAGACTCATATAACGAGTTCATAGACCATGGCTTACAAGAAATAATAGATGAAGTAGGTGAAATTCCAATAGAGGTTCCAGAATGCCCCTATAAAGTGAAGCTTGGACAGATTTGGGTGATTGATCCACAGACACGGATAAGCGGCCCCTACGTGACTGAGGTTGACGGGACAAAGCATGAGATTTATCCCATCGAGGCTAGGCTCCGCAACTTGACCTATGCGGCTCCAATTGCTCTAGAAATGACTCCAGTTGTGGACGGCAGAGAACAAGACACCGAACTTGTTTTTATTGGAAACATTCCAGTAATGTTAAAGTCTAAGTTATGCTTCCTGTCACAGCTTTCCCGTGAAGAGCTGATCGCTTGTGGAGAAGATCCCGACGATCCGGGCGGCTACTTCATCGTGAACGGTTCTGAACGTGTAATAGTGGCTATGGAGGATTTAGCTCCGAACCGAATTATTGTGGACATAGACGAAAAAGGCGCAACACCGGTTTATCAAGCTAAGCTGTTCTCCACAACCGTTGGTTTTAGGGCTCGGATAGAGCTGAAAATGAAGCCCGACGGCGCCTTGTACGTTACGATGCCCGGAGTGCCCACCGATATTCCATTTGTAATTGTTATGCGTGCATTGGGGCTGGAGTCAGACAAAGAGATTGCTGAGGCTGTTTCAGTTGACGAGGAAATACAAAGCGAATTAGAGCCTTCCTTTGAAAAGGCTGCAGGAGTGGACACAGTCAGAGAAGCTATACTGTATATCGGTAACCGTGTAGCCCACGGGCAAGTTGAAGAATACCGTATACAAAAGGCTGAAGCGGCAATAGACAAAAACTTCCTCCCCCACATCGGGAGGACAAGCCAAAGCAGAAGAGAAAAAGCCATATTCTTGGGCGAAATGGCTTGCAGAGTTATAGAGCTAAAGCTTGGAAGAAGAAGGCCAGACGACAAAGACCATTTCAAGAACAAACGTTTAAGGCTTGCTGGCCCCCTTTTGGCGGATTTGTTCCGTGTAGCTTTCCGAAACCTCGTAAGAGACATAAAATACCAACTTGAAAGGATAGGCGTGAAGGGACCAATAATAACAGTTTCCGCAGCTGTTCGTCCAGGAATAATCACTGAAAGGCTCCAACATGCGTTAGCGACTGGAAACTGGGGAAGAGGACGCGTTGGAGTAACACAGCTTTTAGATAGGACGAACTATCTCTCAACTTTAAGCCACTTGCGGAGACTTCAGTCACCGCTCAGCAGGAGCCAACCAAACTTTGAAGCAAGAGACCTCCACCCCACCCATTGGGGGCGACTATGTCCCAACGAAACCCCAGAAGGGTCAAACTGCGGACTTGTGAAAAATTTAGCCTTATCTGCTTGCATCTCCGTTGGTGTGAATCCAGAAAAAATTAAACAAGTTTTGTATGGCATGGGCGTCACACCCGTTTACGAGGCAAATGAAACTCTGAAACGTTATGGAGCAAAAGTCTTCGTTGACGGGAATATCGTAGGCTACTGCACTGCTCCTGAAAAGCTTGTCCAAGAATTTAGGCGTCGGCGGAGAATGGGCGAGATATCCACAGAAGTCAATATAGCATTCTTTTCAAAGGGCACTTACAGCGATAGAGACGAAGTCTACGTAAACTGCGACGAGGGACGCGTTAGACGCCCCTTAATCATAGTTGAAAATGGTGTTCCAAAACTTCAGCGGGAGCACGTTGAAAAAGTGGCTAGGGGCGAATGGACTTGGGAAGACCTTGTTAAAAACGGCATAGTCGAATATTTGGATGCGGAGGAGGAGGAAAACGCTTACATCGCTCTAAGCCCTGAGCAACTAAACCCCGAGCATACGCATCTGGAAATTGCAGCCCACACAATTTTGGGAATATGCGCTTCAACAATACCATACGCAGAGCATAACCAGTCGCCGAGAAACTCCTATCAAGCGGCAATGGCAAAACAAGCGTTGGGCGTTTACGCCACAAACTTCCCGTTCCGCGTAGACTCAAGATCCCATATTCTTCATTATCCGCAGACTCCTCTTGTTGAAACAGCCCTCATGGACATTATGGGTTACAAGCTTCGCCCGTCTGGGCAGAACTGTATAGTGGCAGTCTTATCTTACGAAGGCTACAACATGGAAGACGCTCTAATATTTAACAAAGCTTCCATAGAGAGGGGTTTAGCCCGCTCCACATTCTACCGAATATACGAGGCTGAATGCCGCCAGTACATGGGCGGACTGAAAGATAAGTTCACTATACCGGAGCCAGGCATACGAGGGTTCAGAGGCGAACAATATTACAGGCTGCTGGAACCCGATGGAATAATCAGCCTTGAAGCTCAAGTTTCTGGCGGAGACGTCCTAATAGGCAGAACAAGCCCGCCGAGGTTCCTTGAAGAATATAAAGAATTCGAGGTTAAAGGGCCCTCCATGCGGGACACGTCGGTGGATATGAGGCCTTCTGAAACGGGCATAGTGGATGCAGTTTTCATAACAGAGTCAGGTGAGGGAAGCAAACTCGTGAAAGTTAGAGTTCGAGACCAAAGGATTCCAGAGTTGGGCGACAAATTTGCCTCACGCCACGGCCAGAAAGGAGTTATTGGGCTTATTGTCCCACAGGAGGATATGCCCTTCACAGAGGACGGCATTGTCCCAGACATAATAATCAACCCCCACGCTATTCCCTCGAGAATGACCATTGGACAGTTTGTCGAATCCATCGCGGGCAAGGTTGCAGCTTTAAGAGGAAAACCCGTTGACGGAACACCCTTCTCGAATGAGAAGCCCGAAGACTTAAGAAAAGCCTTAATAAAGCTTGGCTTCAGTCACACTGGCCGGGAAGTTTTCTATAATGGGGTTACCGGCGAAAAATTTGTTGCGGACGTTTTCGTTGGAGTTGTCTACTACCAGAAGCTGCACCACATGGTTGCAGACAAAATCCATGCGAGGGCCAGGGGACAAGTACAGATGCTTACGCGACAGCCAACGGAGGGGAGAGCTAGAGGCGGCGGCTTAAGGTTCGGGGAAATGGAGCGAGACTGCCTCATCGGACATGGTGCTGCAATGCTTCTCCGTGACAGGCTTTTGGAGGAATCAGACAAATACACGCTGTACGTGTGTGAAAACTGTGGATATATCGCATACTACGATATTAAACAAAGGAAATACGTTTGCAGGTTATGCGAGGATAAAGCTAAAGTATCGCCTGTTACGGTGTCTTACGCCTTTAAGCTTCTATTGCAAGAGCTTATGAGCCTTTGTATAGCTCCTAGGTTAAAGCTTAAAGAGAGGGCTTAAAATGGCCGTTGAAGAAATAGTATCCCACAAAGTTGTTGATGAAATTCGTTTCGGGATTCTTTCGCCACAGGAAATACGCAAACTCTCCGTTGTTGAAATCCAGACACCAGACACCTATGATGAAGACGGTGCTCCAATAACTGCTGGACTTATGGACGGGAGGCTCGGCACTCTTGAACCGAGACAGAGATGCAAAACCTGCGGAAACACGGCAGCCCGATGCCCCGGCCACTTCGGCCACATTGAGCTTGCAGTTCCCGTAATTCATATAGAGTTTGCACGGATAATCTACGATCTTTTAAGGGTTACATGCAGAAATTGTGGAAGAATATTGCTCTCAGACGACGCTATTAACAAGCTGCGGGCGAGAATTGAACGAACCCGCCAACTCTTAGGAGCAGTGCCAGATGAAGTGTTTAAAAGGATTATTCAAGACATTAGGGCGAAGACTTGCCCCCATTGTAATGCGCCTCAGTATAAGATAACCTTTGAAAAGCCGACCAAGTTTAGTGAGGAAATTCCTGGAAGCGGCTCGCAAGTTTTGACGTCAAGCATGGTTAGAGAAAGGCTTGAACGCATACCAGACGAAGATCTTGAACTTTTAGGTTTCGATCCCAAAAACGCCCGCCCAGAATGGATGATTCTCCAAGTTCTGCCCGTTCCACCTGTTTATGTACGTCCATCCATAACCCTAGAGTCCGGCATCCGTTCAGAAGACGATCTAACCCACAAACTTGTAGATATTATCCGGATAAATCAAAGACTGAAAGAGAACATAGAAGCTGGAGCGCCAACTCTTATAATCCAGGACTTGGCTGAACTTCTTCAATACCATGTCACAACATACTTCAATAACGAGGCTTCTGGAATACCGCCGGCTAGACACCGTTCAGGTAGAGCTTTGAAAACGCTTTCCCAGAGGCTTAAGGGCAAAGAGGGGAGGTTCCGAAGTAACCTTTCAGGGAAAAGGGTTGACTTTTCAGCGCGCACAGTTATTTCTCCAGATCCAAATCTTGACATTAGTGAGGTTGGCGTACCCATTGAAGTTGCAATGCGGTTGACGGTGCCCGAGAAGGTGACGCCGTGGAACATTGATGAACTGCGGAAGCTTGTCATAAATGGGCCGTTCAAGTATCCAGGCGCGGCTTACATTATTCGTCCAGATGGTAAACGTATAAGGCTTGAGTTTGTTGTTGACCGTGAGAAAATTGCTGAAGCTCTTGAACCCGGTTTTATTGTTGAGAGGCATCTCCGCGACGGTGACATAGCCATCTTCAATCGTCAACCGTCCCTTCACAGGATGTCCATAATGGCGCATTACGTGAGAGTTCTTCCATATAAGACGTTTAGGCTCCACCTTTGCGTCTGCCCACCGTACAACGCGGATTTCGATGGCGATGAAATGAACTTGCACATTCCGCAAAGCGAAGAGGCCCAAACAGAAGCTCGCTTGCTGATGCAAGTTCAAGATCAAATATTATCTCCAAGGTTTGGAGGTCCAATAATCGGGGCAATACGAGACTTTATAACCGCTGCTTACCTTTTCACAAGGAAATCGAACTACCTGACAAAAGACGAGGTTTGTAGACTTCTTGTTGCCGCTGGATATGAGGGGCCTTTACCTGAACCTGAAATCAAGGAACCGCAGCCTCTTTGGAGCGGCAAACAAATTTTCAGCCTATTCCTTCCCAAAGACTTTAGCTATGCTTTAAAGGCGAACATTTGCCATGGATGCGCTAAATGTTTGAAAGAGGAATGTCCTTACGACGCTTATGTTGTAATTAAGAATGGCGAGCTAAAATGCGGCGTAATTGATAGACGCGCCATAGGTGCAGAACAATCTGAAAGCCTTCTCCATAGAATAATAAAAGATTATGGCACGGAGGCAGGCCGCGAGTTTCTGAACAAAGTCACAAGGCTTTTGAAACTTTTCTTGACCATGCGGGGCTTCACATATTCCTTTGAGGAGCTTGTTCTTTCTCCTCAAGCAGAGAGCAAAATCAAAAAGGTTATGGAGAAGGTCGAGAAAAGGATAGGTGAGCTCATAGAAAGTTATCGTAATGGCACGTTGCAGCCTTTGCCGGGGCAGACCCTCGAAGACACCTTTGAAATCTACATTATGAACGAGCTGGCAAAAGCAAGGGACGAAGCTGGAAAGGTTGCCGAGGAAGACTTTACCCTTGAAAACGCGGGAATAATCATGACGCGTACTGGCGCTAGAGGGTCTGCTCTTAACATTGGACAAATGAGCGCGTGTGTTGGACAGCAGTCTGTCCGTGGTAAACGAATAATGAGAGGCTATATAGGCCGTGCCTTGCCCCATTTCAAACTAAATGATCCTACACCTAAGGCGCGAGGTTTTGTTTATTCCTCTTACCAAAAGGGGCTTGACGCAATAGAATTTTTCTTCCACGCCATGGGAGGAAGGGAAGGCCTAGTAGATACGGCTGTTCGAACACAGCAAAGCGGCTACATGCAGAGACGCCTAATCAACGCTCTTGAACATCTCCGCCTAGAGTATGATGGAACCGTGCGAAGCTCCACAGGCGACATTATCCAGTTCAAGTATGGCGAAGACGGCGTTGACCCAGCTAAAAGCGATCATGGAAAGGCTGTGAACGTCAGCAGGCTCATTGAGCAAGTAAGGATTGGAATGGAGAAAGGTGAGTCGGCATCCACCGATTACATCAAGCAAAAACTTAAGGAAGTTGAAACCGAGCTTACGCCCCTCCTCATTGAAGAATTGAGGCAAGGCTTAACTGAAGCCAAATTAAGCAAAGAAGGCGTCGACAGAGTTATAGAGTTGACAGTTGAACATTATAAGCGGGCCCAAATGGAGCCCGGCGAAGCTGTTGGCGTAGTTTCAGCTCAGTCTATTGGTGAACCGGGCACACAGATGACACTTAGAACGTTCCATTATGCCGGTGTAAGAGAACAAAACGTAACCCTCGGCTTGCCAAGGCTCATAGAGATTGTGGACGCTAGGAGAGTGCCATCTACACCAATCATGGTTATTTACTTGGATGAAAAGCACCGGAAGAGTCGGGAAGCTGCTGTAAAAATTGCCCGAAACATCCTTTATACAACTCTGGAGAATATTGCAGAAGCAATTTATCAAGATCCAGTGCGTGAAGAGATCGTTGTAGAGCTAAGCAAAACTATGATGGAGGACCGCGGGGTCACTTTGCAAGAGTTGAAGGACAAAGTGAAAATAGCAAACTGCACTATAAAGATTAGTGGAAACCGTATACATGTTAAGCCCAAGAAAACAGAAGCCCTCAAAAAATTGTTGAACAAAGTTTCATCCATTTACATTAAGGGGATTCCGGGCATAAAGCGAGTTCTGGTTACAGAAGAACATGGCGAATGGGTTATTAGGACTGATGGTTCAAATCTATCTAAAGTTTTGGAGGTCTACGGCGTGGACACCACAAGAACTACAACTAACAACATTCATGAAATCGCCAAAACTCTTGGAATAGAGGCTGCGAGAAATGCGTTAATACATGAGGCTAAAAGCGTTTTGGATGAGCAAGGCTTGGACGTTGACATACGCCACGTTATGCTTGTGGCGGATATGATGACTTTCACTGGTGACGTGCAACAAATTGGCAGACACGGCGTAAGCGGCAAGAAAGCCAGCGTCTTAGCTAGAGCTGCCTTCGAAATAACAGTGCCAAACATTGTTGATGCAGCGGTTCGCGGAGAAAGCGACCCGTTGGAGGGCGTAACTGAAAACGTTATAGTTGGGCAGTCTATACCTGTTGGCACTGGACTTGTTGAGCTGTTCATGTCTACTTCTGAATTTAAGGAGGAAAGTAAAAATGAGTGACGTTGACATAGACAAGGCTATAGCCACAGCCGTGAAAACGGGCAAAGTTTACTTCGGAGCAAACTTCGCCATACAAAGTGCGAAGACTGGAAGGGCGAAAATGATCATAATAGCCTCCAACTGTCCAAAGGAAATCCGCAGCGACTTAGAATACTATTGTAAGATTTCCAAAGTTCCATTAATCGTCTACAAGGGATCATCAACAGATTTAGCCATGGTCTGTGGAAAACCTTTTGTTATCTCAGCGTTAACTATAAGAGAGCCCGGTGATTCTGAGATTCTTAGATTAGTGGAGACTGCTGAAACAGAAGCTGAGTCTGGCGGAGGAAGCGAATGACAAGCGGCATAAAATTCACAACCACAGAAATGAAATATATAGCCCTCTTCGAAAGCATAAGCGGCGCCAGCGTCAAAGACTGCATAGTGGACGAAGAACAGGGCCGTGTAATCTTCGTTGTCAAAGAAGGCGACTTGGGCGCGGCCATAGGAAAAGGCGGAAGAAACATAAGGCTCCTGGAACGCATGACTGGCAAAAAACACGAAATTATTGAATATTCAGATGACCCAGTCCAGTTCATTAAAAACGCTCTAAAACCAGCCACTGTTCAAGAAGTTAGAATAACGGAAAGACCAGACGGCAAAACAATCGCCGTGGTGGCTGTTCACCCGCGGGACAAAGGCGTTGCCATAGGTAAAAACGGCAGAAATGCTGAACGCCTCCGCATGCTTGTGAGGCGATACTTCCAAATCCAAAACGTCAGCATAGTCTAAACTGCCAGACATGAAAGAAGCGGTAAAATGAGAAAAAACATAGCTACACCTATTGTTGTCTACACGCTTTTAATTCTCACCTCTATTAACCATGTTTACGCGGCGGAAGAGCCTCTTCCAAGCACGTTTTTGGGCAGCCCTCTCTTGATCCTTACAGCAATAATCATAATTGACATTATAGCCTACCTCTACAGAAAAATCAGAAAAATAAGGGCATAGAAACACTTCGCGCTTTCGTTAAGCATAGTTGGAGAATTCGTGTGTCAAGGCCTGGAAATTCGAATGGAACGGTCTAGCCATCTTTACTTGGATAGGATCAAATCCATGAGCATTTTTCGGTCTACTTCCGCCCTTGTCCGCCAATCCAAATATAGTTGTTCGTTTTCGTCTTGGGATAGGTACCCATACCGTATGTAGCGGTCTATGTTGAGGCTTGCTTTCCAGCCGGGCAGTTTTTCGCGTAAGAGTTCTTCTATTTCTTTGCGGGGCGCCTTACCCTTTTTCGAGATTATGTAGGCTATTGTTATGGCTAGTCCAGCCAAGTCGTCTATGCGCCATCCAATCATTTTAGCCTCTTTCGGCGTTAGGTCACCCCGCAGTGTTATGTAAAATCTTGCCTTGTCCAGTTCTTCCGGTGTCGGCTTTTCAGAATGGGGTTTTTCTCCCTCCTCAAAAACCGTTTTAACTTGTAAGTCGAGGGGTTTCAAATATTCGTCCAGTATGCTTAACACTTTCGGGTAGTCTGCTCCTAAGGCTTTTCGGAGTTCCCAGCCTTTCACTCCGGGCTTTTTGTGGTGCCGGTAAAAAAGCATGTGGACGGCGCGTTTGATTTTGCTGGCGTAAACGGCTTTCCGCTTGCTCATTTGGCTTCAGCCCTTTTTCTCCATTTTTCCCATTCTTCACGGGTTATGGCTATAGGCAGTGAAACCAGCTGTTTTTTGCCTATTCGCCTCTGCTGTTTCTCAAACGGCTTAATGAAAATCTCCTCTTCTAGCGGGTAAACCTCAAGGGTTGCATATCCATAGGTCACAAGAAAACTCGTCAAAAAAGCTCTGTGGACCGTTTCCTCGTAGGTTTCAGCACCCACAAAATCCCAATATTTGATTTTGCCATCTTCACCTTTCTCTGCCACAAGCCTTTTCAACTCGTTCCAAAAGTTTTCCAGTTCTTCAGTGAAGGCTTTATCCCGCAAAATTTTCAGTCTTAAAAGCTCCTCGCGGGAGGCAACCCCCCCAGTTTCTTCCGGCGGCGGAAAGTCTTTCCATCTATCCTTTAATGGTGGAAGGCTTTCCCAATAGGTCAAAGCCTCCTTCAAGCTGTGGAGAGAAATCTGCTCAAGCTCAACTATGGGATGCCAAGCTCCGAGAAAAGCTTCCACGAGGGCTTCCCTATTCAAGCTTTTTATCTTCTCTTCTAAGAGAAACGGATCCGTATATAGGGTTGTGGAGAGATGCTTAACCCACTCGCTTTGAAGCTTTATAACTGAGGCAAGCCGGTTTATGGCTTCAGCATCCAAACACAAGTCTTCGGGATGTTCCCAGTCCGGGAAAAACTCTCTAACAACCTTTATTATCTCGTCCACATCCACCAGAAACGGGTCAAGCGAACGCTCTTCAACAGCCTTACACATCTCAATTATCCGTTGAAGTCTTTCCCGTCCAATTTTGGCGCGCTCCTTTTTCGACTGCATTATGCAACCTCTTTGATTATCGATTTTCCTTCAACATTCTGAACCGTTATAACGTGAATGTCACCTTGCGTAAAAGTGACTTGGCTTGGTGTTATCACCACATACTGTGCGTTTGCACTCTTAACGGTTGAGATAAGCATTTGGGCTATTAACTCGCGGTTTTTCGGATTGGTTGTCTTGTGTGGTTTTGGGGGTTGGGTGGGGGGTGGGGGTTTGTTGTTTTTGTTCATTTCTTGTCTTCCTTTATCTTTTTCTTGGCTTTATATCTTGTTTTTGGTTTACAAGATGTGTCTTGTATTTGGATAAATTTTTAAGCACTACCACTACTACTAATAACCGAGGTGAATTGAAAATAGCTCGAAGGAGAAAGCGAATCGCACGTGGACTAGACATTGGAAGAACTGCTGGGAAGATGAGGGCTCGTGCGGAGCTTGCTGAGACTGGCGGTAAAACTTGGGAGCGGGAGTTTGCCATAGGCACAACGAACTGGCAATACTAGATGTGGATTATTCAGCCCTTCATCCAAGCGGTTGGTGTTGACCCTAACCTAACGCCTGAGCAGCGTGCGCGCCATAACAGCCCACAAAACAGGCAAACCAGAACTAGCCACAGCATAAAAACATTCCAATAGAATTATTCACACCATATGCGCGCAAAACTTCAATAAAAATAATAAGCGAAGAAATAGCCCAGAGCTTTATAGAATATCTTAAAAACAACTATGGATTTTAAATTTCCATTCTCTTTCGCGGCTATTCAATGCGCGCACTAAATATTATTAGAAGACGATTCTACTTCGCAATCTTGACAATAGATTTGCCTTCAACATTTTGGACAACAATAACGTTAACACTCTCACCAAAAGAAAAACCGCTAGGAGTAACAACAACATACTGAACACCCCCAAAACGCCCAACACAATCCACAATCAAACGGGCAACAACCTCCCTCATCCTCAAATCCATGTGCACATCGTACTCGTCCACCGCTCGGAAGGGTGAACGCACATGCTGCTGCAGAGCTAACAGAAAGCTCATGGTGGCTGTTGTTCTTTCGCCCCCGCTTTGGGTGTAAGCGTTAAGCGGCACCGGTTTGCCGCCCTTAAAGCCCACAAGAATTTCAAGTCCAGCTGCCTCAATATCATGTTCGTTTACAAGTCTGACTTCACCTAAAGCTTGCATGTGGGCTAAAATCTTCTGATATTCTAGGTTTACTCGGTCTAGGAGGCTTTGGATTAAGGTTCGCCAAGCCTGCATCCGCGTCTTAACCTCCTCTAAGGCTTTTTCACGGTTCTCAGCCACAAGCCGCGCCTTCTCCTTGAGCTCCAAGTAAAGCTGTGAATAAGACTCGTACATGCGTTCAACGTCTTCCGAAACTCCAGCCAAGGCCGCCAAATGCCCGTCTGTCATGCGGATTTCGTCCATGATTTCGTTGACACTTTTGACAACAGCTATCCTTGGACCGGTCTCTTCGGCTTTTTTGATGGCTAATTCTAGTTGGGCTTTAGCATCTTTAAACGCTTTTTCCAACTCTTCAATGTTTGTTTTCGCGTTTTCCATCCTATAGTTTAGCAGTGCAAGTTTAACCCGCGTGTCTAGGATTTGACTTTCAACTTTATCTATCTGTTCTTCAAGAATCTTTGCCTCTAACCATTTCTTTTTCAACTCTTCATCCAGCTTAGAGATTTTCAGCCTTGAAGTTTCCAAAAGCTCTTTTAGGCTTTCAGCTTTCAGAAGCTTCAAGTTTTTTCCGCTGCTGGCTTCGTTTTCTATGAGGTTCGCCTCCGCCATGAGTTGTTCGCAAAGCGAGATTGTGGCTTGGTTTCCAGCCTTCTCCCGTTCAAGATTTATGATGCCGTTGAGGTTTTGCTTCCATTCATTTTTCATTTTTTCAAGTTGGCTTTGCTGGTTTAGGAGCTGTTCTCCAGTGTTTTTGGTGTCTGCCTCAATTTGTGCCAGTAACGATAATTCTTTTTCAAGTTTTGTTTTCAACTCTTCCAAAATGGCTTCGCGGCGGTTTACCTCAGCCCATGCAAGTTCCCGTTCTAAGAAATGCCTCTTTGCCATCAACTGCTTCTTTTCCTGAAATCTCTCGTACTGTTCCCGCCAATAGTTGAGCGTTTGCTCCGCCGACTCCAAAAGCTTATTTATGGACTCTTCTTGGCTTAGTATGCGGGTAAGCTTTTTCTGGGCTTCCAAAACGTTTTCCCGGTAAGCCTCAAGCCCAACAGCCGCCTCAACCATGCGGAGCTTATCCTGCGGCGAAAGCACCGTAAACTGCTCAACCATGTTTTGGTGCATAATAATCAGCATGTTGTCAGGGTCAACGCCTAACTTGGCTAGAAGCCTCTCCACATCCTGCTTTGAAGCCGCCCGATTCTCCAACTCAAACCAGTACTTGCCATCCCGCCTCAAAACCCGAGTCAAAAAAATCTGATCCTTATTAAACTTTGGAACAGGACGTTTTCCACCTTTCTTAGAATTATCAAGTATAAGCGTCACGCGAGCTTGGTCTTTACCCCAGCGGATTAAATCACTTAGTTTTCTTGAGCGTTCAGTATAGGACTGACCAAGAGCCACAGAAATAGCCAGCAAAAGCGAGGATTTTCCAGCACCGTTTGGACCACAAACCACGTTAACACCGGGTTTAAGGGGCACTCTAGCATACTCGTAACTCATGAAGTTTTCAAGGATCACCTCACTGATCAGCACTTGTTCTTCTTGCCTCTGCGCTTTTCTATGCAGTATAAAATGAGGTTAAAAACTCTTATTAAAACAATTAGGCAACACTCAGCCAAAACCGACTTCTACTTTAACAGTTTTAGATGGAAAAGATTTGTTGAAAACTGCGGGGAAAGAAAAAGGGGTGGATTTATCGTAATTTGATGGGGCCTATACGTTTTTGGCTTCGTCTAAGGAACGCGCTTTCCACACCGGTTACGACAGCCATGAGAGACGCTTCCATGCAATTCCTCGTCAACCCTTGCACCCCAAACCACTTTTTGCCCTCAGCGGCAGAGAACGCTTCACAATTTCAGCTGCATGGCTGACTTCGAAAAGGGTTAGGTCTTCGCCGCCTGAAACGTGTGTGAGCTACTCCACGACTAAAGTCGGGAGCTTCCAGCGTTTAGAGTAGGCTTTGCGCCTATCTCCTCATCTGCTGGTTCGGGGGGCTCACATCTCCCCCATCCCATGCCTCTCTTTAAGGCATGGGCTATATTTATGCAGGCGTTCAGGTCTCTATTGTAGATAAGCAAGCCCCATGCTTTCGTCACATCCTCTATGTCTAGGAGGCGCCCGTTTATCGCCCTTTCAACGGCTTGTTCCACTCGGCCTTCTCCTGTGCCTTCGCCTACGCCTATGGAGGCGAGGCCAGCCCCCTGCATTATGGCTCTCAAATCTGCATAGTCCAAGTTGATTAGGCTAGCTGTGGTTATTGACTCGGTTATTCCTTTAATGAATTTTCCAATAGTGGTGTTTGCAACACCTAAGGCCTCTCGGAACGGAAGGTTTCCAGCGATCTTAACAAGCCTATCATTGTCAATTACTACAACGGTGTCGCATGACTTTTTAAGGTTGTCCAATCCCTTCTTCGCTATTTCCATGCGGGCAGTTTCAACCTCAAAGGGAAGCGTGACAACCCCTATAACCAAGCGGGGAACCGGCGAATCTGCAAATCTTTTGCGCAACTCCTCTGACAATGCAACTATTGCACCTGTCCCTGTGCCTCCGCCCAACCCGGCAACTAGGAATATATTATGTTAGCTTCAGCGATTTCTTGGACGACTTTGTCTGCACTTTCAAGGAGGGCTTTCGCCCCCAAGTCTGGATATCCACCGCAACCTAAACCCTTCGTGAGGTTTGCACCTATCAAAATTCGCCTGTCAGCCTTTGTTATCCCCAAGTGGTTTGCGTCCGTGTTTACCGCCATGAGTTTGGCTCCAACGATGCCCTTTTCCTTAATCCACGTTATTATGTTGGATCCTGCCCCGCCTAAGCCCACTGCCATAATGGTAGGTTGAGCCAGCTTTGCGAATTGTTCAATTTCCTCTTCTTTTGCGTAGACGGAAGTTGGAGTCTCTGCCTCGGGGATAACTGCCATTTCGTTTCTCACCTCTGTCTGTATTAAAGTGCGAGACAAAAACTAATAATATTACGTCTTACGAATTACGATATATCTTATTTTCCGCCAGAATACCTCTTATAAACGATCCATCCCCCTCAAGTTCTGGGAGCAACATGAGTAAGCTCGAAATAATGGAAAAATTCATGTATACATTCGTAGGAAACGGCCTTCACCTGATAATAAAGGAGCAGGATAATAGCTACATCGTGCACACAATAAGATAATGCAAAAAGTGGATGAAGCATGCATTGTAAAGGAAAACCCCGTTGGCGACTATTTCCTCCATATGGTTGCTGTGGACAAGAATGGTCAGGAAGCCTCCATAATCTGCAAGTGGAGCCCGGAGCTTCTGCAAAATCTACTCGAAACTTCTAGGATTGCAAAGGAGGCTGGGTGTTCAAGTATAATAATGTTCAAAGAGCCAGCAACCAACCATTGGATGATAGTTTTCGGCAAACCAAACGAGCATCGAAATAAACACGTAGCCTACGTCATTTAATATCCCTCTTTGCCTCTTTTTGATGCGTAAAACTTTAGTTTTCAGCAAGGCATAACAAACTATTGATGCCTATGGTTGTTGCTGGCAAGGTTTTTAGGCTTCTGGAAACGGTTCCTCTAGAGGAAATTGCATCCAGACTTGACGGCTATCACGTTGAAGAACCCTATGAAGAGGGCGATCACCGTTTTACGCTTATAACTGAAGTCGTTGGGCTTTTGCCAAAGCCCGAAGAGAACATTTTGAAGGGTGTTTACTTGCACGACTATGTAACCCATGTTTTTCACAGAGGGAAAGTTGCGCCCTTGCCGCGTACCATTGAAGCCTTGTTCAGTTTTTCCCGTTTTGAAGACGTAACATTGCTGACTGTTGTTGAAAAGAAACGTTTAGCCAACTTCATCGCAAACAAGCTCAGCGAAATTCTCTTCGACCGAGTAGGCGGCATTGTTGAGGCAAGGATCCCTCCGGAAACCCTCCGCAAGTTTCACTTGAAAAATCCTGAGGACACTAAAATTACGTTTTTCGATAATGTTGATATCCCAAACGTGAACAAGCTTTCGCTTTATGGACCGGACTTGGTGAACACTTCGCTTTTTGAGGATTACTGCAAACGCGGCGATTTATGGTATATTGTGGCTAGAGCGCGGGAATATGGCTATGTGGTGGGCATAACCAGAGATGCCTCAGTAACAATATTTAACTTAACAGATAAGGAAAAATATCTTGAGTATGTTGTTAAGGAGGTTTATCCACTTATTTTGAGGCAGTAGCCATTGTTTTGTCTGCATGTTAGCTGATTCCTATTTTTTTCTTTATTATTTTGCTGACAATTTCTGCGTTTGCTTTTCCCCTTAACTCTTTCATGGCTATGCCCATTATGAGTCCGAAGGCTTTTGCTCCGCTTTTTTCAATCGAGTCCTTGTTTTGGCTTATTATCTGGTCTAAAATCTTTTCCAGTTCTTCTTCGCGCAACACCTTTAAGCCGAGGTTTTCAACGGCGTCTTTCAATGTTTTATCGGGGTTTTTCGAAGTCCAAGCTGCGATTTCTGGTAGGGCTTCTTTGGTTATTTCGCCAGCTTCAAGGGCTTTGAATATTTCAATAATTTTGTGTTCTGAAAGGTTTTCGACTGGTGTTCCTTCCCGTTTTAGGGCTTTTAGTGTTTCTGTTAGGAAGGCGGCGATGGTTGTTGGTGGAACTTTGCATTCTTTTGCAATTTTTTCGAAAAGTTCTGTGTATTCCGAGTCTATTAGCTGTCGGGCCAGTTTCTGGTTTAAGCTGTATTCCCGCATTAGCCTTTGAAGTTTTTGTTCTGGGAGTTCCGGCAAGTTTTGGCGGACCTTGTTTATGTATTCTTCCGTTAACTGGATTGGCGGTATATCTGTTTCCGGGTACATGCGGGCTGCTCCTGGGCGTGGCCTCATGTAGCGGGTTGTGCCGTCTGGGTTGGCAGCGCGGGTTTCTTCTGGAACACCTTTTAAGGCTTCGCGGGCCCGCTCCATCACAGCTTTCAAGGCTTCTGCAGCGTTTTCCGGCGTGTCTGCAACGAAAACCACCGCGTCTGAAGGTTGGGCGACCACTGCCCGTTTTAGGGCTTCAACTTCTTGGGCTGTTATACCGTAGGCTGGAAGCTCGTCTGTGTGGAATATTCCGCCTACACGTCCCCAGAAGCGGGCTCGGTCAGCCATTTCTGTTCCAAGGCGGATGCCGGGCATAAGTTCCCGTTTGAGGAAGCCAGCGAAGTTTGGAAGTTTTACGGCGAGGATTCGGTGGCCTTTTTCTATGGCTTTTCTGAGGACTTTGCAGCCGGTTTGCTGGAAAACTTCTGTTACGTCGAAAAATTCTTCTCTGAGGTTTTCTAACTTGGCTCCGGCTTCGGCGAGTTCCTGGCTGATTTTTATTAGGTTGAGTTGTCTCTGCACTTCGTATTCGACAACTAGCGGTATAAGTTCAAGTTCTTGAACGCCTTTGATCTCCGTTAAAGCCCCGCCCTTTATTGAAATGTTTAGGTCTTGGCGTATTGTGCCTAAGCCTCGTTTTACTTTTCCTGTGGCGCGGAGGATCTTGCCTATGGCTAGGGCTACTTCTCCAGCTTCTTTTGGCGTGTTTATGGCGGGGGCTGTTGCTACTTCGATGAGGGGTATGCCAAGGCGGTCTATGCGATACCGTATTGTTGTGCCTTCTTCGCCTGTTTTGCGGGCTGCGTCCTCTTCTAGGCTTACGTGTTGGATTGGAACTGTTTTTTCGCCCACTTTTATTGTGCCGTTTAGGGCTATGACACATGTGCGCTGAAACCCAGTTGTGTTGGAGCCGTCTATGACTGTTTTGCGCATGACGTGGATTTCGTCCACTGAAGTGGCGTTCATCATCAGGGCTGCTGTTAGGGCTATTTCCACGGCTTCCATGCTCAGCGGGTGGGGTGGTTCCTCGTCCATTTCCACCAGGCATGAGGTTTGGCTATTCGCCTCGTAGAGGATTTTTACGCCTTTTTGAAATTCGAAGTGGGCGGCGGGGTCTATTTGGCCGAGTTCGCTTTGGGTTGGCCTCAAACGTCTTAGGAAGGTGATTTCGGGTTCTTCTTTGAAGAGTTCTGGCTTGCAGTGGCAGAAGAGTTTGGTTGATGTGTCTAGCTGCTGGTGGATTTCCAATCCCACTTTTAAGCCTATTTGCGTGTAGTCTATTTGGCTGGTTGTCATGGTTTGTTTTCCTCCACAGTGTAGAGGGTGCGGGGTGAAAACTCTCCGGCTATGTTTGTTTTAAGGAGCCTTTTTGCCTCTTCAAGGTTGTCTGTTTGTCCGTAAATCCACATGAGTTTGACGGTGGCTGTTTCGGCCAGCATATCCTCCAGTGGTATTACGCCTAAAGCCAGTAGGTCCCGTCCAGTTTCGTAGACGTTCATGTTTACCCTTCCCCATATGCACTGGGAAGCCATAGCCACTAGTAAGCCTTTGTCTACTGCGCGTTTTATGGGCTGGAATAGGGTTTTTGCTACGTGTCCCAAGCCCGTGCCTTCTAGGACTATGGCTTTGTAGCCGTTGTCCACATGCCAGTCTATTATGGCTGGGTTCATGCCTGGATAAAACTTGACGAGGGCGACTTTGTCGCTGAAGTTTGGCTTAACCATAAGCTTGCGGAAGGGATCACGTCTCTGATAGTCGTTTGTTAGCATAGTTATGCTGTTTTCCATGATTCTGGCTAGGGGCGTGGCGTTCACTGTTTTGAAGGCGTCTCTGCGGCTTGTATGACACTTGCGAACCTTAGTGCCGCGATGAAGCACGATGGCCGTGTCAGATATGGTTTCATGCATGGCTACAGCGACTTCTGCGAACGGCGCCTTAGCAGCGGCTAGAACAGCCCCAGTCAAGTTTGTGGCTGCGTCTGAGCTTGGGCGGTCGGCTGAACGCTGAGAACCAACAAAAATGACGGGGACTGGGAGATTTTGCAGCGCGAAGCTTAGAGCTGCCGCCGAATAACTCATGGTGTCCGTGCCGTGGGCTATTACTACGCCGTCTACGCCTTTCTCGATTTTTTCAGCCACCGTTTTCGCCATCTCCGTCCAGTGGGCTGGCGTAATGTTTTCGCTGTAGAGGCTAAACAATATTTGGGCGTCTATGCGGGCTATGCTGGCTAACTCTGGGACAACACTGTAGAGGTCGCTGGCCGACAGGGCGGGACGAACAGCCCCAGTGCGATAATCCACACGACTGGCAATAGTCCCACCAGTACTGATGACAGAGACTTTGGGCAAGGCTGGATTCTGTTCCGGCAAGGGCGGAGCAACAAAAGCCGGCTTCTCACCCTTACCAACCTTCTCCACCTTGGCGTCTGGAGTTAACCGAACACCGATATTATAGCCGCTTCGCAGCTTAATCACAATATGCTTGTCATCGCCATACTCGGAACGAGGAATAAGAATGCCTTCATACACTTGGCCACCCTTAGTAATGCGAATTAAATCACCAATCTCAGCACCGACTCTCCTAATAGCCTCTAAAGCCTCTCCTTTGTAGCCCAAAAAACTTTCTTTAGTCATCTTCTTATTCTCCGCGCACATAAAAGTTAAAAAGAGTTAAGAAGCTAATAAAAATGCTGGAATTTTATTGTCGGCATGATGAAGCGCGTCGGATTAACGAGCAACTGGGTTCCCCCGACATCGGCTGCCCGTTAACAGCTGGGTGCCCACGCTCCATCATTTTGCCGATTATGACATTCCCAACCTTTGTCGAACTTCGTCAAGAACATCGCTGATTCTTGGAAAGATTATCTCCCACTGTCCTCTATTTGATGACCTGACGTACCCCTTCTTTTTCATATCTGATAACCTTGCCGCTACTATTGCTTTGTCTATTCCCATTTTATCTGCAATTTCAATATAAGTTGCTGAGGGAGAATCAACTAATTTAAGTTCACTGGCAATGAATTTCCCTATTAGATACAACGCAACACAATCTTCATCTCTAAACTTTGCACGTGAAACCAGAAGAATAGGTTCTCCGGTATCCTTGTCAATTCCCAAAACATCTTTAGCCTTGTTAACTATCGTTTCAACTTTTTGATTTATCAACAAGCAGTTGTTTGTAAAGTTCTTTTTCACTCATTCCTCATCGTCGAATTGTAAGTGTTTCTATCATTTAAATTTTTACGGTTTAGATATTTTTACAAAAAATAAATGTAAAAGAAAATATTTTGTGAAGATAATCTAGCTTAATCAAATCTTTTTGACATGTAAGGTCCCTCGTGTGTGTATCCAAACCTTTTATAGTATTGTTTTGTTCCTAGGGCGCTTATGACCAGAATTTTTTTGAAGCCGTATTCTTCACGGGTTACGCGCTCCGCCTCCGCCAGCAAAATGCTTCCATAGCCTTTGTGTTGCCAAGCCTTTGGAATATGTTTGCCAACTGGCACGACGGGTCCGTAGACGTGGAGTTCGCGTATTATGCTGCATGGCTCCGCCTTTATTTCTGGTCTATGCGCCTTTTGAGATGGGATGCGTAAGCGTAAATAGCCTATCAACACGTCGTTTTCCGTGTCTTCAGCTGAAATGAATATTTCCTCGCCTTCCGAAGCCTCGTAACGCGTTGTCAAAATCTCCACCTTTTCGGGGTCTGGCTTGACGCCGTCAGCCAGAAGCCTATGCCCAACCTCTCGGCACCTAATGCAACGACAACGCAATCCCTGCTCCTTCAGCATCTGTTGGACGAGCTGGCGGAGGTTGCTCATTTTAACACCCGCCACTATAAGCGGCGCCGGAATATCCCTTTGAACCCGCATTATCCTCACCCATGGCGGAATCATCTTCTTAACCTCAACAATAAGCCTTGCCGCCTCCTCCGTCGTGTAAGGCTTGTACTCACCACGCACAAACCAATCGTGGGCTTTAGTTCCCTTCAAAACGAGGCATGGGTAAATCTTAAGCATGTCCGGCTTATAGGCGGGATTAGCGAAAATCTCGCGGAAAACAGCCAAATCCTTCTCCATGCTTGAGCCGGGCAAACCGGGCATCATGTGATAAACAACCTTCAACCCAGCATCCTTCAGTATCCGCGTCGCCTCAACCACATCCCCAACCGTGTGCCGCCTGCCAACAAGCCGGTAAATGGAGTCGTCTGGGTTTTGAACACCCAACTCAACGCGGGTAACTCCCATCTCCAGCATTTTGTCCACATGCCGTTCCTTAGCCCAATCCGGCCGCGTCTCCACTGTAATACCCACATTGCGGATTGGGCTTGCTTCAGCCAGCCGCTTAGCCTCTTCAAGGCTTGAAGCGTCCACACCGTTCAAAGCATCCAAACAACGCTTAACAAACCACGTCTGATAGTCTTCCGGCGTAGCCGGGAAAGTCCCACCCATAACGATAAGCTCAACCTTATCCACCCTGTGGCCTATAGCCCTAAACTGTTCAATGCGGCTCCTCACCTGCAAATACGGATCAAAAGCGTTCTGCAACCCCCTCATGGCAGCCGGCTCAAAACCCGTATAGCTTTGCGGCACCCCGTAAGGCGGACCGCCCGGACAATAGGCGCAAGGCTCAGGCTGAGGGCAAGGATAAGGCTGAGTCATAACAGCCACAACAGTCACTCCCGAAATGGTTCTTGTGGTCTTCCTCCGCAAAACATCCAAAAGCTTAGCCTTCTCCTCCGGCGTCCTCAAAGCCGCAATAATTTCCGGATTTGAAGGAACTTTTTCAAGCCTGTGTTTGGCGGCAACCCGCATCTTAACACGGTTAACATCCTCTGGACTAGGCGAAGGAATATGCATCAAAGCCTCTATAATTTCCCTAACAGCCTTTTCCATCATGGAAGAGACAGCCAAGATATGGTAAAAGGAAAAACGCGTAAATAAACCTAAACTAGGCTACATCCCACAATAAGTAGAGGTTTAAACCCAGTTTTGCCCGGGCTTTCTCTGCAACATAACCCGCTTCTCATAATTGCGCCTGTTCCTATACCTAGGCGCTGGGCTCTTTTTGGGCAAAGGCTGAATCTTAGGAGTCTGAGACCTAACCTTACCAGCCTTCGAAAGCGAACCATGCGTAGGCAAACACAAGCACCTCAAAACCAGTAAGTCAAAGAGCAACTCTTAAACCTTTCCAAACCAAATACAAACTCAAATAAGTGCAGGGGTAGCCAAGCCTGGTTAAAGGCGCAGGCTTCAGGAGCCTGTCCCATAGGGGTTCGTGGGTTCAAATCCCACCCCCTGCACTTTTTAACGAACCCCCTGTACTCGCCAAGCCTACTTACGTTTTCTGAAGAGCATAATACCTTCTGGTGTTGTGCAAACATATTCAAAGCCGCCTTCAACCAGTTATGTAGCTTCCTTAGCGTTTTCAGCTGTTTTACACACGTATTGGTCTGACTTAAAGTCTATGAGCTGAGTGTAGACTAACATGTTTTGGATGCTTTTATGGCATGCGCGCTAGGATGTTGCTAAATTCTTGTTTTGACATTTTCTTGTTTATTGGTGATGTTTGGAGGTGAAGAGTCGTTTAGGGGATGTTCTTGCGTGTTTGGATAACTTGGAGGGGTTTGTCTGTGAGCCTTATCGCCATTCTGGTGCTGGTAGGCCTCCTAGGAATCCTTTGGGCATTTTGAAGGCTTTGGTTGTTAAGTGTTTTAGAGGCATTCCAAGCGATCGGGAACTCTATAGGCGCTTGTGAAGTGATCCTGAACTGAGGGAGTTATGCGATATAGAGGAGCATGAGAAGCCTTACCATCCATCTCAGCTTACACGTTTTAGACAGCGCGTAGGCCCTGAAAGGCTTGAACGCATAATGGAAACCATCGTTGGAAGGCTTAGGGATGCCGGGGTTGTTAAGGGTGAGATAGTTGCATGCGACGCCACATTCATCAAAGCATACAGCAAGCGTGACCAAAGGATGATTCGAGGGGTTACAGCGATCCAGAAGCTAGGGTTGGAAGGGCTGGGAAGGGTTATAGGCTCGGCTACAAGCTCCACTTAGCTGTAGACGCCAGTTCAGACCTTCCATTAGCCTGTATAATTGCACATTAGCCTGTATAATTGCACCAGCAAACCAGAACGAGAAGAAGCATGCTCTAAAGCTGTTGGAGAAGACTGTTAAAGCCGCAAATGGCCAAACCAAAGTTTTAGTTGCAGATTCACAGTATTCAAGCAGAAAGCTTAGAAGGCGCATATACTCCCATGGAATAAAGCCAGTAATACCATACCCATCAAACCAGAGGCCAGCCGAAGCTGAGTCTACGCGTAGACAAACGCTTCAAAGCCCATGGGCCTGAAAGGCTGAAAACGCTTTATAGGCATAAGGCTTCAGCTGAAAGAGCCATTTCAAGGCTAAAACAGCACCTAAGCCTAGAAAACCACAAGGTCAGAGGCTTGAGAAACATCCTCATCCACGCACTGCTATGCATAATAGCCATGCTACTCTTGGCTTTAACAGCAATAAAACACGGAAAGCCAGAACAAATAATGGCAATAACAAGGCTAACATAAAATTAACAAGAAAACATCAATTTAGCAACACCCTAGCGCGTTGATTTTTTGAGGAAGTGTTCCTTCCCTTTTAATGACAACCTTTTCAAAGAGGTTTGTAGCTTCCTTTTGAAGTATTTTCTCCCTAAGCTTTTCAGAGTCAACGTAAACTCTAACGCCCCTCCAGTCGCCCCTCCTAACAATGGTTACAGCGTTTTTCCCGGTATCAAGGTAGATAAGGCTGTTATTTCCAAGGGTGCAACCAGTAGCCACCTGCACTCCCCATCAGTAAAGCAGTCGTTGCACTCAACTATGGCAAGAATTTCCTCGCCAATTGTTTCCTTTTCGCCAGCCCTTGCCAACCCAACCTTTCTAAAGCTATTTCAGAAGCCCTCAAACCCAAAACAAGAAATGGACAGACATGCCCATGAAATTCCTTTGCTTTTATCTTCCATATTTCAACGCGGCATTTATGTAGGCTCTAATGTTCTGCAAAGGAGTCTCTTTGGGTAGTTCGCTCACACCCGGTGAAATGATGAAGCCACCTTCCGACCTTGTTTGTCTAAGTAGGTTTTTCACGTATTCATCTATTTTCTCGGGGGTTCCGCCGATCAACAAGTTTGTCGGCAGACCGCCCATAACGCATGTATGACCTTTCAGTTTCTCCCAAACGTCTTTTACGAAGTTTCTGGCTTTTTCAAAGTAGGCTACACCCCAACCCTTAGGCAGTTCAAGCAACGTATCTATATGCGACGTGTGGTCGCCCTCGTAAAATATGAACATTTTATAGCCTTTCTTAACAAGTTCCAGTATCACCCTCTTTTGGGTTGGCCAATAGAATTCTCTATAAAGTTTAGGTGAAAGCATCTCGTTAAGGTGGCAAGGTATAAAACTAAATGTCAAGGGCGGTGCAGGGGGAACTGCCTCAGCAACTTTCAAAATGGGTTCAACCAAAGCTTCACATGCAGCTTTAAAATCCTCTGGTTTGCTTCTCATATCGAGCATGGCGCCTGTAGGATATCTTAAAAAGTCGCCTATGAAGTCCGCAGGCGTATACGAGGGGGTCATAAGTATGGGTGGATAGCCAAGATTCGATATTTCTTGAAGAATGGGTGCCAATAGCCCACTGTTTCTCTCTATTGTTTGCCCCACCCTAATCAGTGTTCCATTCCACTTGGAAGAGCCAGGCGTGCCAAGGCCTAGGCATACCCTTGGAAGTATAACTTCATTGATGAACTTTACAGGGTCATCGATGAGTTGCTTGTATTCATCTTGCTTCATGAATTCACCCCCTATGAACTGCGGATGCATATCTTTGTCCAGCTCTCTGCCCGGCCACTTAGTCCATTTGTCTTTAAACAAGTCGTGCAGAGGTCCTGTTAAGAACCTTAGGGAGTTTGAGATCTCAGGAAAGTCTGCAAAGGCTAAAGAGAATATGAAGCCTTCCAGACCGTATGGAGCTGAAGCTGAGCGAAAATCCTGCGGGTACTCTTTGACGAAATTGATTATCGATTTTGCCTTCTGAAGATCGTAGCACCAGTCATACCACGTTATGCCGCAAAAATGGGCCACCACGTCTCCGCCTACACCGCTTATGGGAACCCTCATGGGAACCTTAAGCTCAACGGACTTAACGATTATGTCAAGCCTTTCCTTAGCCAATTCTTCAGGTTCCTTCTGCTGCCTTTCAATAAAAACGTCTATCGGTTCTTTAACAGCACCCATCACACCATCAACTCTTACATGTTTTCTCTCTCCACCTATGATGACTGACCAGGCATATATAAACTTCAATTATTGTACGTGTTTAGCTTCCATCCTTCTAATAAATTTTATTGTTGAGCGTGGTGTTGAGTGGTGAATGGTGAACCGTAAAGCTTTTAAGCTATTATTGCAATAATATTGCAATGATGCATATGT
>Ga0080004_1116006_pt1 | contig 50772 bp, 45 predicted proteins | sample WasSprMetagenome_FD_69207 | JGI IMG/M metagenome (GOLD analysis project Ga0080004, IMG submission 69207) | Sulfidic aquatic microbial communities from Washburn Spring, Yellowstone National Park, USA - WS (SPADES assembly) (version 2) | ecosystem: Environmental > Aquatic > Thermal springs > Hot...
TTGTCCCACTGGGCTATCCCTCCGGCATCAAAAACTCGGGAGGTGAACCTTCCCAGCGTGTACCCCGAAATCAGCCTGACGTAGTTGTCCACGTTCTCCGTGTTCTCGAAGAGCCCTTGGGCAAAATCGACGTCCGCATTGTCTACGAAGGCGAAGATGGAGAAACCATCCGTCCAGGACCTGAACCTCACCTCCTCCGAATCCTCGCCCAGAACTCTGGTCGGGAGGGCCTTCCAGCCGTTCTTGTAGTGCATCAGGACCACCCTCTCCTTTCTCGCCCCGGCCGCCTCGAGGAGCTTTTTAGAGAGGGAGAGCTCGAGCTCGGCGGAGTAAACCGGAGACCTGCAGGAGAGGTCGAGGAGAAGGAGGATGTTGTAACCGGGGTGGGGGACCTCCGGCGGAAGGGAGGAGAGTATTTCAACTGAGAACTCCGATCCCTCCATGTTATCCCCAACGAGCCTTGCCCTCCTCAAGGGGGAACGGTTGTCGAACTCCACTAACCCCTTTCTTATCTGCCTCCTCCACTTGTTGAGAGGCTTTGTCTGGAACTCAATCCCAGAAACCGAGGGACCCTCCGCACCGCTGAGCTGGGGGTCGGTACTCCACAGTTCCACCCTGTATTGGACGAACCTAGCGGAAGAGGCGATGGGGATGGGAGAACGGGTGAAGGGACCAACCCAATCACCTAGGTTCTCTTCCCCAAACCTGACGTAGACCCGCACACCGGAGGAAAGGACCTTCGTTCCCTCCAAAGAGCAGGAAAGGAGCCCGTTCTCGAGTTTGAGGTAAAGGTCCGAGCCAACAAGGTACTTGGAAAGTTCGGCAAGTCCGAATCTCCTCTTGCCTTTCACTTCACCCTGCTCGATCCAGGCATTCTCGAAGAAATAGAGCTTTCCCTCACCCTCAACCGTCAAGGTGTAGGAATCGAGACCCGGTGAAAGTTCCAGCATCCGAACATTTGGAGACCTTTTCCAAACGAGGGTGCCGGAGAAGAGGGAAACCCCCTCTACTTCAACCCTGAGCACCTCATCCAATCCTTGGAGCTCGATTTCGGCGGAGTTCTCAGGGAGTTCAAAAACCCGATCTCCGATCCTCGCCACCCCCGTGCCGGAATAATTGAGCCTGAGGAGGTAACGGTCGGCAGGAGGGATATTTTCAAATTCGCAGAAGTTCTCACCAATGACCCCCTCGATTTCCCCGTTTTCGACGATAACAGGCGTATTGTCCGGAAGGGCTTGGGGAGCTTTTCCTTCGTCCCGATAGACCTGCTGGGCCGAGGGAGTTGATTGATTCCACCTTAGTGACTGCAGGAAAACGGTATCACCCAAATCGATTAACTCGGAAATCCAAACACCCGAGGTTCTGCCGGGTGTAAGCATCAAGATTCCATTTGAGTTCTCGATGTTTTCGCTGAAAGGAACGGAGTGCTCGGATTCCGAAAGCACCATGGAGAAGGCGGGAAGGGGGGAAAGGAGAAGGAAAAGGGAGAGGAGGAGGGAGGAAATTCTGAATAGAATGGAGGGAGGAGTGGGGGAGGGGAATCTGGGATTTGCAGCCGCAAAATCGGTATAATTTGGATTTTCCATTCCTCCTCCCTCCGTTTAATTCTATTTGTAGACCTATTAAAAATATTTTGACTGTATAATTCGAATTTTACTCTTCTTGCTCCTTTAAAAGAGGGGCAAGCTCAAAAACAACGAAGTGAAAAAAAAATGATGGCGGAAGTCATTGGGCTGGTGGGACTCGGTGTCACCCTTATCTTTACGCAGTATGTTATGACCAAATCCACCCAAAAAATCATCACCCAGATGGACAGGAACACTCAGTGCATGCTCCAGAAAATCCTGAAGCTACAAGAGGAGACCCACCGGATACTTGTGGCAACCCATGAGCTACAGAAAGCAATGATTACCTGTCTCAGGAAGATCGACCTTGGGATGAGGGCCAATGCCAAGATGCACGGCTGAGTCAGGCTTGATAACGTCTCCGCCGAGGACGCGGCAAAACTCCCCGAGCCAAAGGAGTACGACCCGGAGCTTAGGGTCTGTTATTACAAACCTTAGCTGAGGGTTTTAGCGCAGAATTGTTTTATGTCCTCCAAAACCCGCAGGGGATTGGTTTTTTCCACTAAAATCCTAGCGGTCCTAAACTCGAGCAGCGGCCTGTCGTCCGTGATAACAGGATAGCCCTCCCCGTAGCCCTTCATTTGCTCACTCGTGAAGAGCAACATGTTTTCCAGAAGCTGGGGATCCTCGGCCCAAGCAAAATACAAATCCCGGTATATGCGCGGATCCCTCGCCATCCTCATCACGATTTTGAACCAATCCAGTTCCAAGGGCTGGGTGCTTCCAAGAAGAATCAAGTGAGCTGGGTACCACAAAATACCTCCCCGGTTCTCTGGCTCCTTCACGTTCATGTTTCCAAAACCTATCACATAAGGGAAGACGGTATTGAAGGTGCGATAGAGGATTTTGAAGGTCTCGGGGTCCAGAGAGTAGAGCGGGAGCCACTGGGCGAGGATGCCGTTTTCCTTCAGATGGTTCCTAAGTAACTCGAAGAACTCCCTGGAGAAGAGGTTTGTCGATCGCTCGGTCCAGGGGTCACTGGGGATGGAAATTATCAAGTCGTACTTTTCCTTGATTGTAGCCAGGTAGTTCCTAGCGTCCGCAAGTACGAGCCTGAAGTTCTCGTTGTGGAGCACGTCCCTGTTCATTTCGGAGAAATATTTCGGGACTTCGACGATCTCGGGATCTATCTCCACCGTAACCGTCTGGCAGTACTGGCTAATCAAGCCGCTTGCCGTCCCCGTCCCGAGCCCCACCACTAAGGCCTTTTCGGGCTTCGGGTGTAGGAGAAGGGGGAGATAGGCGCTGAGGTAGTGGAGCCTTATATCGGAGAAATTGGTCCCCCCGTTCCCCTTCCCATCGATCATCAGGCTCTTGGTCCCATCCATCTTCAGGACAACAACGGTCCCGTAGACCCCCTCACGATAGTAAAGGATCTCCAAGCTTTTCGCCTCCTCTGATGGGTAGTAGATGTTGTTGAGGCTGAGTCGTCTTATGTCATAACCGACGGAGGCGCAGATGAGGAGGGGAAGGATAACTCCCACGAGAAGCTTTTTGAACACCGTGTGGCTTGAGCGGAACAGGATTAGGTAGCCGAGGAACAAGTTGACCAAGCTGGCGAGGACAATTGACCATTTTATCCCGAGGAGGGGGATGAAGAGGAAACCGGCCGATAGGGAACCGAACATCGCCCCCAGGGTGTTCCCGGCATAGAGCGTCCCAACATCCCTCCCCACCCTCTCGGTGTAGAACTTGGCAACCGCCGGAGTGGTTGCACCCATCAGGCAGGTGGCGGGGAGCAGGAGGAGGAAGACCAAGAGAAACTGAACTCCTGTGAAAAGGGAGAAATTCGAGTGGGAGGCGCTGTAGATCGAAGAGAAGATTGAGGGGAGGTGATTGAAAAGGGGAAACAGAAGCATCCCGTAGATTCCTATACCGAGCAGTAGCAGGGCATAGACCGCTGCTGGGTTCCGCATTCTGTCCGCATATCTCCCCCCAGCCCATCCGCCAATCGCCAGCCCGGCCATGAAGGCTGCCAGAATGGTGGCAAGGGAACAGGAGGAGGAGCCGAACACAATGGAGAGCGGGCGAGTCCAAACCACCTCGTACATGAGGGCAACCATGCCGGAGAAGACAAAGGCGACCAAAATCGTCCTCCTCATTCCTTCGCCTACTGGAGTAGTGGGAGCTTCGGCTGGGATTTGTGCCTTCTCTTCGGTCTCTTGCCAAAGCCTCATGCAAACGAAAAGAGCAGCCGCTGAGGAAAAGTTCAAGAAAACTGCTACCAAACAGCTGTTCCTGACCCCCAAAGCGGGGAGGAGCAGGAAACCTGCGGCAAACGCCCCAAAGGCACAACCAAAGGAGTTGACCGAGTAAAGCTGGCCTATGCCCCGTCCTACCTTCCCCCTCTCACGTACGTAGGATTTAGCGGCAATTGGCCAGGTTGCACCTATAAGCGAGGCCGGGACGACCACGAGCGAAAAACTCACAAGGAGCTGCAGCGGACCGAAGAGCATAGGAGGGAGGAGGGCGAACAGCCAGATTATCAGTATTCCATAGACCCCTATCCCGACCTCCAGAAAAAAGAAAAGGCGCAGGGGATTCCTAACCCTCTCCGCATACTTTCTGAAAAGGTAGGAGCCTAGCATGAAACCGGCCATCAAAGACGCAAGCATGGCTGAGGTGGCGTAAACGGTACTTCCGAAAACTAGCGAGAGCGGCCTGACCCAGAGAACCTCATACATGAGAGTGGCCATCCCCGAAAGCCCAAATGCAAGCAGAATCAAAATTTCGGCATGGCTTAGAGGTTGAGAAGACATTTCGCCCATGGACACATCATCGCTTGAGTTTTAGAGCATTACAGCTGTTTGCCTAAAATCCAGATCAACTCGTTAACTCGTTTCTCCCTTAAAAGGGACCAGCCCAATAAGCAACGAGGTGAAGAAAATGATGGCCGAGTTCATCGGGCTGGTAGGACTCGGTGTCACCCTTATCTTTACCCAATACGTCACCTCTCGATCAACCCGAAAGATCATCACCGAGGTGGTAACCCGCGTGGTCGGAGAGATGAACAGGAACACCCAATGCATGCTCCAGAAAATTTTGAGGTTGCAAGAGGAGACCCATCGGCTACTTGTGGCAACCCATGAGCTCCAAAAATCGACCCATGAGCTACAGAAGACTATGGTCACCTGTCTCAGGAAAATCGACCTTGGGATGAGGGCAAACGCCAAGATGCACGGCTGGGTCAGACTCGACAACGTTCCTCCAGAGGAGGCGACCAAGCTCCCCGAGCCCAAGGAGTACGACCCGGAGCTTAAGGTCTGCTATTACAAACCTAGCAGTTGAATTTTAATCAAAGCTAACCTGCACCCTGCACCAATGACAAAAAAAGCACGAAGAATTTTGGATTCGAGATTTTTGAATTGAAAGCGGTTGTAAAGATGGATGAGGAGAGGGCCAAGAGGTACGAGGAGAAGCTGAACTTCGTTTCAGAGAGGATGGAAGACATAGAGTCTTGGCTCCCCGAGAAAGTCGAGGAGTTCCTCCTTGACAAAAAGACAAGGCTGGCGGTTTACAAGGCCTTTCAGGAAGCGGTCGAGACGTGTTTGGACGTTGTGGCGATGTTGTGTAAGGATGAGAAAATCATACCGAAGGACGACTACCAAAACTTGGAGGAGTTGCATCGAAGAGGGCTGATGGACCCGGGATTGAAGGGAGCCCTCGCCCGGGCGAACGGTCTTAGGAACATCCTGGTTCACAGGTACAATTTGGTGGAGGACCGGCTTGCCTTTGAATCCATCCGAGACCTGCTCCCGAGCCTTTCCCGGTTTGTAGATTGGGTGGAAAAATGGCTGAAGAGGAATCTGTGAGGAGGGACTTCCGCTTCCTGCTGGGGCGGGAGGACATTTCAGCAGTCATGCTCTTCGGTTCGAGGGCGAGGGGGGAGGAGACCCCAAGGAGCGATACCGACATTTGCGTGGTTGCGCCCCGGTGCAGGAACAGGACGGGACTTCTGAAGGAGATCCATGAGCGCGTGGATGTCTACGGGAAGAAATACGACGTGAAGATTTTCGAGGATTTGCCCCTATACCTAAAAATTGGAGTGATAGAGAAGGGGAAGGTGATTCAAGCGAAGGATGTTTACGCTTTGTACGAGTATTTCTACACCTTCAGGAAATTGTGGGGAGACCAAGCCAGCAGGCAGAGGCTGACCAAGGAAGAAATCGCCCGGATGCTTTCGGAGGGCTAAACTTTCGGCTCTCATTGGTAAAGCCCCTTGGACTTACGAAGCAGTGGAGGCCAATCTCCAAGGTGTTACTTCGGCCCGCCCCCCCAATAAGCACTGAGGTGAAGAATGATGGCGGAGTTCATCGGGCTGGTGGGGCTCGGCATCACCCTCATCTTCACCCAGTACATTACCTCTCGATCCACCAGAAGATCATCACCGAAATCGTCACCAAGATGGACAAGAACACTCAATGCACGCTCCAGAAAATCCTGAAGCTGCAGGAGGAGACTCACGAACTTCAAAAGTCCATGATTCTGTGTCTCAGAAAGATTGATTTGGGAATGCGGGCAAACGCCAAGATGCACGGTTGGGTCAGGCTCGATAACGTTTCCCCCGAGGAGGCTGCCAAGCTCCCCGAGCCCAAGGAGTACGACCCGGAGCCTAAGGTCTGCTACTTCAAACCCCGTTGCTCTTCTTCCTCTGGGTCCTGATTCAGCGGAATAATTCACATGTGGTTTAAAAATTTAAATATTTAAACCACACATGAGTTAAATGAGGAAGGAGGAAATCCTCGAGATACTTGCAGACTGGAATTTTTGGGCAAAAGGATTGGACACCGGGTTAGAGAGAAGAGGCTATGTTCAGAAGCTGCTCGACCTCATCACAAAAACCGACCAGATTGTCTGCATTCTGGGAGTAAGAAGGGCAGGCAAATCGTTCATAATCAGGCAGGTGGCGAAAGAACTGTCGAAAACCGTGGGAGGAAAGAATACCCTGATAGTCAACTTTGAGGATGAAAGGTTTTATGAAAGAAACCTATCCACCCTAAGGCAGGTCTACGACACATACCTGGAAAAGGTGCACCCTGACCGGGAACCATTTGTTTTTCTGGATGAGGTTCAGGAGGTTGAGGAGTGGGAGAGGTTCGTTAGGGGGGTCCACGAGAGAAAGGAGGCAAAGCTCGTGGTTTCGGGATCCTCGGCCAAATTGCTCAGCAGTGAGTTTGCCACCCTGCTCACGGGCAGGCATGTGACTTTCTCCGTCTATCCCCTGAGCTTCAGCGAATTTCTGAGATTCAAGGGGATGGAAGTTGAAAGTGAGGTGGAAGCCCTGACGAAGAGAGTGCAGGTAAAGCAGTTGCTCGACGAATATCTGGAATTCGGAGGTTTTCCTGAGGTTGTCATCAGCCAAGAAAAAAAGAGGATTTTGCTGAGCTATTTCGAAACCATAATCACGAGAGATGTCGCTGAGAGGTTCAAAATAAGGGAGAAGGAAAAGTTGAAAACGCTCGCAAAATATTACCTCACCAACATCTCCTCCCTGACGACGTTCAACAGCGTCTCAAAATTTCTAGGCCTCCCGCTGGGAACTGTGGAGAGGTTTTCCAGCTACCTAGAAACCGCAGGCCTCGTCTTTTTCATCAGGCGCTTTTCCTTCTCCCTGAAAGAACAGGAGAAGGCTCCGAGGAAAGTTTATTCGGTGGATGTTGGATTATCTAATTCTGTCGGTTTTAGATTCACCACGCAACTAGGGAAGCTCATGGAAAATGTGGTGGCCACCTCGCTCAAAGTGCAGCAATCGTTTGACCCTGAGTTAGAGTTATACTACTGGGGAAATCCCCTTTATGGGGAAGTAGACTTCGTGGTGAAAAGGGGATTAAGAGTTGAGAGACTCATCCAAGTATGCCGGGACCCGAGCGACCCGGAGACGCGCAAGAGGGAGACCAAAAGTCTTGTGAAGGCAATGGATGGCTTTGGGCTAAAAGAAGGACTTGTACTGACGGAGGATTTTGAGGGAGAAGAGGAAATCGACGGAAAGAAGATTATCTACCGGCCCTTATGGAAGTGGCTACTCTGCAACACTACAACAGGATTAAACAAATTCGATTCGGGCTAACAACCTTTCGGGAGGAAAGTAGGAAACCTGCCGCGCCTTTCGCCGCAGGCTATACGGTTCAGCAGAAATCTAACGTTGCCCCAGGAGAGTTTAGAGGACGACCAAGCTTCCGAGTACGACCCGGAGCTGAGGGTCTGCTACTTCAAACCTACTAACCTGCGGCCTCTGGTTGGCCAACGTTAATGCGCGTTTCACTCTCAAATGAAAACCATCCGGTGCAGCCATTCTACAAAACCAGTGGAGTTCCATTTTGTCATAATTCCATTTAAAGGAAGATTTTAAACAATTGGTAAAATAATAATTAATGGCAGAAATAATTATTCGGGAACTCGACAAGTCTGGGAGGCTAGTGATACCCAAGGAGTGGCGAAAGAAGTTGGGAAAAAAGTTCGTGCTTAGACTTGAGGGCGACCAGATAAGAATGATTACCATTAAGCCCGTCGATCTGACCAAGTACTTCGACTCTATTGAGGTGGACCTCAAGAGCGATCTCTCTGACTGGCATTCGGTCAGGAGGGAGCTTAGGTGCGGTTTGTAGACGCAAGCGTTTTCCTCCATGCTTACCTCAAACCAAAAAGGGTTCTGAAACCCCACGAAAAAGAAATCAAGGAAAACGCCAAGTCAATCCTCAGGAGGATAAGTGAGGGGGAGCAGGTTCTAACCACGGCCGTGCATTTTGGAGAGGTGGCGAACCTGCTGGAGGACTTACTTCCCCTTCCGGAAGCCCTAAAGCTTGAGTCTGGCATTCTAGCCTTAAACAATGTTGAGATGGTGGAAGTTTCCAAGGAGATGTACCTGGCTGCCGCTCCCCTTGCCGCTGAGAAAGGAGTTGGGCTGAACGACGCGCTGGCAGTGGTCGCCATGAGTGAAAGGGGAATATCGGAAATCTACTCCTTCGACGGGGATTTTGACAGGTTGGGTGTGAAGCGCCTAAGCAGCTAGTGCGAACGAAAGGTTCCATCGGGAACCAATTGGTAAAATAAAACGCTGGAAAGGGGAAGACCGACCTCGTCACCCCGTGACCGCTTACCCTCTGTCCTTTCTAGTTCCTTTATTCTCTAGGCCCGCACCTTGCTGAGCGATAAGAATGTTCATGCGTGTGACATTGCTCAAAAACAGTTGAGATAACCACACACGCACACCGGCGGGCGATCATGTATTCATGTACATATGTCTAGAATCGAGACATCGCAGCCAAAATTCGAGCTCAGAGAAGAACTTGTTCCCTCTAAGAGGAAACTCAGCTCAATGCACCAGGTGAAAAAGAGTGATGGCGAAATCATCTGGCTGCGAGGGAATTGCTGATCTTCATCCGGTATGTACTTCTCGTCCACCAGAAAGTCATCACTGAGTTGTAACGGTTGGTCGCGAGATGGACAGGAACACTCAATGCATGCTTCAGAAAATCCTGACTGCAGAAGGAGATCCATGGAGCTTCAAAAGTCAACGATTCTGTGTGTGTAAGAAAAATCGACTTTGGGGATGAGGGCAAATCCAAGATGCACGGCTGGGTCAGGCTCGACAACGTTTCCCCGAAAAGGCACCCAACTTCCAGAGTCGAAGACGCGTTTACTAACAGGGGGTGTTATTTAATTACAGGGGGTAATAGTGATGTACTTCCAGCTTGGGGTTAAAGAATCAAGGGAAGACTTCTTCAACTTTGAGCGAGAACTTGAAGCCTTTGATCGCGAACTACGATGCAGAGAAACGCGGATGATTGTGATAAAGGGTGTGAGGAGAACGGGAAAATCATCTCTTTTGAGAGTTGGACTGGCCGAGGCTGATGTTCCCTCTCTGCTCCTCGACGCAAGAGCCTTGGGCGCTTTCAGCCCCGACCAAATTTTCAATTTGGTTGCAAGCTCCCTCTCGAAGTTATTGGAGAAACATGGAGCATTTAAGAAGTTCTTGGAAAAGGTTCGAGGAATAAAAATTACAGGTCTGGAGGTGGAATTTGCAACCGGAAATCGACAAACGCTTCTGGAAATCTTCGAAAGGTTAAGCGAGTGGGGGGAGAGTGAAGATCAACCTGTTGTGCTTGCCCTAGATGAGGCTCAAGAGTTTCGGCTGGTCCCCAAATTTGATGCTTTACTTGCCCACCTTTACGATTACTGTAGGGGAATCAAGCTAGTTTTGGCTGGCTCAGAGATTGGAGTCCTGGATAGATTTTTGGGGAGAAAAAGGGCGGGGGCACCTCTCTTTGGCCGACCTTGTTTTGAGATTACCATGGGAAGATTACCTAAAGAAAAGGCCAAAGAATTCTTGAGGATCGGTTTCGAACAGCTGGGAGTAAAAGTTAAGGAAGAAGAAATCTCGGAGGCCGTAGAGGTTTTCGACGGAATTATAGGATGGCTCACGAGCTATGGATACCTTGCCTCAAAGCTTGGACATAAAGAAGCCCTTTTCAGAAACCTTGAAGAAGGAATAAAACTGGTGAAAGAAGAGCTCAATACTTTTTTGGTGCAGAGGCAGCAGGCGAGAACGAGATATCTTTATATTTTGAAGCTACTTTCTTCCCCCATGACTTGGTCAGAGGTGAAGCGAGGGTTAGAGGCAAAGCTCGGTCGAACCATAAGTGATAAGCAGCTTTCTCATTACCTTGCAGAGCTTATGGACTATAGTTTGGTGAATCGCACGGAAGACAAATATACACTGGCCGACTCCATGTTAGCTCGGGCGGTCTTGGAAATGCGGTAGCGAGTTAACTGGGATACTCAATCATCCGTCAGCAAGGTTCTTCACCCCGGCTCTGGGCATCCTCTTTGGGAGCAGTGAAGACCGTGTAACAATGTTTGGATCGTGCGAGAAACAAGCATGTGAAAGGAGTCAAGAGAGAAGGTCTGCTCCTCAGTTTTGATCTCACACGTTCCCCGGGCTCGTTTTGCACCCGGCCCCACAACAACTCATCTTTTTCTTCTTCTTTTCAGCATTTCCTCTTGCAATTTCTTCAGTTCCTCGACCTTCTCTTTCTTCAGGGGTACTCTCTTTCTTCTTTCGCGAATGAAGCGCTCAAGAGTTCTCACTGCAACTAATTCGGGTGGCGTCAGCTTCTCCTCGACTGGAATGAGTCTCGGAGGTATTGCCTCGAGTTCCTCCATAAGACTTCTCAGGGAATCCCTCTCTTCCCTTGGGAGCTTTCTTGCAATTGTCCTAAGTTTTATGCTGATCCTCCTCAACAACGGTCCTCTCAGCACCTTTGCATATTTCCTCTCAAGTCTCCTCGCTCTGAACTCGGACAAGTGCGGGTAAACGATGAGACAGCAAAGAGTTCCCACCACTCCAATCCAGACCCAGACGACCGCCCAAAGGGCAGAGTAGGGGGGCCTCTTAGCCGTGATAGCAAAACAGTTGAAACCCTCTGGCCTGAACTCAAGGTAAAGGAATTCCTCGTCCTCCCTTACCTCCTCAAACTCAATCTCTCTCCAACTACCCCTGTGCCCTAGAATTCTCAAGGTGTTTCGATCTACCTGTCGCAGCCAGCTCTTTTTGATTTTGACCCTTAGAAGGACAGGCTGAGCATTCTCGGCTACTAAATCGAAGTATGCATAGATCTCGCCCTTGGGCTTGGGAAGCCAGAGGGGCAGATAGCTGCTCTCACCAACGGAAACCTTGAAACTGGGAGGTACTGCTATTGCCACCACTAGGTCTAGGCTGGGGCTCAAATCCCTAACCTCAACCTTTGTGGGTTCAGGGAGGAGAGAAGACTGCTCCTTCCTTTCCTCAATCCATCTTGGTGCCCAAGCCGAGCCACTCGACTCTTCCAGTTTAAACCACATGAATTTCGGCATGTAAGCGCTCTCAACAGCCTTCTTCCAACTGATGGGTGATGCAACCGATCCCTCAAACCCAGTCAAGTAGACCCAGATATGTGGCGCACAAACCTTGCCAGAACATCGCTCCAATGGTGAGTACCCATAAACGGGAGATTTTATCTCACCTCCTCTCCAATCGATTTTACACCAATTTGCTCTCTTGGGTAACGTTTCCTCCCATGTCTCCAGTTGAGACCATGCAGGTGGCCTCGACCTAGCCGAGAAAACTTCCAGCCTGTTCCAGTATGCGGCCCTCCCGATCACGATGGACACCAAACTCTCGCAGATATTCCACTCCGAGGGCAATACACTAATTCTTCCTAGCAAGTTCTCGAGCGGTCTGAAGGAGGCGGGAGCCCTCACCCAAACAGACCATTTCTCAACCGTTCTCCATTGCCTGTTGACAACATCCGCTATGAAGCTTTCCAGCGCTACCCAATAGTGTACACCCACACAGGTTCCCTCTAGGTTCTCCAATTCCACCCAGTAGACTGGCCACGACATCTCGCCATTCATGCTTTCAAGTTGCTCAAAGCGAGCTTCTGTTAGACATTCACCTGCCCAATCTTCCTGCAGAGTCCAGAAAGAGGGCGGCACGGCCATAGAGAAGTTGAGAAGGTCCAACTTACACCAGTTTGCGGCACCTACGGATTTACATGACCAAGTCTCAAGCGAGGCCCAGTAATGTACACCAATTGCGTTTTCCTCGACAAAACTGTCCAGCCAGAGCCACCCATAAGCAACATTCTCGATTCTCCCTTGTAGAAGATCCGTGCGATGCCAAGCTGCTGCTCCCTCAACCCTCGGACTCCAGTAGTCCGTGCCAATCCAACAGGCTCCCCCCTGAGCCAAACCAATGAGGGAATCGAGCGCTGTCCAATCGCTCGAGTATAAAACCCAGAAATTCGACCACGTTCCAATGTTCCCCACTCTGTCAATTGCCCGGACTCTCCAGTACAAGGTTCCCTGAGGCAGAGTTGTGGTGAAGGAGTTCTCGGAGACCGTGACCTCAATATAGACCTGCGTGAAAGAGGGATCTTGAGAAATCTGAACCGTATAGCTCCCTACACCCGAACCCGTACCATCATCTCCCGTGAATCTAAATATCACAGGTGAACCCGCCTGAACGTGGGCTTCGTTTTCTGGAGATAGAAGGGTGGCAAGCGGAGGATCGTTGTCGACCTTGAACCAGTAAACAGAAGACCATGAACCCCAATTGAGGGCATTGTCCCTAGCCCTCACTCTCCAATAGTAGGAACTCACGGGTAAGGGGGGTGAGACGGTCCAATAGTTGTCATAAACCTCGGCCACCCTGACAAGGTTGAGAAAGTCGGGGAAGTCTGAAATCTCAACCCTATAGAGTACGGGTGGTGAATTCTCCGCAACTGCCTGCCATTTGAGAACCGCTGCCGGTGCCGCCCAACCACCATTTTCTGGCGAGATAATAACCGGGGCTGCCGGGGGCAAAGTGTCTATTTTGAACCTCCAAGCCGTCGGGAACGAACCAACATTTCCGGCATTGTCTCTCGCACAGACCTTCCAGTAGTACGTGACATTTTCCTGAAGCCCTGAGACCTCATACGCATTATCTCCCACCCAAAGATCCAGCACTATGTTGGCGGGCTCAAAGTACGGGGAAGTAGAAATTCTGAGATTGTAAGTCAAAGGCAAAGAATTCTCAAGAGGCCGAGTCCATCTAAGCAGAGGTGTTGGATCATTAACTACAATTCCATCGGCAGGATCCTGCAGGCTTGGTGCTGCGGGCGGGAGGGTGTCAATTCTGAGAACGCGCACTTCCGACCAAGGACTGAAAACTCCCGTCCTCCTGCATCTCACCCTCCACCAATACTGATTATCGGGAAGCGACGACGAGGGTGTATACGAATTCTCCGCAATGACAACAGAAACCTCAGGGGAAGAGAAATCGCCATCGTTGTATACCTGTAGTTCGAAGGCATCTACTGGCTGGGAGGTTCCCCAGGAGAAGGTCGGCGTATTGTCGTTGGTGTTTGCTGCGTTTTCTGGAGTGTAAAGAACGGGTGGATAGATAGGTGCGCTAACTACCCCCGACAGGCTCTGTATACTTGTCCAAAGAGCAACAGCCGGAGCACCCGCCTGCAAAAACTCTAGACCCGTCCACCTAGTGGTTGTCGGAGAAGCTGCCTGCCAAGCTTCCAAGGTTCTCCATTGTCCGAGTATCGCGAGACAAATGCCTGACCATTGCTCGCATCCCAACCAGCTCACTCGAGTTCGCAAATTCGCCATAAGCTGGTCTACAGGTACCCAAGTCACCTGTGACGAGGCTGTATCTGACCAAGTTTCATGTAATCTCCAGACAACATGAGCCTGCATAAAGTCGGTGAACGAATCTAACTGCGACCAGTCGACTAGCGAGATTATCACTACAACAGCTGAATTCTCGAGTTGACTCCATCCGGCTAAACCAATTGCTTGATCTTGGAATCGATCGAGAAAGAGCCAGTTGACGGGAAGGAGAATGCCACCTGATACGCTTTCTTCAAATCTCCATGCAGATGGTGAAACACAAATTAAAGTCCAGACCTGTATCTCCCTCCACTGAGAGAGAACACTTGCACTTGAACTAAACTGCTCGATAGGTGACCAGTATGCAACCATACCCAGGTGTATCGTCCACTCCTCTGTCCAATACCATCGGGCCATCGCATTAGCAAGCACTACCATATTCTCAAGCGGTTGCCAGAGAACAGTGGCGGGGGCGATCCCAGCCCAAAACTCAACCACTGCCCAAGTTGTTGGCGATTTCGAAAGAACCGTTCTGTCTTCAATCATCCACCAAGCAACGCTGGTTGAAACCTGCGCTGTCCAGCTCTCTGGACTTGCCCACATCCCCAAGCGACAGATTTCCCCAGCCCGAGCATCCACCAAACGCCAACTTGCCGATGTATTAACTGCCACCGTCCAGACATCGACAGGCCTCCACGCCGGGGCAGAAAGAATTGTCGGTGTCCAAGTTTCGTTGATTCTCCAAGAAACAAGTGCCCCGAGAGAGGAGGTCAAGCTTTCCAAGGGCCTCCACCTCGGGCTCACCAGGAACCATCTCGTATCCGTCCAAGGACTGTAGTTACCGGCGTTGTCTCTTGCTCTGACCCTCCAGTACCAAACAGTCTCCTCCAAGGGCGGACAGATCCAGAAGTTTTCCGTCGTACTTGACTGAATCAAACCGACTGTGAAGTCCGAAGTCTGCGCAACCTGAACCATATAAACTACAGGAAGGGAGTTCTCCTGCACGCTGGCCCAACTCAAAACTGGAGTTTTTTCAACTGTGGCTCCGTTGTCAGGAAGAAGGGAAGTGGGCACAGATGGAGCAACCCGATCTATCCTGAAGCTTCGAGCGGAAGAAAATGCCCCTGAGTTTCCGGCGTTGTCCATGGCTGCCACCCTCCAGTAATACAGATTGTCCTCCAGCGCTGATGGTGTCCAGAAGTTGTCGTTGATGGTCCATCCTGTGTCCACCCTTACGGTCTCAAAGTACGGGGAGGTCGAGATCTGCAAGCGATATACGAGTGGGAGAGAGTTTTCAGGAGGCGGAACCCAACGAAGGGTCGGGACGTAATTATCGTTCTCCCCTTCCCCGGGCGAAACAAAGATTGGTTTGTCAGGAGCGATGGTGTCTACTCTGAGCCTTCTAACCGACGACCATGGGGAACTCGAGTTTGACCTCCATTGCCTCACCCTCCAATAGTAAAGATTATCTACGAGACCGGTTGCTGGCGTGTAGGAAGTGGAGGTGATCACCACCCAAATCTCCGGTAGGCTGAAATCCGCATCGTTGTCGACCTGAAGTTCGAAGTTATCTGCAGGTAATGAATTTTCCCAGACAAAGGTTGGGGTTGTATTTGAGGTATTTTCCCAGTCGGATGGAGCTGAAAGAACGGGGGCTGGTACGGGAGCTTTCGAAACCCCTGTGCAGGAGTCTAGCGAAATCCACCTCCAGGGAGAGAAGAGCCTGACGCTCCAATCTTCCGCCGGCTGCCAGCTGGCTGGGGAACGTAGTGTTAAAATCCACGACCCGATTGGCAACCATCTAGTCATCGATTGAACCATCCCAAAGCACGCTTCTAGGATTTGCCACTCAACCGTCGTTGAGACTCCATCGAAGCATTCTTCAATTTCTCTCCACTCGGGTGAAACCGACATTGTTGACCCCGTCCACTCGCTCAGCCTTCTCCAGTTTGAAGGTGTAGAAACTCTCATGTTCCAGTCTTCGATCATCGCCCATCCCCCAAACGTCCAACTACCAGCAACGTAGCAGTCCAGAGTTCTCCATTGGGTTATGGTACAGTTAGATCCATAAACCGCTTCCACTCGATACCAGTTTGTCTGAATCGTTTGAGAGTGTGCGTCAATAGAATCCACGTTCCTCCAGACGGCAATCAGTTCAACTCCACTCGCGATTGCCTCGAGACTAGACCAGTTACTAAAACCGACCGCTTCGCCGAGTATCAACTCCAACATGCTCCAGTGGGCTTGAGTTCCGCAAAGGACTGCCTCCGATTCTATCGTTTCCCATCCAGCAGACGTCCTCACGGCAACAGCCATCGAATCTAGAGAGAACCAGAGAGGGGTCAAGCTACTCGTCCAGTCCTCCACAAGAACCCATCCAACTAATCCATTCACTGTTGTCTGCCATCCTTCCAAGCGGCTCCAAGAAGCAGAGGAAAACGAATTTCCGCTGATGCTTTCAATTTCCCACCAAGTGCGGACGGTAAAGCTGTAGACGAGAGACCAGGAACCGGCGTTTCCAGCTCCATCGACTGCTCTAACTTTCCAGAAATACACTCCGGGAGAAAGCGTGGAAGTTGTAACTCTGTTTTCTGATAGGTTTGTCGCTTGGAAGACATACGGGGAAGAAAAATTTTCCTCGTTGTCTACTAGAACCTCGTAACTAACCCCACTCAAATCAGTTACTCTCCCCCACTGCAAGGTGACATTGGGATTGATGATATCGGCGTTATTCTCGGGGAGGAGATTCTCAACTGCGGGCGGTGCAGTCGTGTCATAGCCACAAATGGCATCGGCTACGTCGGGAGGAAGCTCGTAGTTCCTCCTATCGTCCCAAGCTCTAGAGTAAAATTCATAGAATCCGTCCCCGGACGGGGGGACGAAAACCACAGAATAGGGTGAGGTAGAGTCGTTATCGTAGAGAATCCAGTTGCCCCAAGTGACGTTGTCGGGAGAATATCTGAACCAGAACTCCACGTTTTCTACCCGTCCGTCGTTATCTGAAGCCGTTGCACTTATGGTGAAGCTGGCATTTTTCCAGTAGGGGGAAATCGGATCTATACGAGAGGAGGGGGGAACCTTTAGCCAAAAAATTCGGGTAGGAGAGGAGTTTTCATTCCGAGCGCCATCAATGGCCACGACCCGCCAGTAGTAGGGAGAGAAGTTCTCGACAAGTTTGTTCTCGATTTGATGAGAAGTAGAAGTTAAAAGGATCGAATAAACTGGCGAGGAGAAATTCGAATCGTTGTCTATCTCCAGCTTGTAGCTGACGCCGCTGAGGTCCGAGACGGGTGTCCATTCAAAAACAGGCTGATCCACATACAGGGTTACGTTGTTTTCGGGAGAGATTAGAGAGGGTGCGGAAGGAGGCGTGATATCCACTCTGAAAACCCAAGTGGTCGACCAATCAGAGGAATCGCCAGTCGTTGTATTTCTAGCCCTGACCTTCCAATGATAAAGCACGTTTTCCTGCAGCTCGATTATTGGCACATATTGGCTCACGGACGGGAAATCGTTGATCTCAGGAGAGGTGAAGTTTGGATCGTTGTCGACCAAAATCTGGTAACCATCTGCACCCGAAACGTCCGTCCAATCGAAGAGAGGTGTATTGTCGTTAACCCAAGAGTTGTTCTCTGGTTGCAAAAGAGTAGGAGGTAAAAGTTGGGGAAAGACAGGCGGAACTGGTGATAAAACAATGAGTAATGCCACCAGTATGGAGAGTACCTGCCTTCCCCATTTTGGTGCGCGCACCGACAATAGCTTTGCAGTGAATCACCTTCGGCTAACGAAAAAGGATTAACTTCCGACTATTCTCGAAACGTTTAAAAAGGGAGGCTAAGACAGGACCTTCCGCAGCAGCTTGATGACACAGAACTTGGAACACATACTGCAGGTAGAGGGGTCGGTGATTGGGGGCCTAGATTTCCTGTACTCCCTAGCTCTTTCTGGGTCTATAGAAAGTTCTATCTGCTTGGCCCAATCGAGTTTCTTCCTGGCGACTGCCATTTCCAAATCCCTTTGCCATCCTATTCTCCTCGCCAAATCTGCAGCCCTGGCCGCAATCTTCGCCGCCACCACCCCCTCCCTCACATCTTGGGGAGCCGGGAGGCACAGGTGCTCGCCAGGTGTCACATAACACAGAAAATCTGCCCCAGCCATTGCCGCCACTGCACCCCCAATGGCAGCTGCTATGTGATCATAACCTGCCGCAATATCAGTGGGGAGAGGTCCGAGGACGTAAAGGGGTGCACCGTCTGAAATCGCCTTTGCCATCCTGACATTGGCCTCGATTTGATCGAGTGGCATGTGTCCTGGTCCCTCAACCATCACCTGTACTCCTTTTTCCCTTGCTCTCCTAACGAGTTCCGCCACAACGAGGAGTTCTCCGACTTGAAGAGAATCGGAGGCATCTGCCAAACATCCCGGTCTGAATCCATCTCCCAAGCTTAACGTCAACTCATACTCGCTGGCTATCTCAAGCAGATAGTCGAATTCCTTGTAAAGCGGATTCTCCTCATTCCTCTCCACCATCCAAGCAGCCAGAAATCCTCCTCCCCTGCTCACCATTCCAAGAATTCTTCCCCTCTTCCTCAGTTTCTCGACGAGCTCCCTCGTCACCCCGCAGTGCACGGTGACAAAATCAACCCCATCCCGAGCGTGTCTTCTTATAGTATCGAAAAAGGCATCCGAACTCACCTCTCCTATGGACTGCCTTGCCCCCTCTATCACCGCCTGATATACTGGAACCGTCCCCACCGGAAGGTTTATTTCTTTTAGGATTCTTCTCCTCACCGCATCGAGGTCTCCACCTGTGCTCAAATCCATGACCGAGTCGGCTCCGTACTTCACCGCAACCCTAGCCTTTTCGACTTCTTCCTCGACGTTCTGATAATCAAAGGAAGTTCCAACATTTGCATTAACCTTTACCGACAAACCTTCCCCTATCCCTCTTAGCTCTATCTCTCTCTTTGGGTTGTGCGGAATGATGATGCGACCGCTTGCAACACCTCTCATTATTTCCTCCGGTCTTTTACCCTCCGCGAGCGCAACAGCCTTCATTTCCTCTGTTAACTTTCCTTTCCTAGCCTCGGAAATCTGCATCTGAAAGTGGGCGGTTTTTCCTTAATATGACGATTAAATGATGACGCTGAACAAGGCGGGAATTCTTGCACTGCTTTTTGTGTTAATCTCCGTCCTCTGTTTCTGGGAACACCGCCAATCCGTTCCAAAAATAGCCTTGATAAGAATAGAGGGAACAATCGAGAATTTTTATGCATATGATAGAATCGCCAAAACTGCACTCAAAGATGACAGCATAAGAGCCGTTGTTCTAGTGATCGACAGCCCGGGCGGAACAGTACAGGCATGCTTCCAAGCTGAGGAGGCCTTCAGAAAACTTCGAGAGAGGAAACCTGTGGTAGTTTCGATGGGACAGATGGCAACCTCCGGAGCTTATCTCATCTCAAGCGTCGGCAACTACATCTATGCCTACGATTTCACGGAAACGGGTGGACTAGGTGTAATTGCCATCTGGGTGAGCTATGAAAATCAACTAAAAAGAGAGGGAATCACTTACTACGTTTGGAAATCCGGCGGTGCAAAAGACATTGGGGCTGAATACAGAGGGCCGACCGAGGAAGAAAATCGATATCTTCAGGAACTCGTCGACAATCTCATGAACGAACTATTGGAGAGAATACTGGCGAACAGACCAAAAATCCAAAGGATTGAGGAACTCAAAGAGGGGTATGTGTATTATGGAAAAGATGCCGTTGATTATGGGCTGGTGGATGAAATCGGCGATCTTGAGGACGCAAAACAGAAAGCCGCCTCTCTAGCTGGGCTGAAGGAATATCAAACCATCACTCTTTCCTAGAGATGGGAAACCTGTTCCTTGATGCTTCTGGCTAGTTGCGGTCCCAGGTGAGGAACTCTTGCCAATTCGGCCTCTGTTGCTTTCTGGAGGTCTGAGAGTTTCCTGTAGCCCGCATTGTAGAGGCTCCTCGCCCTAACCCTGCCAATTCCCCTGAGTTGAATCAGCTCGACAAGTTCACTCTTCACCCCATATCTAACCCTAGCCGTCAGTTCACGCAACGGTTTGAGTGCCTTTCTGACCTTGAAAAGCCTAGCCAGTTGATGAGCACTGTAGAGAAGCCATTCGGCAGTTTCAGCTAGCCTACGTACATCCCCAGCTCCTACTCCAAATTTCTGGTGGATTTCCTCCTCCTCTTTCTCCTCCACCCAGTCAAGAAGCATGGTTGCAGTTCTGACTTCCCTCAGGAAGAATTCATAAGCCTCCTCATTTGGATCTGGCACGGGGAAGAGGAACTCTTGGTTCTCAAGCATCATTTCAACTTCCTCTATCCTCCTGAGGCCGAGAAGAGGCATGTCCGGTGTGTGACAAATCATGTGGAGAAGCGAGAAATCCGAAGGAGTGGTGGTGATGTTCCGAAGTCCATCTCTGATTCTCACGGCGGAGAGGGGATCGATATAGAGAGCTGAAACCAGTTGTCCAAACTCGGTCGCCACAAATTTCTCGCCCATGCGTTTGAGCATCCCCTCCCGTTCCAAGAAATCCAAGATCCTCTGCACGACCGGCAACACGTACCTCACTCCTCGCTGGTAGGCGAAAAATGTCTTAGAGAAGAAATCGCGAAGAGAGGACTCTTCCTGAGCATACCCCGCTGCAACACATGCCAACACATGGGAGCGAAGGGCTGGCTCGACACCAAGCTTGGAGATTATGCGCTCCGGCGGGGCATTAATGAATCCTTCCATCAGCGCCTCGGCCTCATCCTTGCTCTTCGCCATCACAATAGCCTCCCCGAACTTGTCGTATTGCGGTCTTCCGGCTCTTCCACAAAGTTGATGAAATTCAAGTACCGAAATAAATTCCAATCCTCCATACCTTTCCTCCTCAATGCTTTCGGGTAGAACGTACCTCCTGTAGTCCCTAATTATCACACGTCGGGAGGGGAGATTGACCCCCATGGCAAGCGTGGGAGTGGCACAAACAACTTTTATGAGTCCCTTTCTGAAAGACTGCTCCACTTCTGAGCGCTGAAGGGAGTGGAGACCTGCGTGATGAAACGCAACACCTCTCCTAACACACTGGGCCAGCAATTTGCAAGTTTGGGTAGGTTCATCAAGCGCGCTCTCGATCCTCTTCGCCACCTCCTCGAGGAGGTTTCTCTCCTCTTGAGACAGCAGGAGCGAGATACCCTCCGCGAGCGAGACAGCAACGGCTTGAGCAGACTTTCTGGTGTTCACAAAGAGTAGAACCTGACCGCCATCAACCAATGTCTCATGAGTGAGAGCGAGGAGAGGATCTCCATGAGATGGAACCTTGTGAACACTTCCGTCGGAGAAAATGATTTTTCCTTGACAATAGACCCCTTTTTTTAGAGGCACGGGTCTCCATTCACTTTTCACAAGCTCCGCCCCAAGCCACTCCGCCAACTCCTCGGAGTTTCCGATGGTTGCGCTAAGAGCGACAATTTGCAGGTCAGGATTCACCTGCCTCAAGCGGGTTATCAGGACCTCTAGGGTAGGACCTCTGCCAGCGTCGTCCAAAACATGTACTTCGTCGACAACTGCAACTGCAACTAAATCTGCCAACCATTTTGCACGATGACGAAGAAGCGAGTCGACCCTCTCAGAAGTTGCAACTAAGATATCGTAGGTGGCAAGCCTAGGATCCGCTGTATCATAATCCCCCGTACTTACCCCGATTTTGAAACCAAGAGGAGAATATTTCTCCTTGAACTCTTGGTACTTTTCAGAAGCTAGGGCACGCAGAGGAACTATATAGAGACATTTCCCTCTTCCCTCGGTAAGCGCCTTTAGCATGCAGAGTTCCGCCACCAATGTCTTGCCTGCCGCGGTCGGTATGGAGACTACCATGCTCTTTCCATCCAAAATCCCACGCTTGATGCACTCCTCCTGAGGGGGATAAAGTTCCTCAATTCCCGACTTCCGAAGAACCTCTATGATTTGAGGGGAAAGTCCATAAGCGGTTAGGTCAGAGACTCTCATCATTATTGATGGTTGCGCAAATGCAAATGCTGAAGCTAAAACCCGTGCGCTCTCTCTCCGGTGTCTCCGTAATTACCGTCATGGTGAAGCCAATGGCATGTCCCAAAAGCGAACCTTGCATATATTGTCCAGGAGGGCCAGAAAAGGGCACACCTCAAAGCTATACAGGCAGAGAACCGGCCTGCATGCGAGCCATTCAAAACGATTTCGACCCCTTCCGTCAGGTGCAAGCAAGAGTAAAACAACTCGAGGCGATGGGACATCAAGTGGATAAGGTCGATCTCATCATTTTTGGTGGCACTCTAACAGCCTATCCGAAGGAATACTTAGAGAACTTTGTCAAGGGATGTCTAGACGCCCTGAACGGCTGTGTATCTTCGTCCCTAGAGGAGGCCAAACTGATAGCCGAGAATGCTCCCAGAAGGGTAAGCAACATCGTGTTCGAGACGAGACCCGACTGGTGCCGTTCCGAGCACCTTGATTTGCTGCTAAAGCTCGGCGGGACAAGAGTGGAGCTGGGTGTACAGATCCCAGACGATGACATATACAAAATTATCAAGAGGGGACACACCGTGAAAGACGTTGAGGAGGCCACTAGATTGGCTCGTGATGCAGGATTTGCCATAACATACCACATGATGCTCAACCTTCCCGGATCCTCGTCCACGAGGGATCTGGAGGCCTTCCGGAAAATTTTTGGAGATCCTGCCTTCCGACCCGATGGAGTAAAAATATATCCGACTATGGTTCTGCCGGGAACCGAACTATATGAGATGTGGAAGAGAGGAGAGTATTTACCCTACTCAGAAGACGAGCTCATCAAACTCCTAGCGGAGATAAAGAGGATGGTTCCCCGATGGGTTAGAATCCATAGGATTCTCAGAGATATCCCCTTGAACTTGACTGTTGCCGGTCCGAAGAGAGGAGATCTCCGAATGGTCGTACACCGGCTAATGGGAGACGGATGCAGATGTATAAGATGTAGAGAAATTGGACATGTCGTATACAGAACCGGAAAGATTCCGGAAGGAGAAATAGAGTTTAAGGTTGAAAGCTATGAAGCAGGTGGGGGGAAAGAATTCTTTTTGACGCTGGAGAAGGGTGACGCCCTCGTGGGACTTCTGAGACTCAGACTACCCTCCAAAAACGCGCACAGAGAAGAGGTGAAAGAGGCAGCTGTGATAAGACAACTTCAAGTTTTTGGAGAGATGGTTCCTGTTGGGGCTGAGCCTTCAAACGGGGCCTGGCAACATCGGGGATTCGGTACTTGGCTCATAAAGGAGGCGGAGGAGCTCTCGAGAAGAGAGGGAGCGAGAAAGCTCGTGGTCCTCTCAGGCCTGGGCGTCAAGAACTACTATAGAAGGTTTGGGTTTGAAAAGGACGGACCATATATGTCAAAGAGGCTTTGAGCGACCTGAACATCATCTTTCTCGGGACTGCCGGAGCTGGAAAGAGCCTAATCACCGCAAGGTTCGGAAACTGGCTCGAGAAGGAGATGGGGGAGAAACCAGTTTACATAAACTTAGACCCAGGCTGCGAATCCATTCCTTATACACCAGACTTCGATATCAGAAACTACTTTACCCTCTCCGAACTGATGGAGAAAGAGGGACTGGGTCCCAACGGGGCGATGATAAAAGCCTGCGAATTATTGGAGAAAGAAGCACTTGAATTCGCTAGGCGAATGAACTCACTCAAAGGGGACGTTAGAATAGTGGATACTCCTGGACAGATGGAGGTGTTCCTCTTCCATGGGGGGCCAGAGATAACTCATCTGTTGGAAGGGTTCACCGTTTGCGTTTTTCTGATGGATGCGAAAATCGTGCTCCAGCCCTTTGGAGGCACCTTCATCAAGCTTCTTGGGATCTCCATTGGGCTCAGAATGGGCGTTTCGACAATAAGTGCTCTTAACAAGGTGGACATGGTCGAAAAAGAGAAATTGCAAAAAGCGCTGGAGAGCCCTCAGCCGGCCGAGGGAGTCTTGTCGGACCTCGTTTCACATCTTTCAAGCATGTTGTTACAATTTAGATTCCCTGCTCGAATAGCTTGGGTTAGCGCACTGACCGGGGAAGGATTTGGGGAGCTCTATGATTTGATCCACGAAACTCGTTGCGCCTGTGGGGATCTAACGTGAGCTACCCACCCCTAAAGAGTTGGGCTTCCTGCCTCAGCGACGGGACTTGCCCCGCGACCACGGCAGAGGCCGGGACGCGGAGTAGGGGCCCCATCTCCACAGGCGTTACTTCGGGCCGCCCCAGTCCTAGGGAGAGGATTCGACAGGCGGCTACATAGTCCCTGTCGAACCCCTCCGGGAGGTTTTGAGAGGTGCCCCTGGGGTCCACCTCCACCACCCTCCTACCAGCTCTCTCAGCCTTGTAGGAGAGCATGTGGAGGAACTTTCCCCAGGAGGCATCCAGGATCTTCTGGGCGAGGTTGTGGTTTTTTACCATCCCTGAGATGTTCAGTCTCTCCACGGCAATCAGGTCGTAGTTTTCCACGTAGAAGCGGGAGAGCTTGTGGAGGAAGTCGTCCCTCTGGTTCACAAGCTTCTCGTAAGCCTTAGCCAGCCTTACTCTGGCCTTCTCTGGTTGATGGCATCCTGTAAAACGATAGAGAGAGTGAGCAGTAAGTGTAATGACAGAAATGTACATTCGGGTGTTAGCGGTCGCTCGCTCTCATCCCACCCCTGAAGAGTGATGGGATTTCTCGCTCGCGGTGTTAAACACCTTAATTCCCTCGAGGAAAAGAGAATGCGACACGTTGGAAGGAGAGTGAAAATAAAACCGAGGTATGCAAAAATTCTTGGCTTCTTTTCATGCAAAGGAGGTGTTGGCAAAACCACCATGGTTTCAAATATAAGTACCCTCCTCACAGATGCGGGAAGAGAGGTCCTTGCACTGGATGCAAACCTAGGAGCCCCAAACCTGGGACTTCACTTTGGGGAGCTCACGCCAAAAATTACGATTCACGATGTTATCTCTGCGGAATTACCAATCGAACGAGCCATCTTGGAGGTTCAAGGAGTTAAAATGATTCTCGGCTCCATTGCCTTCGAAGAGGAGATAAAGATGGTGGATTTGGGGGAGCTCATCTCACCCCTCCGGAAGGATTTTGAATTCATTCTCCTCGATTCCGCACCAGGAGTTGGGAGCGAGGTTACCATGGCACTAAAGGCATGTTCAGGCATGTTCATTGTCACCAACCCCTACGTTCCGACCATAGCTAGTACCCTGAAGACCTTTAGGGCGGCGGAAAAGTATAACATACCTATTTTGGGGGTAATCGTAAATAGGGTGGCGGGAGAACCGTACGAGCTTTCTCTGAGGGAAATCAAGCAAGCGCTAGGATGGCCGGTAATAGGGGTAATTCCAGAAGACAAAGCAGTCACTGAGTCCACTGCTGCCGGAATCCCAGTCGTGAGATATAAACCACACTCGCCAGCGGCAAAGAAACTTCAAGCCCTAGCCAAAGAAATCCTGAGGAAAGCCCAGAGCCTGAATCCTTAACCTATCAATCAAAATTTGTTGTGAGAAAAAGTCACAGAATCCTCCGGGAAATGCTCCACCGATATTATTCAACCGGTGAGAGGTTCTTTTCTCAAAAAGAGCTTGCCGAAAACTGCAACCTCTCGCTGGGAACAGTCAACCCTCTGATAAAAAAACTAGAGCGGATGCGGATAGTCGAGTGTCGTCCGCTTGGACTGAGGTTGCTTGACCCAAAACGTGCTCTTCTCTACTGGGCCGCCGAGAGAGATTTCTTTAGGGATGTGATTTACTCTACCTTCACGCCAGACAATGTTTCCGAAGTGGAAGCTACTGTCCGGGGAGTCGGACTCCTCACCGCACATTCAGGATATAAGCTCCTCTTTGGAAAAGTTCCGCTCGAGTATTCGAACGTTTTCGTCTATGCTCGTGTCGAAGAAATCAAGGAAAAATATGGCCCTCGTGAAGGACCATCCAACCTTTTTGTCCTCCGGATAGACGACCACTTGAAAAGAATTTCCGAGGAGGGTGCCGTCCCACTCGTTCAGCTATATGTTGACCTCTGGCAGCTGGGCGAGCTTCGTGGTGAACTACTTGAGGAGATCGAAAAAAAGCTCGCGAGTGCTCCGCTAAGAGCCTTAGAAAGAGTGACATAGAAGCACAAGCAAATTTAAAAGCTTCCTCGATTATAGATGAAGCTTTTCACAGCAGGACCTGTAGCCTGCAGACCTGAAGTTTTGCAGGAAATGTCAAAACAAATGTTCAGTCACAGAAGCAAGGAATACCAAGCGTTACAGAAAGAAACTGTAGAAAGAATGCAAAAGTTTCTTGAGACCAAGTCGCATGTTTTTCTGTTTCCCTCCTCTGGCTCTGGCGCGATGGAGGCCTCTATAAGAAACTGCGTGGAAAAGAAAGTTCTGTGTTGCATCTGCGGCGAGTTCGGGGAGAGATATGCCAAGATTGCACAGGCCAATGGAAAAGAAGTGGTCAGGCTTGAGGTGGAACTAGGAAAACCCATTACACCGGAGCTCTTAGACGAGAAACTAAAACAAAACCCAGATGTGGAAGCGGTAACTATCATCCACAATGAAACGAGTGTTGGTCTCATCAATCCGCTGCGAGAGCTGGCCAAGGTGGCTAAGGAGAGAGAGAAACTTGTACTGGTGGATGCCGTAAGCTCAATGGGTGGAACCGAGATAAAATTCGACGCTTGGGGCTTGGACGTCTGTTTTACAAGCTCCCAGAAATGTTTTGGATTACCACCTGGACTGGCCATTGTCGCCGTAAGCCAACTAGCATTGGAGCGGTCGGCGAAGATGACAAACAAGGGCTGGTACTTCGATTTCAAGCTCTTTGAGGCAGACCACCTCAAGCGCCTCTCCACACCCATGACACCAGCTATCCCTCAGATCCTAGCCTTGAGGAAGGAACTTGAAATCATAGAAAAGGAGGGTGGGAAGGAAAAGAGATTCCAACTTTACTTGGACCGTATGCGCAGGATAAAGGAAGGAGTCGAGTCGTTGGGTCTAACTCTATTCCCTGAGCGAGGGTATGAAAGTCCCACCATTGCCTGCGTGAATGCCCCCCCAGGAAAGACGGGCGATCAGATATACGAGGCGATGAGACTCAAGGGATTTGAGTTAGCAAGAGGGTACGGAAGACTAAGGGAGAAAACTTTCAGGATAGGAAACATGGGATACATCACAATGCAGGACATTGACGAGATGCTTTCGGCTCTAAGAGACGTTCTTTCAAGCTAGTTATCGTTTCTCCGCAAAGTTAATTGATGCATCAAGTAGTCCTGAGAGCCGGATTCGCTTGTATGATCTTTACCTCATGTTTCCTCTTGTTCTTCCACCTGCTGAGACAGAGGTTGAGAGGAATATTGCTCATGATTCTCCTATCTATCGTTCTTGCCCTCCCGGCAATCTTCCCCCTGTATCGCTTCAGCTTTTCCTTCTTCCTTTCAGAGACAAACCAGATGCTGGATCTCCTCCTCTCAAACCCGCGCGGTCTAGCGTTAGGAATCGCTTTATCGGTTCCCCTCATAATCGCCGGTTTTCTCCTCAGTCGAGAGACATGGACAGGTAGATGGTTGTGGGGAGCGAGAAGAGTAACACCCATAACTTACCGATGCCTGGGTCAAATGATTGGCGGAACCATTTTTTGTTATTTTGGCTGGCTGATGCCAGAGATAGCCTTCCTCCTAGCGTGTGTGTGCCTATGCTTGTTTTTACTTGTGGAGTACTCCCGACTGAACCCACTACCCACCTTCAGACCAATCCTAAGAGGGATAGCAGATAAATGGATAGGATCGGCGGTTGCAACCAATGCGGAGGCTAAACTTTACACCCCCACCTTGTTTTTCGTTTTGGGCATCATCTCCAGCGTAGTTCTTTTTCCCTCCTTTGTCATCTATCCCTTGATTATGGCCACCTTAGCTGACCCCATCTCCGGCCTTGCTGACGAGTACCTCGGGCGAACCAATCTCATCTACAGTCACCACAAAACTGTCGAGGGCTTTTTTTCTTTTGTATGCGTAGGCACAGCTGCTCTTTATTTACTAGGAACAAATCTGGGCCTCTCCATCCTCGTTTCTGTGGGAGTAGCCTTCCTCGAATCCCTTTGCGTCAGGGGTGCGGACAACTTTATCGTTCCCGTTAGCACGGGGTTTCTTTTGCGATATTTTGGCCGTTGCTAAAAATAAGACCTGAACCAATCTAAAATGGAAACTCTTATCCAGACCGCACTTCCGCTTCCGCTTTTTAAGAGGGGGAAGGTGAGAGATGTCTACGATTTGGGAGAGAACCTTCTGATAGTCTCGACCGACCGAATTTCTGCATTCGATGTAGTGCTGCCCACTCCTATACCCTTCAAGGGGTTGGTCCTAAACAAGCTGTCTGAATTCTGGTTCAGATTTACCGAGGATCTCTTCCCAAACCACTTGGTCTCGGCCGAGCTGGAGGAGTTTCCCTCAGAACTCCAGAACTTCCGAGAGCTCGCGGGGAGGTCCATGATAGTCAAGAAGGCGAAACCATTACCAGTGGAATGGGTTGTTAGAGGATACCTGTACGGCTCCGCCTGGGAAGAATACAAACGAAAGGGTTCGATCTGCGGAATCCCCCTTCCACCTGGTTTGAGGATGGCTGATAAACTCCCAGAACCCATCTTTACCCCTACAACTAAAGAGACAGAAGGGCATGACCGTCCACTCACTTCCGAGGAATTAGAAAAGTTGGTGGAGAAAGATAAAATCGAACAAATCCGGGACGGATGCCTACAAATTTACGAACGAGCATGCTGGTTTGCGGAAAAAAGAGGAATCATCATCGCCGACACCAAGATGGAGTTCGGAATAAAAGACGGAGAACTAATCCTCATAGACGAACTTTTGACCCCTGATTCCTCCAGATTTTGGCCACTCGACTCTTACGAACCTGGAAAACCTCAGCCAAGCTTTGACAAACAATACGTGAGAGACTACCTAGAGTCTATTGGATGGAACAAAAAACCACCCGCTCCAGAGCTTCCACCGGAGGTGGTAAGAAAAACCTCAGAAAAGTACTTGGAAGTGCTGGGAAGGTTGACATCATGAGGCTCTCTAAAAGAGTGTCGCTAATCTCACCCTCGCCCACCCTAGGTATCTCTGCCAAGGCTGCGGAGCTCAGAAAGACTGGAATTAAGGTAGTGGATTTGGGGGCGGGACAGCCAGATTTTGACACGCCCGAAAACATAAAACTCGCTGCTAAGAACGCGATAGACCGTGGTTTCACCAAATATACTCCTACCTCAGGAATCCAGGAACTCAAACGTGCAATATGCGAGAAACTGGAAAGGGAGAATGGTCTTAGGTATTCCCCCGATGAAATTGTGGTCTCGTGCGGAGCAAAACATACCCTTTTCAACATTCTGTTCGCGTTGCTGGAAGAAGGAGAAGAAGTAATCATCCCCTCCCCCTTCTGGGTCAGCTATCCGGAGATGGTGAGGCTCGCTGGAGGGAAACCCGTCTTTCTGAAGGCGGAGGAGGATAAAGGATTCAAAATCACCGCCGAACAATTACGAGAGGCCCTGACCCCCAAAACCAAAGCTTTTATCTTGAACTCCCCCTGCAATCCAACGGGTGCCGTTTACACCAAGGAAGAACTGCAAGAAATCGCCGAGGTCCTTAGGGGGAAGGGAGTCTTTTGTATTTCGGATGAAGTGTACGAGAAGTTCATCTACGAGGGGGAGCATGTAAGTATCGCAAGCTTTCCCGGCATGAAAGAGTTGACAGTGGTGGTAAACGCTGTATCCAAGACGTACTCCATGACAGGCTGGAGAATAGGATATATGGCTGGACCCAAAGAGCTTGCCTCAGCTGTCTCAAAGATTCAAGACCACACCACCTCCAACCCGACCTCCATAAGTCAGTACGCCGCCCTAGAAGCTCTCAGGGGGCCGCAAGAAAGTGTCGAGAGGATGGTGAAGGCCTTCAGGCAGAGAAGAGATTTTGTGGTAGAGAGGTTAAACGCCATGGGGATTAAATGCGCCAAACCAGGGGGGGCTTTCTACGTTTTTCCCCGCATTTCAAACTTTTTTGGCGGAACTGTACACGATTCCGTAAGTTTCTGCGAGAAACTGCTGGAGAGAGAAGGGGTTGCTATGGTCCCGGGTGCTGCCTTTGGAAGCGATGAGCACGTTAGAATTTCCTACGCAACATCTATGGAGGATCTTGAAGAGGGAATGAATAGGCTAGAAAGGTTTCTATCCTTTTTAGAGAGTAATAAGTAATGAACTTAGGCTTTCCCCTGCTGATAGTGAACTTCAAGACGTACGCCCAAGCCACAGGAGAGATGGCCGTCAAGCTTGCTCGAATCATTGAGGAAGTGGCAAGAAAACACCAAGCGAATGCGGCTGTTGCCGTCCAGCCCTTCGACCTAAGATGGGTGGCAAAGTCGGTTGACATCCCCGTTTTTGCTCAACATCTGGATCCTGTAACTCCCGGTTCACACACGGGCTGGCTCTTACCCGAAGCTGCTAAAGAAGCGGGAGCGGTAGGCTCCCTCATAAATCACTCTGAGCACCCACTACCGCTGGAGCAGATCCAAGGGGCGGTGAAAAGAATCAGAGACTTGGGTATGATTAGTGTAGTCTGTGCCAGCGATGTGGAGATGGCAACTAAACTCGCCCAGTTGGACCCCGACATAATCGCCGTTGAGCCACCAGAGCTTATAGGCACTGGCGTAGCCGTCTCAAAGGCCAGACCAGAGGTTGTAAGCAACTCGGTGAAGAGAATAAAAGAAATTAACCCAAGAATTCGGGTGCTATGTGGGGCAGGGGTTTCTTCTGGAGAGGATGCGAGACGTGCCCTAGAACTGGGGGCGGAGGGTATACTTTTAGCCTCTTATGTGGTATGCGCTAAAGATCAACGGGCAGCAACAGAGGATATAATAACGGGGATGCTATCCATTAAAGGATGAAACTCCTGACAAGGAGTTTCTATGAGAGAGACCCTGCGATTGTGGCACAGGAGCTGTTGGGAAAGTTAATCGTCAGACAGGTAAAAGAGGGAAGGATGGTCGTGAGGATTTCTGAGACTGAGGCATATTATGGTAGGGGAGACCCCGCCTCAAGAGCCTACAAGAGAAAGACAAAACTTAACTGGCTCATGTGGGGGAAAGGAGGACTGGCGTTTATTTACATGGTTCACGGGCACTGGCTTTTCAACGTTACCGCGGACAAAGAAGGTAGACCGGGAGCCGTCCTCATAAGATCCGCAGAGCCCGTGGAGGGCCTTGAACTTATGATGAAACGTCGGAACAGTACCGATAAGTATTCTCTCACCACCGGACCCGGAAAGCTCACGATGACCTTGGACATCACGGACAAATTTAACGGAAAAGATTTGACCAAACCTGGTGAGCTCACCATAATGACAGAAGGAACGAATAGAAACTTCAACATCGTGAGCACCTATCGCGTGGGCGTTAAGAAAGACCTCACACGAAAGTTAAGGTTCTACATAGAGGGAAGTCCTTACGTTTCCAAGCGCGATTAGCCGTACCCTTTTCTCAATCCGTACTTCTCGCAGAGTTCCTCGAGCTTCTTTCTCAATTTGATATCCATCTCTCGCTGCTCATGTGAAAGGAGAGAAAGAGGTGAAAGCTCAGAGCCCCTCCCCACACCTGACGCTATAATTACGGCCTCCTCCTCTGGATGAACCGTGGCAAGCCAGAACGGAAGTGGCTCGCCCTTTTCCATCATCCTCTCCAACTTCGGATCAATCTTCTCCGCCAGCCTCGTTCCTGCACCAATCAGTTCGTATGGAGTCTTGGGTTCGCCCTTTATCTGCCATAGTTTCCCTCCCCCGGAGAAGAAGAGGTCAATGAATCCCTTCGAATCAACACTTCTCAGCATCCTCCATCCTCTGGAGTTTCTCTTGTATTCGCGCAGCATTTCTTCCATGATTTCCGCCACTGGTTTCATCTAAAATACAAATTCAGGGAATAATCTCACAACCGTTATACTTCAGATAATCGAAATCCTCGGGTTTTATTGTGCCCCTAGACAAAAGACGACGGATTCTCGGAAATATCCTTAAAATCGCCTCCAGCAGGCCATGCACCGTTTGACAAACCATGAAGTATAAGGGACCCCACTTTCTGGTAACTGCTGCGTACAGGCACCTACCACCGCATATCCATAGAAGCTCACAATTCGCACAGATGCCCGAAGGGAAAATCTTAGGCAGCTCCAGCGGTGAGGAAGTTTCAATGGAGCCCAAGTAATAATCCTTCATCCCCCACATGGCCGGGCATGGTAGGATTCGACCATCCGTCTGAATGGCGTAGTTTGAGTGCCCGGCCCCACATCTCAACCAAACACGTTCACCCTCTAGCAGGGATTTAACTACTCCTAGGAAGGGGTAAAGCTTCAAAACCTCCCCCGTCTCTTCCATCCGTTTTACCCACCACTCCGCCAGCTTTCCTAGCCCAGGCAAGTAGTTTTCCTTAACCCACTCCCAAAACTTTTCACGACGATTCAAATCATTCCAAAAACCTGCATTGAGTTGCCAGTGTACAGAGTGGAAGGAATACTCCTCGTTTTCCACAAGCCATCTCACCTCTTTGAAAAGGTCGAGGGGCTCCATTACCGTCATTCTCGCAATCAGCTCCCCCTGAAACCCATCGAGATTTCGAATGTTTTCGATAACACGTCTGAAAGTACCCTTTCCTCTGAAGAAGTCCGTAATCTGCTCTCCCCCATCGATCGAGACCAAAATCGTGTGAAAACGTGAAAGGTAACGGCGATCCACAAGATGTAGAAGTGTCCCATTGGTCTGCAAAATGAACCTAGCCTGAAGATGGTCCATCAGCCAGCAAAGTTCATCCAAGGCTAGGAGAGGCTCCCCTCCGTAGAAGATGACGGTGGGCCCAGGGTCCGCTCTAAGGAACTTCCTCAAAGCCTCCAGCTTTGAAAACTTCTCAGGAAGACATGCATCAAACCTAAAGGGGAAAGGAGAGCTCTCCTCCAGAGCCTCACCGAAGCAGTATTTGCATGCCATGTTACAATTTGCCGTGAGGAAGAGATGGTAGAACATTCATATTGTTTCAATCGATTTTTTTGTGTTTGCTAGGAAGTGGGAGTACAAAGAAACCAGACTATCTGTGAAGGCCAGCACAAGAGAAGCTGTCGATGCTGCCCTAAAAGCAGCTTTTCAGGCGAGGATGGAAGTGGAAAGGTATGTGCTGAAGTGCCCAGAGTTCAGATATTCACTGGAACCCATCAAGCTAAGGGGAGAGCATCCCGAAGTGATTCGCCTCATGCTTGAAGCTTCAGAGCTGGCAGGTGTGGGTCCATTTGCTTCCGTGGCTGGAGCTATTGCCCAAGTGGCATGTGCGGCCGGAATGAAACACTGCCAAAAAGGAGGAATACTTGTGGAAAATGGAGGAGATATCCAGATAATGGGAAGGGAAAGCTTCAAAGTGGGAATTTATGCAGGTGACTCGCCCCTCAGTGGCCGAATCGCTTTCTTGGTAAAAGGTGAAGATTTGCCAGCAGGGATATGCACAAGTTCGGGAACGGTCGGACCCTCCCTTAGCTTTGGAGAATCCGATGCCACCGTTGTAGTGGCGGATGAGGCAAGCCTAGCGGATGCTGCCGCTACCGCAATAAGCAATGAAGTTAGAGGTGAAGAGGAAGAATCTATAAAGCGAGGACTGGAGAGATTCGACCAGATCCCTGGCCTTCGAGGGTGCCTGATTATTAGGGGCAGGATGGCTGGAATGAAGGGGAAGCTTCCTGAAATTGTGCTTGCATGCGAGAAAAACCCAAAAGATGTTTTTGATTTCGTCTGATTTTTCTGTTACTATAGTAACAGAAATGATTTAGCTTTGGGCTCGAAAATTTGAGATGACACCCGAGCAGGCAAAGAGAGAGGCCCTTAAAATTCTGCGAAAGGCTGGCATCGTGCTGACTCCCGAGGAAAAGAAAAAATTCACCGCAGTGGATTTCGGCCTAGCGAGAATAGAAGAAATAGGTCTAGAGATGCTCGTCTACATCAACACACCGAGATATTGTGCAAAGGAGCTCGTGCTACTTCCTCGCCAGACTTGTCCCGAGCACCTCCATCCAAAAATAGATGAGTCAAATCCGGGGAAACAGGAAACCTTTAGATGTAGGTGGGGAATAGTCTACTTGTACGTACCCGGTCCTCCTTCTCCAAAGATTCACGCCCGAATACCCAAAGGGAAAGAGCAGTATTTTACTGTCAGGCATGAAATCGTCTTGAAACCCGGGGAGCAGTATACTCTTCTACCTCAAACGCCGCACTGGTTCCAAGCAGGACCAAGAGGAGCGGTGGTCTCAGAGTTCTCTTCCGTGAGCATCGACTCCAAGGATGTCTTCACGGATCCAGAAATCCAAGAATGGAGAAAGCGAGCACCTGTGATAGATGAGATACAACAGATAGCTTAGAAGCCTTGATTTTCAAAAAAGTAACGATGAACGTGGCTCTCTTGGGATGTGGAGCAATCGGAAGCGAGGTAGCAAAAGCAATAGACGAGGGGAAAGCCGGACCCGTGAAACTTCTCTGGGTGTTTGACCGACATAAAGACAAGGCGGAAGAGCTGTCGCGATTGCTGAAATCTCACCCCAAGGTGGCAAGGGAAATGGAGGAAATTCTATCAGACAAAGAAGTTCAGCTGGTGATAGAAGCCGCATCACAGGAGGCAGTTCGTGAATATGGTGAGGGAATCCTAGCCTCAGGAAAGGATTTGTTGATTCTGAGCACTGGGGCACTCATGGATCATCAGCTTTTTGCGAAGCTTTTGAAGGCTAAAAAGAGCGGGAGAAGAATTTACATACCCTCCGGTGCCATTCTGGGGCTGGATGCTCTTAAGGCTTGCGAACTTGCGGGGGTGGAAGAGGTGGAGCTCACAACAAGAAAGCCTTCCTCCTCACTTGGAGAACCTCCCGGTCTCCTTTTTGAAGGGAGTGTACGTGAGGCAATCAAAAGATTTCCTAGGGCTATTAACGTTGCTGCGACACTTGCCTTGGTAGTAGGCGAAGAAAAGGTTAGGGTGAGAATCCTATCCGATGCCTCGGTAAAGAGAACCACCCATGAGCTTAGGATAAGGAGCAAAATTAGCGACATCTTTTGCAGGGTGGAGAGTACACCTCTCGAACAGAATCCACTTTCTAGCAAAATCACTGCCCACTCCGTTGTCAGGTTGCTTCGGGACCTCACAGAACCTGTAAAAATCGGAACCTAGTTTTCTGTTACTATAGTAACAGACAAGTGGGGTCGCTGGGATTTGAACCCAGGTCACCGGCTCCCAAAGCCGGTAGGATAGCCCAGGCTACCCCACGACCCCATTCAAACACTGGAGCCAAGTTATCTTTACCCTAAGGTCACCGAGAAAAACCGACGCTAGATCTCTTTTGTGCAAACGGCCGATTGTCCGGGTGCCTCCTCAACCTTCACCTCAAGGCGTTTTAGGTTGCGAGGTAACCTTTGGAGAAGTCTTTCCGCAATCAGTCTGGCGATTTCCTCCGCCGTTACCTCCTTTACTGGGAGAAAAAGCACGTCCTGTGCGGGAAGAGAGTATGCTTTTCCCCCAACCTCCACTTTCACTTCATCCTGGCGAGAAGTTGCCTTTATGTGCTTGCTCTTTTCAGGCAACAGGACTCTATGATCAAGCCTTGAGCACTCTTCCGCAACCACCTTCCTCAACTCTAAGAAGTCCATCACCATCCCGTTTTCTTCAATCTCCCCCTCAACTGTTACTGAAACCCTCCAATTATGACCGTGCAGACACTCGCACTTCTCATGGCCGGCTATTAGATGTGCGCTGGAAAAAGTAAGACCCGAAACCTCAACCCTCATAACACTCTCATAAGTTTGTGTACCTGAGGTATAATCACCACTTCTTTAACGCCCATCGACGAGGCGAGCGAGGATAACCTAAAAAGCTCAAGCATGCTTGGAGGCCTTGCCTTCCCCATGGGGGTCACTGGTTGGAGAACGAGAGGTACCTTCAGCTCCGAGAACTTCTTGCAGATTCTGGAAAAAGTCCTAGCCGAAGAGGTCTTCAATAGCACGACCTTTCCAAAAACCTCCACGCCCCTCCCCCTTAGAATCCTAATGCATGCCAGCTCGCTTGTCAAAAGTTCCCTCCACTTCGAGCGCGGAACCGCACCATGATCGGGAAGCTTCAAATCCACGCAGGCAAAATCAATGAAGTCCGAGACTTCTCGAGCAGCCCTTGGATCCGTCCCTGCCGTTTCCAAGTAGGTTTTAAGGCCCTTCCCCTTCAATTTCTGAGCGAGCTCCAAAAGGAACTGCGGAGAAGCAAGGGGCTCTCCCCCTGTCAATGAAACGCTGTGAAGATCGGACGTTCTCAACCTCATGACTTCTCTTACCACACCATCCGCATCAAGCAAACGGCACTTTCGAAATCTCCCAGACCCTGGCTCAACTTCCACCCTGCAGAAAGGTTTGGAAATCCAGAATTCCTTGGTGTCACAGTAGATGCACCGTAGAGGACAACCGTAAAACCTCACAAAAACCTGCCTCCTACCGACATACAGGCCCTCCCCCTGAACGGAGCTGAAGATTTCGCCTATCGCCCCCACAAACCAGTCCTCCGGATTTATGATAGGAGTAAAGGTTTTTGGATGCTGGCGCCAATGGCCCAGCGAAAAATCGACGAGCTCCTGCAAGATGACATAGGCTTTGGAGACCTAGCGAGTGAGACCCTCGATCCCGACCTAAAAATAAAGGCGGTCGTCCTAGCAAAAGCTGAAGGTATCGTTGCAGGAACAGAGGAAGCATCCTATGCTTTTTCAAAACTGGGAGCGAAGGTAACCATCAAAAAGCAGGACGGAGAGGTGGTGAGGCCGGGTGACGTTATCATGGAGGTCGAGGGTGGAGCAAGAGAAATCCTAGCGGCTGAAAGAACTGCCCTCAACCTGCTAATGTGGATGAGTGGAACGGCTACCGCGACTGCCCAGATGTTGAAGAAGGCACGTGAAACTAATCCAAAAATTGTGCTGGCATGCACAAGAAAAAGTCCACTCCCCATCTTCGACAAAAAAGCAGTTGAAGCAGGAGGGGGGGACCCGCACAGGTTTAGGCTGGATGACTGCGTCCTTTTGAAATCAAATCATATCAAGCTGCTGGGCGGAGTGAGGGCGGCACTAGAGAAAATCAGAAAGAGCTTTACCAAAAAGGTGGAGGTCGAGGTGGAAAACGCCGAACAGGCACTAGAAGCGGCGATGCATGGTGCAGATATCGTGATGCTGGACAATGTGCCAGTCAAAGAAGTCAAAAGAACTATTGAGCTGCTCAAGCAAAAAGGGATCAGGGGCAAGGTGCTAGTAGAGGTATCCGGCGGAATCAATCCCTCAAACGTCCAAGAATACGCAAGGGCTGGTCCTGACATTCTCTCCTCAAGCTACATGACCATGCATGCCCCTGCTCTAGATTTATCGCTCGAGATTCTGTAGGTTTCCCAAAGCTAAGACTTTTTTAAAGACCGTGAGGCAATACGATGGAGCAACTCCCACCTGACGCCCAGAAGGTTTACGAGGCGATGAAGCGCCTAGGAGCGACCAATCCCAACTCGCTGAAAACTGCTGACGACATAGCGAGAGCCGCGGCCCTGCCAAAGGGAAGGGTGACCAATGCCCTCACAATGATGGTGGCAAAAGGAATTGCGAAGAGGGTCGCCAGAGAGAAGGCCGCCGGCTATTATCTTCTCAAGTGACTAGCAGGCTAACCGAAATATTCCTAGGCGCCTAGATTAGTTGTGAGAAGGTCTGGAATTACTGAACTACCGCTCCACGATGGGCGATGTCCTCCTTGGCTCTTCAGCAGAATGAAGCAGCTGGGGGGTGCTGTCGTTAAAATCATTGTGGACCAGTACGGGACGAGAGAGTTCTTGAGAAGGATGGCTGACCCCTTCTTCTTTCAGTCGCTCGGATGTGCGCTGGGGTATGACTGGCATTCCAGCGGGTTAACAACCGTCACCTTGGGCGCCCTAAAAGAGGGAATAGATCCCAGTCTTGGGGTTGTCGTTTGCGGGGGAAAGGGAAAGGTCTCCCTGAAAACACCCCAAGAAATAGAGAGAGCCGCCGAACGGTTCTCCTTTTCCGAGAATCTAACACATCGGCTCCAATATGCCAGTCGAATGGCCGCCAAGGTGGACAACGCCTGCCTTCAAGACGGATACCAACTTTACCACCACTGCTTCATCCTCTCCGAGAGGGGAGAGTGGGTAGTGGTCCAGCAGGGCATGAGACAGTATTGGGCGAGAAGATACCACTGGCTTTCGGAGGGACTGGAAAGTTTCGTCGAGGAACCCCATTCCGGAATCGCGGGGGATAGAAAAGAAGAGGTAGTGCTGGACATGACCGCGAAAGAGAGCGAGGGTGCGAGAGAAGGATCACTTGAGCTCGTTAGGGAGGATCCACGCAATCTCCTATCTTTTGCCAGAGAGGCAGAGCAAACCACATTGGACGATTACTTCAGGAGAACCCCTCAAGCAAGACTGATCATGCCAGAGAAACACGGGATTGAGAGGCTAACAAAACAGACCCTTGCGGCACTTAAGATGGCCCACGAGCTAAACCCGAAAAACTATGAGGAACTCGTAGCAATTCAAGGAGTTGGACCCAAAACCGTTAGGGCCCTCGCCCTTCTCTCCGACCTCATCTTCGGGAAGCCCCCCTCCTGGAAAGATCCCGTCAAGTATTCTTTCACCGTCGGAGGGAAGGACGGAGTTCCGTATCCAATAGACAAAAAACATTATGACGAGGTAATCGAGTTTCTGCAACTCACCATTGAGGAGGCGAGTATTGGCAGGGAAGAAAAAATGAAAGCCCTCAAAAGGTTAGCTTCACTCCAAGCAAAAATCTAAATCAACTCAAGTCAAAATTTTTAATCCCGCGGTAACTCAGCCTGGAAGAGTGGCCGGCTGTAGACCCGGTGGAAACCGGCAAGTCGGGGGTTCAAATCCCTCCCGCGGGACCTGAAAAATCAAATATGTTGTGAGTCACGTTTTCAAGTCACCCCGAAACTTTTACGTTTGACGGTGCAGAATTATGTGAAACACCGGAAGTGGTCCGTTGTAGCGGCTATTGTAGGTCTATTGGTGGTCACTGGAATAACTCTATTCCTACGAGAATTTCCAGCTTCCCCTTATGTCCAGCTTTGGGTAAGTTCTGAAGACGGCAAGTACCGTCTCACGAGATTCGAGGATATCAAGGCCAAGAGCATAAAAACGACACCAACAGATGGTTCCCAATTAGATTACGTCATCTATATCGACCCCGCGATTACGTACCAGACGATTCTAGGATTTGGATCTTCCCTTGAACATTCCTCTTGCTACAATCTTTATCGACTCGATCCCACTACCAGAGAGAGAGTAATGAGGAGAGTTTTTGACCCTAAGAGTGGCATAGGGATGAACTTGATGCGGATCTGTATTGGCACTCCTGATTTCACTCCAGAAAACTGGTACACCTACGACGACGTACCTGAAGGGGAAACGGATTTGAATTTAGAGCACTTCACAATAGAAAAAGACAAGAGATACATAATACCTATCCTAAAAGAGGCAATAAAAATCAATCCTAATTTGAAGATATTTGCCTCCCCTTGGAGCCCTCCCGCTTGGATGAAGGATTCCAAGCAGATATGTGGGGGGCATATCCTAAGGGAGTACTTCCCAGTTTATGCAAAATACTTTGTCAAATTCATAAAAGCCTATGAGGCAGAGGGTATCCCCATTTATGCAGTAACCATTCAAAACGAACCGGGTTTTGAGTGGATATATCCCTCATGCAAATGGACATGGGAAGAGGAAAGAGATTTCGTGAGGGACTACCTAGGGCCAGAATTTGAACGAGAGAACATCTCGACTAAAATTTGGATATTTGACTGGAATTTCGCCTTCTGGGACTGGCCATCCAAGATACTGGATGACGAAAACGCAGCGAGATATATCGACGGAGTAGCTTTTCACCGCTACGCTGGTCTCCCCGTTGCGATGACATATCTCCATCAAAGGCATCCAAACAAACACGTGTATTTTACAGAGGGTTATACTTTGGGGACCTCTGGTGCAATTCAAATAATAGAGTATCTCAGGAACTGGGCCAGCAGTTACAATGACTGGGTACTAATACTAGACGAAAACGCAGGACCAAATAGAGGACCCTGTAGAGGTGTTCCATCACCTCTCATGTTAAAAGCTGACCTCACCGTTGATTACAAGTTTGAGTACTACATGTATGGACATTTCAGCAAGTTCATCCCCAGAGGCTCAGTAAGGATTTACTCCACCCCTGGAGACTATTCTTTCTCAAATGTCGCTTTCAGAACACCGGAAGGTGATGTAGTGGTTGTTGTCGCAAATGCTAGCAATCAATCTATACGCTTCAAGATGGTCTACGGAAACTCGGCGATAACAGTTGCAATAGGTCCAACTTCTGTCATGACGTTAAAATGGAGAAATGTAGATTAAATGCGACGTTTGTCACGTCGGTTCCTTCTCATCTTGGTCAATATATAGCATCCGAGTTGACACAGACATGTAAAGGATCGGACATTTTAAAAGAAAAACATAAGTTTTGATGTTTGTGAAAAATCTGTACGATACTGAGGGTGAAGAAGCACATGAAAAAACAGTCAGATCTTGGAGGGTGATAAAAGGAGCAGAAGTCGGAAACAAGAACCTAGTATTCATTGACGATGACATTGTGGAACCCAACATGCGTATCAAGGAACACAAGGACGAATGGGATGAATTCTACTACATCCTGCAGGGGGAGGGAGAGATAAAAGTGGGAGAAGAATTGAAGAAAGTCAGGGAGGGGGATCTCATTTTCATACCAAGAGAAACTGTGCACAGTTTGAAGAACACAAAAAAGAGACCGCTCAGGTTCATCTGCGTGGCTGTAAGAATCTAAACCCTCTGAACTAAGAGGATATTCATCTGATTTAGGAAGCTCTGGCTGAAATACCACAGATAAGTTTCAACCCATGCTTGCAGACATGTTTTTTTCGGGGAGTATCCCAGTAGCTTTCTAGCCTTCTCTATGGAAAAGGCACCTCCAACCAAAGCAAAGTCTGTCAGCTCGGAAGGTGTGTAGAGGACCTTTCCTCCAGACAGTTTTGACAGGAACTTCACCAGCTTGATACCTGACCTGAAAAAGTTTTGAGGAAGCGATACGACTCTAGAAGGCGATTCCACGGCTTTTGCGAAATCGTTCAGAAAAGGTTTCAGTCTGGGGTAGTCAGGTGCAGCGATGTTAAAAGCTTCCCCTACTGCCTCCGGTCTCTCGGCGGCCAAAATGAAAGCATCTGCACAGTCGCTGGCGGACACAAACGAAAGTGGATAATCAGAGGAAGGGATTGGGATAGGTAGACCCATTCTGACCATCCAAAAAATGGCGAGTATTGCCTTCTCGTGATAAAACCCTGGTCCAAATACCATCGGCATCCTCAGAAAGGTGACCTCTAGACCGTACTTCTTCCAGTATTCCAGCAGCCTCTTCTCGCATTCCCATTTGTTTCTACTGTAGGGTCCCGTAAACAACTTCGGGGCCTCCTCGTCAAGAGGTGTGCTGATTTCTTGAGGTCCGTAAATCTCGGTCGTCGATGCGAACACCAAACGCCTCACTTTATTCTTAACACATGCATCCGCCACATTCAGGGTACCTCTAACATTTATGTCATAGAATCCCTCTTCACTCAATCTTGCCTGTGGCATCTTTGCCGCAAGATGAAAAACTATTTCACATCCTTTGCAGGCTTTCGTTACCTTCTGCTTGTCTCTCACGTCCCCCTCAATGAAAACAAGCTTAGGATGCACTTGAGGTGGAGGCTTGAGGTCATATACTATCACTTCCCTTCCCTGCTCCAGAAGTTTAGAAATCAAAGCCCTACCTAAAACACCCGATCCCCCCGTCACAAGAACCTTCATTTATACTTGCCCTACGATTTAAATCATCGAACCGGTGGCTTTCGAGGATGAGCTTCTCCCTCTCGGCTACTTGTGGCTAAACACATTCCGGCAAAATTTGCACAAACCTCTTTCTGCGAGAGGGTTAACTATCCAGTGCTCATCCATTGAAGGAAACTTGCTCCAATCCAACCAAAAAAATCGGGACGGGTATCATTGCCAAGTTGCGCTCCTCAAGGTATTCTAAACCACTTTTGCTAAGCAGTATCCGGTTCGGAAAATGAATCCGGGGAAAATCGCTTGGAGAAGTTTTCTCCTGCCATTTGACCTCCGCTGCCACTTCTCCGCAAATGAAGTCAACCTCTCGCTTGCCTGCATGAAAGTAAACTTCAAGGCATCTACTCAAATGCTCACCGACCACTCCCTCGACCAGTTGAGCCAAATCGGGCCTAAAGTTGAGAACCCGGGAAAAGGTTTGGTAGATAAAAGGATCCGTGAAATAGACTTTCCTCTCCTTCCTGTAAAGGGGAACTTTCTTAGCGAGATCGAGCTGGTGATAGTTCCTAATGATACAGAGTTCCTCCATAAGCTCTAGGTAGTCCCGAACCGTGAGGTGAGATCCAATTTCCATTTCTTTCGCTAGGGAATTCAGGGAAAACTTGCTCCCGTACCTCCTGAGCAGGCCGAGAAGAATGGAAATCGTGATCTTCTCGCTCCTTCCCAGTTTGGCCATGTCAAAGACCGTGGCGTCGTAAAGCGCCCTATAAGTCTCATCCCTTATTTCTCCCTCCTCCATAAGCTCAAAGAAGGCCTTTGGGTACCCGCCGCACATCAAGTAGGAGTTGAAAAGCCTGTTTAGTTCGTCTTGAAAGGGAAGAAGCGTCTTGGCAAACTCGAAAACTGACCTAGGCTTAAGCTCAAATCCGGTTATGAGCGCCGCCTTCAGCTCTTCGCTACCGAAAAGCTTGCAAAAGCTCCGAAAGCTCAGAGGCATAAATTTTCTTATCTGTATGGGCCTCCCAGGAAACCTCTCCTTTTTTAACCCGATGGTTGAGGAACCCGTAACATAAAGGTACTTGTCCTTCAGCATGCCGGAATCCAAGAGAAACTTGACGGCTCTCTCCCATCCATCCACCGCGGTCACCTCATCGAGGAAAATAAACTTCTGTCCAAGCCCCGCAAGCGAGTCGAACCTTCTTATCAACTCAACAATATCTTTATCCTGCCTTAGGAGATCACAGGCGAAGTAGAGAATGTTTCTGGGTGGTACCCCTTTTTCCAGCAACTCTTTCACCAGTAGCTTTAGGTAGGTAGTCTTTCCCACGAGTCTTGGACCTACCACAAGGAAGTTCCCTGCCTCGAAGGTGTAAAGCAACTTGTGCCTTCTCTTCAAGGCCTTCTCAACTTTCTCATCTTCGTAAATGCGCTGTTTATCCGCCCACCACGGATTTTGAGCAGCAAATTGTTCCTCCATTTGTTAGTTTATTGTCCAAATATTTATAAATATATTGATATCAGAATAACAAATGTCGCTCGGTGTACAGGTAGGTAGCTTATGCCAAAAGGGCAGCACTCCTGACCCCGCCCCACGTAGCCAGCAAGCTGCTTCAGGATATCAGCAGGTTCGACGTTTCCAATCAGCTTCCAAAGCTCATGATCCCGAGTTTGATAGTGGCCGGTGAAAGGGACCTCCTCACACGCTTGGGGATGGTTGAATTTCTTGCGAAAAGGATAAAGAACTCAGAATTGTGCATCATACCTAAAGCCAGCCATACGGTCATGCTCGATCAACCAGAGCTCTTCAACAAGGAGCTCGAACGCCTCCTTTCTGGCAGTTGAAGTTGGTCGGAGTCTTTCTGATTTCTCCTTCCGTAAAGGATTATTAACTCACCTGGCGAAGGCTTTCAAACTTGCGTCTGAGGAACTCAAACTCCTTTCTCTATTCATGAAAACCCAAGTAAGCTCGACTATAATAGTCTTTGGGGAGGGTTTCCTAAGGAACAAAGACATTGTGGCAATTACAGCGAAAAAGAAGATAGGAGCCCACAATTTTAATTTTTAATTACTCCCATTCCGCGACCTGTTACCTATCCAAATGAATTTTTAAGATCTCTTTTTTTGGATTTCTTCCGAATTCTCATTCTCACTGCTCCTTCGAGAAGCCAGATCGTGGTTCCGATAATGTGCCAGAAAAACGTCCGTGAAGTACACGCCACAGTATAACCAAAATCCCATCAGGCAGGCGAAGAGAAGCAGGAGGAGCTTTAAAACAGTAGCCATCGGTTGCGAGAACCAGTGTCCGCATGTTCCTGATTGCCATCACCAGCCGGAAGTACAGATACGTTCTCAGGATGCAAACGTATTATGAATATTCTGATATCACAATAACAAATGAGACTCGAGGAGGAGCGCTCTAGTCGCCTCCTCAACAGCTTCCCTGCTGGTATACTTGGGATACCAGCCCAGCCTTTTAATCTTTGAAATATCTAACAACATCACCTTCACATCACCGACCCAGCCTCTTCCCCCCTTCACCCCGCCTGTAAATTTGAATTTTACCCGCTCGAGCCCCATCGCCTTTGTCACGATTTCCGCAATCTCACGAACTGTGGTTTGGCTTTCCGTACCAAGGTTATACACTTCGAACCCTTGCCCAGCATGCTTAAAGGCAAACAGCATGCCCTCAACACAATCTCTGACATGGAGATAGGACTTGCTTTGAGTTCCATCGCCCAAAATCTCGAGCTCCTGCGTATTTTTCCGGAGCTTCTGTATGAAGTCCCATATAACACCGTGTCTGGCACGAGGTCCCACAACATTGGCAAAACGAATGCAAATCCCCCTGAAGTCGAAGGTATGACAATAGGCGGAAATGAGGGCCTCGCAGGCGAGTTTGCTGGCACCGTACATCGAGATAGGTCTTAGAGGGGCATCCTCTGGTGTGGGCAAAATCTCCGCATCTCCATAGACCGTCGAGGTCGAGGCAAAAACCAGCTCTTTCACCCCTTTCTTCCTCATGGTTTCCAACAGCTTATGGGTTGCGACCACGTTTTGATTAAAGTCTACGGTGGGATCAATCGCCCCCATCCTGACCTCTGGGTTTGCCGCAAGGTGGAAAACTGCCTCACACCCTTCCATCGCCCTTTCCAAGTCCTCCTCCCTCAGACAGTCACCTTGAATGAAACGAAAACGCGAATCCCTCATCCAGCGAGCGAGATTTTCCAACCTTCCTGATGATAGGTTATCCAGAACCGTTACCTCTGCATCCTTCCTTTCCATGAGCAGGTCAACTAGGTGACTACCGATGAAACCTGCGCCTCCTGTCACTAAAAACCTCATGCTCCCAGAGCCCTGAGAGTTTCTTTGAGTTTGTTAATCCCCATCTCCGACAACTCTTGAGCTCGTTCCAAGCTGGTAGCCTCAGAGAAGCAGCGAAAGATGGGCTCCGTGCCCGAGGGCCTGAGAAGAAGCCAGCCGTCTGGAAAATCTATTCTTAAACCATCGATGGTGTTGAGCCTGTACCCAGAAAATTCCTCCTTCAGCCTTTCGAGGACCCTCGACTTGAGCTCATTGGGACACTCAACTTTCTTCTTAAGCTGGTAGAACTTGGGCAGGGTGGCATCGAGTTCCGTAACTTTTAATCCGCTCTCGGCCAAGGTCGAAACGAACTGGGCAATGGTCATTATACCGTCCCTTGCGAGGCTCCAGTCTGGGAAAATTGTCCCCCCATTCTCCTCCCCACCCAAGTCACCACCCCTTGCCCTAATTTCCGCCACGATTTCGGGTTCGCCTACCCTGGTTCTGACAACCTCTCCCCCCAACCTCCTCGCCACCTCGTCTATAACCGAGCTCGTGGCTACCGTGGTGACAATTTTTGGTTTGAGCTTTCCCTTGAGATAGTGCTGGGCTACGAGAGCAAAGGTTCTATCCCCCACCATTACTTCTCCTTTCTCGTTCACCACAACTGCCCTGTCGGCGTCACCGTCTTGGGCCAATCCTACATCTGCTCCGTATGTCTTGACCGCCGAGGAAAGCCCCTGCAGATTCTCGGGAGTTGGCTCGGGCATCCTCCCAGGGAAAGTCCCATCTATCTGGCAGTTGAGCGAAATCACCTTACAGCCAAGCTTCCGCAACAGGATGGGGGTAACGAGGCTGCCGGTGGCATTTGCACAGTCCACCACCACCTTAAGCTCCCTGCTGAGAGGCGGAACCCTTTCCAGGAGGGCCTCGAGGTAGGGGTGAATAGCATCGGCCTTCTGGGTTCTTCCCACTCTCTGCCAATCTGCCATTTTCCACCTCTTTTCCTCGATGATCCTCTCGATTTCAAGTTCCTCGGAGTGCGGGAAACTCCCTCCATCCTCCTTCCAGAACTTTATTCCGTTCCACTGAGGCGGGTTGTGCGAGGCGGTTACAATGACCCCTGCTGAACAGTCAAAGTGAGTAATGGCAAAAGAAAGAACGGGAGTAGGGACCATTCCCAGCCTCACCACGTCGCACCCTCCACTCAAAAGACCCGAGATACACGCATTTTCCAGCATCTCACTTGAGGTACGATTGTCATAGCCCACGGCCACCTTCCCCCGATTCCCCAGATAAGTGGCAAGCGATATCCCAAGCTCAAAAGCCAACTCGGGCGTGAGGTCAACGTTTGCTATCCCCCGGACGCCGAAGGTTCCAAAGAGCTTGGGCATCTATTCTTCCGTTCCTAAAAATTAGAAACTCGTATCGCACCAGTTATGTGTTGCAACGAAAGTAAGAAATGGGGCCCGTGGCCTAGCCAGGATAAGGCGGCGGCCTTCTAAGCCGCAAAACGTGGGTTCAAATCCCACCGGGCCCGCTAATAGTCTCTACCCAAACTGCCCTGCCCGCCCTGCCTGAGAGAGGAGTTCAGCACTTGTGTTTAGAGAAGCAGGACAGGCAGAGGTTCTTACCGCAATTAGTGCAAGTCGTAATTTTAGAGGGATCCTTCACATTCTTTCCGCAAGACACGCACTTCGGCATCAAAAACCGGAAAATGAAGGGGTAAAAAATTTTAGCCTATCCCAGTTGATGGTCCTAGTAGCGAAGATCTTCGAAATAAAGGGGCAGATGGATTTCGGCACCATGGCGAGAAAATTGAAGGATTTCAAGGAAGAAGAGCCATACAAGGAAGACAAAAAGCTCTTGACAGAAATCTTGGACTTGAAACTGGATCGAGACGTGCTCTTTGGAATCTTCACCAAAGACTACGTGCTCACGAAGTTCTACCGCCGTGGAGTGGTCGAAACCTTGGTAACGGAGGAGGTACCTTTCTGGATTAAGAAGTATGGAAGACGCACTTTTCTTGTTCCTCTCGCCCCATCCAAGCCCCGGGGTGTAAAGAAGCTCCTGACGGATTACGTGGCGAACAAACTTAGCGAAATCTTATTCATCAAATTGGGCTCCATCGTCGAGACATACATCCCCCACCAAACTCTTCAGCGTCTTCACGAATCCAATCCACATGCCACCAAGCTGATATGGTTTGATCAGGTGGATATTCCAGGTGTGAAAAAACTCGCCTTGGCAGGAACTGCCCTAGCCGATACCTCTCTCTACAAGGAATACCTCAAGCATGGAAAGCTTTGGTATATCGTCTTTGAGGTGGTAAAAAAGAAGCTCGTCGTTGGAGTCACGAGAAACTCCGTGATCACGCTCTTCTCAAAATCCAGCGTCGAGGATTTTGTGTCCTTCATCTTTGAGGAAATCTTTCCCCTCATAGCCGAAGCTGAGGAGGCGGAAGCTCCGTTAAAAGAAAAAACGAAGTCTTAAGTGGAAGACCTATATCGCTCTAGAGTTTCGAAGCCGATGAGAGAAGACGCGTTTCGGTTCGTTTCTTCGCTCCAAGAAGATCAAAGGATTCTCGTGAATGATTTGCTGGGGACTATCGCACACGTGGTTGCTCTCCGCGAGGCTGGTATTCTAGGGGACGAAGCTGAAAAAATTCTTCACGTTCTAGGCAACCTCTACTCGAAGGCTGTGAGGGGAGAGCTGAAGTTGGAGGGGAAGTTTGAGGATGTGCATGAGTTCATAGAAAACAGAGTAGTTCAGGAGCTTGGCATGGAGATAGGTGGAAAGATGCACACGGGCCGCTCAAGGAACGACCAAGTGGCCTTAGCCATCAGACTACAGACAAGGGAAGAAATTCAAAAAACCTCCAAACTTCTCCTTTCTCTGGCACAGTCCCTCCTGCGGAGAGCGGAGGAAACTGTCGATTTGCCTCTTCCCCTCTACACGCACACGCAACAGGCTCAGGTCGGAACATTCGGCCACTACTTCCTCTCCAAGTTTGACGAACTGATGGAGGATTTCGACAGGCTCTCCGACTGCTACAAGAGAGTAAATCTCTGCCCTCTCGGTGCCTGCGCTATCGGAGGGAGTAGTTTTCCGCTCAAGAGGGAAAGGGTGGCGGAGTTGCTAGGTTTTGAGGGATTGGTGGAGAACTCGATTTCCGCCGTCAGCTCGAGAGCATTCATGCTCGAAACTGCCTCCGTGCTTTCCGTTCTCATGACTGATCTCAGCCGAATGGCGGAGGATTTAATCCTTTGGTCCACAGAAGAATTCGGATACGTGTCGGTTTCCGAGGAATTTGCTTCCACTTCGAGCGTCATGCCCCAAAAAGTAAACCCATGCACCTTGGAACTTGTTAGGGCGAGGGCGGCCGAAGTCATAGGAATCTGCTCAGGCCTCTTCTCCGTCTTGAAGGGTTTAATCACGGGCTACAATCGTGACCTACAGGAAACGAAGCCCCAATTGTGGCGATGTTTCGACCTCACAGAAGAATCGCTGAGAGTGACTGAGGGTGTAATTTCTAGCTTGAAGATAAATGAAGAGAAATGCCAGCAAGCAGCTGAGAAGAGCTATGCCTTGGCCCTGGATCTCGCAGAGGCGCTCGTAAGAGAAAAAGGGCTTCCATTCCGGCAAGCTCACATGATAGTGGGGAGAGTTGTCAGGAGGGCCTTCGAAAGCGGCAGAAGATTGGGTGAAATTTCACCACATGAACTGGAGGAGGAGGCAACAGTGGTGGGGGCCCAGATTAAAGTGGACGCGGAATTCATCAAGAAATATAGCAGCCCTATCGTCTCACTTCAGGCAAGAAAGAGCAGGGGCTCCCCCAATCCGGCGGAGGTGCGGAGGATGCTCGCTGACCGTCACCAAGTGCTTGAGAAGGCAAAAGAGCTGCTTTCCGACCGAGAAAAGCGCGTAATGAAAGCCTTATCCAACTTGCTAGCAAGAGCAGGAATCGAACCAAGCGGGAATACCGCTAGATAAGTCGAGAATCCTCAACGTTTCCCAAACTACTTTCCAACTGTGCTCCAATTCACCTCGGAATTTAATTCCTAAGCCGACTAAACCAAATCCAAGACATCCATCACTTCTATTCCTTCTGCCTTCACCTCTCTCTTGTCGGGGACGAAGAGAATCTTCCGTCGAGCTCCTAGTCTTCCTAACCTTTCCGCTATTTTCCTTATCTCCTCCCTACCAAGCTCCTCCCTCCACTTCACCTCAAGAGCGATCTCTGGTTTCTTAAAGCGAAGTAAGCATCCATCCACCTCAAAGTCGCCTTCCTGTGCAACGCTTTCCTCTAACCCAAATCTTTTTGCCAACATCTCTCTTACCGAATCTTCGACTACTTTGGGCATCACCTCTCCAACGATTCTCTCCATCTCTATCTCGCTAGGTGTCCTCTCCGATATGTTGTATTTTCCGTCCGCATAATAGAAAATCTTCAGAAGGGGCGAGACATGTTTGTATATGAATTTTTTCTTACCGTAAACGCTGAGCTTTTTGAGAATCCCAAATCTCACCAAGTTGGTCAAGTACTGCTGAATCAAGCTTGGATCATCCCTTTTCAGAAGACCTAGCGAAAACAAGTGACTTGAGATTTCGCTCGAAACCGTCTTACCTAAAGCAACCGCTCTCAAAATGCCGTCATAGATGGCTGAGAGCGATCTTTCCTCTTCAGAGAAAATCTCACCAATCAAGGCCGGGATGGTATGAATGGAATGAGCTATTACCTGGCTCACGAGTCTTCTGGGACGCTCACCCGTTTCATAATAGTCAATAGCCAGCGGTTCTCTGAGGAGTACTCCAATTTCCGTTAGAGCTTTTCTGTCCGAGATTTTCTTTGCTAGAGTCCTCACTGTATCGTCTAGATCTATCAGACCCACAGGAAACTCTGCAAACAGTCCTAGAATGGGAGAATGTGAAGATAGGAGGGACCGAGATAGGAAAAGAGTAGAGGAAATTAAGATAAGCCTTCCCCCTTTCTTCAGTGAGTGAACGAAATCGAGAAAATCCTCTCCCAATCGGTGAAACTCATCTACTACAATGGTCTTTCCATCGGGTAGAGCTCGCGCAAGCAGATTCGTTAGCGTTTTGTAGTCGATCGTTGCCCCGTCTTTCTTCGAAATTATAGATCTGTCCCTCTTGACGAAGAAGAATTCGTCGTAGTCTAGGAAATTCTCAACTAGGAAGGTCTTCCCAGTCTTCCTTCTGCCGTATACGAGAAGCCACTTCTTTATGGCCCTGAGGTCGCCTGCCTCTTTCCTCTCAATAATCATCATAAGTATAATCAGGGTTATACTAATAGGTTCTATCCGATTCTCCCCGCCTCCTCGATCATGGCGTTGATAATTTCATACGCCCGCTGAGCTTCGTTTTTCTCAACCAAAAACATGGTCACATTGTGACTGGAAATGAGCTCCGCCAAGTTTATTCCTTCCCTTCCCAATTTCCCCGTCACCTTCGCTATCACGCCCGGAGTTTCCGTAATCTCTCTCGGACTAACCATGATTAATGCGGAAAGGTTGCGCCTGACCTCTAAGATATCCCTCTTCTTGCCCACAGAAAGAACCCTGTCGAGCTGGTGCTCATCTACCACAAAAATCATATTGAACGGGTTCTGAACAAAACTGACGAGTCCCCCTTCCTCGCTCACTTTCCTAGAAATCTCACCCAACTCTCGAGCAAGTTCCCAGCTCCTTTTGAAAGTCACCACGGCCACCTTAGACATCAAAT
>Ga0080004_1117133_pt1 | contig 50770 bp, 47 predicted proteins | sample WasSprMetagenome_FD_69207 | JGI IMG/M metagenome (GOLD analysis project Ga0080004, IMG submission 69207) | Sulfidic aquatic microbial communities from Washburn Spring, Yellowstone National Park, USA - WS (SPADES assembly) (version 2) | ecosystem: Environmental > Aquatic > Thermal springs > Hot...
CCCCACGTCCCTGCTTATCATGGAGAGGACGGTGTCCCTGGAGGGCGATCTAAGCGCCTTACCGAGCCTCTCGAGGAGGACGAGGACGACGGCTATCCTCCAGCTGTCCGTCAGCCCTAGGAGCGGGATAGAGGCGATCAAACCGTAGCCTAGGAATATGAAGGGCCAGTAGGCCCGGGTCGCGTCGGCTAGGAATCCGCTCGCCAGCCTGAAGGCGTAGCCTATGAACTCCCCCAAACCGCCGGCGAGCCCCACTATGAAGGCGGTTGCCCCTAGAAACTTGAGGTAGTCGGGTATTAAACCCCTCGAGCCCTCGTAGACGACGTCGCCCAGGAGGCTTACGACCCCGAGGAGGAGTATGCCCATGTAAGCGCTCCTGGAAGCGGATGAACTATGCCTCATCGAGGCATCCCCCTTAACGATCCCCATCCCATCAGGTGTGGCCCCCTTATCCTCCCTCTCCGGACGTAATAAGGGTTACACCCGATGAAGTGGAGGCAGCTCAGCCACCTGGACGAGGTTCGAGCTCCCAAGCGCGACTAGAATGGTGTAAGGGATGGAGTTGCAGGGGAGGACCGCCTATCTGCCGGTATTCCATCCTGATCCCGCTTATGGTCTCGAGGTTTTCAGGGCGTCCTTCGACCTCTTTTTATATTTGGCAGGTTTCGAATTTGAGTCATAGGTAGGAAAAAGTTTAGATTAAATTTCATACAAGTTCTTACTTAGTGGTATGAATGTATATGAAGAGGCGCGTGGGGGAGAAGGGGCAGATAGTTATACCGAAAGATGTGAGGGATTATCTGGGCTTGAAACCGGGCTCCGAGGTGACCCTCGAGGTTAGGGGTGAAGAGCTAATAATTAAACCGGGGGTAAGCCCTGAAAAGTTCGTGGAGGAGTTCGTGAACGTCCCAAAGAAGCTTGAGAAAATAGATATAGATACCCTTAAAAGGGTTTTGGAGGAAGAACATGAAGTACGTTGACTCGAACATATTCATCTATCCTGTGGTCGCCGATGAGAAGGCCGAGAGTAAAGCATCTTCAGCAAAGGGCATCCTCTTGAAGATTGCTAGAGGCGACCTCGAAGCTGCCACCTCCACTTTAACATGGGATGAGCTCGTCTGGTCTACTAGAAAGTTTTTAGGTTCGGAGGTGGCGGTCTATGAGGGAGAAAAATTTCTAAGATTCCCCCAACTTAAAGATCCTTAGCATAGATGAGGGGACTATCTGGGAGGCTCAAAGACTGATAGGGAAGTACAGGTTGAAGCCTAGGGACGCCATCCACTCGGCCTGCGCCATCAGGAACGGCACAAAGGAGATCGTAAGTGACGACCCGGACTTCGATCCCTTGGAGGAGCTGAAGAGGATCCGATTGGAGGAGCTCTAATCCTCACGGCTAAGAACCGGAAACCCCCAATTCTCCATCGAAAGGGAGAGGCCGCCGTGACCACGGTTTTTAGGGGAATTCATAGATCGGCGCTGAGCGATCCCAGCCCTCTATTCCATTATGCATGCTAGTTGTGCCGGGCCGTCGAGGATTATTTTTAAGCCTTCGATCAATCTTAAACCTGCGAGGTCCTCCGTGTTTCCATGGAACGTATCCACATATCCCTCGAACGTTAAATTCAGCTTTGGGATCCGGATCACGGCTAGGGCCCTTCGAAGCCTGATGATTTCGCCCGCGATGGTCACGCCCTCCGGCCAGTATTTTCGGGGGAGCTCGGAGAGGTGGAAGCCCATCCGCCTGTATTTCTCTTCGCTGAGGAGGAGGAAGCCGTCGTAGCCGGTGTCGATGCGGACCATGGCCTCCCCTAGTGGCTGCGCCTCGAGGGGCCCCTCGACCGATAGGCCTAGGACGGGGAACCCGGCGCCGTCCACTTTCAGGTATGGCCAGCAGGCTTTGCCGCCGCCATCCTCCAACCCAGCCTCACCCTTCCAAAGGGTTTCTCGCCGACCTTGAAGACGATGCGGTGCATGTACTTCCCTTCCTCGACTTTGAGGGCTTCGGCGAGGGATCTATGGGCGGATATCAACTTGCCACCGGCTATTACCACGTACATGCCCGGATATTTCTCCTCTAACTCGTCCAACATGGACTCGAAGGCCCTGTTGTTGGACTCTTCCTCCTCCACGGATTCATAGTCATATTTAAGCCAGAGCTTGACGGCCGCCTCCAAGGCCCTTGAGATGGCCCCCTTAGAATACCCGTATTTTTCCATGGCCTTCCTTCTGAACATTTCTTCGAGTTCCTTCGGGAGCTCACCCTTTATCATGGTATCACTTAAGGACATAGGTACTTAAAAACTTTTGTTCCAAACATCGCTTCCACGCGCATATTCCACCTACAATCAGAGGATTTTGAGTCGCGAGGCGACGGGATGACAGGGCTTGAAGCCTAGGATGGCGCTTATAATGTATAATGGCTCCTGGGCTTCAGCCTTAAGGGGTTAAACCTTTGTGTATAGCTCTATTCCATGCTTAGCGCATGCGTCTCTGGCCTCGTCCTCGGCGTAGGGCGTGACCATCATCAGCTTATCAGGCTTCTTCCCGGTATGCCTCTCATAGACCACGGCCTTCCTCTTGAAGGTGGAGACGTCCGAAGGCCTGATATGCGATGAGATCTCTATTAGGATGACCTTCCCATCGTGGACGGCCACGTCGACCTCGATGGAGCTCGGATAGCCGTAGACGAACCCCTCCTCGTCGCGGTGGATCCACCGCTCCACCCTGACCCTGAACTCCTCCTCCAAGACGCCCCTCAAGCCCTCCCTGAAAGCCTCCTCGGTTAACATGCCCCACCTCGCGCCGAGGGCGGAGATGCGATCCCCTAAAAGCTTGAAGCCCTTATTCATATCCTCCCTAAGCTTAGCAATCTCCTCGTCATGCCTCAAAAAGCCCTTATTCATATCCTCCCTAAGCCTGGCCGTCTCTTCCCTGAGTCTAACCAGTTCCTCGCCGTGTTTATCCAGTCTCTTGAGGATCTCGTCTAATCCTAGGAAGCCCGCCACGGCATATCTGAATTCCAAGTCTTCCCTCAGGAGGCTTAGAAACTCCTGTTTCAGCTTGATGCTCATGTCTCAGGCTCCTCACCCAACCAAGATTAAGGGAGGCCCGGTATAAAAGTTATCCCTTGACCGCTGGACGGCCCCTTCCACCAGGAGCTTTATAGGAGCATTTAGAGAGCTGTTTTAGCTGCCTATCCGGAGTTAACCTTGGTATTATGACCCTCCGGCGGTGGGGAAATCGCATATAATATCGCTTACTCTCGTTCTATAGTCTAGGGTTGAGGGGGAGAGATAGGCTCCTTCATGAACCACCCTAATCCTTTAGAGGACCAGTTTTAACAGTATCGTTATGACTGCTACGAGGATCGGAACATTGAGGCCTATGAGCAGCTTCTCAATCGAGCCCACCCGCTTATCCACGTAATGCATCAAATCCTCGAAACGCCTATTCATATCCTCGAAGCGCCTATCGCTATAGCTCCTCAACTCCTCAAAACGTTTATCGCTGTAGCTCATCAAATCCTCGAAGCGCCCATTCATATCCTCGAAACGCCTATTTATATCCTCGAAGCGCCTATCGACGGCCTCAAAACGCTTATTCACATCCTCAAAACGTTTATCTATTGCGCTGAACCTCTTCTCCATGAAGTCCAGGAGCATCCTGATATCTTCCTTGGTGGCGAACCTATCCCATGGGGCAAGCCTGAGGATCAGGCTGGTCAACAATTCAGGCTTCTTCTCCAAGGCTTCGACTATAGCCTCAGGATGGCCCCTGATTATATCTAAAACTTCTTCAGCACTCGTCAACTGCACCAACCGTTAATCGTAACAGCTGAGGATATGGAGGACCACGATCTCCTTAAAAGCCTTTATGGAACAACATAAAGTCTAGGCGATGCAAACCCAATCGTTGAAGCCACGGTGGAGGAAGGGTTCTGGTCTACGTGGTCGTATGTAGACCTTGGTCTTCATTGGGTCTTGTCCCCCTCCCTGGTTCATAGGGGGCCCGACATCACCCTCAAACCCCGTCAGGTCGAACCCACCCCCACATCCTCCATCAAGCCGTTTCCAGCTTGAGGCCATCTATATGGGGGAAGCCCCTCCATCCAAAGTCCTTCCGCATCATCCCAAAGTCCGCGATACCTCCAAAGCGAAAAAGACAATTCACATCTTTTAAGCCTATCCATTCTGAAACTGCTGATTACGGCAGTGAAAGCCGTGGACGCATCAGCCCTATTAAAGGTCATGCGGTAGAGGGGTGGACGGCTCTACTCCATGGAGACAGGGTTAGGATTATCAGCTGAATGAAGCCGGCTAGGTTTGTCTTGCCTCGTCTTTTACTTTTTATCGTTTTGACTTATCTTTCTGGTGATGAGGAAGGCCGTTGCCAGGGCGGATCCCGTCATGGTGGACAGGACGAGCGCCGCTGTGGAGGCCATCATAAGCATTGTAGAGCCTATCAGCCCAGCTGAAGCTACGCCGATGAGGCTTAGGCCGATGACGATCGGGATGGGCGTGAGCCACCTATACTTGAGGCGTAGAGGCCTTTTCCTCCCGGCGTATAATAGACCAGCTAATATTAGGGGTGTATCGTAGATTAGGCCTATTAATGCGCTGGCTAGGAGTCCTGCGGCCACTATGGCGAACTCCGGGTTAACCCAGCTCAGCCCATGGAAGGCCGCGGCGGATAACTTTAACACGGCGAACAACGGGTATAATGTCAGCCTCACCATGGTTCTCAGGGCTGGGCTCGGCCTTATAATGTCGGCTATGTAGGGGCTGAAGGAGTAGTACCAGGCGTTGAAGGCCTTCATGAAGCTGGACCCCGCGAAGGTGTGCATGACGAGGTTATCCCTGAAATCCCTGAGATATTGGACTACAGGCGAAACCTCTGAGCCGTAGGCGGCCGTGGCGATCAGGCAGGATATGTTGAACGGGAAGGTGAACATGGGCGTCGTGGTTGTAACCACGGTTGTAGGAGTCGTCACAGGCGTCGTCACAGGGGTGACAGTGCTCGTCAGAGTTACCCTTTCAACCCTGGTGTTCGTATACGGCACCACCTGGGTTTCCGTTGTCGTTGTGGTGGCGGAGGTGGTGCTCCTATACATCGTATGGTACACCGTCGTGGTTAAGGTATCGGTCCTGCTCACCGTCGAGGTACTCGTCAGGAACATGGTCGACGTGTAAACGGTCTCGTGGAATGTGGTCGTATAGGTGATGCTGCTCGTCGCCACGTAGCTCGTCGAGGTGGACACTGTGATGTTCGTAGAGGTCAGTGAGACCGTCGAGATATACCTGTAGCTGGTGGATGTGGACGTCGTCGACGTGTGAACAACTTCGGTGATATAGCTGGTGGAAGTACCCATAGTCGAAGTTGAAAGCCTATATGCGGTGTCAGCCTTTACGGTCGTGGTGCCCTGAAAACCTGACGCGGTAGATAATGAGATGTCCGCGTCTTTTTCCAGTACATCAGTCTTAATACCTGCCATAGATGGTGTTGGTTTGGCGGTTGCGATTAGGCGAGTGTTGGTTGCAGCGCTCGTGAGCTCTGTAGCAACTATGGTTGTGGTGTCTCCATATGTAACGGTAGGTGTGCCCCCATAGTATAGGTGGCCTATCCTGTTGCCTGACCATTCGGTGAAGAATATGTTTAGAGTTGCATTGGAGGAGTCGCTTCTAAGGAGGGTGATGCCTGAGGGGGATGAGCTCGGCGTCAGGGTTGGGAACTCGTAGAAGAGGTTTTCTCCAGGCCGGTAGAGGCCGACTTTATGCCCCGTGAACTCCGTGAACCATACAGTCCTAGTATAATTGTCGATGGCTATATCCCTTGGTTGGGAATATGAGGTGGGTAGACCTTTATACTCCATGACTTCTCTGGTCCATGGATTTAGTCGTCCTATGTATCCGCTTCCACCCGAGACCGTGTACCATACCATCCCATCTGGGTCTACGGTTATCCCCCAAGGCCCGCTACCGCCAATGTAGTATTCATACAGGGTTCCGGTTGTAGCGTCGATCATACCTATCCTGTTGCGGGAGTACTCCGTGAACCATACGGCATCACCAGAACAGACTATATCCACGGGGTTGCTGCCCGATGGAAGCTTATACTCTTCGATGAACCAGCCCGTAGAATTATGCTTTAATTTCCCTATTTTGTCGCCGTAGAACTCGGTGAACCATACTAAATCCTTGTTTATGGCGAAGATCCCTCGAGGACCTGAACCGGGAGTGGGTATACCCCATAACTGTACCGTCTTAGAGGAATCGTCCAGGCAGCCGATCTGATTTTGATGGTGATCTGTAAAGAAAATTAAATCGCTGGTACTACTCGGAGAGGCTACTACGCTTAGATCCCATGGTTCACTGTATCCAAGCTCCGGCGTGAAGGGCAGAATATATTCTACGAATTCCCTCACTTCGCCTGCAACCTTAATGGCGCCTATTCTACCAGTGTACTCCTCTGTAAAGTAGACTTTGGATCTATCTTTCGCCGATACTTCTATGTTTAACGGTCTCGGATCTAGACCTGCGGCCGCTGAGGGCGGCTTATACTCCGATATCCTATAGGAGTACGCGGGTTTAAAACTCGAAGTGATTATGAGGAGGAGTATGAATCCTAGTATCAGGGAGACTTTCAACTTAGTTCTTGGCTTTATGGCCTTCATCTTGGAGCCCTCCTCCGCCTAAGCCTTAAAATGATTAGGCCGGCCATCGCCGCTATCGAGGTGGCGGCCCCCATGCCTGAGGTTACAACGGTGTATATCGTGGTCGTCACCGTTATAGTTGTATACGAGGTAAGCGTTGTTCTTATCGTTGATGTAGAGTACTCCGTGTAATACTGGGCCGTAACCGTCTTATCCCTGAATATCGTGGCAGCGTATTCCGTAAGGGTCGTCGTGGATACTATGTCGGTGAACACCGCGTACCTGGTCACATAGGTTGACTCCGTGGCCACTGGCGTATAATAGGTCTCCGTCCTCGTCGTCGTAGTAGTGATGGACGTGGTGGATACGTAGGTCGTCAACGTAGCCGTAACGGTGGTCCCAGTCGTCGAAGTGGAGACTATGAAGGACGTGGTGGTCCCGATGGTAGAGGTGGGGAGGACGTAAACGGTTTCGGTATTCGTGGTTAAAGCCGAGGTTGCAAACCTATCCGTGGAATTTGTACCCGTAGCAGTCCAATACGTTACCGTCGGACTTGTCGCCGTGAATGTTGAACTTATAGTCGAAGTGGAGTACAGTGTAGAGGTGGCCAAGCCTCCTATGGGGTTAGCAGCCGTACCTAGAGATTGAAAGGTCGTCGTTGTAGCTGAGGTTATAGTTGTTACTGTTGAGTAGCTCTTACCTATATTGGGGTCGAGCCTGCCGATCTTATTCGACGACCATTCAGTAAACCATATTGGAGAACTACTGCTTGTTTGAACAGCGATTCCCGTAGGATAGCTCCCTGAGGTTGGTAGCTCATATTCAGTTATGTAGAGGTCTATTGGGTTTAAGCGTCCAATCTTGTTTTTAGCGGACTCCGTGAACCAGATGTTTCCAACGCTGTCCACGGCGATTTCCCTAGGGCCGGCGGCGATCGTTGGGATGTCATAGAATGTCACCTCAGCCGTCCATGGGTTTAAACGGCATATCTTATCATATTGGCTTCCATCCGTCAGGTCCACTGCGGCCCAGATGAAGCCATTCCTGTCAACCGCTACGCCCCAGAGCTCGAAGTCATCCGTCAAACTCCCTTTGATATCGTACTCCATAAATTTATAGGTCCAGGGATTTAAGCACGTAATCTTGTTTACTCCCTGATCCGTGAACCATAAGAGGCCATTTACAGGGCTTACCGCTATATCGTAAGGCTGTCTCTTAACCCCACCACTAGCTTCTGGAAGCTCATACTCTATGAGGATCCAGTTCTTTATCCCCGTAGTCCCGTTATAGAATATTCTTCCGATGCGTCCATTAGTAACGCCTTTTTCACCATACTCGGTGAACCATACATTCTGATAGTCAGGATTATTATCAACGGTTATTCCGGTTGGATAAGACCCTTTTATTAACTCGAACTCTACTAGGACTCCGCCCCTGAATCTTGCCACTCTACGCGCATGGTATTCTGTGAACCATACGTTGCCTTCGTTGTCCACGGTTACGTCCCATGGTTCGCTTCCAGGCGTGAATACATTCCACTCATAGATCGTTGTCCCTGATAGGAGTCCTATCCTATTCCCGAATTGCTCTGTGAACCATACCCTCCCAGTGGAGTCTACGGTTATTCCCCGGGGCCTGTAGTCTCCGGCGAGGCTGTACTCCGCTATTTCAGCGCCTTTGACGGGGGCTAGGATTAACCCGAGGAGTATCAGCGCGGCTGTGAATGAGGCGATTATCAGTGGCTTCCTCCTGTTCAAAAGCCTGAGAATCCCGGGTAATCCCTGGATCCCCATGGAACGCTTCGAAGCTGAATCTACAGGGCTCCTAGGCAATAGATACACCTTACCGCGACATGATATGAAGCTTCATATTATTATATCTATTCTATTTTTTATCCTTTAATAGCTTTTATAACCGGTTTTCTTAATTATAATCATATTTACATGGGTTAGAGAAGGCTTCACCCCGTGGTTCCAGGCTATTTCAAAGTTCAACGCAAATCAAATCTAATAACCACATGGTCGAAGCTAAACGTTAAATGCCCCGGTTAACCTGTAATATCTACGATGGATCGGTGATGAATCTTTAAGAGCATGAGTTGAGGTGTCAAGGCTGGCCTGGGAAGGGTCTAAGCATCCCCTGAGCCCCGGATACGGGACGGGTAAAGGCTTCCCCTCGGAGCTATATTACATACTGGCGGCTGCCACCGTGCTCTACATCTTCAGCGTCTGGGAGCATCTCCCCGGGATAACGCCGAGCCACTACTCCGACGTTATGAGCGTCTTCTTCCGGGAGGGGATAGGCCGTGGAAGCCACGGCATACCCTACTGTGACTATATCTTCGAGTATCCCGTCCTGGTGGGCTTAGCCGTCTACCTCTGCTCCTCGGTTAGGCTGGTGGCGCCGGGGTTCTCCGAGGCCATGATGTATTATACATTGGCGATGGACGCCATCCTCTACGTCTTCACCATGGCCGCGATCATATACCTTTACCGGCTCATACTCCTCGTGAAGGGGGATCTAAGCCGGGTGTGGAAATGCTTCCTCGTAGCGCCCTCCTTCATAATGTTCACCCCTTACAACTGGGATATGATGGCGGTGGCCTTCTCCACCGCCTCCCTATACTATTACCTCAATGGAGAGAAGGGTAAGGCCGACCTATGCCTCGGCCTGGGGATAGGGGCTAAGCTCTACCCGATCCTCCTGATACCCGTCTACATACTCGAGGAAAGGGATTGGCCCAGCCGTTTCAGGAGGTTCTTCACCCCCCTCCTGGTCTTCGCGGCTTTAAACCTCCCCTTCATGGCCGCCAACTTCCAAACCTGGTTTGAGACCTGGCTCTACCACGCCCGCTGGGGCATAGAGGATTCATGGCTCATATTCATCTTCGACCAGATGGATGTGAAGGCGCATTACGTCGCCCTCGCGGTCCTCGTCTACCTCCTCTACAAGGGCCTCCTCGAGTCGAGTAAGAGAAGCTATCCAAGCCCGTATAGCCGGGTGATCCATCGGGGCTTCCTAGCCTGCGCCGCCTGGCTCCTCGGAAGCTACGTGGTGACCCCGCAGATGGCCTTGATCCTCCTACCCTTCTACGTCCTAATACCGGTCATACCCGTGGCCGCGGTATATGCGGCTGAGGTGCTCAACGCCCTCATAATAGTCTTATGGTTCACGCCGGAGCTCAATCTCGGCAACCCCCTCGTAAGGTCGAGCCCGGTCCAATGGGCTGCAGCCCTAAGACAGGCCATATGGCTAGGCCTATACGTGTACACGTTATACCCTGAGAAGACGAGGATGTGGATGAGGAAGCTGTTCCAGAGGGTGGGAGAGTGAGGGTTAACGCGGCGATGTACCTGTCTTCTCTCCTAAGAATGCTGCTTTAGCGAAGCTTTCAATCTGGAAACCCTTATCGAATAGTTCTTTACGGTATTCTTTAGGTCTGAGATCGAATAACATGGTTACCTAGGTAACTAGTTACATAGGTAACTGATAAATTTGATGAGCCTACAGGAGTCGCCGGGGGATCGAAGCGGAGAATTAATCAGGGAGTAGCTGCTTAGATTCTCCGTTTCATGAGTCTCCTGTTGAGTTCTCTAAGGTATTCCTCCAGTTTCTCCGGGGTTATCTGGGCTCCCGCCGCTATGTCGTGTCCCCCGCCTAGCCCGGAGTACTCCTTTGACAGCGCCGCGAAGACTTCGCCCAGCTTTATCCCTTCTTTTACGAGCTTCTCGGTGGCTCTAGCCGATATCTTGACGGAGCCGTCCTTGGACTTGGCCGTTACTATGAGCGGCCTATCCATGATGAGGATGTTCGATGTGGAGATCATGGAGGCCACCGCCCCCACGAGGTTCTCGTCTATAAAGTCTTCCCCCCTGACCGCGTGATATCCCTCTAGGCTCTGTATCCTATCCGGGTTCTGGGTTATCCAGTCCATATGCCTCCCCAGGGCCTGCCTGTAATCTCTGACGAGGTCCTCCAGCTCCTTTAGGGCTTCTCCCCGGTCCCCGAGGCATACGGCTATGCCGAGGCCCGGCTTATCCATGCGCCCACATGCGTTTAGGGCTGAGGAGTATTCCCTGGCATCCCTCAGGATGCTGCCCTCCTCCTCCATCGTCAGCGTGTATACTCCTCCGAGGAGCTCCTGGGCTATGCTTCCCCGGAACCCGTGGACGGCCAGGTATTCCACTATGCCCGAGACGAGCCTCTTCTTCTCCTCCATTGTGAGGGAGGCTACGGTCCTCCACCTCTCGCCGTCCTTTAAGGGTATTCCCGCCGATGAGAGGAGGGCTAGACAGGCGTCTTCTCTACCGGTTAGGCCTGGGAGGAACGGCGTGGTAGTGGAGGCTAAGGCCTTATGGATCGGCCTGGTCTCCCTCCCGTAGAGGATGAGGTCCCTCTCCACCTTTAGGAGGCCGGCTTTAACCCCGTCCTCCACTATGAGCCTGTTGAGGCTTAGAAGCTCCCTCCTCTCGTTTCGATCCTGCATGTCGCCTAAAGCCCCTACAACGGCTAGGGGGGCGAGGTCCACGTTCCTCGGATCCGCCTCCTTCACCGCTAGGTAGTTCACGCCTGAGCCGCTGACCTCCCTTCCCCCGTCGAAGCCGTAGCTCATGGGGTTTAAATGCACTATCCTCTTCCCGGCCTCAGCCTCCGCTGGGGGATGATGATCCAGGATGAATATGGGCTCCTCCAGCTTCGCCGCGAGTTCGAGGTATCCGCTTCCAATCTCCGAGAATATTATGGCGTCCTTCTCGACGAGCCTTATGGATTTAAGGGTGGCTTCATCCAGTTGTTTAGCCACCCTCACATGGATGGAGGCGCCCCACCTTAGGAGGGCCTTAGCCATTATAGCCGCTGCGGCGAGGCCGTCGGCGTCGAAGTGGGCTACCACGAGGAACCTTAAGCCTTCCCTTGCGCCGTCCCTTATCTGGGATCCAACCCTCCCAGCCTCTGAGAGGAAGGCCTCCAGGTCTCCCTTCTCCTCAGCCATCTCAGGCCACTGCGGCCACGGCCGTCTTATACTTCCAGTCCTGGGGGAGCAGCCCCACCCGCTTATAATAATTGGACAGGTTATGGATCTTAGACTCTATGAGGGCTAGGCTCCTCTTATTATGATAGTCCTTCCTGTTCTTCTCCAGGTGCCTCTTAAGCCTCTCAGCCTTCATCATGAGCCTCTGGAGGTCCTCCGGCATACCCGGCTTTAAACCCGCCTCCTCCAGGATCCTGCCCACCTTCTTCCCCGTTATAGGCTTGACGAGGGGTATCCCATACTGGTCCCGGAGTATCGCTCCTATCCTACTGGGGGGGACGCCCTCCCCTGCCAGCTTCACCACTAGGCCTTCAACCTCCTCAGGCGTATACTTACACCATGAGGGAGGCCTCTTGCTCACAGGCCTCGTGGAGCCTGAGCTGCCCCTCTTCCTCGTATACATCCTAGCCAACCCGGGGCTCCCTCCTACCCTCTAAATCCTCGCTTAAGCCGGTTATCTCGTCTACTCGCCGGGTTTTAAACCCTTCCATGGATCCGATCCGGCCTCGTGGGCCGGATCATCCGTTGGGGGTTTCAAATCCTCCCCTATTATTTAAGTTTTAGCTATCAGGCTTGGGTTGAAGTGATCCATTCCCCGAAGCTCCTCATGGCCCTACCCCTATGGGAGAGCCTGTTCTTCTCCTCCAAGGTCATCTCGGCGAAGGTTCTCCCGTCCCCCTCCTCAGGTATGAATATGGGGTCGAAGCCGAAGCCCCCGGTTCCCCTCGCAGCCGGGGATATCCAGCCCCAGGCGATCCCCCTGAAGGATCTAACCCTTCCATCCGGCTCGGCGTAGGCCACCACGGACTCGAAGAAGCCCCTCCTATCCTCCACGCCTTCGAGGAGTTTCAGCACGCCCTTCAAGCCTATGCTCCTATAGATGTAGGAGGAGTAGGGTCCGGGGAACCCGTTCAACGCCTCGATGTGGAGGCCTGAATCCTCCACGGCCACGGGGTATCCAAGCCTACCCGCCAGGTCCGAGGCCGCATACTCCGCTATCCTAATGATCTCGTCGTCCTGTATCTCCAACTTCTCAGCCTCCACCGCCTCCACCTCCAGGCTGTACTCCGATAAGAGGAGGCTTATCTCCCTCAGCTTCCCCTTATTCGTAGTAGCGAACCTTACCCGAAACCCTTTAAACGGCAATATACCCCACCTGTCCCCATTCTATTCCTTGAATCCACCCTGGAATGTCTCGGGAGGCGGTGAGGATCCGCCTCCCAGCCGATCATCGGGCTGGTTCACGGGGTCGACCTTAAAGCGTATCTACCCCTCCGCTCTATCTCCTCGACCTTCCCTAAAACCTTTGAGGCGTATTCCTCCCCTATGGCTTCGCTGTATCCCGAGATGACGTGGGAGTAGCATTCCCCGGCGACCCTGAAGTGGCTGCTGTTCAACGCCCTCTTGAGGAGGTGTAGGTCCACACCCCTGTCCTCGAGCTCCATGGAGAAGTAGCTTAACCCGAAGTCTATTAGGAAGAGCATCCCCTCCCCGCCGGCTTCAGGGTTTCGACGGGTGGGCTCTGCCATTATAAGGTTCGACGTGGTTAGGTCTCCGTGGATTATATTCCTTTTATGGAGCCTCGCTATGAGCCCTCCTATCCTATGGGAGAGATTCCTCCTCTCCTCGCCATCCATGGATTCCAGGAGTTCCTTCACCCTCATCCCGGGTATGTACTCCATGACTATGGTGAAATGGTCCTTATCCACCTCGTAGACGATGGGGGTTGGAACACCGGCCTTCCTGGCTTCATGGATCATCTGGGCCTCATGTACGGTTCGGTATCTCCGAATCCTGAGGTCCAGGCTTCTATGCCTATACTTCTTCCTCACCCTCCTCTTAATGATGGCTTGGAGTCCATGCCATTCGTGAAGGTAGAGGTCGGCTTCAGCCCCCTTCCTTATCAGCTTCAAGGCGGCTTCACCTCCATGGAACGTCCACCTCGTCGAGCCTCCACCTCGACCTTACATGGCTCTCCTCCAGGGGGATGGTTAAGCCCGCCTTGTAGGCGAGGATCCCGGTCCAAGCTATTTGGGCTCCGCAGTCAGAGCTGTACCTCCCGTCTACCACGTGGAACCTCGCCCCATGCTCCTCAGCTATGGATCTGAGCATCCCCTGGAGCCTCCTGTTCGCCGCTACACCGCCGGTCAGGAGGAGCTCCCCCTTCCCTATATGGGCTAGGCACCTCTCGGAGGCCTCGGTGAGCATGGCGAAGGCGACCTCTTGGAGGCTGAAGCATAGGTCGCTCAGGCGGGTTCCTCCCCTATGCCTCTGGACGGCCGCGGTGAGAAGCCCCGAGTATACTACGTCGTTGCCCTTAACCGTGTAGGGGAGGTCTATGAGCCTCCGACCCTTCTCAGCCATCTTCTCCACGGATACCCCTCCGGGGGGTGGAAGCCCTGCCTCCCTGGCGAACATGTCTAGGAGGTTCCCGAGGGTTATATCCTCGGTCTCACCGAATATACGCCACCTCCCCCCGGCGAAGGCTGCGAGGGCGGTGTGGCCTCCCGACACCAGGATGACCAGGGGATCCCTCGCACCCGTGGTCAGGGCCCCGATCTCTATGTGGCCTATCGCATGGTGGACCGGGACGAGGGGCTTCCCGTAGAAGGCTGCGAGGCTCCTAGCCAATGTGGCTCCAACCCTTAGGGGTGGACCTAGCCCTGGACCCCTAGAGTAGGCGACCACATCCACTTGATCCATCCTTAAGCCAGCCTTATCCAGGGCCTCCCTTAAAACCTTGGAGGCACACCTCCCATGATGCTCGGCGGCCTCCCTGGGGTGGATCCCCCTCCCGGGAGGGGGGATGTAGACGTCCTTCACATCGGATAGGATCCTCCCCGCCTCATCCGCTAGGGCTACCCCGAATGTATGGGCGGTGCTCTCAACCCCTAAGCAGACCAGCCTATCCCCTATCAAAGGGTTAACTCATCCCCGGCTCCAGGGAGGATTTAAAATCCGCCCCTGGGAAAAACCTTGCGTTTAACCCCGGTTCATCCATCTCCGGCCCACGGGCCTGGGTTCAGGTCCTCCAGGGATGCTGCACCGCCACGTAGGCTTCAGTGTTTCACCTCAGATATCTCAGGATTAGGAGTATTATGTATAATCCGGATGGGATCGCGGCTATTGTCCCGCTGGCGGGAAGGTTGAAGGTTGAGGCCGCCGCTAAGCCTATGAGGCCTGAGGATAGGGCTATGATGAATGTTAGGATCAGGTGGTCTCTAACCCTGTTGGTGAGCTCCCTCGCCGAGGCCGCGGGGGCTATCATGAAGGCGTAGACGAGGAGGGCCCCCACCGATCTCGCCGCTACGACCCCGGCCATCCCGGCCAGGGCGAAGAGGAGGAGGTCGTAAAGCTTCACGTTTAAGCCTAGGGCTTCAGCGCCGTCCATGTCGAAGCATATGTATATCAGCTCATTATAGAATAGGAGCGTGAAGGCTAGTGTCAGAATCGATACCGCTGAGAGCTGGATTATATCCCTGGAGGATAGGAGTAGGATGTCCCCGATCAGGTATCCGTCTATAACCGCCTTCAATTCTCCGGGGACGAGCCCCCTTATGAAGGCGTATATCGCCAGGGTGGCGGCTAGGGATCCCCCTATGGCCGCCCCCATCACCTCCGCCCCCTCCCTCCTCCCAGCATATTCCGTGGTGAGGGCTGTGGCTATGCTGAAGAGGGCGGCTACGAGGAAGGGGTCGATCCATGAGGCCGCGTAGGCGGATAGGTATACTCCTACGGCCGCGCCTCCCAGGGCTGAATGCGATACCTCAGCCGGCAGGTATGCGACGCCCCTCAGGAGGGCGAGGGTTCCCAGCGTCGACATCAGAGACGCCAGGAACACGGCTATCACCGCCCTCACCATGAAGGGATTCAAGGGTTCAAGCATGGACGTCACCCGTTATCGCGAAGCAGGCCTCCCCAGATCTAACCAGCCTCACCCCTCCCCCGTACAGCCGGTTCAACGCCTCCTCCGTGAGGACCTCCCTTAATGGGCCGTAGGAGACGACCCCACCGTTGAGGAGGATGACCTTCTCAACGGCCTCGCATAGAGGGTTCACGTCATGGGTTACCAGGTACACGTCTAAGCCCATCCTCTGCCTCAGATCCCTGAGGAACCCTATTATAGCCGCCTGGGTCTTAACGTCTATTCCGCTGAAGGGCTCGTCTAATAGGAGCATCCTAGGCCTATCCACTATGCACCTCGCCAGGAGTATCCTCTGCTGCTGTCCACCGCTGAGCTCCGAGAACCTCTTATCCCAGAGCTCCGTTAAACCCACCATCTCCAAGGCCTTCCAGGCCTTCTCGTAATCATCGGGGGATGGAACCCTAGGCGGCCTCCTCCTAGCCATCAACCCCATCAACACTACATCCTTTACGGGTAGGGGTATGCTCCTCACTATCCTATCCCTTTGGGGTAGGAAGCCTATAATCCCCCTCACGGAGGTCTTATCCCTTACGGGGTCGAGGCCTAAAACCCTTATCGATCCGGAGTAGGGGGCCACCATCCCGGCCATGACCTTTAGGAGCGTACTCTTGCCTGCGCCGTTGGGGCCCATGATTACCGTGAAGGTGGGATGCTCGATCCTCAGGCTTACATCCCTTAGGGGGAAGGCCTCCCCCAGCCTCACCGTTAACCTTTCGGCCTCCAACGAGTAGTCCATAGCCTGTTCCTCCATAGGATCAGGGCTTCAACCAACGCTATAACCCCTGCCGTGAAGGCTATTATAGGCCATAGGATCCCTCCGCCGGCCGGGGTTCCCCTGGGATTAGCCCTGCGCACCCCTGAGACCTGGCCTGCATTATACGCCATCAAGACGAAGTAGTCCGGGAAGGATTCGAAGCTTAGGATCCTGACCGTGGCTATCGGGGCGCCTGTCTCCACGCTCAACTCCTCGATCGAGGCGTATACGGGCTGCTTGGAGGCTAGGTCTGAGACCAGTATCATCGCGTACCTGCCCCCGGCGAGCCCATCGTAGGCCTGCGAGAGGGAGTTGGGCCTAGCCTCGCCCTCCTCACCCCCTAGGATCACGGCCGTCTCCAGGTTTAGGGCTGCCGCCACATACTGCTCCGCAGGGGATCCCGCTACGATACTCCTGCCTGAGAGGCTGTGGGCCATCGAGACGCTGCGGAGCATATCCTTTAAGAGTTCAACCCTGCTGGAGAAGCTCATGGAGTTCCTCCGATAATACTCGGCGTGACCCGGATCCACGCGGGAAAGCTTAGAGGCTACGGCCTCCACTATGACCTTAGCATTATCCGGGTAGAGCCAGAAGCCGTGGAGGTTCGCTCCCCCGGAGGCGCCTCCCCCTAGGGGCAGCTCCAAAAGGGTTAGGTTCCCCCTTAGGTCCTCCAGGAGGTTTAACCCGACCTCCCCTCTAGGTCTCCCCCTCCTCTCAGCCACCTCCTCCAAGAGTTTATCCTCCCATCCGATGTGGCCCGTGACCACCACCAGGGAGGCCTCCGAGGCCCTCCTGACGGCTTCAGGGGTGATGGAGAACTCATGGGGATCCATCCCCTGGGGTATAAGCTCAACCGTTGAGGCGTATTCCCCTCCCGCCGCCGACACTAATAGGGATAGGCTTCCAATGCTCACCGCCACCTGGACGGACCCTCCCTGGGCTTCGGCGTGGACCGTGGAGTCCATGGGGGCGGCCTGGAGGAGCGTTAAAGCCAGGACTATCAGCGAAGCCGGGATCTCCCTCCTCCATTTCAACTTTCAATCTACTCCCTTTTAGGGGGCCTGGATCATTGGCGGTATGGGCTTCTCATGGGGGCATAGGTTTGGGCAGCCCAGCTTCAGGTACATGGCTTCAGCTATCCTGCCCGATAATACATGGTCTACTTTTGCCGCCTCGCAGCAGGCCTCCTCCACGGGGATCTGAAGCATCGATTCCAGGTATTTCTCGTAGATCCTGTGGCGTCTAACAATGGTGGATGCCGTCTTTAGGCCTTCCTCGGTGAGGGTTATCCCCCTCCTCTTTATATGGTTGACCAATCCTTTACCTGAGAGGTTGGCTATCATATCCACCACGGTTGAGGGTTTCACGTGAAGCCTCTTAGCCATGGATACGCTCGTGACCCTGGATGCCTTCTCCACGGATTCCTCGTATAGGAGTTTCAGGTATTCGGCTTCCCTTGGAGTGATGACCATCATGGACGAGATTTAGGGGGAGCCTAAATTTAAGGGTTTCGATGATGGTCGATGCCCTACCGAGAACCCCTTTTACATCAAAATTTTGAATAATATTTAATAGCAACCTCTACAATATAAGTATTAAAAATGGAATCCTTGGGCAACCGACCCAAGGTAACCATAAAAAATATGTATAGAAAGAGGGGAAGGTGAGGTCGAGCAATGGCAAGACAGCCGGACCCTGCCGTGGAGGAGCTGGACAGGCGCATAGTAGCCCTCAGGGAGAAGGGTCTAAGCTACAAGGAGATAGCTGAGCAGCTGGGCATCCCCGTGAGCAGGTGCAGGCTAGCGGCGAGGAGGGATCATTACCGGAGGTACCTCAGGGAATACCTCAAGGAGTACAGGAGGAGGCACCCTGAATTCTATGAGCGGCTGAAGAGGATGGTGACCGAGAGGTGCAGGCTGAGGCTACGAACGGACCCTGAATTCCGATCCAAAAGGAACAGGTACGCGAGGGAGTATAGGAGCACCATATTCGGGGATAAGGAGCTTGAGAACCCCGCGGACATCCTAAAGGCCTTCGGGCATATAGGCGAGGTATTATCCACGAGGACCATGGTCAAGAGGCTTGGAAACCCCACCTACCACCACTTCTACTCCAGGCTCAAGGCGGCGGTGAGACAGGGCCTGGTGGAGAGGGTTTCATGGGGCCTCTATAAGGCTAAGGCCCTCAAGAGAGAGGCGAACAGCCAGCCGATCTCGATAAGCTGAAAAATGATTGTGGACGGGGCACGGCGCTCGCCGAAGAGAGATCGCTGAGGCGGGAAGCCCAGCCCACATACACTAATTAAGGATCATCCAAACCTGTAGGCGGCTGATTCGGAGCCCGACTCCACGAAGTACAAGCCGAGGCTACACCATAAATAAATCCTACCCTATTTTAGATGCCCACCGTTATAACTCTTTTAACGTAAGCCTCGAATCAGGGCTTATAGCCTGAATCGGATTGAGCCTAGAATATTCCATGGGAATGATCCATTAAACCCCTCTTTTTCTTTAAACTCAAGGGTTAAATAAACTGGTTAATTGATTGCTGGTGCGTCTCCCCCTCTATAGCAGGGTTCTCCCCGAGGTCCCTTACAGGGCGTATCCTCAGACGGGGCTGCGCCTCCATCACCTCCATAATCATTATAAATATCCTAGCTCGGATTCTATCCAGTTGGAAGAGTTCCTCGGAGTCGGCGTGGTGCATCATATATGTCTAATGGCCCCGTTAAGGTTCAGCCTGAGGTGAACATCGGTACCCTAGGACATGTGGATAACGGTAAGAGCACTTTGGTTCAGGCTCTAACCGGGATATGGACTGCGAGGCACTCCGAGGAGCTTAAGAGGGGTATAACCATCCGTATAGGATATGCGGATGGAAGATTCTATAGGTGCCCGAACCATGACCCTCCTGAGGGCTATACCACCGAGGAGGTATGCCCGATATGCGGGGGGAAGGCTGAGCTTCTACGCATGGTTAGCTTCGTGGATTGTCCAGGCCATCACAGCCTCATGGTCACGATGCTCTCCGGCGCGGCTTTGATGGATGGAGCCCTATTCGTGGCCGCCGCCGACGCCAAGTTCCCCCAGGCCCAGGACAGGGAACATTTAATCGCGGCTGAGATGGCCGGAATAAGAAACCTCATAGTGATCCAGAATAAGATAGACCTGGTCGATAGGGATAGAGCCGTCGAAAACTACAGGGAGATCAGGGATTTCCTTCAGACGACCATCTACGCCGACGCGCCCATAATCCCCGTCTCAGCGCAGCATAAGGTGAACATGGACTCCGTCATATACGCGATCGAAAGGTATATTCCAACCCCTAAGAGGGATCCCAACGCCCCGCCTAAAATGTATATTCTAAGATCCTTCGACGTCAATAAGCCTGGAACCGAGGCCGAAGACCTTGTAGGGGGAGTCGTAGGGGGATCCATAGTCCAAGGCATCTTCAGGGTAGGCGACGTGATGGAGATAAGGCCTGGAATCAGGGTTGAGAAGGATGGTAAAACCTCCTATAGGCAGCTTCAAACTGAGGTTAGGAGCCTCCATATAGGCGCTGGACCCGTATCCGAGGCGAGGCCTGGGGGCCTCGTAGGAGTAGGAACATCCCTCGATCCATCGGTTACGAAATCCGACAGCCTGGTAGGCAACATAATAGGGAAGGGGGAGCTCCCCCCGGTCTCGGATAGGCTAACCCTTAAAGTTAAGCTCTTCGAGAAAGTTGTAGGCACAGAGGAGCTCCTCGAGGTCGACAGGATAAGGACCGGGGAGGCCCTGGTGCTCAACGTGGCCACGGCCGTCACCGCCGGAGTCGTCTCATCCGCCAGGGATGAGGAGGTGGAGATAACCTTGAAGAAGCCCGTCTGCGTGGAGGAGGGTTCCAAGGTGGCCATCAGCCGCCGCGTAGGGGGAGGATGGCGGCTGATAGGCTACGGGTTGACCGCCTAAAGACGTGGAAGCGGAAGGGACCTGGATAAGACCTTGGCCCTGAGAATCCTCCTCGACGCGAGCATCCTGATAGCCTCGTTAAGGTTGGGGATGGACCCCTTCAAGGAGATCGAGGATCTGATCCTCAGGAGGGTGGACTTCACGGTCACAAGATCCACCCTGGAGGAGTTGGAGAGGCTTAAGGGCAGGGGTAAGGGCTCATCGAGGATAAGCTCCCTCGTACTCGAGCTCCTAAAGGAGAAGCGATGCAGGATCATATCCGACGAAGATTATAAGGCGGAGAAGATCCCCGTCGACGAGATACTTTTGAGGACCGCCCGTAGGGATAGGATGGCCATAGCCACGATGGATGAATCCCTTAGACGCGAGGCGAGGAGGCTTAGGATACCCGTGATCTCCATGAGGGGCAACCGCTTCTACTGCGACCCCCCGGACCCGGAGCTCTGGGACATCCCATGAGTGCCTTGGGCATGGCATGATCTAGGGGGATGTCGTTGTATAAGGCGGTTTCCCTGGGCCTAGAGGCTTAGATCCGGCTTGGATAGGCTGAAAAAAAGGAAAGGTATTTATATGGACCCTTAAATGCTAGGATTTGAAGCCTCCTCCACTGGGAGCGGTGGAGAAGTTCTATGGAGAGCATATAAATGTTCAGGCTATTAACGGTTGAGGACGTCGTGAGGATACCCCCGGACCAGTTCGGGAAACCCCTAAGCGAGGTCGCTAAAAACCAGATTAAGATGAAATATGAGAACATGGCCGACGATGAGATGGGCTACGTAATCCTCGTTATAGGCGTGGAGGTCGATCCCGTGGGGAAGATACTCCCCGGGGACGGCTCAACCTATCACAGGGTCACCTTTAAAGCCTTAACCTTCTATCCTGAGGTCCAAGAGGTTGTAGAGGGGGAAGTCGTAGAGGTAACCGACTTCGGCGCCTTCGTAAGGATCGGACCTGAGGACGCGCTACTCCACGTATCCCAGGTCCTAGACGACTATCTATCCTTCGATGCGAAGAGTGGAACCCTGATGGGGAAGGAGACCGGTAGGAAACTTGGGAAAGGCGACCTGGTGAGGGCTAGGATAATAGCCGTAAGCTTCCCGAAAGGGGGATCCGGGGGCAAGATAGGGTTAACCATGAGGCAGCCCTTCCTAGGGAAACTAGAATGGATCCAGGAGGACGTTAAGAAGCTGCGGGAGGGATAACCAGGCTTTGACCGATAAGGCTTGCAGGTCATGCAGAACCATAAGCATGGGATCCATCTGTCCAAACTGTAAATCCGCGAACCTAAGCGAAGACTGGTCAGGCCTCGTAATAATATTCGACGCCGAAAACTCTGAAATAGCGAAGAAGATGGAGGTAAAGAAACCTGGAAGATACGCCATAAGGATACGTTAACGATAAACGGAGAGAACCTGCGGCGATAAAACCTGTTCTGCTCTGGAAACATGGGTTTCCTTGAGATTACGAAGGCCACTCATATATAATATTTTTAGAAACAGAGTAAGGATCACCCGGGGAAATAGTATATAAAAATAATATTAAATATAGGAGCGGGTATGAAAATAAGATAATAGAGTAGAATGGATGACGGCCTTATGGGGCTGCGGGCCTGGAGATGCCCCGTAAACGTGGCAAGCCATCATAATCAAGCCAATAATAAATGGTAGCATGGTATATCTTTAATATGTTCGGCGTCTTATCCAGTTTATCATGGGGAGTTTAAGGCTTAGGCTACCTGAGGATCTGAGGGCTAGGCTTAGGGAGCCCCTCGGCGAGCTCATCGCGGGGAGCCAGGATGAGGTTGCCGGGAGGATCCGCTTCCTAATAATGGATGAGAAGCCCCTAATAGTGGTTGCGGTGGGGGATAGGGTTTCCCGTTTTCTCCTGGAACATGGTTTCGACGTGGATTTAATTATTATAGATTGGAGGGAGGGGCGAAGGCCCTGCATAGATCCTCTCCAGCCTTCAGCCAGGCATATATTTAAAGTGTCTAATAGGCCGGGGTGCCTTGAGGCGGGCGCATGGAACGCGGTGGGGGAAGCCCTGAAGAGGAGCGGCTCCGCCATAATAGTGGACGGTGAGGAGGATCTCCTCGTCCTCGCCGCAGCCGTCCAGGCTCCCCCGGGCACCCTAATATTCTATGGTCAGCCCGCCGCCGGGGTTGTGGCCGTCAGGGTCACCGAGGAGCTTAAAAACTTCTTGGAGGCGGAGATCCTCAGCAGGTTCATCGCTGAATAGAACCCGCCTCGGTTATCTCCGTGTAGTGGCAGCTTCCGCACATCCATCTCTCCACAGGGGCCTCGTGATGGGCCATTATGTTCCCGCATCTAGGACATTTCCTGTTCCTCAGCTTAATGGTGCCCTTCTCATAATCGTACTCGTAGATTCGGCTTAGCCTCGCCCTCGCCTCAGCCTCGTTCCCTTCTTTCCCACTCATTTATTCGGAGGCCCCCTGCCCCTCCTTGGGGGTTTCCCTCTCGATTATATGCTTCGGGAAAACCATCTTCATAAGCTCCGGATCCCCGTAGACCTCTGCTTCACATATCGTCTTGTTCATCCCCGTCTTAGTAATTATCTTCCTTATTACGAGGATTTCCTTATCCAGCTTCAACTCTGACGCTAAAAGTTCCTTGGCTGAGGCCCTGGTAGGCGTCCCCTGGCCTGGATGGCTTATCTCCACCTGTATCTCCCTCCTCCTCAGTAGGGGGTTATACCTCTCGGATAAGACCTTCACCTCCATAACCTACCTCACCTCTTCACGGTGCAGCCTCAGCCTTCGCCGCAGCCTCCTCCTCGTGGAGTATGACCATGTTGAGGAGGTAGGTATCCTCGGTTATGACCCTGCCCCTGACGAGCTTCCTCCTCCGCTCTCCCTTTGTCTTAGGCTTGAATCCTATGCCTCCCGAGAGTATTACCTTCTTCTTGCCGCCTCCATGGACGTCCATCCTCATGGGTATTCCATCCTTATCTGTTCCTCCTGTAATCTTAACCTTCACTTTCGGGAGGCCTAGTATTCCCCCGTCGATAATGTCCCCAAGCTCCCTCCCTATCAGGGGTTTAGCCGCTGGACCCTCCAGCTCTATCGTCTGGGTTCTACCCTCCTTAGGGTCTGAGACCACTATCTTAAACTTGGGCATGTGGACCCTCCGTCATCCTCAGCTTGAGGGGCTTCCAACCGGTTTCTCCCCTTCATTGGATCTGACGTTCCATCCTCTCCCTTCGTCGATGGCGAGTATCTCGATGGGGGTACTTAAATAGGTTGCGGATCACCCGGGCTTCTCCTTAACGGCTTGGAGAACTTTTAGCGTCTCCAGCTCGGATTCCCCGAGGATATCCCTGAACCTCCTCAGAAGTATATCCGCATGGTTAGCCGGCACGTCGACGAGGAGGATCTCATCCTCATCAAGGTTCCTTCCTACAACCCCTTCGCTTATAGACACCGCCACCTTAGATCCCTCCAAAGCCTCCTCCACGTCTAATCCCTTATCCTGTATCTTCACTATGTTTCCCAGGCGTCTCCCCTTCATGGATATTAGGGGGTATCCGGCCCTTATCCTTCCGGCTAGAACCTCCACCCCGACTATGGCGGGTTTACTCCTCCGGAATATGTATCCTTGGAGGACCTTAATTTTACCCGGCCTTACCAGTTTATCAAGTTCAGCCTTTGCCCGGCTTAGCCTCTCCCTCTCAGCCCAAGCCTCATATTCCTCTATAAGCCTGAAGACGATGTTTGAGGAGAATAATGGTACACCCTTATCCGCCAGCTCATCCTCGGCGTCTGGGAGGACTCGGACGTTGAAGGATAGGATTACCCCTAGGATCGGATCCTTCAATCTCACAGCCTCCGCCTCGACTACATCCCTCCTGGAGACGTCCCCTACATCCGCCAGCCTTATAGGGATCTTAAGTCTCCTCAACGTGTCTATTATGGCTTCCAGGCTTCCGAGGGTGTCAGCCTTGACCACCACGCCCATCCGGTCTGTCCTTATCCTGAGCTGCCCGATCTCCTCCATTATCCTACGCTTATACTCCTCCAGGGACTCCCCTTCAGGAACCACGTATAATGGTGATCCGGCTAGGGCGTCCTCGAGATCCGGGGCGGCCACCTTCACCCCTGCCGCAGCGTTCACCTCCTCGACGCTGTTGAACCTGTCCCTGGGATCCCTTATCTCATCCAATGGTTTCGGGACTAGGATCGCCCTAACCCTCGTATCTATGATCCTGTCCCGTCCCCCCAGGACTATCCTATCGTTAACCCTCAGCCTCCCATCGTATAGGATCGTGTTCAACGTGACCCCGAGGCCCTGCTCCTCTTTAACCTCTAATACTACGGCCCTGCCTGGACCGGAGGTGACCTTCAACAGCTCCTTCATATAGGCCTGGGTTAAACCCACGAGGACCGCTAAGAGTTCAGGTATACCCTCACCCGTCTTCGCGCTCGTGGGGACTATGGCCACCTGCCTCCTGAAATCCTTCACCCTATCGAATCTCTCAGCCGTGAACCCCCTAAGGGATAGATCCCCTATGATCCTGTATATGTTCTCGTCGAGCAGCCTCACAGCCTCTACGGATTGAAGCTTAAGGGATTCCAGGAAGAAGCCTGAACCCGTCCTCCAGCCCGGGATGACATCTATCTTATTGGCTGCCACCAGGAATGGAACCCTCCTGTCCCGAAGTATCTCCAGGGACTCCACGGTCTGGGGCTCCACACCCTTCAATACGTCTATTACGAGCACGGCTATATCGGCGGCCGATCCCCCCCTACGACGTAGATTCGAGAAGGTCTCATGGCCAGGGGTATCTATGAAGAGCAGCCCAGGTATAACTATCTCGAACTTGAACCTCTCCAATAGGGGGCCGCATATCTTCGCTAAGACCTCAGCCGGTATCAGGCTGGCGCCTATCCACTGGGTCATGGAACCGGGCTCCCTTAAAGCCACGGTGGTTCCCCTGATCCTATCCAGTAGAGTGGTCTTCCCATGATCCACATGGCCTAGAACGGCCACCACGGGCTGGCGAATAGGCATAGAGGCCTCCTCCCATCACCTCAAATCCGACTGGTCGAGCCAGGCTGATCCGGAGGGCGGGCCTATATAGGTTTACCTTCTTTCCTCCTCAGGCGGCCGAGCCCTGCAAGAATCATTTATTTTAGAACTCATCTCTAAACTATTTAAGGATTTCTTAGAATAAATTTCTTATGGAATTTCGTGAGCTTTCTGATGGGGAATGGCATGCTATTAAGCCCTTTTTGCCTCCTAAAGCTAGAGTTGGAAGACCTAGAGCTGACGATAGGCTTACTATAGACGGCATCCTATACGTTTTAACGACTGGCTGTCGCTGAATGGATGGATATGCCTATACGCTATGGCTCATATAAAACTGCTTGGAAGAGGCTTAAGCGTTGGCGAAAAGAAGGCGTGTGGGAAAGAGTATTCAAAGCTTTAGCATCCATGAGGGGCTGTGAAAGGGTGAGCGTAGATAGCTCTACAATAGAAGCTAAAAAAAGGGGAGAATTGATAGGTTATAATGTATTCAAACATAAAAAAGGTCAAAACACATGTTGTAGTTAATGAAGAATCGATGCCGTTAAATGTAGTGCTGGGACCAGGTAATGAACATGATATGATTCCAAAGAGCTTTGCGAACTCTTTATATAGAATGTCTTGAAGTAAAGCCTAAAGAGCTTATGGCGATCCTGCGTACGATACTGAGGCGATAAGAGATAGGCTTTAATTCATGAATATGGAAGAAGCCAACATACCGGTAAACCCTAGGAATTGTAGAAGGCCTAAACCATATATATGATGTAGAGCTTTATAGGAGGGTAAGGTCAGCTGTTGAAAGGTTCTTTGGATGGATAAAGGCTTTTAGAAGAATAGCCATAAGATATGAGAGATCAGCCATAACATTTAAAGCCTTCATAAACATAGCATGCAGAATAATACACCTAAGATATGGAGTTTAGAGATGAGTTCCACATGAATTAGCCTTATCAACGGTTCCCTGCACTTTTAGCTTAACACCATTTTTATGAATTAATATGTAAAATTTTTATGGAAAGATCAACCCACACCGTATATTAATTTAATTAATTTAAACATTTATGCGCCCCTGATATAATTAAGCCACAAACCATATTTTAGACGCCTTAAATACGCCTGGGCCTTTAACTAAAGATTTATTTAATGCTTAGCATGAAAAAGCCTAATCAAGAAGGCTTATAAGCCTTAAGTTGCCACACCCGAATGGATAAGGGAAAGGTTTAATAGTTTATTCGGCATCCTATAGCTTAACGGATCATGGGAAACTCATGGTTTGGGTGATTGTTAGCTATGCTAGAAAGCCCTAGATTAGAATCGATCTTGAGCCAGCTTTACAGAGTATATGACTATGATTATCCCGAGAGAAGGCTGGAGAGGGTCAGACTGCTTAAGGAGTTCTTTTACTCCGCTACCCCTCAAGTCTGCCCTGAAAGGTTGCTGGTCTATACTGAGGAATATGAAAGGCACAGTGGGTTACCTAACGTTTTGAAGAGGGCCTTCGCCCTCTCCGCCTACCTGAGGTCCATGCCGATATATATATTGCCCGGCCAGCTCTTCGTAGGAAATATTGCCGGCGTCCCTAATGGGGCACCCCTATACCCTGAGTACTCCATCGATTGGATAGAGGAGGAGATCGACAAATTCGGGGAAAGGACGGCTGACCGCTATATAGTCAAGGCGGAGGATAAAAGTAAGATCTTGGAAGCCCTTAAAAGGTGGAAGGGGAGGACCGTGAAGGATAGGGTTCTCCTCTACCTTCCTTCAGAAGTTTTAGAGGCCCAAGAGAACTCTTTCCTCTCGCTTCGGGGTCCCATGGAGTCAGGGGACGGCCACATCACAGTAGACTATGAGATGGTATTAAGGAGGGGTCTTAGAGAGATAGCCAGGGAGGCTGAGGAGCGCCTACACTCATTGAACCTGGCAGATTCAAATGACCTCCGGAAGGTCCCGTTCCTAAAGGCAGTCCCCATCGCCTTGAACGCCGCTATCGAGTATGCGGAGAGGTACTCCCGACTCTGCAAGGAGGAGGCCGACAGGGAGACGCATCCCCAGAGAAGGCGGGAGCTATTGGAGATGTCCGAGATATGTAAAAAAGTCCCTGCATATCCGGCGACCACCTTCCATGAGGCCCTCCAATCAGTTCTCTTCATCCAATATATCCTACAGATTGAAAGCAACGGCCATTCGTTCGCCCCGGGACGAATAGACCAGTACCTCTACCCCTACTATAGACGGGATATCGAGACGAAAAGGATAACCCGCGATCAGGCTCTTGAACTCCTAGATGCTTTCTTCATCATGTTTAATTATGTTCGAAAGTTGAGGGGGTGGTCGCATACACAGTATCATGCGGGAAACCCGACGTATCAGGGCATAGCCATCGGCGGCCAGACACCTCAAGGAAGAGATGCGTCGAACGAGCTCACCGAGCTTATCCTTGAAGCCGTTGATGAGGTCCGGCTCCCCCAACCTGAGGTGAAGCTTCGATGGTTCTCCGGCACACCTGAGCATTTGCTGATTAAGGCTGCTAAGATAGCGCGGAAGGGTTTCGGGATGCCCGCCTTCCTCAACGACGAGGTCATCGTGCCCTCACTAGTCAACAGGGGGATTAGCATTGAAGATGCAAGGGACTACTGCCATGATGGATGCGTGGTACCTCAGATACCTGGAAAAGAGTTCGGCCGAACCGCTGGGACGCATTTCCTAAATCTCCCTAAGATACTCCTAGACACCCTTGAGAAGAACGAGGATATCAGAAGCTACGACGAATTATGGGACGCGTTTATAGACAATTTAAGGTATTACGTCCGTTTAGTATCTATAGGTGAGGATGCATGCAACATCGCGATCCAGGAGCTGGCCCCCGACCCCTTCTGCTCAGCCCTCGTACACGACTGTATTAAGAGAGGCCTATCCACAGTCGACGGCGGCACCATATACGAGATTCAATCGGGGAACCAGGTGGGGATCCAGCATGTCGCCGACTCCCTGATGGCCATGAAGCACTTAATATTCGAGAAGAAAGCGATCACCTATAAGAAGTTGAAGGAGTGCTTGAAGAATAATTTCGAGGGGGTGGATGGGGAAAGGATCAGGCAATTGTGTTTAGCCGCTCCCAAATATGGGAACGACTTAGATGAAGTGGATGAAATAGCGGCGAAAATCGTCGAAACCTTCGCTCAGCTAATTAAGGATAGGAAGACGATAAGGCATGGGAAGGGGCCGATACCGGCCATATACGTGCCCTCTACGTCCACCATCACCGCAGGTATTGGGATGGGCATCCACACGGGGGCAACCCCCGACGGGAGGAAGGCGGGGGAACCATTGGCCGAGGGGATATCCCCCGCCTACGGCCGCGAAAGGAAGGGGCCGACGGCTGTCATGAGGTCAGCAGCTAAAGCAAGGGCGGACTTAGTCGCTGGAGGACATCTCCTAAATCTTAGGCTTGCCCCTAACGCTATCAAAGGCGAGGAGGGCGCCCGCAAACTTGCCTCGCTCATTAAAGCCTTCTTCGAGCTCAAGGGATGGCATGTCCAGTTCAATGTGATATCAACCGAGACCCTGAGGGCTGCCCAGCGGGAACCCGAGAAGTATCAGGATATCATGGTGAGAGTCGCAGGATACTGCGCCAGATTCGTCGACCTCGACCCTAAGGCCCAGGAGTATATCATCAATAGAGTCGAGCATGGATTATAGCGGGATAGCCTCCAAAGGAGAGACCTATCTAAAGGGAATACCGTCTCCAATAAACTTTTCAGTAATTTGGGCTTCCAGACATTAAGAGGGAAGAAATGGTGGAAGGTTTAATCTTCAACATTGAGAGGTTTGCAACCCATGACGGCCCTGGCATACGAACGCTCATCTTCTTAAAGGGATGCCCCTTAAGATGTAAGTGGTGTTCTAACCCGGAGTCTTGGAATCCATACCCGGAAGTAGTTGTCTATAAGGATAAGCTGAAAACCAGCCAGAGGGTCTCATCCATGCTTCCGGGTAGAGCGGTTCCCCTCGAGGAATGGGAGAGGATAAAAAATGAGTTATACACTAAGCATGGTTACGCCATCGAAAATGAACCCAACGTTTACGAGCAGATAGGGCGCCACTATACAGTTGAAGAAGTTGTGGAGGAAGCCCTGAGGGATGAACCCTTCTATAGGGCTTCGGGTGGAGGAGTGACACTAAGTGGCGGGGAACCCTTGCTCCAAAGAGAATTTATAATGGAGTTGTTGGTTGAATTGCGGAGAGTGTACATCCACACCGCGATAGAGACGAGCGGCTTCGCATCTTGGGAGGATGCCAGACAAGTCTTCGATTTATGCGACTTAATCCTATACGACATCAAGTGCATCGACCCTGCTTTACACAGAGAATTTACCGGGCAGGATAATAAGGTGATCCTGGACAACTTTGAGAAGGCGGTTAGATCTGGATATGAGGTTATCGCCAGGATCCCATTAATTCCCAAGCATAACATGAGTGAAGAGAATCTCCGATCCACACTGAATTTTTTAATCCAATTCGATTCAAGAGTGAGGGTTGATCTACTACCATACCACAGCCTAGGTGCTGGGAAATACGCTAATTTAGGGTTACCGTACGAGTTGGAGGATTTGAAGCCCCCAACCATCGAAGAGTTAACTAAAATAAAGGAGATGTTCGAAAGAAACAACTTTACAGTTTCGATCGGCGGATTAATCTAGGTACTGGTTAAAGAAAGCCCATCTTACTAGTTCGCCAACATGTCAGATCCCACACAGAGCTCAGTCCTCACGACCTTCAGAGTCCACATGGCTTATCGGGAAGGTGTTTGGTGCATTCAACATCCCACCAGGCTTCCTAGGAGCTTGAGCCCAAGCATGTACAGAAGCTGAATCTTGCATGCCAGGCATACCCCTATTCTATAAAGCAAAGAATCCGAGGGAGGCGATCAAATAACAATTGCTAGGTATACAGTTGAAAGGTTCTTTGCATGGCTGGAATCCTTCAGAAGACCAGCCGTAGGGAAGGGGAGAGAAGCAGGGCCTAGATCTCCGATCCCCTTGCTGAGCGATCCTAATTCCCGTTAAAGCCGTCCTAGAGAGTAAGATCGTGGGTATATGGGAATATCTTAAACGATCAGGGATGCTACGAAAGTCTATTCATATATATCTAATTAATTGATTAATTGGAATATATCTTTTCAGTTTCTTCCTTGACCGTCTCTCTTGGCCTCGGTTTTAGGTGATCTCCTTTAGCTCGTCTATGAATCTGAGATACCATTTAAACTCTTTTTCCGTTGCCACGTGGATTTCCAATGGCACCCCGAGGCCTATCCTCTTCAGGATTTGGGCCTTCAACCTTGCCGCTTCATCCTTGTCTCCAGCGATCTCATCGGATACTATTAGGAGATCTATATCGCTGGATGCTGTGGTCTTACCCTTTAAGACGGATCCGAAGACGAACACCTTGAAGCCCTCATGCTCTTCCTCCAGGATTTCTTTAACTTTCCTAGCTATTTCCTCATAGTTTTTAAGATATTCCAGGGTTTCTCTTCCAGACTTTATATACTGCTTAAACATCTTTTATAGCCTCCTCGAACCTTTCGGCGAAGGCGAGCAGCTTCTCCACCTCACCCCTCTCATATCTCCTAGGAAAATATCTTGAAACAATATATGCATCCTCTACCCTCGTAATGGACATCAACTCGGAGTCTATGAAGGAGGATAAGCCTCCACCAGGGGCTGCTGAGTCCAGCTCCCTCAAGAGCCTCATAAGCGAATGAGTCCTGGGGTAGGCCCCAACCTTCACCAAGAGCTTATACTTTAGGAATAGTTGACAGAACTGCTCGATGCAGAAAGCTGCTATATCGTATTCCCCTTCTTCGTAGAGCCGTTTGGCATTTCTTAGGAATGAGTAGGCTCTCTCCCTGAGAACCTCCACCTCTTCCATGGGTAACCCAGAAACCATAGCGGTTGAGTGGTATTTAAAAGTAACAGCGAGGCATCGATTGTAAGCCCTGGTTTGACTGGGGTCAGGCTTTACTATTTATCGACGGGCCTCGTGGGCTCCGCGGATTCACAGCTTTTCAGATTTATTTATGGCGATCGAGTAAATGCGTAGCCGTCAGGTTCGATCCTTTCGAGTTTGGTCGGTCATGAGGCTGTGCAACCCTGGGGCTTCCTCTTTTAGTTTAGAGAGCCCCCCCCGGTTAAGGCTGGGATGGGGCTTCAGGCTTTTCCTTGCGGCTGGCCTCCGAAGGCGTTAAATATAAGGTTAATATATAGTTAACTTATATGGCTTCCCAGGTGGATCGGAGAACTCTACACCGACCTTCACGTGAATTTTGGGGGAGAAGCTTTCCATTTCGAGGATGCCCTCAGGCTCTCCAAGTCGACGGCGATGGCCAAAGCGGCCCTGGCGAAGTTAAAGGGGATGGGATGCCTGTACGTCCACGGGCGATCCAATAGGAGGAGGATCTACAGGTTATGCGACCCGGAAGTCCTAATATACATACTCTCCGGTAAGATAACTAACCTGTGGATGTTCAAGCAGGGGAGGTACTGCCGGCTGATAGGATTGGCCTCCATCGGAATCCTGAGAAAAATATCGAATGTGAGAAGCATAGTCGTCTATGGAAGCGTCGCCAGGGGAACTGCCGGGGAGGACAGCGATGTGGACATGCTCGTGATAATGGAGGGCGTGGAGAACCTGGGGGAGAGGCTTGATAAACTCTTAAAGGTAGAATCCATAGATAGAATAGGGGAGGAACTGGACTGGCTCTACAGGAACGGCGCCTCGATGCTCGAACAGGCATATTCAAGGCTGAAGATGGCGCGGACAGCCATCGAGGATAAGAACTATGCCTATACCGTGAGGAGCTCCCAAGAATGCGTGGAGCTGAGTTTGAAGGCGGCACTCAGACTCATAGGCGTGGAGTATCCCAAGAGGCATGACGTGAGCCGGGTTATACTGATGAATAAGGAGAGATTCCCGGAATGGTTCACGGTGGAGAAGTTCGCGGAGATAAGCAGAGCGTTGGCTGAGAAGAGGGAGCCGGCAATGTATGGGATCGAGTTAAGGATGATGTCCGCCTCAAAGTTATTCGATGAAAGGCAGGCGGGCGAGGCTCTAAAAGATGCCGAACATGTATACGACGCTTGTATGAGGCTCCTACGTGAAGTTAAGCTTAAAATGAATGAGGGAGAGATTCGATCCGCAAAGGAATAGGCGGATACGCCCCCGGCCATGCTATTTACCCGATGCTTTAGTCCGGCCATTTTAGGGTTCGGCGGTGCCCGGGGACACCATCCATATATGCCAGCTTAGGCATATAGCACCGTTTCGGAACTCCATCATGAAGCCGTGTGTGCCCAGGGGGCATACAAAAATTTATTAATAGAATTTAGAGTCAATATAATTATGGTCGCTTCTCTTCTACTCGGTACGGATATTGGAACGTTTGGAACTAAGAGCTGCGTAGTCGATCCTTCAGGGAACGTGTTGTCGGATTCCTTTGTGGAAACGGATATATTGATCCCGAAGCCCGGCTGGGCTGAGCAATGGCCTGATGTATGGTGGCAAGCCTATTTGGAGAGCGTACGGGAAGCTTTGAGGAAGGCCAATGTGGATCCAAGGGATATAAGCGGAGTCTCGGTGAGCGGCCTCTATACGGGTTCCGGGGTGCCGGTCGACTCGAAATTTAAGCCGTTGAGGCCTGGGATAATCTGGATGGATAGGAGGGCTAACGATGAAACCGAGTTTATCAGGAGGGAGATAGGGGAAGACTATATCTTCAAGAAAACAGGTAATATCGTGGATCCTTACTTCGGTGTCACCAAGATTCTCTGGATAAAGAGGCATGAACCCGAGATATGGGAGAGGATCCATCAATTGATGACGGCCTACGGTTACGTAGTCTATAAGCTGACTGGGGAATCGTGCATCGACCATTCCAGCGCGGGCGTATTAGGGGGCATTTACAATATCCATAAACGCAGCTGGGCAGAAGATCTTATGGAGGAGCTCGGGATTCCCAGAAGCTTCTTCCCTGAAAAGATAAACATGTCTAAGGATGTTGTAGGGGAAATAACCGAGGAAGGTTCGAGAGCATCCGGCCTGAAGAAGGGAACCCCGGTGGTCGCCGGAGGAGTAGACGCCCCAGTATCCTCGCTCAGCGTTACGGCATTGAACGATGGGGATCTCGCATCTATGCTCGGGACTTCCATGTGCAACGGGTTCATCCAAGATGAACCCCGCCTCTCAAAGAAACTCGTTAACCTCCCACATGTAGCATACGACGATCGGAAGCTATATTCATTCGCTGGAATAATTACAGCAGGTGCAGCTGTTAGATGGTTCAGAGATGAATTTGCACACGAGGAGAAATACGTGGCTGAGAAAATGGGCACATCCGCATATGTATTACTGGATGGTATGGCGGAGAAGATCCCCCCTGGGGCTGAAGGCTTAATATTCACCCCTCATATGACTGTGGGCGAAAGAGCCCCCTACTGGAATCCGCATTTAAGAAGCTGCCTCTTTGGCCTCACCTTATATCACCACTCAGCCCATATATTCAGAGCCTTCCTAGAAGGCGTAGCTTACGCTATACGTGACAGCATCGAGGCAGCGAAGGAAGCGGGAATACCTGTTAGAAAGGCCCTACTGGTAGATGGCTGCGCCAAATCTCCTCTATGGCGCCAGATAATCGCTGATGTAACCGGGATGGAGTTCACTTATATGAAGGATGCCCCAGGCGCACCCCTCGGAGATGCACTTCTAGCAGGAGTGGGTGTCGGCCTTCTCAGATACGAGGATATATACAACTGGGCTGGAGAACCCCAAATAGTCAAACCTAACATCGAAAACATCAAGATATACAATGGATACTATTCGCTCTACAAGAAGATTAGGGAGAGCCTTGAGGCGTTCTATAAGGCATTCTCAGGTTTAGAGGTCACCTAGCTTTCGCCGGGGACCGGAAACAAATGAGTAATTACAGGTAGAATTTGATAAAGTTATATCCTGCTTCCTGACCGAAATGAGTTTACCCTACATAGTTTTAATGTTGACAAGATAAGCCTTTCACATCCAAATCCTTTAAAAAATCTTTCTCGCCAGTATCGCCGTCTAGACTATCCGCTCCCCCGTCCTCTTAAATATCCTTACCTTGTCCCTCCTGATCTTAATCCAGACGGTATCTCCCTCCGATATTCCGGTCTCCCTGGTCTTCACCCTCATCGTTAACCCCTTCCCCTTGAGGTGTAATAGGCTTAGAGGCCCCAGCCCCTCCACCATTTCGCACATTATCGGAATCCAATCCTGCCCCTCAGGCTTAGGTTCCCTGCTAACCTCTATATGCTCAGCCCTTATTCCAAAGTAAAATTCGTCTCCGTAAGGCTCCAGCATATTCCTCATATCTGATATATCGTAAGATAACTCGCCCAGCAGGAGCTTTCCATCCACCATGCTGCAGTCTATCAGGTTCATCGCCGGCATACCGATAAAATAAGCGATGAAGGTATCGGCGGGTTCCTCGTAGATCTGCTCGGGGGTATCGAATTGGATTATCCTGCCATCTCTCATGACGGCTATCCAGTCGGCCAGCGTCAACGCTTCAGCCTGGTCATGGGTGACGAACACCATGGTCTGCTTTAAATCCTTCTGTATCTCTTTCAGCTTCGATCTCAGGAGGAGCCTGCTTTCCGGATCGATGTTAGAGAACGGCTCGTCTAATATAAAGGCGTTAGGGGTTCTAACCAAGGCTCTGCCTATGGCCACCCTCTGTTTCCCGCCGGAGTCGAGCCTACCTGGGTGTAGGCTCAGCTGCCCTTCAAGCTCGAGAAGTTTGGCGACCTCGGCCACCCTCCTCTTTATCTCCTGTTTTGGCATTCCCCGGACCTTCAGGGGAAAAGCGAGGTTATCGTAGACGCTCATATCGTAAACCACGGGGAACTGGAACACCATGGCAACGTTCCTCTCCTGCGGAGTTTTACCTGTGACATCCTGTCCGTCAAAATAGACGCGTCCATCCGTAGGCTTGAGTAATCCGGCGATTATCTTCATCAGCGTGGTCTTCCCGCATCCTGAGGGTCCGAGGAGGCTATTAAACGTCTGATCTTTGAATGTTATGGTGGCCTCCTTAATCGCCTCAACATTTCCAGGGTAGATGTGCTTTATTCCCTCAAGCCTGATCTCAGCCATATTCCCCACCCCTACCATATTTCGTAACGAACTCCTCAGTGCTTTTATCGAAGATATAGATATCGCCTAAGCGTACCGCCAGTCTAACATGTTCACCGGGATCCAGCCTTTTCACATATGGATAGTAGGTGATGAGCCTTCTCCCTCCACAATCCACGTGTATTATCGACTCCGAGCCCTCGATCTCCGTAACAATGACTGTTGCATCGAGATATAACGTATCCCTATCCAAAGATTCGGGGAAGAAGAAGCTATCCGGCCTTATCCCCAGCAGATATTCTCTCTTAGTTAGGATGTTTCTGAGATGGGAGACATCTAGATTTATCTCTGAGGACTCCAAGAAGAGTTTACCATTAGACTCCTTAAGCTCAGCCTCCAACAGGTTCATCGGCGGCCTGGCGAGTATCTTCCCCACAATTGTAGTTCGTGGGTGGTCGTATACCTCGTGGACCCTTCCCGTCTGGAGGATTCTACCTCCATGTATTATTATCACGTATTGTGCCATGGCAAATGTGTCGAGGGGATCCGAAGCCGCGAATAATATGGTGCCTCCCTTCTCCTGGAATATCCTCCTCAGCTCACTCCTCATACCCTCCCTTATCTTATAGTCTAAGTTCGTTAGAGGTTCGTCGAGTAGGTAAATATCGGCATCCCTTATCAGCGCCCTCGCTATCGCAACCCTCTGCCTCTCTCCTCCGCTTAGCTCAGCGGGCTTCCTCTTGAGAAGATCCTTTATCCGTAAAAGCTCCGCTACCTCCATAACTCTTTTCTCTATATCCCTGCTGTTCAGCTTCCTTATCTTCAGGGGGGAGGCTATGTTCCCATAGACATCTAAGTGGGGATAAAGGGCGAAGCTCTGATATACCATCGCGACGTTCCTTTCTCTGGCTGGAACATTCGTAACCTCCCTGCCATCGAAAAAAATTGAGCCCCCATCAGCCGTTTCAACTCCTGCGATTATCCTGAGCAAAGTAGTTTTCCCAGCGCCTACGGGGCCAAGGATAGATGTGAAGCTTCTATCCTTGACTTCAAAAGATACTTCCTCTAGTACTTTCCTATCCTGTATGGTCTTAGAAACGTTCTCAACCCTTACCGTGGCCATACCTGCTCATTAGGGAGTTCGGTGAGCATTCTAATAAATCTAATCCCATCGCTTCGCAGCCTAATTTTTGTTTCATTGCCTTCCCATGGTAATAACCGACGAGGATGTCTTTCACGTCGCATATTGAAACTAACTGCAAGCCGAACTCCTTGGACTGTAAGCTTTAGTGGGTCAGGCTTTCTAGAGATCAGCCGAGCCTAAACCTAACTGAGATGCTGAAATGTCGGGCACGACGAGGAATAGCAGGACAACAAAAAGCTCCCCATACTCCCCCTAAAATAAAACATGGATACTGGCGAGATGAGGGTTTGAAGCGGGAAGTGTTTACATATCCTTACAAATAAATCCCTCACATCCGAAGCCTTTAAATCTTCGCAGCATCGAGCGGCTCACCCATACTTATAAATTATTGAGCCTATTATAGTCCCCACCACTATGGCACCCCAAGCTGAGGCGGGGTAATGCGGCTCAACGAATCTCAGCCATAGGAAGCATATCGCGATCAATGTGGCAATAGCTACGAAAAGCTTCTCTCCGTTTGTGGCATTGAATGGAAGGAAACCCATCCCCTCGTCACCTCACCGCTCCGAATGTCAAGGCTCGAGCTATATATCTTTGGAGATAGAATATGCCGACCAGTATGGGAGCCATCGTAATCAGCGTGAGAGCAGCTATTTCACCCCAGTTCATCCAGAGCTGTGACATGTAATGGAGTAAACCCCCCGTGAGAGGCATGGCCTTCGGGGAAGTCGTGAGGAGTGAAGCGAACAACATTTCATTCCAAGTGAAGATAAAGACGAAGAGGCCGGCGACCGCTAGGGCAGGTTTCAGGATGGGTAGCAGTATTCCCCTAAGCATCTGCCAGAAGTTGTATCCGTCGATGAACGCTGCCTCCTCAATGTCTTTGGGTATCCCATCGATGAAGCCCTTTAAGAGCCATATTACGAATGGAAGGTTACCTATGCTGTTGATTATTATCAGGCCTTGGAGCGTGTCGAATAACTTTAAGAAGGTATATAAGGCATAGTAGGGTATTAGAAAAGCTGCCGGGGGCGCCATGCGATTTGTCAGGAACCAGAAGAGGAAATGGTTGTCTGCTTTAAACTTGAGCCTCGAGAAGGCGTAGGCTGCGAGGAGTGCTGGTGGCAGACAGATAATGATCTCAACCGAGGAAATTATGAAGGAGTTCCTTATGTAGGAGGCATAGACATCCTCGAAGAGGGGCCTATAATAATTTCTCCAGAAGAACTTTCCCGGCCAGAAGGAGATACCTCCTATCACTTCAAGCCTCTCCTTGAAGGACGTTATTAACAACCAGTATAGCGGGAAAGCCGTGAATACTAGGAAGGCGGCTACCATTAATATTCCTATGGCACGATAGACCTTATCTTTATCCATTTCAAGTCCTCCTACCTGCCATCACCTTCAACGTGATGAAAGTCAGGATTATTATGAGGTAGAGGAAGAATAGCGAAAGGGTGGCTCCATATCCCATGTTCAGTTGGCTTAGCGTAGTCTTAACTATGTATATGCTCATGAAATTGGTGGCTTTGTAGGGTCCCTCGCCTATTAGAGACCATACCTCATCGAATATCTTCAGGGAATCTATCATCCTTATCAGCAGCACGATGAGCATAGCATACTTCATGCCTGGAAGGGTTATATACCTGAAGATGTGCCAAGATGATGCGCCGTCCACCATAGCGGACTCATAGGGTTCAGGTGGAAGCGCGGCTCTCGCCGCCACGAAGACCAGTATTACGAAGGAGGTCCAATGCCATACATCCATTATTACGACCGTGAAGAACGCCTGGAGGGGATCCGATCCAATATCATAATTTACTCCTAACAGCCTGAAAAGCAACGGAAGGGGGCCTATGTCGGCTCTCGTAAGGAGGAGCCACGTGGCCCCGACTGTGAGGGGCGGTATCAGGAGAGGTGAAGAGAAGAATGTTCTCAGGATCCGGTTTACGCGAGACTCCTTATATATCATGAGGGCAATGGCTAAGCCGATCGGAAGCTCGATCGCTACACATGCGGCTGCGAAGGCCGCACCCTTAAGGAGGGCCCCCCAGACCGTGGAATCGAAAACCAGCGCCATATAATTACTATATCCTATAAATTGCATTTCTTGACCCGTCATATAGAATCTCTGGCTTGTGAGATATGCCCCATAAAGGGTTGGGAAAAATGAGTTGAAGCCGACTATTATGAATGCCGGGATGAATAGAAGCCACGGATTTATAGATCTCAAACCTAGCTCCCCCTACAATAGTCTATTTGACGTCTTATAAATAAAAAATGGGAGGTTAAAAACTGGTCGCAGATTTTATCTGTAACCCAGCTCCTTCAGTTTAGCATCGACGCCCTTCGCTAATTCTTTTGCGCATTCCTGAGGAGTTAGCTCTCCTGACACAGCCTTGGCTAGAGTAGTGTAGAATACGTAGAGCAGGGGTGCGTAATCTCCTATCTCCGTAGGAGTGCCTACGAAGTATTTCCTCGCCGTCGGATCCCTGATGAGGCTGAATATTCCCCCGAACTTAGCGTCAACCGCATCTAATGCGGGGTTCATCAACACCGAGGTTCTAACGGTTGTATTGATGGTTTTAGCCCTCTCGAGCTCATTTAACGGGGAGACGGCGAACTGCTGCCAAAGTAGAGCTGCTTCCGGATGCGGGGAGCAGTGAGGTATCGTATAGCCGCTTATGTCGGCGTAACCTATCGGCATATTGGGGTTCCAAAACTCACGGTCCACTGGCGGAAGTGAGACTTTGAACTTCCCTGATATCTTGGATACTTCAGGGTTGGCGAACGTCGATAGGAACTGCGTATAGGTGATTACCTGTGCAACTTTCCCCGCTGCTACTTGCTCGGCAGACTCTACGTAGATGAATCCCTTAACCCCCGGCGGTGCGTATTTGAGGCCGAGCTTCAGGAAGGTTTCGATAGCCCTAACTGCTTGCGGGCTGTCTAGGAGCCCCCCATTGGCGGTTGACGCGCTCCAAGTCTTCGTATTGATGCCCCAACCTGGCAGTATGTCCCTGGGGTACCCTTTTTCGAAGCCCTCGCCGCTGACCCCACAGGATGGAAGCCAGGTTTCGAAGAAATCGAATCCTAGGGCCTCATGGGCTTTGGCTCCACATGCACCTATCGACCCATAAAGATCGGGGGGTCTCGTGAAGAATTCGGCTATTTGGATCATCTCATCATAGTATTTTGGCGGCCTGAGATCCCATCCATATTTAGACTTGAACGAACTTTTCTCTTTCGAATCCTCGAAGAGATCTGAACGGTATACATAGGTTTTAGGATAATACTCCGCAGGGATTGAGAGTAGATGCCCCTTAGCGTCCATGCAGTATGGGAGGGGGAAGATGTCGCTGGGGTTGAAGGCGGGATCTACGAGTTCGGGATGCTCCTCCATGAACTTTGTTATATCATAAGTCCATCCTTTTCTAATCCATGTGCCGACCATGTCTTGATCGTCGTATGTCACATCATAGACTCCTGTACCCCTCTCCATGTCGAGGATTTCCTTCTCCATCACGAGCTCGTTGGAGGTCAGTTCCCAGTCGATTTTTATACCTGTCAACTCCGTAAACTTCGGTCCAACCACGTCTCTCAGGTAAAAGTTCGGCTCCCATGCCTGAGCCAGAACTTTGATCGTCGTCCCGCTATATGGCTTGCTGGCCTCTTTCCACCATCGGATCATCTCCTCTTCAGGCTTGGGAGAAGGCGTGGGGGAAGGCGTTGGGACCGCCGCTGTAACCGTCCTCACCTCGGTCTTAGTCACGGTTGAAGTGATGATCCTCTCCAGAACCTCTCTGGGTTTACCGTAATATCCAGCAGCTGCTCCAACCAGTATTCCACCGATAGCCGCGGCGACTGTTTTAAGCCACGTCCTTCTATCAGCTTTTCCTTCAGACATGGCTTTCCACTTTCCTTCGGTAAAAGAGCAAGTTCATATTATGGTTTATTAGTATATAAATCTTTGCTCTGTGGTTTAGGTGCTGTGAACTTTAGCTCATGGCATCACCTCCTATAAGCCTAAGGATGCTTAAGGGCTCAGGGCCTTCATGGTTGCATGGGGAAGCCTTAAGGCTTCTATGGTACCTGGCCCAGTTGTAGTAGCCCCTCCAGGCGTCGAGCCACGTCTTCACATGCCTGAAGGGCCTCCGGCATCGGCATGGGAAGTATAGGTCGAAGTCCTTTAGCCTACGCTTCACCTCCTTGCTGAGCCTTTCAGCAAGGTTTAGAAGGTCTTTATCATGGATAAGCCTGAGCCCCAGCTCGGAGCATACGCCATACCATGGGGCTCCATCGGCCACGATAACCCTTATGCCGTATGGGCTTTTGAGCCTCTTTAGGAAAAGGTAGGCTGTAAGGCTATTCCTTGTCCAGCTCAGCTCTAAGCCCAAAAGCCTCCTGGACCGAGGCTCTAGGACTATCCATATCCAGGCCTCTTCTCCATTTATAATCACAGATCTCTCATCCACTACGGCTGCCTTGGCGCTTCCTATGTAGAAGGCTTCAGCCAAGCTTCCGAACCTATGGACCCAATTCATGACGGACCTATTGCTCCGCCTTATGAAGGGGCTTAAAGCCCTCGAAACCTTCCAGCAGCTGAGCCCGGAAAGGTATAGATAGACGGAATAGGCTACTATCGATAGGGGAGTCCTCTCCCTCTTGAAGAGCTTGTTAGGCATTTGCCATCAAGAGGGATAGGGCTTCCCCAAATCTTAAGTTCACAGCACCGTGGTTTAACTCCATTTTCTATACATAATTATGTGAAACTTATTGTTGAAACGATCAAGCCATATATATTTAAATATTCTTAAACCTCCAATTAAGCCACAAAGCAAAATTTTCCTTTACAAAACAGAAGTTGTGGAATAGATAAGCTGCGTATAACTGCCGGGAACTCGACCCATCCGCCTTAAGCTCGAGGAGCCCTCCAAAATTAACTTCAACTCTGATCTGAGGAGGGGTATATAGATATGTAGACCTGCCTAGGAGTGAGTTGTAGGTTACGCCGCCGGGTGGAGGCCTTTTCAAAGAGGAAGGATGGTCGCGGAACCTTTTTATCTGAGGGTTAGGGTACTCCATGAATCGACGTCTGGAGGGAATGGATCTGCCGCCGAGCAAGGAGGCCTTCATCAGGGCTATCAAGGAGTTGAGGGAGAGGACCCCTAAGAGGAAGTTTAAGCAGTCCATAGAGTTGAGCTTCAGGCTTAGGGATTTAGACTTGAAGAGGCCTGAGAATCGTATAAGCGAGGCTGTGGAGTTGCCTCATCCCGTGAATAAGCCGGTTAGGGTCTGCGTGATAGCTTCGGGCGACCTGGCCTCGAGGGCTAAGAGGAGTGACGTCGACGGCGTATTGGATCGGGGAGAGCTTGAAGCCCTCTCCGGGGATAAGAAGGCGGCTAAGAAGCTGGTTAACCGGTATGACCATTTCATAGCGGAGGCGTCCCTGATGCCCCTTGTAGGCCGGGTTTTAGGTGCGATGCTGGGGCCTAGGGGTAAGATGCCCACCCCTGTGCCCCCGACGGCCCCGGTGGAGGACGTTGTCACTCGTCATAGGAGGCTTGTGCGGATAAGGGTTAGGGATCAGCCCTCCATTAAATGCAGGATCGGGACCGAGGATATGTCCGAGGATGAACTGGCGGATAACGCCTTAGCCGTGGTATCCGCCGTGGAAGCCAAGCTGCCTAAGGGCCCTAAAAACGTGGATAATATCCGGTTGAAGGCTACGATGGGCCCCTCCGTCAAGGTGGTCGAGTGATGGCCCAGACTCTGCTGCGTAGGGAGCCCCCTGAATGGAAGAAGGGGATTGTTGAACGTCTAAAAGAGTATTTCAGGAGGTACCCTGTGGTCGCGGCCGCCGAGCTCTCCAAGGCAAGGTCGGCTATGCTCCATGAGATCCGTAGGAGGCTGAGGAACCAGGTGGAGGTCACGGTCATAAAGAAGAGCCTCGCCAGGAAGGCCGCCGAAGAACTTGGGGAGGAGAGGCCTAACTTGACGAGGTTCATAGACTCCATTAAGGGCGGCGCCCTCCTCCTCTTCACCAGGATGGATCCGTTCAAGCTCTCCCTCCTCGTACAACGGAATAAGGTGAGGGTTGAGGCGAGGGGAGGAGACGTAGCCGAATCCGATATAGTGGTCCCAGCGGGCAACACGGGGATACCTCCAGGGCCGGTGATAAGCGAGTTCAGCGCCCTGAAGATACCGACCAAGATAGACTCCGGAACCATATGGATAACCATGGACACCGTGGCCGCCAGGAAAGGCGAGGTAATATCCCCGAAGCTGGCATCCCTCCTCTCCAGGCTCGGCGTAAAACCCGTGGAGGCGGGGCTCTCCCTGATCTCCGCATACTCCGATGGGACGGTCATCGCAGGGGAAGACTTGAAGCTGGACCTAGGCGAGTACAGGAGGAGAATCATTGAGGCGGCCTCGAACGCCTTGAACCTAGCCGTGAACGCCAACATACCGACAAGGGAATCCCTACCCTTCATAATAGCCAGGGCCTACCTCGAAGCCAGGCGGATCGCCGTGGAAGCCGAATACCCGGATAAGGAGATAATAAGGGAATCAATAATATCCGCCCACCTAAAGGCCCTGAAACTATCCGCTAAGGCTAAGATCCCCTAGGGCGATATCCTGAAGGCCGATCGATCCAAGGCCACCCCCCTAAATAGACCTGGGAGGGGATTGTGAAGCGTGAAAGCCATTCCAAGGAAAGAGTGAGCCGCCACCAGGTTTATCTAGGGGATGAAGATAATCCTTTTATCGATAAATGAAAGATATTTGGTTTGGAGGCTTTAAAAGTGTATGTAGAGCTTTCACCCGTATACTATGCGCCTGCACCCTACGTTGTGGTTCCCATCGTGATCCCCGCCCCATCCATCTACTATGTACGGGATCGCTTCTGCCCGTATTGCGGACACACGCTGGACTGGATCCCAACCCTATCCTATTGGTACTGTAATAGATGCAAGGTTTACTTCCCGACGACGCCGCCGAAGAAGAAGATCTTCTAGGCGCGCCCTGAAACTTCCTCCTCGAAGAAAATTTTAATTCCCCATCCCTTTTTATAAATTTATCCCCATCCCTACATAAACCCACTTATTCCATTTCACATCTCTTCCATCATCCTTCCCTGGAGAGGGCATGCCCATGATATCGGGATGCCCCCCATTTCCCCGTATCAGCCGGGCATAGCGTCCGAGATGACGGGTCGAGCAGCAGATGCTTGACTCTATCCCGCATCTACCTCGCCTTAACAGTGGAGACGTCCTTCCCCCTAGGAGGCCTCCCATAGCCCGTCTGTAAGCCTCTCCGATTCCGGCAAGCTAAGGCTTTCCACTCTAATCCAAGTCTACATCCCATGGAGCTATAGGAATACCTTCTATCACCTCGGGTGGGCACGCTATAATTCTTTTTCATAGATTATCTTGGCGTCGCCTCGGGAGTAGAAGTCCGGTATCCTCGCTACCTCCCTGAAGCCCATCCTCTCATAGAGCGACCTGGCCGGCTCATAATCCCTCCTCGAGGAGGTTTCTATCATTATCTTCCTAGCCCCATGGTTCCTCGCGTAATCCTCAGCGTAGGAGAGGAGCCTCCTCCCGATTCCCCTGCCTTGGAATTCAGGGTCTACGGCGATCCAGTAGACGTCGAAGATCCCGTCGGTGAGGGGTGTAGGCCCGAAGCAGATGTATCCGACCGCCCTCCCATCATGGTCGGCCACGTATATAAGGTAGTCCTCATCGGCTTTTCTGATGTACGCGTCTATGAGCTCGAAGGCGACCTGGAGTTCCCTCTCCCCGAATAGGCCTACGCCCCTCAGGATCCCCGTCACCGAAGGGACATCCTTCTCATCCATCTCCCTCACAGCGATGCATCCCGTGGAGCCCATGGACCTAGGATTAGATTCCAGGGCGAGCTCCACTATCCTAGCTATCAGCTGGCTATAGGTTATCCCGGCCTTCTCAGCGGATCTCGCGAAGCCCGCCCTCCTCGATATGTCAGGGTTAGGGTTCACATCTATGATATAGGGTTTACCTGAATCCGCCACCCTGAAGTCTATCCTCGCGTATCCCCTGCAGCCCAGGACCTCGTAAGCCTTCCGGGAGAGCTCCCCTATCCTCTCCCTTAAGGATTCATCTATCTCCGCGGGGCATATGACCGGGGTTGCAGCGTAGTCGTAGCTCTCCTTATCCCATTTCCCGTCGTAGGTTAGGATCCTATATCTCCGGTTCAGCCTCGAGAAGTCTACCTCGGAGATGGGGAGGATCTCCGGAGGGGAGTTGCCGATGAGGGATACGTTCAACTCCCTCCCCTCTATGAACTCCTCCACGAGCACCGGCTGACGGTACCTCTCCAAGAGGTATCCCACCCTCTCCCTAAGCTTTGATTCCTCGGATACCACGTTCTCCCAGGATATACCTATGCTGGCATCTTCCCGGCTGGGCTTAACCATCAATGGAAACTTATAGGAGTGCTTGGATAATTCCTCGAGGCTTGAGATGACGTGGAAACTGGGTGTGGGTATGCCTGCCCCCAGCAGCGCATATTTAGTCTTAGGCTTGTCGAGGCATATCCCTAGGGCCGTGGATGGGGAGCCCGTATAGGGGATCCTGAGCAACTCAAATAAGGATGGGAAGTCCGCCTCGTAGGCGCTGCAGCCGTAGGCGCCCTCGCAAAGGTTGAATATGCAGTCTGGTCTAAGGGATGAAAGCCTCTGAATGAAGTCCTCCACGGAGTCCCCTATGAATACTAATTCCACATGGTGGCCGAGCTCCCTGAGGGCCTGTTCGACATCGGATACCTCTTCAAGCACGGCTTCCTCCGAGACCTTGTCGCGTTCCTCCCCGTAGATCATCGGCGTAGGCCGATTATACGCGATGGCGACCAGCATCTACGAGGCATCCCCGCCTTTAAAGGGAGGCCTGAGAAACCGAAAGGGCCTCCTCCTCTACCTTTCCCTATATTCATAGATGTATCCTTTATAGTTTCTCAGGAGCACCCTTCCATGCTCATGCATGAGGAGGTAGTTCGGGGATACAGGTATCTTTCCGCCACCGCCGGGGGCGTCTATGACGTAGGTTGGGACGGCGTATCCCGACGTGAATCCCCTCAGGCTCTCGATTATCTCTATGCCCTTCCTTATAGGGGTTCTGAAATGGGATATCCCCTGGGCTAGGTCACATTGGTAGAGGTAGTAGGGCCTCACCCTTATCCTGAGGAGTCTCTGCATCAGCTTCTTCATGGTGAGCGGCGAGTCATTTATGCCCTTGAGGAGCACCGTCTGGCTTCCAAGGGGTATCCCCGCATCGGCCAGCTTGCTGCACGCCGCCTCCACCTCGGGGGTTATCTCATTGGGATGCGTGAAGTGGAGGCTCATCCATATCGGGTGATACCTTTTCAGCATTGAGACGAGTTCATCGTCAACCCTCATGGGGAGGGTGACGGGGGCCCTGGTTCCTACACGGATTATCTCCACATGGCTTATCTCCCGGATCCTCCTGACGATCTCCTCAAGCCTCTCCGTGGACATGGTTAACGGGTCGCCTCCGGATATCAGTACGTCGCGGATCCTCCTATGCTTCCTGATATAATTGTATGCGGGCTCCAGCTCCGGAGGGGGCACCTCATTCGTCTGTCCGACGATGCGCCTCCGCGTACAGTATCTACAGAACATAGGGCAATTGTTGGTTACCAGGAGGAGGACCCTGTCAGGATACCGGTGGACTAGATGGGGAACCGGGGAGTCAGCTTCCTCGGCCAAGGGATCCAGCATATCCGATGAACCCACCATGCCCTCCTTGGAGGTGGGTATGCCCTGCCTCCGGAGGGGGCAGCCTGGATCGATCGGGTCCATCAGCGATGCGAAGTACGGGGTTACCCCTAGGGGGAGCGTCCTACCCTGAAGCGCGAGCTTCACTCCCTCCACCTCATCGCCTGTGAGGTGGAAGTATCTCTCGAGGTCCTCGAGGCTCCTCAGCCTGTTCCTGAGCTGCCAATGCCAGTCGTTCCAATCGCTCTCCGGGACGCTGAAGCGTATCCTCTGCTTCTCGAGTAGTCCCAGGTTAGAAAGCTTACTCTTTTCCAACCTCATCTGCTCCTAGATGGCTTTTACTTCGATGGTTTTTATCCCGTATCTCCTGCAGGCTATTTCGAGGACGTTTAGGATGAGGTCGTCGTATTCCATTCCAGCCGCCCTCGCCGCCTTAGGCATGCATGAGTTATCCCTGGGGTCGGGGAGTATCCCTGGGAGAGGGTTCACCTCCAGAATGTTTGGGATACCCCTCTCGTCTAAGCGGATATCTATCCTCGCCCAGTCGCGGCATCCCAGGATCCTATAGGCTGCCAGGGCTACCTCCTCGATACTCCTGGAGAGACCCTCATCCACCTGGGCGGGACAATCGAATATGTCCAAGGGTCTCGCAGGGGTGTCCCAGATCCACTTCGCCTCATAGGAGTAGATGGGCTTAGACCCCTCAGGTAGATTATCGAATCGGATCTCTATCAGTGGGAGGGGCCTCGCCTGCCTCCCGTTCCCGAGGATCCCCACGGTGAACTCCCTCCCGGGGAGTAGGCGTTCCACCATGGCGGGCTGCCCGTAACGGGAGATAGCCCTCCTAAGCCTCTCCGACAGCTGGAGGGGATCCTCCGCCACCGAGTCGTTCCATACGCCTATACTCGACCCCTCATGGACCGGCTTGACTATGCAGGGATAGAAAGCCCAGCCCTTCACCACATCCTCGACCTCCCCGACCGTTGAGGCCACTCGAAATTCAGGGGTCGGCACGCCGTGGTAGCCGAGCACCTGCTTCGTAAGGGGTTTATCCAGGCATATCGATAATGTGAGGGGCCCTGAGCCCGTGTAAGGTATCTGGAGGAACTCCAGGATCGAGGGGATGAACGCTTCCCGGTACGGACCCCTTAACCCCTCCGCTATATTGAAGACTATATCCGGTTGGGCTTCGAGGAACCTGATATAAGCCGATTCATCCGCCTCGACCAGGTCCACCTCGTGGAACCTGCTCAAAGCGTTCCTAACCGCTTCTATGGTGCTCCTATCGTCGAATTCAGCATATCTCTCCGAGGAGAAAGGCGGGGGTTCAGAGAGATCCTCAGACGAGCCCTCTGAGGACGATCCGGCAGACGAGCCGGATCTAGGCTTTTCATTGTAGCAAACCGCTACATGCATCTTTTTAATCCTTCTCCATTAATCCTCGGTATCTCTTCACTCTCTAGCGTCCTATCATCCACAATAGAATCAGAAGCAGCCCACTAATCCCTATTTAAGCATTACGGTATCACCGAGAAGCAAAAACCATCCATACGCGATGAGAAGCATTACGTGAACTTGCCCAGTTTCGCACCGGGTCTCCCCACGCCTCCACCTAACCCCCCACAGCAGGATGTAGACCACTGTTAAAGCCACATAGAATATTCCGAGAGGTGAACCTATCTCAGGTATAGCCGTGACGGACGCCACAGCCTCACCATCATTGTAGCCTTGACTCCTAGCGACACAGGTTATAGAGTAGTCTCCAACCCCTGTAAGGGTCCATTCAACAGTGCTCGCCTCTACGAATCTACCCTGCTCCACGTTCAGTTCTCCGCCGCTTACACTCCACATATACGTTATATAGGCGGAGGCCCCATCGCTTGTAGAGGCGTCGGCTGTAACCCGGATGCTCCTAGGCCCGCTGGAAACGTCGACCTCCACCGATGAGGGATGAAGCTCAACCCTCAAGTACTTAGCGGCGGGAGGCGGGGCAGGGGCTCTCCCTCCAGCACCGAACGGCGTTCCAACCAATTGGCTTAAGCTCGGCGTCGTAGTTACTGTTATCCTAGCCCAAATGTAGTTGTTCACCGTATCCCTACCTTGGTCGGAGCACGCCACCCATGAGGCTCCGTTCCACCAGAAGAGCATAAGCGTATTCTCATCCAAGCCAGCTGCAGCAACCTCATCATCCGTATAGTAAACTTTAATGACGATCTCAGTAACGCCAAAACTGGAATCTAAATGGACGTCTATGTACTTCCCTAAAGCAGTAAGCGGTAAAGCCCCACCTGGATTCGAAGTATAGCTTGCAACCGTTATAGTGTGGCTGACCGTAGCTGAGATGTCCACAGTCGTATCCGCCTCCGTCTTCGCGTCGACCGTGCCGCTTCCGCTAACGGTCCCGCTCATCCCTCCCGATGTGGGCGCTAGAAGCCACGGCGTAAAGTCGACGTTACCCGATACATTATCGCCGGTGCCTCCAGAGTTGCTTGAATGGGTTGGGCCGGTTGCGCTACCCCACCAGTTGTATTTGGCGTTCACCGATGTTGCTCCTATAGTCCAGTCTACTCCGAATGCGTTGTCGTGGATGTTGTTGAAGTTTATGACGGTGCCTGGGGCGTCGCCCGCCCTTAGGTATATGGCCACCGCCACCCCCGTGATCGTGTTACCCGTTATCGTTGCGCCCGTAGTACTGCCGTAATTATCATAGAAGGATATCCCATAGCTGCGTTGCGATCCTGGGACACCGTATATCTCGTTGTTGGTGACGACGGGTGAGATAATGTTATCCTGTTTTATAGAAGGTGGGGTTCCACCCAGATGCCCGTTCCAGAAGCCGATAGCCCTTCCATCATCCTTCAGGTTGCTGAAAGTGTTTTCCGTGATTAATATGTTTGTGAACTTAGCATTTCCCTGGTCGCCGCCGGGGCCTGGGGCGGCGAATGTGACGGCCGTCGACTTCATCGATGCGGTGGCCATGTTGAAGGTATTATATGCTATCTTCTGCAATGTCGTCACATCTTTTCCACCGTAAGTCATGAAGAATATTACGTCTGCAGACTCTACATTGGTGAGCGGGGCGTCGAAGGTGTTGTAGCTGACATTCATCGGCCCCGTATGTATCTCGGAGAGGATGGCGTTTCCAGAGTATTGTGTGACCGTGTTGTGATGGAAGAGGATGGCTTCCTCCCCTCCAGACGCATAGAACTGGAACTCACCACTTGCATTGGGGTTGTTGGTACCCACAAACTTGCAGTAAGAGATCTCGTAGGTCACCCCACTTGTAGGGGTCGTCTGCTTCACCAACATTCCGAAGCTCTCACCCTGAGCGTCTTTAGGCGCGTCCCTTATCGTGAATCCTGTGAATTTCACGTTTTTAGTGGCGTCGATCGTGACGACGGGCCCGGATTTTCCAGCGCCTCTGATTATCGTTGTATCCGCGCCTGCACCGATTATCGTCACCCCCTTGTTGATGATAATGACTTCGTTGTACGTCCCTGGATCAACAAAAATGGTGTCACCATCGCTTGCATTATTTATGGCGGCTTGAATGGTCGAATAAGTTCGATCTCGACCAACATGCAGTTCTGCCGCTTTAACAAACGGTACCTGGGCACCCATTATGCCTAGAAGCAGGATGACGAAGAGAATCGATGTTATAACGAATCTATAAGAGGTGACGCCGTTGTTTAGCCGTTTCCGTCCTTCTCTCTCACTCACTAAACTCATTTCAGGCCACATATGATAAGTTCGGAATCATCTATATAGAAGTAGGATAATAAATTTTAGTTTTAATATTATTTTAATCCTACTGCTACTATCAGGGAGATATTTATACGCCTAGGGCTGTTATATGCTTCCTACATCAAACGAGGCTTAACTCCATATGGAGTTTAAAGGAAAAAATTATTTTCCATTCTAAACCTGAATGTAATAACGATCTCAAAGAGTTAAAAGCACCTAAAACGAACGGCTAACAACCTATCACATAATCAGGCGAACTAAATATGATGAGCTTCGAGTTCATTTATCTCGCCTCCATAAACCCAGTGCATGCCCTAATATTCCCCATATGGCATTAGGGAGGATAAGGTTCTGGGATACGCCCTAAATCTTCATTCATTGCAGCCTTTAACCTTTTTATGACATCTCTCCTATCCTATTTAGTATGAGGTGGATCGGTCGGCCTTTGATCGGCGGAGAAAAGGCATATGGATTAAAAAATCGCTGGAGGAGTTGAGTACAATATGATGAGTACCCGTTATATCCGGTTTAGGGGGACAGCCCCCCTCAAAATCCTATTATTATTATTCTCGTTCTCACTCCTTTTATCTTTACTAT
>Ga0080004_1068868_pt1 | contig 50757 bp, 66 predicted proteins | sample WasSprMetagenome_FD_69207 | JGI IMG/M metagenome (GOLD analysis project Ga0080004, IMG submission 69207) | Sulfidic aquatic microbial communities from Washburn Spring, Yellowstone National Park, USA - WS (SPADES assembly) (version 2) | ecosystem: Environmental > Aquatic > Thermal springs > Hot...
GCTCTCTTCGGGGGCCTGATCGGTTTCCCGTCCCCCCTCTCGGGGCCTTGCCCAGCGGGGGCCGTCCCCCTCCCCCCTCGGGCCGACGGGATCATCCCGCTCTCCATCCCAGTGGGAGCAGGCGGCGGGCCCCTTCCCCCCGGTTAAAAAAACGGGAACTCACCTAATTCGAGGAAAACCACGGGGAGGAAAGGCTTATAACGGGACCTCTCGAAGGGAAAGTGTAAAAAAGGTGAGCCCATGGTACCGTTTCCAACGCCCGAATGGCTCGAGGAGTACGTGAAGAAACTGAACGAGAGCAAGGAGCTGCAGGAGGCTGGCAAGGGCTGGGGAGTGGGATGGAACGGAGACTTCATCTTCCAGATAGACAAGCTGCCGGTGGAGAAGATAGAGCAGCTGCCCGAGGGGGAGATCAAGAACTACATGAAGGAGATGATGGCCAAGTACGCCTCGGGGACCACGGTTTACACCTGGATAGGTTTGAAGGACGGGAAGTGCACGGGGGCCAAGGTGGTGAAGAACCCGAACGAGGTGCAGGCCGGGTTCAGGCTGATCGGGGACTACGACTCCTGGAAGAAGCTGGCCAAGGGTGAGGCCGACGCCACCAAGCTGGTGCTGACGGGGAAGATGAAGCTGCAGGGGGACATGAGTAAAATCATGAGGTACATCAAGGCCACCCAGCTGATGGGCAAGATAGCCTCCCAGGTTCCCACCGAGTTCCTGGACGAGCTGGTCTGAATCCTTTCCCCTTTCTTTTTTCTCCGCTCCCCCAGCGCTCCGTGCCGTCTTGTCCCGGCCCCGGCGAAGGGTATTTATCGGCGGAGGGGGAGGATTTAAAAAAGAAGGGGGTGAAAAAGGGATGAAGTTGGCTTTTGGGACCCAGGCCTGGAACGAGGAGTACGTCAAGAGGCTCAACAGCGATCCCGTGATGGCCGAGGCTGGCAAGGGCTGGGGAGTGGGATGGAACGGAGACTTCATCTTCCAGATAGACGAGGTGCCGGTGGAGAAGCTGCAGAAGGCCGAGACCATGTCGGAGGCCGAGCTCAAGCAGCTGGCGGCCAAGGCGGGGGTCTCCCTGGAGGACGCGAAGAAGATCCAGGAGGAGTTCAAGAGGGTGCTGAAGGAGTACCTGAAGGGTAAGACCATCTACGCCTACGTGGGGCTGAAGGACGGGAAGTGCACGGGCATGCGCCTCCTCAAGGATCCCAACGAGGTGCAGGTGGGCTTCAAGCTCATCGGCCCCTACGACTCCTGGAAGAAGCTGGCCAAGGCCGAGACCGACGCCACCAAGCTGGTGCTGACGGGGAAGATGAAGCTGCAGGGGGATATGAGTAAAATCATGAGGTACATCAAGGCCACCCAGCAGATGGGCAAGGTCTCCTCGCAGGTCCCCACCATCTTCGTGGACGAGTACGTCTGAAGCCTCTTTCCTTTTTTCCTTTTTATTTCGTCCGGGCTGCAGCCTTGGGAGGATAGGAGGCCGGATCCTCACTTCAGAAGCCCGGCCTTCTTCATCTTCTCTATCTCTTCCTCCCTCAGCTTCCTCTTGAAGACCTTCTCGGTGACGGTGAGGGGAAGCTCCTTCCTGAACTCCACGAACTTGGGGACGGCGTAGGGCGGAAGCCTCTCCCTGCAGTGCCTTATGATGTCCTGCTTGAGCTCCTCGCTGGGCTCGTACCCCTCCTTGAGCTCTATGAAGGCCTTCACCCTCTCGCTCCCCGGGCGCTCCGGATCGGGTATTCCCACCGCCGCCGCCTTGGCCACGGCGGGATGCTCGTAGAGGACGTCGTCCACCACCCTCCCGTAGACCTTCAGCCCCGAGACGTTGATCATGTCCTTGGTGCGGTCCACGATGTAGAAGTAGCCATCCTCGTCCATCTTGGCCACGTCCCCCGTGTAGAGCCAGCCGTCCCTGAGCCCGCTCCCCGGGATGGGCCAGTATCCCTTCATCACCTGGGGACCCTTGATGATCATCTCCCCCGGCTCCCCCACCGGCACCTCCTTGGTCCCGGTTTCGATGTCCACGATCTTCACGTCCGTGTCGGGAACCGGTATGCCTATGGAGCCTATCTTCACCGGCATGCCCAGGTCCAGCCCCGCCCCCTTAAGGATGGCCACGAAGTTGGAGTGGGTGACCGGGCTGGTCTCGGAGAGGCCGTAGCCCTCGCTGACCAGCACCCCGGCCTTCTCCTCGAACTGTTTGGAGACCTCTGGGGGAAGGGCGGCCGCCCCGCTGTAGGGAACACAGCCCTTGAGCTCCGAGAGGTCCACCCCCTTCTCCTGCAGTAGCCTCATGAACTGGGTGGGAACCCCGGGCATCAGGAGGGGGCGGTACTTCACCAGCAGCTCGTAGATCATCTTGGTGTCTCTGGCGTCGGGCACCAGCAGGATGCAGCCCGCCCAGTAGAGGGCCACGTTCATGGCGCAGGTGAAGCCGTAGATGTGAAAGAAGGGCAGGCACCCCATCACGGAGAAGTTCCCCTTGTTGGGCTCCAGCATTCCCGCCGCGGTGGGCCCGAAGGTCTGCAGGATGTTGGTGCTCAGGTTGTAGTGGGTGAGCATCACCCCCTTGGGTATTCCCGTGCTCCCCCCCGTGAAGAAGAGGAGGGCCACGTCCTCCACCGGGTCTATCTCCACCTTGGGGGGAGAGGGCTGGGCCTCCGCGAGGACCTTGCGTAGCTGGAGGGCCCCAGGCACCTCCGGCGGCTCGGGATCCTCGGAGGGGGAGAAGTCCTTCACGGAGGTGGCGATGATGCGCTCCAGCTTGGTCCTGCCCTTCATCTCCTTCACCTCCTCCAGCCTGGATTCGTCCGTGATGTGGATCCTGGCGCCTGAGGTGCTCAGCTCGTACTCCAGCTCCGGCTTGGGCAGGAGGGGGCTCATGAGGGCCACGATGGCCCCCGCCTTGAGGACCCCGTACACGCCTATGAGGAACTGGGGGGAGTTGAAGAGCTGCACCCCCACCACGTCCCCCTTCTTTATGCCCATCCTGTGCAGGGCGTTGGCCAGGCGGTCCGTGTACTCCTTGAGCTGGGCGTAGGTGTACTCCCTGTCGAAGTACACCATGGATTTGCTGTTGGGGTACTCGGCGGCCGCCCGGTCTATGAGCTCGAAGAGGGGTATCTTGGGGTAGTCAAACTTGTAGGGAAGACCTATCTGCTCGTAGATTTTGAGCCAAGGGCGGTCGCTGTAGGTTACCCCCCCCATTCTTCCTCCCTTAGAAGTTTCCCTATAAAAAACTTCTAATGGGGGGAGAGGGTTAACTTAATTTGTGGAGAGGGGAGTTTCGCCGCTCATAGCCGAGATCATCCTCATCGCCATCGTCTTCTCCATAGCCACGGCGGTGATCGTGGTCCTGGGGGGGACCAGCATGTCCGTCCGGACCCTGGATGCCCAGCTGGGGGTGGACGGCTTCCAGTGGAGGAGCCAGAGGCTGGTCCTCCACCACCTGAAGGGGGAGGTGATCAGGGAGGCCTTCGTGGTGAGGGACGGGAAGTTCGGCTGGGGGGACCTGGTGGTGAAGAAGAGCGGGGTGGAGGTGGAGCCCCTGAACGCCCGCCTGAACGGCAGGAGGGCTGGGTACCTGATTTATGAGGACCTCAGCTCGGCCCCGCTGGGGACCCGCAAGAACTCGGCCTACTACGACTGGGAGAACCGATGGGTCAGGCTAACCAGGGCGATCAACAGCGACAACGGACAGCTGGAGTACGTGCTCAGCCCTCCTCCACAGAGCTTCGTGGTGGAGTTCCAGTTCTGGGCGGGAGGGGGGACGGGAGCAGACGCCACCTACTTCTACGCTTACTGCAGCAGCACCCCCCTCAACGAGGATGCGAATGCCGGGGGATATATCTTCGCCTACGATGAATACCAGGACAACCTGCAGCTTCGCTACCGGGATAACCTTCTGGCCTCCGTTCCCCTGTGGAACATGGACGACAACCGCTGGCACGACGCCCGCATAGTCTTCGACGGGCAGGTCATCGAGATGTACTTCGACAACCGGCCGGACAACAGGATCAGGTATGTGGACTACCAGGCCTCCAGCCGGAAGGTCAACACCCTCTTCGGGTGGGGGGCCAGGACGGGGGGCCTGAACAACGAGCACAGGATCCGGAACCTCAGGATGTGGATACCGGGGGAGGTCAGGCTGGACTTCTCCCCCGGGGATGTCCTGGAGTTCGAGCTGAAGGACCCCCTGGTGATAGGGGATGCCATGACCATCACCTACCTCCCCCAGAACAAGCTCCTTTATATGAACGACATCTCCTGAATCCACCACAAAGTTTAAAAGAAGGATTGGCAAAAATTTGCGTTAAAATCGGGCAGGGGTAAAAATGGCCAAGGCGGAGAAGAAAAAGCTGAAGTTTGCCTTCTACTGGGCGGCCAGCTGCGGGGGGTGTGAGATAGCCGTTCTGGACATAGACGAAAAGATCCTGGACGTGGTGGAGATCGCCGACATCGTCTTCTGGCCGGTGGCCCTGGACATAAAATATAAGGATGTGGAGGCCATGCCCGACGGCTTCATAGACGTCTGCTTCTTCAACGGGGCCATAAGGACGGAGGAGCAGGAACATATGGCCAAGCTATTGAGGAAGAAGGCCAAGGTGCTGGTGGCCTTCGGGGCCTGCTCCCACACCGGAGGGGTTCCCGGTCTGGCCAACCTGGCCGACCGGGAGGAGGTCTTCGCCAGGGCCTACCTGGAATCCCCCTCCACGGAGAACCCCCGGCGCGTGGTTCCCAAGACCTCCACCAGGGTGCCGGAGGGTGAGCTGAGGCTCCCCGAGTTCTACGACAGGGTGAAGACCCTGGACCAGACGGTGGAGGTGGATTACTACCTGCCCGGATGTCCCCCTACTCCTTCCCTCATCCTGAAGGCGGTGGAGGCCATAGCCAAGGGGGAGCTTCCCCCCAAGGGGTCGGTGCTGGCCCCCCTGAAGTCGGTCTGCGATGAGTGCCCCAGGAACAAGACCAAGCCCGAGAAGCTCTCCATCCCCGAGGTGAAGAGGCCCTACGAGGTGCAGCTGGATCCCGAGAAGTGCTTCCTGGTCCAGGGGGTGATCTGCATGGGGCCGGCCACCAGGGGTGGGTGCGAGGCCAGGTGCATCAACGGCAACATGCCCTGCACCGGCTGCCAGGGCCCCTGCCCCAACGAGGTGGACCAGGGGGCGGCCATGATAAGCGCCCTCTCCTCCATCCTTGGGGTGGAGGGGGAGAGGGAGGCGGGTTATGACCCCCAGAAGCTGGTGGATAAGGTGGTGGATCCCGTGGGAACCTTCTACATGTACACGCTCCCGGCCTCGGTGCTGGGGGGGAGGGTGAAGAAGAAATGAAGGTCATCACCATAGATCCCATCACCAGGCTGGAGGGCCACGGCAAGATCAGCATCTTCCTAGATGAGAGGGGGAACGTGGCCAACGCCTACCTGCAGATCCCGGAGCTCAGGGGCTTCGAGCGCTTCTGCGAGGGAAGGAGGGCGGAGCTCATGCCCCAGATCACCTCCAGGATCTGCGGGGTCTGCCCCGTGGCCCACCACATGGCCTCCACCAAGGCCCTGGACGCGGCCTTCCACGTGGATCCCCCCTCCGCCGCCAAGAAGCTCAGGGAGCTGATCTACTCCGGGTACTACATCTACGATCACACCCTCCACTTCTTCTACCTGGGAGGACCCGACTTCGTGGTGGGGCCCGATGCCCCCCCGGCCGAGAGGAACATCCTGGGGGTGATCAAGAAGGCCGGGCTGGAGGTGGGGAAGGAGGTGATCAAGCACAGGGCCTACGGGCAGAAGATCACGGCCATCCTGGGGGGAAAGGCCACCCACCCCGTCTGCGGACTGCCCGGAGGGGTGAGCAAGTCCCTGAGCGAGGAGGAGAGGAGGGAGATCGAGAAGATGGCGAAGTCCTGCGTGGAGTTCTCCCAGAAGGCCCTCCAGATCTTCGACCAGGTGGTGCTGAAGAACAAGAAGTACGTGGAGCTGATAAAGAGCGACGCCTACACCCTCAAGACCTACTACATGGGGCTCGTGGACGACAAGAACAGGGTGAACTTCTACGACGGGAAGATAAGGGTGGTGGACCCGAGCGGGAGGGAGTTCGTGAAGTTCTCCCCCTCCCAGTACCTGGACGTGATAGGGGAGCACGTGGAGGACTGGACCTACGTGAAGTTCACCTACCTGAAGAAGGTGGGGTGGAAGGGGCTGGTGGACGGTCCCGGCAGCGGGCTCTACAGGGTGGGGCCGCTGGGAAGGCTGAACGCGGCCGACGGCATGGCCACCCCCCTGGCCCAGCAGGAGTACGAGAGGATGTACGAGACCCTGGGCGGGAAGCCCGTGCACTCCACGCTGGCCTTCCACTGGGCCAGGCTGATAGAGCTCCTGTATGCTTCCGAGAGGGCGCTGGAGCTCTCCCAGGACCCGGAGATCACCAGCAAGGACGTGAGGAACCCGGTGGGGGCTCCCGGGGAGGGAGTGGGGGTGGTGGAGGCGGCCAGGGGAACCCTGTACCACCACTACCAGCTCACCGAGGACGGCCTCATCAAGAAGGCCAACCTGATCGTGGCCACCACCAACAACGCCGCCCCCATCTGCCTCTCCGTAAAGAACGCGGCGAAGGCCTTCATCTCGGGAGGGAAGATCACGGACGGGATCCTGAACATGGTCGAGATGGCCTTCAGGGCCTACGACCCCTGCTATGCCTGCGCCACCCACTTCGCGCTGGGGAAGATGCCCCTGGAGGTAAAGATCTACGACCACGAGCGCCGCCTCGTGCGCACCCTCACCAGGCCCTGACCCAACGGCTTTAGCCCTTCTTTTCCCACCTTTCCTGATGGAGAGGGAGCTGAGGGACTGGCTGAGGGGCTGCCGGAGGCTCCTGGTGATGGGGGTGGGGAACCCCCTGCGCAGGGATGACGGGGTGGGGCTGGAGGTGGTGAGGAGGATGAGGGGCAGGGTGGGGGGGGAGGTGGAGCTGCTGGAGTGCGAGGGGGTGGCGGAGAACTACCTGGAGGAGGTGGAGAGGCTGGCCCCCACCCATCTCCTTCTGGTGGATGCGGCCCTCCTGGGGAAGAGGCCCGGGGAGGCCAGGCTGGTCACCTCGGAGGAGCTTCCCGTGGAGACGGTCTCCACCCACCTCCTTCCCCTGAGGATCTTCTGCGAGTACGTGAGGGAGACGGTGGGGGCCGAGGTGGCCCTCCTCTGCGTCCAGCCCAAGGACACGGACTTCGGGGAGGGAATGACGGGGGAGCTGGTGGAGGCGGCGGAAAGGCTGGCGGAGACCCTCTCCAGGGTGGTGCGGGATTTATGTGGGGGGAGGGAGGAGGAGAAGGATGTGTCTGGCGGTTCCGGGTAGGGTGGTGGAGAAGAGGGGGGAGCTGGGGAAGGTGGACTTCGGGGACGGAACCCTCCGGGAGGTGGACCTCTCCCTGGTGGAGGTGGAGGTGGGCCAGTACGTGATCGTTCACGCGGGCTTCGCCATCCAGGTTCTGGACGAGGAGGAGGCCAGGGAGAGCCTGAAGCTCTGGCAGGAGATCCTCTCCCAGGGCTGACCATGTTCAGGTTCAGGGACAGGGAGACGGCGGGCAGGATCGTGGAGGGGCTCAGGAGGATGGGTCTGAACCTCTTCCTGATGCACGTCTGCGGCACCCACCAGGACACCCTGGTCAGGTACGGGCTGGACCGCCTGCTGGAGCCCTGCGGGATCAAGATAAGGCAGGGGCCCGGATGCCCCGTCTGCGTGACCACGGAGAGGGAGATAGAGGAGGCCCTCCTCCTGGCCAGGAGGGGGAAGACCGTGGCCACCTTCGGGGACATGGTGGGGGTACCCACGGGGAGCGGCTCGCTGGCGGGGCTGAGGGGGGAGGGGGCGGACGTGAGGGTGGTTTACGGGATAAGGGATGCGGTGGCGCTGGCGGAGAGGACAGGGAAGGAGGTGGTCTTCCTGGCCATAGGCTTCGAGACCACCGCCCCCTCCACGGCCGCCACCCTGCTGAGGAAGCCCCCTCCCAACTTCTCCGTCCTCTGCTGCCACCGCTACATCCCCCCCGCCGTCAGGGCCCTGCTGGAGCTGGGGGAGACCAGGATCCAGGGGCTGATAGAGCCCGGGCACGTCTCCACCGTGATAGGCACCAGGGCCTACGAGGAGATAGCCAGGGAGTACCGGCTCCCCCAGGTGGTGGCGGGCTTCGAGCCCCTGGACCTCCTCATGGGCGTCTACCTCCTGGCCAGGATGATCTCCAGGGGGGAGGTGGGGGTGGTGAACGAGTACACCAGGTCGGTGAGGCCCGAGGGCAACGTGAAGGCCCTGAGGGTGATGGAGGAGGTCTTCGAGCCCGTGGACGTTCCCTGGAGGGGCTTCCCCGTGATCCCCCGCTCGGGCATGGCGCTGAAGGAGGAGTTCGAGGAGTACGACGCCAGGAAGAGGTACGAGGACGAGCTGAGGGAGCTGGAGGGGAGGGAGTTCAGGCCCCATCCCTCCTGCCGCTGCGACAGGGTGCTGAGGGGCCTGCTTGACCCCCCCGAGTGCCCCCTCTTCGGGAAGGTCTGCACCCCCAGGAGCCCGGTGGGCCCCTGCATGGTCTCCTCCGAGGGCTCCTGCGCCATCGAGTACAAGTACGGGAGGAGGGCCTAGAGGAGCCAGGATAGGCCCCCGGCGGTCAGGGCGGTCAGGGCGTTGGCGGTGATCACGCCCAGCGCCAGGGTGGCTACGGTCCTCCCGTCCCTCATCCCCAGCAGGAAGGCCAGCGCCGTCCCCGTGTAGGCCCCGGTTCCCGGGAGGGGGAGGGCCACAAAGGTGAAGAGGGCGGCGAAGTGCCTCCTCCTGAGCCTCCTCCTGGTCATGAGCCTGAAGAGGGTCCCCACCCACCTCCACCTCCGGCGGAGGGGAGGCACGACGGTACCCATCCCCAGCAGGACGGCGGGGATGACGGCCAGGTTTACGCAGGTGCAGAGGAGGTAGGCGAGGGGGGCGGGGAGGCCCCAGAGGATGGCCAGGGGTATGGCGTACCTCCCCTCGAAGAGGGGAACGGCTGAGAGCAGGAGGGGGAGCCAGAGGGGGGGCAAGCCCTACTCCTTCCCCCCCACCGCCCCCAGGTGGAGGAGGAAGCGGGCCATCCCCTCCACGTCCTTGACCTCCCTCCTGAGCAGCCTCTTCAGCCTCTCCCTGGGATCGAGGAGGGGCTCCACCCCCATCGCCCTCAGGTGCCTGGAGCATTTCAGGGCCAGCTCCTCCCCCTCCTGGTCGAAATCCGTGAGCACGATCGCCCTGGCGTTCCCCTCCAGAGCCTCCAGCAGGCTCAGGAGGTTCCTGCCCCCGTTCAGGTGCACGATTTTTCCCTCCACCCCCAGCGAGAGGAGGGCTTCCCTGTCGTGGAGCCCCTCCACCAGCACCGGGGTGCCCTGGCGGCTCTCCTCCCGGAGCTCCTCCAGTACCTCCTCCACCTCCTCCAGGGCCTTCTCCTTCAGCAGGGGATCACTCCTCCTCTTCCTCCTCCACCCAGAGGCCCTTGGAGAGGCACTTCTTGCAGGCCCCGGCCTCCTCGGAGTAGCACCGCGGGCAGACCGCGGCCCCGCAGATCTTGCAGCGGTGCAACTCGGAGGTGCTCCTACCGCACAGCGAGCAGCTTCCCGTCAGCCTCCCCATTCCAGAAGAGATGACCTCTCCCCGTTAAATACCCTCCACCGCCCTCTCCACGGCGGAGGGGTCGAAGCCCCACTCCAGCAGCCTGCTCCTCACCTCCTCCCTCCCCCTCCCCTCCTCCCTCAGCCTCCGGGCCAGCTTGAGGAGGGTCTCCCTGACCTCCCAGGGATAGACCACCCACTCCCTCACCTCCTCCACGTAGAAGTCGGGCCTGAAGACGCTCCAGGGCTTGTAGTGCAGGGTGGCCACCTTCAGCTCCTTCTCCCCCCTCCCGGAGAGCAGCTCCCTGACGGCGGCCAGGGAGTGGCCGGTGTCCGCCACGTCGTCGGCCACCAGCACCCTCCTCCCCCTCACCTCCGCGTTGAGGGGATGGACCACCTCCGGTTTTCTCCCCGTCTCCCCGGGTCCCAAGTAGTACCTGACCTGCACGGAGGCCAGCTCCTCCACCCCCAGCAGGTCGCACAGGATCCTCCCCACCGGGAAGCCCCCGCGGCTCACGGCCACCACCAGGTCGGGGGAGCAGCCCGCTTCCCTGATCCTCTCCGCCAGCCTCTCGCAGAGCCCCTGCACCTCCTCCCAGCTCAGGTGGAGGAACCTCACCTTTCCCCCTCCTCCGTGCCCTCTAAAAAGGGAGGGGTTCAGTAGGGCCTGCTCTTCAGCCCCATCCTGTAACCCGCGTAGTTGGTGAGGAGGTGGAGGGGAGGGGTGAGGAGGAGGAGCACCGCCAGCACCCCCCAGGTGAGGCGGGGGAGGATGAGGGGAAGGGAGAGGAGGAGGGCTCCGGCCACGAAGTCCAGCTGGTCCAGGAGGGGGAAGGGCTCGCCCCTCTCCACCCCCATCCTTCGCTTCAGGAAGCTTCCGGCCAGGTCCCCCAGCATGGCCCCCAGGGAGAGGAGGAAGCCCGCCAGCGCCGTTTCCAGCGGTCCCCCCAGCAGTAGGGGGAGCCGCGGCTCGAGGAGGGGGTGGAGGAGGGCCTGCACCATCCCCACCAGGGAGCCCACCAGGACGCCGCACGCGAACCCCCTCACGGTTTTCCCCGGCCCCAGCAGGGGCCTCCCGTCCAGGAACTTCCTCCCCCCGTCGATGGTCCTCCCCCCTCCCGTCACCACCGGGGTCATGTTGGCGGCGTAGGCGGGGAGGATGAACCAGAGGGAGGAAAAGAGGAGCTGGGGTATGCTCATCTCTCTCCCCTCACCGGCCTTCAGCCGCCCGGGCCCCCCCTCACTTCTTGACGGGCTTGAGGGGGAGGCCGCAGCAGATCAGGTCGCAGGCCGTGCAGGTGCAGGGGCTCTCTATGGTCACGATCAGCCCGCACTTCTGGCAGCGGTACTTCTCTCCCTTCTTCAAGCTCTCCTCCTCCTTCCCGTCCCCCACCTTTAAACCTACCCTCCGGGGGCTCCGTGGTAGGGCACGTTCTTCCAGAGGAGGTCCCATAGGTCCTCCCCCGTCACCGTCTCCCCCCTCACCAGCAGCTCCAGCACCCTCTTCAGGAGGAGATGGTGCCTCCTCTCGTCCGCCAGGATGGCCTCCAGCAGCATCCTCACCTTCTCGTTTTCAACCTGCGGGAGCACGGAGCCTATCTTACCCATCAGCTCCTCCTCCCACCTGAGGTGCTTCCTCAGCGGCTCCTCCAGATGAACTCGTGGGTGAGGTTCTTGTTGACGCAAACCGCCACCTGGGGGGATCCGAGGTCACCTGGAAGACGGTGCTGGCGATCTGCCCGTTGAGCTTTTCCCCGTCCCTCGAGGTGAGGACGTAGATCCCGTAGCTGAGCTTGTGCAGGGCCTTGGGATCCATCTCCCACCCTTCCGGGTTAAGAAAGGCGGAAAACCGGAAACGGAAAAGAGAAAATCTTTTATAGGGGAACTCTGATTAACCTATTTGATTCTAAGAGCTTGTGAGGTGGTGAGATGGCGGCGCCGGTGGCTCAGCTGGGTGGTACTCCCGTCCTGATCCTGCCGGAGAAGGCCGTCAGGTACTTGGGCAGGGACGCCCAGCACATGAACATCATGGCGGCCAGGGTGATAGCGGAGGCCGTGCGCACCACCCTGGGTCCCAGGGGAATGGACAAGATGCTGGTGGACAGCCTGGGTGACATCACGATCACCAACGATGGGGTCACCATCCTGAAGGAGATGGATGTGGAGCATCCCGCCGCCAAGATGATGGTGGAGATCGCGAAGACCCAGGAGAACGAGGCGGGGGACGGAACCACCACCGCCGTGGTCCTGGCGGGCGAGCTCCTGAAGAAGGCGGAGGAGCTGCTGGACCAGGACATCCACGCCACCATCATCGCCAGTGGCTACAGGAAGGCGGCGGCCAAGGCGCAGGAGGTCCTGCAGAAGATCGCCCGCCCGATCTCCCCCGATGACGTGGACATGCTCAAGAAGATCGTGGCCACCTCCCTGAGCAGCAAGGGCTCCGAGATCAAGGGGGACAAGCTGGTGGGCCTCATCGTGGAGGCGGCCAAGCAGATCGTGAAGGTGGAGAACGGGAAGATCAAGGCGGACAGGGACAAGATAAAGCTGGAAAAGAAGATCGGGGGCTCCTCCTCCGACTCCCAGCTGGTGAGGGGCATCGTCCTGGACAAGGAGGTGGTGCACCCGGGGATGCCCAAGAGGGTCAGGAACGCCAAGATCGCCCTCATCAGCAGCGCCTTCGAGGTGGAGAAGACCGAGACGGACGCCAAGATCAACATCACCGATCCGGAGCAGCTGAAGAGCTTCCTGGATGAGGAGAGGAGGATGCTGGCAGACATGGTGGAGCAGGTGAAGAGGGTGGGGGCCAACGTGGTCCTCTGCCAGAAGGGGATAGACGACGTGGCTCAGCACTACCTGGCCAAGGCGGGCATCCTGGCCGTGAGGAGGGTCAAGGAGTCGGACATGCAGAAGCTGGCCGAGGCCACCGGTGGGAGGGTGGTGATGAGCCTGAAGGACCTCAGCCCCTCCGACCTGGGAACGGCGGAGCTCGTGGAGGAGAGGAAGGTGGCCGGGGAGGAGATGGTCTTCGTGGAGGGGTGCAAGGATCCCAAGGCCGTTACCATCCTGGTGAGGGGTGGAACCGAGCACGTGGTGGACGAGCTGGAGAGGGCGGTGCACGACGGGGTTTCCGTGGCCTGCGTCACCCTGGAGGACGGGAAGATCCTGCCGGGAGGGGGGGCCTGCGAGATGGAGCTGGCCAAGGAGCTCAGGGACTTCTCCAGGGAGCTGGGGGGAAGGGAGGCCCTGGCGGTCAACGCCTTCGCGGAGGCCCTGGAGATCATCCCCAGGACCCTGGCGGAGAACGCGGGCCTCGATCCCGTCGACATCCTGGTGAAGCTGCGCGCGGAGCATGAGAAGCCCAACGGGAGCAACAAGGGCATAGAGGTGGTGAGCGGTCAGATCATGGACATGATGGAGAAGGGGGTGGTGGAGCCCATCAGGGTGAAGCTGCAGGCCATCAAGTCCGCCAGCGAGGCCGCCGAGATGATCCTGAGGATAGACGACGTCATCGCCGCGGTGAAGACGGAGGAGGAGAAGAAGAAGGAGGAGAAGGAAGAGAAGAAGGAGACTCCCCCCTCACCAGAGTTTTGAATGCAGCTCGCTAGCTCGTGGGGGGGATGGGACGTTTTCTCTCTCAGGAAATACACCAAATTCGAAAAGGCCAGGATCATAGGGGCCAGGGCCCTCCAGATCTCCATGGGCGCTCCCGTGCTGGTGGAGGTCCCCCCCCACCTGAAGAGCTCGGTGGAGATCGCCCTCTACGAGTTCGAGAAGGGTGTTTGCCCCATCACGGTGCTCAGGGAGCCTCCCGGGGAGTTCTGATCATACCTTCGCCCGGTAGAGTGGCGGTAGGAAGCGCGTGAATTCACCCATCTCCTCCAGGCAGTGCCTGCGCAGGGACTCCCGGACCACCCGGAGGAGGCTCCTGGGCAGCCTGAAGGTGGAGCGCATCCGGGTCCCCCAGGGCGCCCTGTCGTACTCGTGCATGACCCATCCCATGGGCTCGTCCTCCTTGCCCAGGATGCTCGAGGCCACCGCGTGGCGGTAGGAGGTTGAACGGGGGATGGGTATCTCCTCGGGGTTTTCGGGCCGCATCCTCATCTCCACGGGAGGGGTCTCCCCTATCCTCTCCACCACCCTGTGAACCACCCCTCCTTCCTCCCACTCAAAGGAAACGTGATCCCTTGGATGCCAGAGCCTGTACCTACTGTTCCTCTCCTCCCTTCCTCCTTCCGTCTCGAAGAGGTAGACCCAGAACCAGTCGATCATCTCCGGCTCCACCCCCCTGAGTTCGTGCTCCACCACCAGGTCCTCCTTTTCCTCCCCAGCCTCCACCAGCTCCTCCAGCCTTAGCCTCTCCATCCCACCCTCCCTCCGCCGCCGGACTTTTAATCCCGCCCCCCGATGTTCTACGATGGGGGTGCAGCTGGGCCCCCTCCTCCCCCGAAGGGAGGTGGGGCTGGAGGAGCTGAGGGGGAGGAGGGTGGCGGTGGACGCCATGAACTTCCTCTACCAGTTCCTGTCCATCATCAGGCAGAGGGACGGGGAGCCCCTGAGGGACTCCAGGGGCAGGATCACCTCCCACCTCTCCGGGCTCTTCTACCGCACCGCCAACCTGCTGGAGGCGGAGATCTACCCCATCTACGTCTTCGACGGAAAGCCGCCGGAGCTGAAGAGGGGGACCCTGGAGGAGAGGAGGGTGGTGAGGGAAAAGGCGGCGGAGGAGTGGGAGAGGGCGCTGAGGGAGGGGAGGCTGGAGGAGGCCAGGAGGTACGCCGCCCAGGCCGCCAGGGTGGAGGAGCAGGTGGTGGAGGACGCCAAGCGCCTGCTGCGCCTGATGGGCCTCCCCTTCGTGCAGGCTCCCTCGGAGGGGGAGGCCCAGGCGGCGCACCTGGTGAGGAGGGGGGATGCCTGGGCGGTGGCCAGCCAGGACTTCGACAGCCTCCTCTTCGGCTCCCCCGTACTGGTCCGGAACCTGGCCCTCACCGGGAGGAGGAAGCTGCCGGGCAAGGACGTCTACGTGGAGGTGAGGCCGGAGGTGGTGGAGCTGGAGGGGGCCCTCTCGGAGCTGGGCCTGACCAGGGAGCAGCTGGTGGACGTGGGTATCCTGGTGGGGACGGACTTCAACGAGGGGGTGAAGGGGATAGGGCCCAAGAGGGCGCTGGAGCTGGTGAGGAAGTACGGGTCCCTGGAGGGGATCCCCGACGTCAGGGTGGAGGGGCTGGGGGAGATAAGGCGGATCTTTCTGGAGCCGGAGGTCACGGATGACTACAGGCTGGAGTGGGGGCAGCCCGACGTGGAGGGGATAAAGGAGTTCCTGTGCGGGGAGCACGACTTCTCGGAGGACAGGGTGCAGTCGGGGATCCAGAAGCTCCTCAGGGGGAGGGAGGGGAGGCAGAGCTCCCTGGAGAGATGGTTCTAGCCCTCCCTCCACCCGTACTTCCCCACCAGGGGGACGAAGGAGCAGGGGGTGAAGCTCTGCACGCGCAGCCCCTCCTCCCCCTTCTCCGCCACCTTCCAGACCTGGGTGTGGTAGAAGTGCCCTATGGGGGCCCCTATCCTCCCCCCCACCCTGAGCTGGTCTAGGAGGGGAGGGGGGAAGCCGGGGGAGCAGGCGGTGATGAGGATCCTGTCCCAGGGGGCCCCGGGCTCGTAGCCGCAGGTGCCGTCCCCCACCACCACCTCCACCCAGTCGTAACCCGTCCTCCTCAGGTTCTCCCTCCCGAAGGAGGCCAGGCGGGGGAGGCGCTCGATGGAGACCACCCTCCCCTCCCTGGTGACCAGCTCCGCCAGCAGGGCCGCGTTGTACCCCGATCCCGTCCCCACCTCCAGCACCCTCTGCCCCCTCTCCACCTCCAGGGACTCCAGCATCAGGGCGATCATGCTGGGGGCGGAGATGGTCTGTCCCAGCCCTATGGAGAGGGGGTGATCCTCGTAGGCGTACCTCCTCAGGGAGGGGGGGACGAACTCCTCCCTCGGGACCCTCCTGAAGGCCTCGATCACCCGGGGGGTTCGGAGGTAGCCCCACCTCACCAGCTCCTCCACCATCCTCTCCCTCTCCCTCTCGAAATCCAGAAATACCCCCCCAGAAGACCTGAGGCAGGTATGAAAAAAAGGGAGAGGGTGAGGGCCAGGGGGCACCCCCTCCTCACCGCCCTCCACCCCACCACCCTCATGATCACCAGGGAGGAGGAGGTGGGACCCAGGGGGGACTGCATCGTGGCGGTGGGGGCGGACAGGTCGGTTTCCGACCTGTCGGAGGAGGTGAAGGAGGGAATAAGGAGGGGGGGAAGGGTGACGGTGAGGATGGAGGCGGGGGGAAGGGTGGAGACGGTCAGGGGCTGGGGCCACCCCTCCCTCCCCCTGGACCACCCCACCGACATGGTGGTGAGGAGGAGCTCCTTCGTCTGCGGGAGGACGCTGGCGGTTAGGGCGGACAGGGCGGCCTCCGACCTCTCCAGGGAGTTCGTGAGGGAGCTCAGGAAGGGAGTGCCGGTGGAGATCCTGATAGAGGTGGAGCTCTAGCCGCGGAGCTCCTCGGGCATGAGCTCGGGGGGGAGGAGGTAGGGTATCCCCTCCACGATGGGGTAGCGCTGGGAGCACCTCCTGCAGATCAGCTCCTTCCCCCTCAGCCTCAGCTCCCCCTTGCAGACGGGGCAGGCTAGGATCCTCAGCAGCTCGGGGCTGAGGGAGGGTTTACTCCTTCGTGGTGTACCTCTTCCCGTACCCGTACCCGTAGATCTCCCTCCTCACCCTCCTCACCTTGAGGTAGTCCCCCACGTACCTCCTCACCCCCATCCATATAAGACCCATCTCCCTCCTCCCCAGGATCTTCCTGAAGGCGCTCTTCCACCCCTCCCTCTTGGAGAAGTCGGCGCAGCGGTTGCAGAGCTCCTGGAGCTCCTCCCTGGAGTAGGGGGTCAGGCCCAGCTCCGGGGCGGTGGCCACGAACTGGTCGGGCCTGAGCTTCCCCTCCCTCCTGGCCCAGTTCCAGATGGCCGAGCCCACCATGTAGAGCAGGATGTTCCCGTTGATGAAGTCCGCCCCTCCCCTTTCCAGGAACTCGATGGAGCGCTCCATGTCCTGCCTGGTCTCCATGGGGGCCCCGAAGATCAGGCTCCCCAGGAAGATGATGTCGTGCTCCTTGCACAGTTCCAGGGTCCTCCTCACGTACTCCGGCCACCTCTCGGGGTGGGGGGTCTTCGCGTACCACCTCACCACCCTGGGAACCACCGACTCCACCCCGTAGCTCAGGGCCAGCACCCCCATGTCCCTCATGGCCCGGTAGAGGGCCCTGCTGGGGGTGTCCACCCTGGCCTGCCCGAAGAAGTGGAACTTCAGCCCCTCCTCCTTCATGAGCTCCGCCAGCTTGATCACCCTCCTCGGGTCGTTGGTGAAGTTGTCGTCGGCTATCCAGATGGAGTCGAAGCCCTCCCTGTCCAGCAGCTTCAGCTCCTCCAGCAGGGAGCGGGGGGAGCGGGCCCTGAAGCCCAGCTTCTTGGGCCGGTTGCAGTAGGTGCAGCCGTACCGGCACCCCCTGGTGGTGAGGATGCCCGTGACCTTCCCCAGCATCTTCATGCCGTAGAACTGCCCGTACTCCACGTGCTCCACCAGCCTCCTGGCGGGGAGGGGGAGGGAGTCCAGGTCCTGGGGCTCGGAGGCGCGGATGAGCCCCCTGGGCCTCTCCTCCACGATTCTGAGGATCTCCCCCTCCGCCTCCCCCACCACGTAGGCGTCCGCCCCTATCTCCCCCAGCAGCTCCGGGGGGCAGACGGAGATGTGGGGTCCCCCCACCACCACGTAGGCCCTGCACCTCCTCCTGGCCTCCCTCACGATCCTCTTGCAGGAGTCCAGGGTGAGGGTGAGGCAGGTGATCCCCACCACCTCGGGCCTCTCCTCCTCCATGATCCTCCCCAGCTCCTCCAGGGAGAGGCGCTCGGCCTCCGCGTCCACCACCCTCACCCTGTGCCCCGCCCCCTCCAGCACCGAGGCCAGGTAGAGGATCCCCAGGGGAGGGGCGTAGGCGGAGAGGGCCGCCCTCTCCTCGAAGCTCAGGGGCGGGTAGATGAGGAGGACGGACGCCATCTTCATCCGTTTTTAGGGAGGAGATAAAAAGGGGGAAGATGGCGAGGAAGGCTGTCAGGAGGGCCCTGCTCCTTCTCCTCCTCCTCTCCCTGCTCTCGGTCCTCCTCTTCCGCTGGAGGGGGGACCTGCTCCTCCTGGCGGGGTCCCTGGGAAAGGTGAGCCTGCTCTGGTTCCTGGCGGCGGTCTCCCTCTACTTCGGAAACGTGCTGGTCTGGGCGGTGAGGTGGAAGGTCTCCCTCTCCTACCTGGGCTTCAGGGTGGGCCTCAGGGACCTCTACCTGGTCCTCTACGGGAGCATCTTCATCAACAACGTCACCCCCTTCACCAGGGGAGGGGCGGATCCCCTGGGGAGGGTCTACCTGCTGGGGAAGACCAGGGGGGTCCCTTACTCCAGCGCCCTGGCCACCACCTTCGTGGACCACCTCTTCGACTTCCCCGTGGTCCTCTCCTTCCTCATGCTCGGCCTCCTGCTCGGGGTGCCCCTCCCCTTCTCCCCCTCCTGGCTGATCCTCCTCTGGCTCTTCCTCCTCCTCTTCCCCTTCCTGCTGGTCTTTGAGGTGGTGAGGAGGAGGCTGGGGGTGAGGAAGGTGAGCGGCCTGCTGAACCTCCTCTCCAGGCTCCTGCGGAGGAGGGGCAACTTCCTGCGCTCGGTCCTGAGGGTGTACCGGAGCTCCGAGGCCGTCCTCCGCAGCTGGAGGTGCGTGGGCCCCATCCTCCTCTCCTCCCTCCTGATCTGGACCACGGACCTCCTCAGGCTCTCCCTCATCTTCCTGGCCCTGGGCTACCACCCCTCCCTCCCCATGCTCCTGCTGGCCACTACCCTCCCCACCCTGGCGGGCCTGGTGCCCTTCCTCCCGGGGGGGCTGGTGCTGGTGGAGGCCACCATGATCTCCGTCTTCACCTTCTTCGGGGTTCCCTTCCTCACGGCCCTCCTGGCCACCCTCCTGGAGAGGGCGATCTCCCTGGTGATGAGCACGGTGGTGGGGGCGGGCGTCCTCTCCTACCTGGGCCTGAGGGGGAAGAGGTAAAAAGGCAGCGAGGGGGGAGGGGAGAGGATGAGGGTGGCGCTGGTGGGTGACGAGTACCCTCCCGTGACGGGGGGGGCGGCGGTCTACGCCCGGGAGCTGGCCCTCCACCTCTCCAGGCTGGGGGTGGAGGTGGTGGTCTTCACCAGGGAGGGGGCGGAGGGGGAGGGGGTGGAGGTCAGGGAGCTCAGGGGCTTCGGCCTCTTCCACCGCTCCCTCTCCCCCCGCCTCTTCGGGGAGCTGCGGAGGGAGCTGCGCTCCGGGGGCTTTTCGGTGGTGCACGGGACGGACATGTACTCCCCCCTCTCGCTGGCGGCGGTCCGCTTCGCCAGGGGGGCCGGCCTTCCCTCCGTGGTCACCTGCCACTCCGTCCACCACTCCTCCGGCCTGTGGAGGGCGGTCTACCTCCCCTTCACCCTCCTCCTCCGGAGGGCGGACAGGGTGATAGCGGTGAGCGGGGCCTCCAGGGAGTTCTGCTGCTCCCTCGGGGTTCCGGGGGAGAGGGTGGAGGTGGTCCCCAACGGCGTGGACCCCTCCCTCTTCCACCGGGGGGTGGACGGTAGGGGGTTCAGGAGGAGGCTGGGGGTGGGGGAGGGGGAGAGGCTGGTGGCCACCGCCATAAGGCTGGTGAAGAGGAAGGGGCCCCACCTCCTCCTCAGGGCCTTCTCGGAGCTGGCGGGGGAGTTCCCGGGGCTGAGGCTGGCGGTGGCGGGGGAGGGACCGGAGGAGGGGGAGCTGAGGAGGAGGGTGGAGGAGGAGGGGCTGGACGGGAGGGTGCTGCTCCTTGGGCGTCTCCCCCACGGGGAGGTGGCGGGCCTCATGGCGGGCGCCGACCTCTTCGTCCTCCCCTCCTCCGTGGAGGCCTTCGGGCTGGCGGCGGTGGAGGCCATGGCGGTGGGGACGCCCGTGGTCTGCCCCAGGGCGGGGGGAATCCTGGAGTTCGGGAGGGACGGCTACAACTGCCTCATGTTCGAGCCGGGGGATCCCTCCTCCCTCCGGGAGGCCATGGCCAGGCTCCTCTCCGACGGGCGCCTGGCCCGGACCCTGCGCCTGGGCGGGCTGAGGACGGCCAGGAGGTTCACCTGGGAGAGGACGGCCAGGCTCACCCTGAGGGTCTACCGGGGGATAGCTTGAGGGCCGCCCTCACCGTGGACCTGGAGGAGGACGCCCCCCCCTTCCTGAGGAGCTGGAGGGGGATGGAGGAGGGGCTGCCCAGGCTGCTGGAGGTGCTGGAGGGAGAGGGGGTGAGGGCCACCTTCTTCTGCACCGCGGAGGCCGCGGAGAGGTTCCCCCTCCGGGAGCTGAGGGGGCACGAGCTGGGGTGCCACGGCCTCAGGCACGAGAGGCTGGACGGGCTCCCCCCGGGGGAGGGGAGGAGGAGGGTGAGGGAGGCCACGGAGAGGATGAGGAGGAGGGGGGGGAGGCCGGTGGGCTTCAGGGCCCCTAACTTCAAGCCCACCTCGGAGGTGCTGGAGGAGGTCAGGAGGCTGGGCTACCTCTACGACTCCTCCCTGGCCGTCTACAAGCTCTACCCGGGACTGAGGCTCCCCGACCTGCCCGAGTTCCCCAACACCCTCCCCTCCAGCGTCCTCCGCCTCCCCCTCCCCCTCTCCCGCAGGATCCTGAGGTTCTGCGTGAGGAGGCTCCCCCTCACCGTGCTGGACTACCACCCCTGGGAGGCGGTGAGGATGGAGGGGGTGAGGTGGGACCTGAGGTTCTCCACCGGGGAGGCCTCCCTGAGGAAGCTGGGGATCCTGCTGGGGGAGCTCAGGGGGGAGGGGGTGGAGTTCCTGACGCTGGGGGAAGCGCTTTCTTCTTTAGGGAGGGAAGAAGGGTGAGAGGATGGTCACCCCCAAGAGCAGGGGAACCAGGTGGGAGTACAGGGTGGCTTACAGGTTCGAGCGCTGGGGATACCAGTGGAAGAGGTCGGGGAGCTCCCTGGGGTCCTACGACCTCCTCATCCTGAGGGACGGGAGGCCCAGGTTCCTGGTTTCCTGCAAGAAGACCATGGGGGACCGCCTCTACGTTCCCCTCTCGGAGGTGGAGGAGCTGGAGAGGGAGGCGAGGGGCTTCGGGGCCAAGCCCCTCCTCTGCTTCGGCTTCCGCAGGACCTCCCCGCTGGTCTGCGAGCCCGGGAAGCTGAGGAAGAGCGGGGGGGAGAGCTACAGGCTGGAGAGGGGGGACGGGGAGCCGCTGGACGAGTGGCTGGAGAGGAGGGAGGGGAGATGCAGGAGGGGCTGAGGGAGTTCTTCGAGCACCCCCTCCTCCGCCCCGGGGCCCTCAGGTACAGGAGGTACCAGGAGGAGATCGCGGGGGAGGCCGCGAAGAGGAACACGCTGGTGGTCCTCCCCACCGGCCTGGGGAAGACGGTGATCTTCACGCTGCTGGCGGTCCGCCTCCTCCACCTCCACCGCACGGGGAGGGTGCTGGTGATGGCCCCCACCCGCCCCCTGGTGATCCAGCACGCCAGGAGCTTCGTCTCCTCCGTCCGCCTCCTCCCGGAGGAGCTCAGGGTGCTCACGGGGAGGGTGGATCCGGAGGAAAGGGGGAGGGCCTGGAGGGAGGGCAGGGTCTTCTTCGCCACCCCCGAGGTGGTGAGGAACGACCTGGAGGGGGGGAGGCTGAGCCTCGGGGACTTCCTCCTGCTGGTCTTCGACGAGTGCCACAGGGCGGTGAAGGACTACGCCTACACGCTGGTGGCCCAGCGGTACCTGGCGGAGTGCCCCCACCCCCTGGTGCTGGGCCTCACCGCCTCCCCCGGCTCCTCCCCCGAGAGGATGGAGGCCATCTGCAGGGCGCTGGGGATAGAGCACGTGGAGTACCGCACCGAGCTCGACGCGGACGTGAACCCCTACGTCTATCCCGTGGAGGTGAGCTGGTGCAGGGTGCCCCTCCCCCCCGAGTACTCCCCCCTCTCCTCCCTGCTCAGGGAGATGAGGGAGGAGAGGATCAGGTGGCTCTGGGAGCACGGTTACCTGAGGGTTCCCCCCAGCAGGGTGACCAGGAGGATCCTGCTGGGACTGGGGGAGGAGCTGAGGAGGAGGATGGGGAGGGAGAGGGGGGGAGCCCTCTTCACCGCCCTCCGCCACTACTCCCTCTCCCTCACCCTCTCCCACGCCCTGGAGCTGCTGGAGTCCCAGGGACCCTCCGTCCTCCGCTCCTTCCTGAGCAGGGTGGAAGGGAAGAGCGGCGAGAGGAGGACCTACGCCCTCCTCCTGAGGGACCCCAGGTACCTGAGGCTGAAGGCCCTGCTGGACTCCCCCCTCCCCGAGCACCCCAAGAGGGGGAGGCTGCTGGAGGAGGTGAGGGCCCAGCTGGAGGCCTCCCCCACCTCCAGGGTGCTGGTCTTCGCCCAGTACAGGGACACGGCCTCCGAGCTGGTGGATTACCTCTCCCGCTCCCTGGGGGTGAGGGTGGAGAGGTTCGTGGGGCAGTCCAGCAGGGGGGGAGACGCGGGGCTGAGGCAGAGGGAGCAGCTGGAGGTGCTGGACAGGTTCAGGAGGGGGGAGACGAGGGTGCTGGTGGGGACCTCCATAGCGGAGGAGGGACTGGACATCCCCTCCGTGGACCTGGTGATCTTCTACGAGCCCGTCCCCTCCGAGATAAGGTACATCCAGAGGAGGGGGAGGACGGGGCGCTTCTCCTTCGGCAGGGTGGTCATCCTCCTCTCCGAGTCCAGCTTCGATTTGGCCTCCCACTTCTCCTCCCGCAGGAAGGTCAAGCGCATGCTGGCCCTGGCCAGGGAGCTGGACCGCAGGCTCCAGCCCATCCTCCGCCTCTCCGTTCCCTCCCCCGATCCCATGGGGGAGGAGGAGCTCTCCGATCCCAGGAGGGATCAGCCCTTCGAGGTGAGGGAGGGCTAGGGCCTCCTGGCCCCCCTTATCACGTCCTCGGCGGCCGCCCTCCAGTCCCTGGCCTTCACCACGCTGGAGGCCAGGAGCACCCCCTCCGCCCCCAGCTCCAGCGCCTTCCTCACATCCTCCCCGGTGGAGATGCCCGCGCCGCACAGGACCCCCACGGAGGGGTCCACCCCCTTCACCAGCCTGACGGCCTCGCTCACCACCTCCGGCCTCACCTTGGAGACGGCCCTCCCCGTCCCTATGAGCTCGGGGGGCTCCACGGCCACGAAGTCCGGTCGGAAGGAGGCCACCCTCCGGCACAGGTCCGGGTCCCCGGCGCAGACCACGCTCACCAGCCCCACCTCCCTCAGGCGCTCCACGCACCTCCCGATCTCCTCGGGCCTCAGGGGGTGCTCGGAGTGGTTGACCAGGGAGCCCACCGCCCCCGCCTCCCTAAGGGCCTCGGGGAGGATCCAGCCCGTGTGCGCCCCGGGCGTCAGGGGATCCACGTGCTGGGCCAGGACGGGCAGCCCCACCCCCGCCACCTCCCTCAGGTCCGGGGCCTGGGGTGCCACGGCCACGCACACCCCCGTTCCCCTGGAGGCGGAGGAGAGGACCCTGGCCAGCTCCACCGCCCTCCTCCCCGTGGCCTCCGCGTAGGCCTTGAAGTTCACGATCACCAGCGGGGTCCTCAGCATCGGCTAACCTTGCCCCGGCGGGTAAAAAAAGGCTGGGGATCAGAGGTCGCTGCGGAGGAACTGCCCCAGCACCTGCACCCTGGGGGAGAGTCTGTAGAGCTTGATGTTCTTCCCGCTGTACACGGTCTCTATCACCCCCTTCTGGAGGAGCAGGTTCAGGTGCCGGGTGAGGTTCTTGGGGGCGATGTTGATCTTCCTGGCGATCTCCCTGATGGAGGCCACCTCCTTCCTGGCCAGGAACTTCAGGGTCTTGAACTTAAGCTCCTCCCCGGAGTCTTCCGAGTCAACCGTTTAACCCTCCCCAGATCCAAGTAGAGGGATGGAGCTGGGGATAAGGAGCTATCCCGAGGAGCTGGGTCTGGACCTGAGGAAGCCGGGGGACAGGTTCAAGTGGTTTCTCGCCTCCCTACTCTTCGGCAGGAGGATCTCCGCGGAGATAGCCCTCCGGACCTTCAGGGAGTTCGAGAGGAGGGGGTACACCACCCCGGAGAGGGTGCTGGAGGCGGGCTGGCACAGGCTGGTGGAAGCCCTGGACGAGGGTGGGTACGTGCGCTACGACTACTCCACCGCCGACAGGCTCCTGGAGATCTGCGGGAAGCTGAAGGAGGAGGGGGGGCTGGAGAGGCTCCACTCCTCGGCCCGCGACGCCAGGGACCTGGAGAGGAGGCTGATGGACTTCAGGGGGATAGGGCCCGTGACCGTCAGCATCTTCCTGAGGGAGCTGAGGGGGATCTGGGAGAAGGCCGACCCTCCCCTCTCCCCCCTGGCGAGGGAGGTGGCGGGGAGGCTGGGGATGAGGGGGGAGGAAAGGATGAAGGAGCTGGAGCCCAGGCTGGTCAGGCTCGCCCTGGAGTACTGCAAGAGGAGGAGGTGCCCCTCCTGCCCGGTGCGCGGGAGGTGCAGGGAGGGGGGAGCCTGAGGGCCAGCGGCCTCCTCCTCCACTTCACCTCCCTCCCCTCCCCCCACGGGGTGGGGGACCTGGGTCCCTGGGCCAGGGCCTTCGCCGACCTCCTGCAGGAGGCGGGGCAGAGGTTCTGGCAGTTCCTCCCCCTCCTCCCCCCCTCCTCGGGCTTCTCCCCCTACCATCCCGCCTCGGCCTTCGCGGGGAACGTCCTGCTGCTCAGCCCGGAGGACCTGGTGGAGGAGGGGTGGCTGAGGAGGGAGGAGCTCTCCCCCCCACCCTTCCCCCCGGACAGGGTGGACTACCCCTCCGTCCTCTCCTACAAGCGGGGCCTCTTCAGGAGGGCCTACGGGCGCTTCAGGGAGGAGGGGGCGGAGGGCTTCCAGGACTTCTGCGCCGAGAACGCCTGGTGGCTGGAGGATCACGCCCTCTTCTCCTTCCTCTCCAGGGAGCTGGGGAGGAGCTGGGTGGAGTGGCCGCAGGGGCTGAGGGAGAGGGATCCCGAGGCCCTCCGGAAGGTGGCGGAGGAAAGGAGGGAAGAGGTGGAGGAGGAGAAGTTCCTCCAGTACCTCTTTTACAGGCAGTGGGGGGCCCTGAGGGGCTACTGCAGGAGGAGGGGGATAAGGCTGGTGGGGGACCTTCCCTTCTACCTGGACCACCAGAGCTCGGACGTCTGGGCCCACCGGGAGCTCTTCAAGCTTGACCGGGAGGGGAGGCCCCTCTTCGTCTCGGGGGTTCCCCCCGACTACTTCAGCCCCACCGGGCAGCTCTGGGGACAGCCCGTGTACGACTGGGGAAGGATGGGAGAGGGGGGATACGAGTGGTGGGTGAGGAGGATGGAGCACGCCCGGGGGATGTTCGACCTGGTGAGGCTTGACCACTTCAGGGGCTTCGTGGCCCACTGGGAGGTCCCGGCCGGGGAGAGCACCGCCAGGAGGGGGGAGTGGGTGGAGGGGCCTGGGGAGGAGCTCTTCAGGGAGGCCAGGAGGAGGCTGGGCTTTCTCCCCTTCATAGCGGAGGACCTGGGCACGATCACGGAGGAGGTGGTGGAGCTAAGGGAGGGGCTGGGCCTCCCGGGCATGAGGGTGCTCCAGTTCGCCTTCCAGGATCCCCCCTCCAGCCCCCACGCCCCCCACCGCCACGAGAGGAACTGCGTGGTCTACACCGGGACCCACGACAACAACACCGCCAGGGGGTGGTTCGAGGAGGAGGCTGGCCCCGAGGTGAGGAGGAGGTTCTTCAGGTACGTGGGGAGGGAGGTGCCGGCGGAGGAGGTCCACCTGGAGCTCATGAGGCTGGCCCTGGGCTCGGTGGCGGACCTGGCCATCCTCCCCCTCCAGGACGTGCTGGGGCTGGGGAGCGAGGCCAGGATGAACACCCCCGGCAGGGCGGAGGGGAACTGGAGGTGGAGGGTGAGGGCGGACCAGCTCACCACCCCCCCGCTGGAGAGGCTGGCGGAGCTCACGGAGCTGTACGGGAGGGCCTGAGGGTCCTGTCATTTTCCGTACGGTGTGCCGGAAACGGAGTCGGGCGGCAGGAGCGGCCACGCTGTCCCGGCCTCCGAGGCACCCCACGGCGCCCGGACCCGAACCATCCCGCTCGGGGTTTGTGCGGCAGGAGGTACCCGCTCCCCGCACCCCGCATCTCCGGACCTAAGCAACACCTTACCGCGCATGCGGACCTGGGCAGAGGCCAACCGGGGATTTTCCACCCTTCTTCAGACCTGCCGGTGGGGACCCGACAGCCTTATTTGGCGGCCCTCAAAAAGAAAAGGATGGAGCCCGCCAAGAGGGTGGACCGTCCCTTCTCCTTCTACTCCGGCCTGGATAGGCCCCTTGGAGTGCAGGCCCACAGCCTGCTGGAGTTCCTGGAGGCGGTGAAGAGGGTGGAGGTGGGCTCCTTGGAGTTCCACACGGAGAGGGGTGACTTCGAGCGCTGGATCAGGGAGGTGCTGGGCCTGGCCTTTCTCTCCTCCAGGATCTCCTCCCTCAGGAAGGAGGGGGTGAGGGGGGAGAGGCTCAGGGAGAAGCTGGTGGAGGCCCTGGAGGAGTGGCTGAAGGTCTACACCTACAAGAGGGTCTGAGCCCGGCCTTCGGCATATTTATATATTGGATATTATATCCAGCTAGATGGAGGAAACCTCCCGGAGGCTGAGGAGGAGGCTCTGGGTCTTCGCCGGGATCTGCCTCCTCCTGGCGGTCAGCAGCAAGCTCCTCTACCTCAGGGGGCTGACCCTCCCCAACCTGGAGCTGATCATCCCCGTCCTGGTGGTCACCGGTTCCACCTACCTCTGGAACCTGGGGGAGAGGACCGAGCGGGTGGGGAGGACCTTCGGCCTCCTGGTGCTGGGAGGGGTGCTGGCGGTGGACCTCCTGTTCTGGGGCTGGCATCCCATCTACCTCTTCACCTGGTCGGGCTTCCTCCTGGTCTGGCTCCTGGCCACCAGGAACAGGCTCTCCCCCTTCTCAGGCTTCCGTGGCCTGCTGGGTCGCACCGCCCTCACGACCGCGGTGGCCATCCTCCTCTTCGACTTCTGGACGGGGGTGGTGGGGAGCCCCCTCACCTCCAGCTTCTACGGTCCCCTCACCTCCCTCTCCACCTGGCTCACCGCCCTGGCCCTGCAGTTCCCCTTCACCCTCTACCACCTCTCCTCCCTCCTCTTCCTCCCCCCGCTGGTGGGCCTGCTGAGGCTGAGCACCAGGATCAGGGTCGAAGCCCCCCTCGCCGTGAGGGTGGGGGCTTCCCTTTCCACAACCCAGAGGAGGTGAGAGAATGGAGGAAGCGACCAAGGCCCTTTCGGTGGTGCTGGTGGTGCTGGTGATGGGGATGGTCTACCTGGCGCACGACGTCTCGACGCTGCACGAGCGGGTGAGGGAGCTGGACCGCACGCTGGTGAACGCGGGCGTGGTCATAGACAACGGTGAGGCGGAGGTCTACCATGAGGTGCACCTCACCAGGGGAGCCACGGCCCTGGAGGCTCTGAGGAGGGTGGCCGTGGTGGAGACCAAGTACTACGCGGGGCTGGGGGAGTTCATCGTCTCCATCAACGGGCTCAGCAACGACCCCTCGGAGGGCAAGTACTGGATGTTCTACCTCTGGAAGGAGAACGGCTGGGAGTACGCACCCGTGGGGGCGGGCTCCTACGAGCTGAGGGAAGGGGACAACGTGAAGTTCAGGTACGAGAGGCCGAGCTGGTGAGCCTGCCCCGCCTCCTCTCCAGCCTCATGGCGGCGGCCCTGGCGCCCAGCTCCGCCTCCACCTCATTTTCCCCCGTTCCAAGGATCACCACATCCCCCTCCGAGGGCTTCAGCTCCTCCACCAGCTTCTTCCCCACCTTCCCCCCCACCCTCCTCCCGCTGTCAGGGAACCTCAGGCCCCCCTCCCTGAAGACCAGGACGGTGGCGCCCTTCGCCCCCACCTTGATGGCCTCGTCCCTCTCCTCCACCCCTCCCCTCACCTTCTCGGCGGCCCCCCTCACCAGCACGGCCACGTCCACCTTCCCCACCGTGAGCTTCCCGCAGTTCAGCCTGACCAGCTGCAGGGGCTCCCCCATCACCTCCCTCCCCTTCTCCGTCAGGACGTGCCCTCCCCTGGAGGGCCTCACCAGCCCCCTCCTCCTCAGGAGCCTGAGGAGGCTCCTGGCGCTCCCCTCCCCCAGCCCCAGCTTCCTCCCCAGCTCCGGCCTTCCCACCCTCCCCCTCCGGTGGATGAGCTCCAGAGCCGCCCTCACGTGAACCTCCGTGAACCTTGGAAGGGGTCCCCTACCCATGCCACCACCTATATTTCCTCCCCCTTAATATTGGTTCGATGCTCTTCAGGAGGGAGGTGAGGGAGGCCAGGTTCCTGAGCCCCCTGCAGGGGTTCGCCCCCGTGGTTCAGAGGGTGGAGTTCAGGAGGGATCCCCTCACGGGGAGGTGGAGCAGGATCAACCTGGAGAGGGCCAGGAGGGTGAGGCAGGCGGTGGGGGGTCACCCGTCCGGGCTCCTGGAGGAGTCGAGGAGGGGATGCTTCTTCTGCCCGGAGAACCTGGATCGCTCCACCCCCAAGCTCCCCCCCGAGTTCGGGGAGGAGAGGATGAGGAGGGGGGAGGCGGTGCTCTTCCCCAACCTCTTCCCCTTCGCGGAGTTCCACGCCGTGGTGGTCCTTAGCAGGGAGCACCTCCTCCCCCTGCGGGAGTTCCACCCCGGCAGGCTCGGGGAGGCGGTGGGCCTCTCCCTGGAGTACTTCAGGAGGGTGAGGGGGCTGGATCCCTCGGTGGGGTACGGGATGCTCAACTGGAACCACCTCCCCCCCGCGGCCGCCAGCATCGTCCACCCCCACTTCCAGCTCCTGATGGACCGCACCCCCACCTTCTGGCTGGAGGAGACCCTCAGGGCGGGGAGGGACTACAGGAGGAGGAGGGGGAGGAACTTCTGGCTGGAGCTCCTGAGGGAGGAGAGGGAGAGGGGGGAGAGGTGGATAGGGGAGGGGGAGGAGGTATGCTGGCTGGCCCCCTTCGCCCCCCAGGGGCAGAACGAGGTCTGGGCCGTCTTCAGGGAGGCCTCCTGCTTCGGGGAGGTGGGGGAGGAGGGGGTGAGGGAGCTTGCAGAGGGGCTCTCCAGGGTGCTGAGGGGGTACGAGGAGCTGGGGGTGGAGACCTTCAACCTCACCTCCTTCTCGGGCCCGGAGGACGGGAGCGGAAGGAGGTACCACAGGCTGAGCCTGAGGGTAATCTCCCGCCCATCCCTGCGCCCCCTCTACACCAGCGACAGCGGGTTCATGGAGAGGTTCCAGTACGAGCCCGTGGTGGAGACCCTTCCCGAGGAGCTGGCGGGTAAGCTCAGGAGGGTCTTCGGGGGCTGAGAGGGTGAGGGTGGGGATCGTCTCGGACGGGAAGTACGGGGAGAGGGCCAGGGAGAGGCTGAAGGAGAGGTTCGGGGTGGAGTGGATCCTGGTGGACTACCCCTCCTCCCAGATCCTGGACGAGGTCCAGCTGGAGCTCCCCCCCTGCGACCTCTACCTCTCCTACGTCAGGCACCCCGACGTGGCCCTGGAGGTGGCCTCCAAGGGCGTACCCACCCTGCTGGGGGTGAGCTTCGGGGAGGGCTTCCTGCGCCAAGCCAGGGAGAGGAACCCGCTGGTGCTGGCCCCGCCCACCCTCTGCTCCCTGGAGGGGAACACCGGCGTGAGGGCCTTCGACGAGTTCGCCCGCTTCTTCGGCAAACCCAGGTTCGAGCTGGAGGTGAGGGGAGGAAAGCTCGTGAGGCTGAGGCTCCTCAGGGAGTCCCCCTGCGGCTCCACCCGGGAGGCCTCCAGCACCCTGGAGGGGAGGCCGGCCTCCCCCGAGACCGTCAGGTACTTCGGGCTCAGGGTGGGGGAGAACTGCAGGGCCCCCACCTTCGGGAGGACGTGCGACAGGGAGCTGGCCGAGGTGGTCCAGGCCAGGGAGCTGGCCAGGGCGCTGGTGGAGGCTGGGGCGGTGCCCGCGGAGGAGTTCGAGTCCCTGGTGAGGGAGATGGAGGGGAGGTACGCCCAGAGGGAGAGGCTTCTGCTGGGAGGGGTCAGATGCGGAGGAGGGTGAGGGACCTCCTCCCCCCGCTGGCCCTCTTCCTCCTCCTCACGCTGGCGCTCGACACCCTCCCCAGGGCCTTCCCCGCTCCCTCCTCCCCCCACTCCTTCGGGGGGGAGGAGGTGCTCTTCCTCCAGGATCACCTCTCCGGCTGGCTCCAGGACAGGTTCTGGGTGGCCGTCTACTCCTTCGGCTACCTCTTCCTCATCTACGGGACGGCCCTCCTCCTCCTCTTCCTGGGGGACGCCCGCTCCTTCAGGGAGTACTTCTGGGTCTTCCTGATCTGCCAGCTGCTGGGCTTCACCGCCTGGCTCCTCTTCCCCGTCTCCCCCCCCAGGCTGGCCCTGGAGGAGGTCAGGGACATCAGGGAGGAGCTGTTCGGCCTGACGGAGAGGGCCAACGCCTTCCCCTGGGGGGCCTTCCCCAGCCTGCACGCGGCCAACGGTCTGCTGGCCTTCTCCTTCGCCCGGAGGCACGGCAGGAAGGTATCCCTGGTCTGGGGGGTGAGCTGGGTCCTCCTGATGTTCTCCACCCTCTACCTGGGGGAGCACTACTGGCAGGACCTGGCCGCGGGATGCCTCTTCGCCCTCCTCTCCCTCTCCCTCTTCGGGGTCCTGCGCCGGAGGGTACCCCTCCTGAGCAGGCTGCCCCCCGTTTTCCCAGCGGGGGGACGGCAGAAACATCCCTAACTTAACCTCTTACCGAGGGTTCTCTCGTGCAGCCTTATCGCCGCCCAAGTAAAGGCCGCCGTGAAGGCCAGGAGGGCTAAGAAGTCCAAGGCCAGCGGGTAGAAGCCCTCGCCCAAGAAGAGCCGCCTGACCATATCCGTGAAGTAGGAAAGGGGAGACAGGGAGGCGATCATCGCTCCCCACGGGGGCAGCTGTTCTATCGGTATGAAGACTCCGCTCATGAAAACCAGCGGAAATTTGACCAGGGAGGAGAGCATCATGGTGGTTGCCGGCACATCCGTTGGCGGATAGGCCGAAAGCAGCACGCTCAGAGCGGCAAAACACAGGTTCGCGAGGATCAGGCCGAGGAGCAGCACGGCAAAGCTTAACAGTTCGATGCCCAGGGCCAGGGTCAGCACCAGCGGGATCGGAGATCAAGAGCCCGAACAGGAAGGAGGAAAGCATATCTCCCACCACTATGGTCCACAGGGCCACCGGGCAGCAGAGGAGCCTCTCCAGCGTCCTGGAGCGGGTTTCCCAGGGAACGATCGAGGGCCCAACGGCGGTGGCGGTGAAAAACGCCGTCATGCCGACCAGTCCGGGCAAAACCTCTTTCAGGGTTATGTTCCGCCCCATGACATAGGCTAAAGCCAGGAACAGGGGGAAGACGAGCCCGAAAACTATCACGGGCCCCTTGGAGTAGTAGATTTTAACGTTCTTCCGGGTTATGACCAGGGAGCGCCTGGCCTGTTCCGCGAGGCTGCTCATGGGGTAGCCGCCCCTTTCCCCTTATGAGTTTCAGGAACACCTCTTCCAGAGAAGGCGGCATGGTGTTTAGGCTCAAAATGCGGATTCTTTTCTCCTTGGCGTACTCCACCAGGAACTCGATCACCGCTGAGGGGTCAGCCGTGTAAAGGCGCATTCGGTTCCCCGCAGGCACCACCCTGGCGACGCCAGGATTTTCAAGCTCCCGCGGATCTGGGGGTTTGCTGAAGGTCACTTCGAGGTACTGGAGCTCCATGCTCTGGGCTCTGAGGTTTTCCGGGGTGTCTATGGCCGCTATTCGACCGTGGTTTATTATGGCTATTCGGTGGCACAGCTGGTTTGCTTCCTCCATGTTGTGGGTGGAGAGGAAAACCGTTTTCCCCCTTCCGTTGTATTGAATTATTTTTTTCACGCAGGAGCCTTGAGCTTTCAACATCTAGCCCCGAGGTCGGCTCGTCCAGGAAAAGCACCTCAGGATCGTGGACCAGGGCCATACAGAGGAGGAGCTTCTGCTTCATACCCTTGGAGAAGCCCCTGACCAGTTTGTCCCTCACCTCGTACAGCCCGAACTCCTTCAGTAGGCTAGTGCAGCTTTCCCTCAGTTTCCGTGCGGGCACACCGTAAAGCCTGCCTATCAAGACCAGGTTTTCCCATGCGGTGAGATCCACATAGGCGTTTGAAGCTTCGGGAACAACCCCGATGTGCTGCTTGGCCCCGATGGGATCCTTCAAAACATCATAGCCGGCCACGAAGGTCTTCCCCCCGTCGGGCTTCATCAAGCCCGTTAGGATTTTGATGGTCGTGGTTTTGCCGGCTCCGTTGGGGCCTAAAAAACCGAAAATTTCGCCCTTTCCAACCTCGAAGCTTACGTGGTCCACTGCCGTTACGTCCTCATAGCGCTTGGTCAATTCCTGAACCGTGATGGCGTGCTCCATACCTAGGACCTCCGAGGGGGTCCCTCGCCCGAAACCTCACCCGCCTTTTCGTCCCCCACCTGTTTTTCAAATTTTTCACGATAGAAGTTTACCAGGTCCTCAAACAGTTTCCGGCGCTTGACTATGGAGGTCAGCCCCGATCTTAGGGCTTCCACACCCTTGCCGGTCAGCCTGTAAACGCGCCTTCTCGGTCCACCCCGGACCTTTTCCCATCTCGACTCCAGCAGCCCGCGCTCCTCCATTCTCCTCAGGAGGGTGTAAATCGAGCCGGGCTCGAGCCTGTGGCATCCTTGGCTTCTGCTCTCGATTTCTTCCAGAAGCTGGTAGCCGTGCATCGGCTTTTCGTAGAGAACCCGCATTATCAGGAACTGTATCCATCCGCGCTCCGGGTATTCGTGCCAGCACCCGCATCCTCCCGGCCCGCACATTTCAATCGCGAGTTACGGTGATTGAACCCTGCTGCGGGAAGGCTCCAGCCTTGCACGACCCAGCTCAAGGTACCGGATGAGTCACCACTCGTTTAGGCGCAGGTATAAGTTTTGGGAGGAAAGAAGGGGAAAAATGGAAGGGCTCAGATCCCTGGAGCTCTCCCTCCTCTCCCTGGGGGCCAGGAGCAGGGGGATCTACAGGGGAAGGAAGGGGGGGGCGGGGCCCTCGGGGGGGAGGTGCATGGAGTTCCCGGACGGGGTGGTCCTCAACGTCCCGCTCAGGGGCCACTTCGTCTCCCGCTCCCCCTTCGAGCTGAGGGGGGGATGGATCTGGAGGGGGGAGGAGCGCCTGACCAGGGTCTCCCTCATCCCCCTCCCCCGCTTCTACCGCAGGAGGACGTCGGACGGGATACCCATGCACAGGGTGGCCAAGCTCCACGGGAGGGACTGTCTGGCCACCACCCTCCTCTCCACCTGCTGGAGGTGGGCCCAGGGGAAGGCGTGCAAGTTCTGCGCCATCCAGGTCTACGGGGAGAAGGATCCCCTCGTGCGGAAGACCGCGGAGCAACTCACGGAGGTGGCCAGGGCGGCGGTGGAGGAGGGCGTGGCCAGGCATCTGCTTCTGACCACGGGGACGCTGGCCTCCCCCGACAGGGGGGCGAGGGTGCTGGCGGAGACCGTGAGGAGGATCAAGGAGAGGGTGGACCTCCCCACGGAGGTGCACCTGGAGCCCCCCGAGGATCCCGAGAGCCTGGAGGAGCTGAGGGAGGCGGGGGTGGACACCGTGGGGATGCACCTGGAGTTCTACGACGAGGCCAAGAGAAGGGAGATCTGCCCGGGAAAGGCCGAGATAAGCCGGAGGAAGTACTTTGAAAGCTGGAGGGCGGCGGTGGAGATCTTCGGGAGGTGGCAGGTCAACTCCTTCCTGCTGGTGGGGCTGGGGGAGTCGGACGGGAGCCTGGTGGAGGGCACCAGGGCCCTGCTGAGGATGGGGGTCTTCCCAAGGCTCGTTCCCTTCCGTCCCACCCCCGGGACCCCGCTGGGCAGGATCTCCCCTCCCGAGCCCTCCCGTCTGGAGAGGCTCCTCCCTGCGATGGAGGAGGAGTTCAGGAGGGCGGGGGCCCTCTCCGCCCGCATCAAGAGCGGGTGCGCCAGGTGCAGGGCCTGCGGGCTGGACGCCCTCCTGCCCCGCTAGGCTCCGCGGGCGGTGGAGGTTATTAATAGGGGCCTTCAGAGAGCGGTTGGGAGGCCCCGGACGAGAGGAAAGATGAAGGTTCTGGCCTTCAATGGAAGCCCCAAGGGTGAGGGGGGGAACACCGACCTCCTTCTCCGCCCCTTCCTGGAGGGCATGAGGGAGGAGGGGGCGGAGGTGGAGCTCTTCTACCTGAACCGCCTGAGGATACGTCCCTGCAACGGAAGGTTCACCTGCTGGACGAAGACCCCCGGAAGATGCGTGCACGATGATGACATGACCTCCCTCTACCCCAAGCTGGCGGAGGCCGAGGTCTGGGTCCTGGCCACCCCCGTCTACGTGGACGGCATGACGGGAACCCTGAAGGTGATGCTGGACCGGATGATCCCCCTCGTGCAGCCCTACTTCGAGCTCAGGGAGGGGCACTGCAGGCACCCGCTCAGGGAGGGGGTGAAGGGGGGGAAGGTGGCGCTGGTGGCCACCTGCGGCTTCTGGGAGAAGGACAACTTCGATCCCCTGCTGGTCCACGTGAGGGCGATGTGCAGGAACGTGGGGAGGGAGTTCGCCGGGGCCCTCCTGCGCCCCCACGGGGGAGGGCTGAAGCTCCTCCTCAGGCTGGGCCTTCCCCTGGACGAGCTCTTCGGGGCCTGCAGGGAGGCGGGGAGGAGGCTGGTGAGGGAGGGGAGGATCCCGGAGGAGCTGGAGAGGAAGGTGGCGGAGGAGCTGATGCCCTTGGACCAGTACGTGGAGGCCGCGAACGCCATCTTCCGGGCCGCCCTGGAGGAAGGGGAGGTCCCGGATCTCTGAGAGGGGCCTGCGGACCCAAACTTCCGCTTGGCGGCTTATCGGTAAAGGAAGGCAGGGTGGTGGGGTCGCCGGGATTTGAACCCAGGTCACCGGCTTTTCCGCGGGAGTCCCGAAGCCGGTAGGTTGTCCGAGGTTTTACCTCTATAGACCAAGCTACCCCACGACCCCGTAAAGAATACTCCTGCGGGTTTTAACCTTACCGCCCCCCTTCCCGGAGATTTTAAGGGGGGAGGGGACAAAGGGGGTAGATGCCCGAGCCTCCCGAGGCGGAGGTGGTGGAGACCAGGAGGGTGGAGCCCCGCCAACCCCTGCTGGTGCTGGGCTTCATAGGGCCGGGTCTGGTGGGCTCCATAGCCGTCTCCCACCTGGTCAGGGAGCTGAAGATGGAGGAGATCGCCTACGTTCGCTCCAAGCACCTCCCCCCGGTGGCCGTCTTCCTGGAGGGAAGGCTGCACCACCCCTTCAGGATCTACTCCACCCAGGACGGCAGGCTCTTCGCCTCCTTCACCGAGGTTCCCATCCCCCCGGAGGGGCTCTACCCCATCGCCTCCCGCCTGCTGGAGTGGGCGGAGGGGAAGGGGGTGAGGGAGGTGGTGGTGCTGGAGGGCCTTCCCGTGGAGGGCCTTCCCGTGGAGAGGCCCAAGCTCTGCGTGGCGGAGGAGGAGAGGTGCAGGGCCCTGGAGGGGAAGGGCGTGAAGGTGGCCTCCCAGGGCATCATCGCGGGGATAGCGGGGGCCATCCTCAACGAGTGCCTCGTCCGGAAGATCGTGGGCACCGCCTTCCTCACCCCCGCCGTCCTCTTCCTTCCGGACGCGGAGGGGGCGGCCGTCCTGCTGGAGGCCCTCCGCGACGCCTTCGGGGTGGAGGTGGATCTCACCCCCCTCAGGGAGCAGGGGAAGGAGATAGCCAAGAGGCTGGAGGAGATGGCTAACGCCTACCGCAGCCTGAGGGCCAGGGAGAGGACGGGTCTGGAAAGCATCTACGGGTAGGGGTCAGTTCCGTCTTCTCGCGGCAAGAGATAAAAGCGCCGGTGGAAAAGGGTAGAGATTCGCATGGAGATAAGGGTGGTGGAGAGGAAGGAGAATCCGCTGGTGGGGAGGGAGGAGATAAGGTTCGAGGTCCTCCACCCGGGGGAGGCCACCCCCTCCAGGCAGGCGGTCAGATCCCAGCTGGCCTCCCTCCTGGGGGCGGAAGAGGATCTGCTGGTGATCCTCAGGCTCAGGACCCACCAGGGCTCCTCCACCACCCTGGGTCTGGCCCACCTATACCGCTCCCCCGAGATCCTCAGCAAGTTCGCCCCCAAGCACCTGCTCCAGAGGGGGGTGAAGAAGGAGGAGGGGGAGAAGAAGGAGGAAAAGAAGGAGGGAGGTGAGAAGGGTGGCGAAGGGTGAGGAGGCGAAGACCAAGTTCTACGCGCAGGAGGGAGGGAAGCTGAAGCTCCTGAGGAGGGCCTGCCCCAGGTGCGGCCCGGGGGTCTTCATGGCCGAGCACGGGGACAGGTACTCCTGCGGCAGGTGCGGGTACACGGAGTTCAAGAAGGGGAAGGACAAGGGCTAGGGCTTGGCCACCATCACGTCCGTGGCCTTGATCACGGCCTCCACCCTGTCCCCCTTCTTCAGCCCCAGGGCCTCGGCGGCCTCCCTGGTGATGAAGGCGGTCACGGTGGAGGGGCCCACCCCTATCCTCACCTTGGCCCCCACCTCCCCCAGCTCCACGCTCTCCACCACCCCCCTGAGCCTGTTCCTGGCGGAGAGCCTGGTGGAGAGGGCCTCCCAGAAGGTCCCCTCCTCCACCACCTCCCTGAGGGCCCTCTCCAGGAGCCCGTAGCCCCTCACCAGGGCCCTCCCCCTCTCCGTGAGGGAGCTCCTCCCTCCCCTCCTTCCCCCCCTCTCGGTGCGGAGGAGCCTGAAGCCCAGCTCCCTCTCCAGCCCCCTCACCACCCCCCAGGCGTGCCGGTAGGACATGCCCAGCTTCCTGGCCGCCCCGCTCAGGGAGCCCTCCCTCTCGATGGCCAGCAGCAGCTCCATCCTCCCCTTCCCCCCTAGGCTCCTCTCCCCCTTCTTCAGCCAGAGCTTCACCTCGGGCTTGAGCTCCCTCACCACCTCTCCCCCCTCAGGAACCTCCTCAGCCTCTCCTCCCTGGGCCTCTCCACGATCTCCCTGGGGCTCCCCTGGGCTATCAGCCTGCCCCCGAAGAGGCAGGCCACCCTGCGGGAGAGCCTGGCGGCCTGGAAGGGGTGGTTGGTGGAGAGCACCACCGTGCGCTCCCTCTCCGCCTCCCTTATGATCTCCTCCACCAGCCAGGTGTTGGGGGGATCCAGGCTGGAGGTGGGCTCGTCCAGCAGCAGGAGCTCGGGCTCCAGGACCAGGGCCCTGGCCAGAGCCACCCTCTGCCTCTCCCCCCCGGAGAGCTCCCTCACCCTCCTCCCCTCCTTCCCCTCCATCCCCACCAGGGAGAGGACCCTCCTGACCCTTTCCCCGATCTCCGCCTCCGGGCGCCCCCTTATCCTGAGCCCGTAGGCCACGTTCTTGAAGACGGTGGTGTCGAAAAAGACGGGTTGCTGGAAGACCATGGTCACCCCCCTGGGGTCCCCCCGGTACCTCACCTCCCCCTCATCCGGGCGGTCCAGCAGGGCGGCCACCCTCAGCAGGGTGGTCTTCCCCGAGCCGTTGGGCCCTATGAGGGAGAGGCTCTCCCCCCTCCTCACCCTCAGGCTCACCCCCCTGAGGGCGACCTTTTCCCCGTACCTGCGCACCACCCTCCTCAGCTCCAGCATCCCCTCACCTCCTCCCCAGCAGGTTCACCGCCAGGTTCAGGGTGAAGACCAGGGCCAGGAGGACCGCCGCCAGCTGGAGGGAGAGAAGCACCTCCCCCCTGGCGGTCTCCAGGGCTATGGCGGTGGTCATCACCCTGGTGTACCCGTGCAGGTTTCCCCCAAGCATCATGGCCACCCCCAGCTCCGAGACCGCCCGGTTGAAGGAGGCCAGCACCGCCAGCACCGCCCCCCTCCTGGCCTCCCCCAGCACGGCCAGCGAGGCCTGCCTCTCGGAGGCCCCCAGGGTCCTGGCCAGGTCCCTGAGGGAGGGGTCCACCCTCTCCAGGGCCTCGCAGAGGAAGGTCACCACGATGGGGGTGACGAGGAGGGCCTGGCCCAGGATCATGGCCGAGGGGGTGTAGAGGAGGTGGAGGGGGCCCAGGGGGCCGCGGCTGGAGAGGAGGAGGAAGAGGAGGAGGCCGAGGGTGACGGTGGGGAGGCCCATCAGGGTGTGGAAGAGGCTCAGCAGGGCCCTCCTCCCCCGGAACTCCCTCAGGCCCAGCAGGAGGGCGAGGGGGAGGCCCCAGGCGGTGGCCAGCAGGGTGGCCGTTCCCGAGATCCAGAGGGACCTGAGGACGATGTCAAGCATTCTATCCGTCCTAAAATCCCGTATCGAACCGTACACCACTCTGACACGGGATTCTTTCTGGCTCCACCGACGGCTTCGCCGGAGCCACGGGCTCCTCCACCACCGGCTTCATCCGCCAGCAGTCGGCGGGGACGTGCCTCGCCCCATCCTTAGCTATGTTCCAGCTCGCCACCAGATGGCGGCTGGCCTCCAACCCGCAGGCCTCGCACCTGTAGGCGTGCCCCTTCGGCCTGTTGTACCGGCCACATCTCGGGCACAGCTTGGACTTGCGGTAGTTGCTCACCTCAACCACAGGCAGCCCCAGCCTCTGCACCTTGTACCCTATGTAGAACTGGAGCTTCCTGAAGGGCCACTGGTTCAGGCGCCTGCGCATGTCCTTGTGCAGGGTTCCCCCGTTCTTCGGCCTCCCCATCGACCGCCGGATTCCTCTGATGCCCTCGAAGGCCAACGCCACCCGCTCCCGCTCCGCGATCTCGGCTATCCCCTTGCTGACGACGTGCATGACCTGATTGGTCCTGTTCCTCTCCCTCCTCCAGTACTTCGCTTTGAGCCTCCTCTTCTGCAGGGGCCTCCGGGGCTTGTCCAGCTTCTCCTGGATGGACTTCCTCTTTAGCTGCATGGAGTGCCTTATGGCCGGGAGCTCCGAAACGTCGATGGAGAGGTGCCTGGGCTCCTGATTAGGCTTCAGGATGGTCAGGTCGACGCTCCTCTCGTTTATGTCCACCCCGCAGATTCCTTCGATCTTCTTTGGTTCAACCTCACGCTTGAACGGCACAAAGACGTTCGCCCGATTTCCGAAAGCTGAGATGGTGATTTCACCGACCTTCAGCTTTCCCTCGCGCCAGTCCTTGAGATACCTCAGCTCGTGGTGCTCGGTCACTATTAGGAGGAGCCATAGGTGCTCGCCCCTGCGGATGCGAATCTGAACCGCCTTCCCGTGGAAGCGGCAGACACCGGAGGCGTTCCCATCTCCCCAGAGTTCGAGGCGCATCGTCCGTGCCTCGTAAACGGGTGGTTTCTTTGGATCCGCTTGACCCTGGCGGCAGAGCTTTCTCCAGGAACGAAGCGTCTGGGTTGCGACCTGCCCGGCGGAGTGGAACCAGTGGGTGGCCAGGTTGAAGCGAGCCTTCCACTCCTCATATGCTATTCGGTGCAAAGAGGCGCGGGAGGTCACCCCGTGCTCCAGGCACTTCTGAATGCAGAAGTTCACCGAAGCCGCGAACTGGTCCAGCAGGTATTCGAGCAGCTCTCGCTTGCGCCGCGTGAGCGGCGGCGTGATGAAGCGGGCGGAGCTAACGGATTGCACGCCTTACCGCCTCCACAACCTTTTTTTCCCCGTTCGAGCGCATGCCGTAAAGCCTCCCGGCGAACGATGTCACGATTGCCAGCAGGTCTTCCACAAGCTCCCGCTGAGGTGTCTCTTCCTTCCCTTCGTTCGCGACCTCGATCCTCGCCCCCAGATCCCCGGCGTGGTTTTCCAAATACCTGAATCCAAACCGCGTGAGGCGATCCTTCCAAGCGACAACGATCACATCGGCCTGACCAGCTCGGAGCGCCTCAAACACCTTTTTCAGCCCCCTGCGACTGCCGTTCAATCCGCTCGCTATATCCTGGAAAGTTCCAACCACTCTGTAGCCTTTCTCCTCCGCGTATTTCCGCAGCATCTCCCGCTGGCGTTTTAGCTCCCCCCTCTGGTCTGCGGATGATACCCTCGCATAGATCACCGCCCGGTTTTTTGGGGCTTGCTGGCCCAGCAGGCGTCTGATTTCGCTCTCGGGGATGAGGTATCGCTTCGTTGGCGTCCTGATGGCCTTGATTCTCCCCGCATAGATCCAGCGCTTTATGGTGATGAAGGAGATCCCCAAGAGCTTCGCTGCCTTGCATGTTGAATAGAGTTTTTCCTCGCGCATCTCCATCTGTGACATCATAGGATATTGTTTCAGGTAACAGCTACAACACCCTCCAGCAGGGCCACCTCCCTTATCCAGGAGGCCAGCTGCGGGTCGGAGTTCTCCCTCAGGATCTCCGCCGCGGGGAGGAAGAGGGGCTCCCCGTACCTCTCCACCCCGAACTCCCCCACGACCCTCTGCCCCTCCTCGGAGAGCAGGAACTCCAGGAACCTCCCCGCCCCCTTCCCGTCCACCCCCCTCACCCTCTCCGGGTTCACCGGGATGGCGGAGTAGACGTTCAGGAGCTCCCTTCCCCCCCTCACCAGCACCCTGAGGTTCACGAGCCCCCTCCCCAGGTAGGTCAGGAGGGTCCCCAGATCCGAGAGGGTGTAGGCCCCCTTCTCGCTCGCCACCAGGAGGGTCTGCCCCATCCCCGCCCCCGTCTCCAGGTACCACCCTTCCCTCCTCAGGTTCTCCGGATCGTATCCCGCCTCCCTCCAGAGCTCGTTCTCCTTCAGGTGGGTGCCGGAGAGGTCCCCCCTGGAGACCCACCTGGCCCTCCCCTCCCCGCCAGCCTCCGCTATCCTCCTCAGGGCCAGCAGGGGGGGAAGGTTCTCCACCCCGGCCGGGTCCCCGGGGGGTCCCACCAGCACGAAGAAGTTGCAGGCCACCACGCTCCTGTTCTCCCCCCACCCCTCCCTCACGAACTCCACCTCCTGCGCCGGGGCGTGGACCAGGAGGAGGTCCGCCTCCCCCCTCCTGGCCTGGAGGAAGGCCTGACCCGTTCCCACGGGGAAAAAGGCCACCCTCCCCCCTCCCCCCTCCCGGTAGACCCTGGCCAGCTCCTCCAGCAGGCCGGTGTCGTAGAGGCTGGTGGTGGTGGCCACCCTCAGGCCCGGACCCCGGAGGGAGGAGTGGAGGGCGGGGAGGAGGAGGACCAGGAAGAAGAGGATGGGGAGGAGGTTCCTTCCCTTCATCCCCGACCTTAGTCGTTATGCTTCTATAAGCATATCGATTTGGGTTTTATCCCGGGGGGAGGAGGGGGGAAGATGTTCGGGGAGATCTTCGACAGGGAGCTCAGGAGGGGAAGCGTCTTCCTGGACCCGAGCAAGCTCTCCCCGGACTACCTCCCCGAGAGGCTCCCCTGTCGGGAGGAGGAGTTCGGCAGGCTCGTCTCCCTCTTCCGCCCCATGCTGGAGGGGGGGATGCCCTGCAGGGTGCTGATCACCGGGAGGGTGGGGGTGGGGAAGACCGCCCTCTCCCGCAGGTTCGGGCTGGAGGCGGAGGGGAGGGGAAAGGGGGTGAGGCTCTCCCACCTCTACCTCAACTGCAGGGGCAGGACCCCCTACTCCCTCCTCCTGGAGGCGGTGAGGAAGTTCCTTCCCGGCTGGCCCGAGAGGGGGGTGGGGAGGGGGGAGCTCCTCTCCCTCCTGGTGGAGCACCTCCGTCACCACGGCCTCCACCTCCTCCTCATCCTGGACGAGGTGGACTACCTGGTGCTCAGGCACGGCCCCGACCTCCTCTACTCCCTGAGCAGGACGGGGGAGACCGCCTCCAGGATCAGCCTCCTCTCCATCTCCAGGGACCGTAGGTTCCTGGCGGAGCTGGACGAGCCCACCAGGGCCACCTTCCTGGGACACCACCTGGAGCTCCCCCCCTACACCAGGGAGCAGCTGGAGGAGATCCTCAGGGCCAGGAGGGAGGAGGCCTTCAGGAGGGGTGCCCTGCCGGACGAGAGCCTGGCGCTGGCGGCGGAGATGGCCTCCAGGAGGGGGGATGCCAGGATGGGGATAGAGCTCCTGCTCAGGGCGGGGATGCTGGCGGACGCGCGGGGAAGCAGGACGGTCCTCCCCGAGCACCTCAGGGAGGCCAGGGCCTCCCTCTACCCCGAGCTGAGGAGGGAGGTCCTCTCGGAGCTCTCCCCCCACGAGCTCCTTCTCCTGCTGGCGGCGGCCAGGGGGCTGAGGAAGGCGGGGTCGCTCACCACCGGGGAGCTCAGGAGGGCCTACGAGGTGGTGTGCGAGGAGCACGGGGAGAAGCCCAGGCACCACTCCGTCATGCTGGAGCACCTGCGCAGGCTGGAGGCCCTGGGGATCCTGGAGGTGGAGCCCCTCTCCCTCCATCCCAGGGGGCAGACCCAGCGGATAAGCCTGGAGGTGGCCCCGGCCGGGGAGCTGGAGAAGGAGGTGGAGAGGCTCCTCTCGGAGAGGAGGGGATGAGGGCAAGGAACTGGCTGGCGGGCTTCGGGGGGGTGGGGAGGGCCCTCCTGGTGGTCCTCTCCCTCAGCCTCCTCTCCTTCCTCTGGACCTCCCTCTTCCCCTCCCTCCTCCCCTTCTTCTCCCTCTCCCGCTCCCACCCCTGGGGGATCCTCACCGCCCTCTTCACCCACGCCGATCTGGGCCACCTCCTCACCAACCTGTTCTCCCTGGCGGCCTTCTCCCTCCTTTTCCTCCTCCTCCACTTCCCCCGGAGGGTGGAGGTCAGGGAGGACCTGAGCCTGGCCTTCGCCTTCACCCTCTTCCTGGCGGGGGCGGGGGTGAACCTGGTGGACTTCCTGGTGAGGTGGCTCTCCGGCTCCCCCTCCACCTCCTGCGGCTCCTCCGGGATGGTCTACGCCGCCATGGGGATGGTGATGGTCTCCTCCCTCTACAACCTCCTCCTCTTCACCCGCCTCTCCCTCCGCCATCCCCCCTTCCGTATCCCCCTCCTGCTGGCCGCCGCACCCTCCGCCGCCGTCCTGCTGGCCTTCTCCTCCGAGCTCCTCCTCCACCCCTCCTCCTTCTTCAGCGTCTCCCCCTCCACCAACGTCCAGGCCCACGTGCTGGGCTTCCTCTACGGGGCCGTGATCTTCGCCCTCCTGCTGGTGGAGAGGCCGCGGAGGGGAAGATAGTGGGGTAGGTTTTTCGAATGTGTTAATTATAGTTAACACAAAACCTATAAATGTGTTAATCAGGATTAACAAAGATGGAAGAGCTGGAGGAGCTGCTGGTAAGGTTCAACCCCTGGTGGAGGGGGAAGCCCGTGGAGGGCATAAGGGGGCTGAAGCCCAGATTCCTGTACCACAGGTTGCTGGAGGAGATGGGGAGCAGGCAGATAGTGGCGATCACCGGTCCGCGGAGGACGGGCAAAACCACCCTGATGCGCCACCTCATCCAGCACCTGCTGAACGGGGGGAGGAAGCCCATCGAGGTAATGTACTTCTCCTTCGACGAGGTGCTGGCCAGGGATCCCCGGATCATCGAGAGGGTCCTCCTCACCTACGAGCGGTCCTTCCTCATGAGGGAGCTGCGTGACGTTTTCATCTTCCTGGACGAGATCCAGTACCTGGAAAACTGGGCCGCCATCCTGAAGCGGTACTACGACCTGGACGTGGGGATAAAATTTGTGGTGAGCGGCTCCCAGAGCCTGGCCGTCAGGAAGGGGGGCGAGAGCCTGGCGGGCAGGATCTACGAGTTCGTGCTCCCGCCCCTCTCCTTCAGGGAGTTCCTGTACCTGAGGGGGAAGGAGGTGGAGAGGGTTCCGCTGGAGTTCGAGGGGCTGCGGGAGGCGGAGAGGGGGCTGCTGCTCAGGAAGGGGGAGATCCAGATGGAGCTCTCCCGCTACCTGAGGCAAGGGAGCTTCCCGGAGCTGATGGGCGAGGAGAACCCGGAGAGCGCCAGGAGGTACGTGGAGAGCATCCTCAAGAAGGTGATCTTCGAGGACATCCCCAAGGTTTTCCCCATCGATAATCCCCCCCTGCTGGAGGGCATCCTGAAGCTGGTGGCCAGGCGCCCGGGGATGAGGCTGGAGTACCGGTCGATGGCCTCCTCCCTGGGCGTGTCGCGTCAGACGGTCTCGAAGTACGTCTCCACCCTGGAGGAGGCCTTCCTCCTGAGGCTCCTCTCGAACTACCGCAGGAGCGGCCTGGCCACGGCCAGGAAGGCCAAGAGGGCCTATCTGACCGCCCACGCCTATGTCCTCCCCTTCGCGGATCCGGAGGAGCTCCCCTCGCAGCGCGGCCCGCTGATCGAGAACGTGGTGGTCTGCCATCTGGAGGCGAGGTTCTTCTGGCGCGACGGCGGGGAGGTGGACTTCGTGGCGGAGGGCCTACCCGTCGAGGTGAAGGCCGGGAGGGGGGAGGACCTCAGGGGGATGGTCAGGTTCATGAGGGAGTTCGGGGCCGAGAGGGGAGTGGTGGTCACGGAGGATGAGCTCGAGAGGAGGATCGTCGAGGAGGGTGGGAAGAGGCTGGAGGTATGGCTGGTGCCCCTCTGGCTCTTCCTGCTTTCCTTCTGAGCCGGAGGCCGCTATTTCCTCGTCCGCTTCCTCCTACCCATCCACTTCCTGGAGGAGTGGAGGGAGAGGAGCCCGGCCGCCAGGAGCACCCACACCTGCCAGGCGAAGATCCCCCTGGAGAAGGAGCGGAGGGCCCCCACCACGAAGAGGAGGCCGAAGAGGAAGGAGACGGGGAGGGGAGGAAGGAGCCTGGAGGGGAGGTCGCTGGAGGTGAGGCCCAGGGGGACCGCTAGGCTGAGCCACATGAGCAGGGACATCAAGATCAGGGTGGGGTCCAGCAGGTAGCCCCCCAGAAGGAGGATCAGGCAGGAGGAGAGGAGGAGGGAGGCCTCGGGCTTTTCCACCCACCTCCTGAGCATCCTCCTCAGCTCCACCTCCGCCATCTCCTTTCTCTGGTTTTTGCGGGAAAAAAGGGTGAGGTTCCACCCTCACCGGGAGTAGATCACCCCTATCACGAGCCCCTCGAAGTTCTCCACCAGGTAGTTGTCGGGGGAGGGAAGGGCATCCCCCTTCGTCCTGAAGAGTTGGTCCACCACCTCCACCACCCTGTGGGCCACCAGCCTCCCCGAGCCCGGCTCCAAGTAGAGGAGGAGGTCCCCCGCCCGGATCAGGGAGCGGTCCACCTCCACCCATATCACCACGTCGTTCTCTTTCACGGTTCTCCCCATCCCCCAGTCCCCCGCCCTCGTCAGGTGGAGCCCCCTGTCCAGGAAGGCGGTATAGCCCTCGAACCACTGGGTGCGCTCCTCCAGGCCGGACTGGCGGCGGGAGAGGTGGAGGGTGAGGAGGAGGGTGGAGAGCCCCAGGAGGAGGAGGATCAGGAGGTTGAGGACGGTCTCCCTTCTCATGCCCTCACCCCCACAGCTCCAGCGTGAGGTTCTCCAGCAGGAGCTCCTGCCCGGGGAGGAGGGCGTAGCCCTCCCCCTCGTTGTCCCAGACCACGTTCATCCTGAGGTAGCCGTCCGCGCTCCCGTACCCCTCCGAGTAGAAGATGTACTCCCTCTCGTCCGGGGCGCAGTCGAAGGGGATGGTGAAGGCCCCCCTCGCCGCCAGCCAGACCCTCACGTTCTCCTTCCGGGCGTAGGCCAGGTTCTCCCGGTCGGCCTTGGCCCTGACCGCCACCACGATGTCGAAGACCTCGCCCGCCCTCACCGTGACCGCCTGCCCGCTGAAGGAGATCACGTTCTCCCAGAGGAGGGAGTTGTCGGCCAGGTTCTCGCGGGGGTCGTACCGCCCGTGCTTCATCAGGTAGATGTTCTCGATTCCCGTGAGGCCTCCCTTGGGGAGGGCCAGGGGCTGGGTGGACCTCTTCCCCGCGATGTTGAAGGTGGGCCCCCTGACCATCGCCCTGGGGTAGTTCTCGGAGGGCGGGGGAGGGGAGGAGCCGGGCAGGAACAGGACCAGGAGGAGAAGGAGGACGAAGGCCGCGAGGAGGGGAAGGAAGAGCCTCAGCCTCCTCTTCAGGCGCCGGTGCCTGTCCACCCCCCACTTCAGCTCCCCCGAGGGAACCTCCATCCTCACCCCCCCTGGGGGGGCCTACCGAAGAGGACCCCCACCACCCTGTAGATGATGTTCTCCCTGCTCACCCTGTGCCTCTCCCAGGCCTGGGGGGAGTCACCCTGGGTGATCACCACCCCCTCCTCGGGGATCTCCACGATGCGGTGGGCCACCAGGGTCCCCTCGTAGAGGTACACCACGATGTCCCCCACCCTGAGGTCGGAGGGGGGGGCGCAGAGGAGGAGGTCGTTCTCCCGGAGGGAGGGGGTCATGCTGCTCCCTACCAGGAGGAGGGAGGAGAGGCGGCGGTCCAGGAAGGCCCGGTAGCCGAAGCGGTCCGTCCAGTCCTCGGTGCCGGGGGGGTGGGAGGGGGGAAGGGAGAGGAAAAGGGAGGTGCAGAGGAGGAGGAGGGCCGCCACCGCCGCGTATTGGGGCCGCATTCTTTCACCTTCTGGGGTCTTGGCTCATTAAGGTTGAGGAAAAAGAAAAAAGAAAAAAAGGCCGCGGGGATCCAGCCCTACTTCCAGGTGTAGATGGTCAGCGGGTTTATGTTGATCTGGCCGCTGGCGGGCAGCTTGAAGCCGTGTCCGTTGTTGTCGAGGTAGTTGTAGAACCTCACCCAGGAGCTCGGGTAGTCCTTACCCACGGCGCCGTAGGTCACGTTTTCAGTGTGCCAGGGACAGGTTTTTTCCCAGTCCGTAGTACCTGCGAGCCTGTTTTCCGTCAGGTTCCACTCCGGGATGTATATGTACTCGTAGGTGTTCTCGAAGCGCATGTAGGCCACGTTGTCACCCCTGATCTTGTAGACCACCAGGATGTCAAAGAGGCGCTCGTAGGGGATGTTCACGGTCCTACCGCTTCCGCTGATGTTTTCATAATAGTTCTCGTTCTTCACCCATGTTTCAGGGGCACTCCCCGGCGTCCAGCTGCCGTGTATCATGATGAAGATGTTCTCTATTCCGAAGTCTCCGTAGCTTCCTTCGAGCAGACCCACGGCGATGGGACCACTCAAGGGACCATTCACGCTTATAGCAGAGGTCCAGCCGTGCGTCACCGCCGCTGGCTGAAGCAGCACCCAGCTCCCCAGTCCTACCGCTACTACTATGACCACCGCGGCCGCGATCCAGGGAAGTTTTCTCGTCGCCATCTTCTCACTCACCTCCTTTATTTTTTGGGGCGTCCCCGGTGTGGGGAGGCGAGGGGAGGGGGGGACCCTGTAATCCAGCCTTCCCTTGCACCTTGGGCACTCCTTGGGGTTGGGGACCTTGGGCCTCCACTCGTACCCGCACCGGGGGCACCTCATCACTTCAAGCTCTCCTGCCTTCCCTTATAAAGCTTCCTTTTTCCTACTACTATTATGATGATGTGATTTTTTGCCATTTTTTAGTATTATCAAATAACCCTCCGGAATATCTTCAAGGTTTCTGGAAAGGCTTTAAAGGGAGGGGAGGGTAAGGGGAAATGTGGCAGCACAACCCTCGGCCAAGCCCCAAAGACCAACTTCTTTTCTTCCGCTCGTTGTTTTGGTCCTGCTCCTAGCGGTAGGAATCTTGGGGGGAGGACTCTACTACCTCAAGGGCAGGGTGGGAGGTGGGGAGGAGAACCTTACCCCACCCTCCGTCCAGACGGGAATGGCTACCGGCGTGACGGGCACCTCGGCCGTTCTCATCGCCACCTTGGATCTCGGAGGGTACGGTAGCGCGGAGGTGAGCTTCAAGTGGAGGGAGGCGGGCGGAAACTGGAACTATGTTGAGCCTTGGCTCAGGGTATACTCGGGGGGGAGCCGTCGCTACACTCTCACGGGCTTGACCCCCGGAAAGACCTACGAGTTCCAGGCCCTCCTAAGATTCGACGGTAAAGTGGTGGAGGGGAACGTGAGGTCCTTCACCACACCCTTGCCCACAACAGGTTTTAGCATGACTGGTACCATTAGGGGGGTATACTTCCCCCGGATGTCCTTCTCCGCCTCCCTCACCCCCGAGGGAAAGGTGCGCCTTTACGTGGTCTCGGGTGAAACCACCCTGGCCCCGGAGAACTGGGAGTGGAGGGCGGAGAACGAGGACGGCCCCGTTACCCCCTTCCTCCCCGGCCAGGAGGCCCTTTCCCCCGGGGGCTCCGTCCTCCTGGATCTCAGGTCCCAGGTCCAGGCGGGAAGCGTGGGGAGGGGGGACAGGATAAGGATAAGGCACCTGCCCTCGGGGTTCTCCTACCCGGGCGTGACCATCTCCTGAGAGTTCCTCTGGACGGCCCTCACCAGCTCCTTGAAGGCCTCCGCGGGCCTCAGCTCCATCTTCCTCTCCAGCCTGAGCAGGTAGCGGTTGGCCGGGTTCCCCCCTATCTGCCACAGGTCCACGTAGAGCTGGGCCAGGGGCACCACCCCCTCCCTGCTCCTCCTCCGCAGGTGGGGGTCCTCCCTCAGCACGAAGAGGTTGGGCTCCATTCCCTCCCTCTCCCCGAACCTCCTCCTCACCTCGGCCGGGTCGGAGTACACGTAGACCTCCTCGTAGTCCTCGGCCCCCCCCAGCCTCCTCCTCACCCCGGAGAAGGCGGTGAGGAGGCTACCCTCCGGCAGCCTCTCCTCCACCTCGGAGGGTGAGTCTGGGGAGTAGGTGGAGTAGACCACTTCCCCCCTCAGCTCCCTCAGGGCGGCCCAGTAGGTGAGCACCTTCCTGGGCTCCAGCACCCTGAACCCGAAGGGCCTCTTCTCCAGGGCCCTGAAGCTCTCCAGCCTTCCCACCACCCTGTTGACGGTGTCCAGGGAGGTCCCGCAGGCCTCCGCCAGCCCCTTCTGGCTCATGAAGAACTCGTTCTCCTCGTAGACCCTGTACAGGATCTCCCTGAGCACCCACTCCGTCTTCTTCATCCCTTCCCCCTGGGCGGAGGGGGAGAAAAGGGTTTCGGTAAAATCCGAAAATCCGGCCACCGTCGCGGTCTCACAGGAACCTGGAAGCGGCCTTGTAGATGGGGTCCAGGAAGGTATAATCTTTGACCAGGCTCATTTTCTCGAGGGTTTCGAGGACGTTCTGCAGGACGCTGTTTGAGACGGTTCGCCCCTCCCTCTCCTCCACGTACCGCTTGACCTCGGTCCAGCTCCCCCTTCCCTCGGCGATCGCCCTGAGGACCAGCGGGAACCTGGGGCCCCTTCCGCTCAGCAAGCTCCTGAGCTCGTTCAGGGCGAGCTGGACGGCCATTCTCTTTATGGAGTTCAAATCCTCCCTTCCGGCCAGGTAAGAGTTGCCGAAGAAGGTCAGCCATCCCGGTATCCCGTCCAGCTCCTCAACCGCTTGGATCAGGAGCTCCCGCGGAACCCTGACTCCGGCCTCCTCGAAGCCCCTCTCTAAGAACTCGAAGGATCTCTGCCCGTCAAACCTCTCAAGCCTTATCTCATGGAGGTACCTCCCGTAGAGCGGGGAGTTCGGATCCTCTATTCCGAGGAAGTCGTAGAGGAGACCGACCTCCGAGCCCGTCAGGATGAAGCTGAGGTCCCTGTCGTAGTCATAGGCGTGGGCGAGCGCACTCCTCACCTCCTCCGAGAAGGGTCCCCTCAGCCTCTGGGCCTCATCGATGGCTATGACCAGCTTCTTCTCGTTCAGCCTGTCGAACAGCTCCACCAGGCTCGCTCCCCCCTTCCTCCACTCGAACTCGATCTCAAGCCCCGCTATTCTGACTCCCTTCACCGACTTCAGGATCTCGCCGAGCGTCGGGAGGGAGGGTCGGAGGGAGTTCGCGAGCAGGTTGAAGAATTCCCTCCTGCCGTAGTTGGGCCCAAGCCCTCTGGCATCCCAGCAGAAGGCTCTCCCTTCCGATTTCCTTCAGCGAGACCTTGAGCACAGAGGTTTTTCCTATCCTTCTTATTCCCGTTACCACGGTGATGGGATGCTTCAGCGACTTTTTCAGCTCATTTACCTCCTTTTCCCGGTCAAACAGAGCTTTTCTATCTTCCTTTGGTCTGTCGTCGAACAGCATAGTTCTGCCCCAGAACATAACTTCTGCCCCAGAATAAATCTTTTTGAGGGGAGGGGATGAAGGCCGGATATCTTTGGAAGGTGACTGGCCCCATACCTCGGTCGAATTTATAATTGTTAGTTGTGTAATATTATAGTGACAAAATGAGGAAGTACACCACCATCTCCGTCCCCGAGGAGGTCAAGAGGCTCCTCGAAAGGGCCAAGGGCAGGGAGGAGTGGGGCAAGTTCCTGCTGGGGCTGTACACGGAAGTGAAGAGGATGAGGGGCGAAGAGGCGTTCGAAAGGCTGGCGGAAACGCTCACGGATGAGGACCTGAAAAGCGTGATCGAGTCGAGCAGGGAGTTCAGGGGGAGGTTCGCGTTGAGATGAAGCTGCTGGATACGGACGTCCTCATAGGGATGCTGAGGGAGAGGAGGTACGAGCCCGGGGCCATCTCGATCATAACCCTCCTGGAGGTCCTGAGGGGACTGGGGGAGGGGAAAAGGGAAAATGTCAAGCGGCTGCTCGAGGAGAGCTTCCGGGTAGAAGGTCTGGACAACGAGATCGTCCAAACCTACTGCAGCCTCTACCGGAAGCTGAGGGAGGAGGGCACCTCGCTGCCGGATGCGGACCTTCTCATAGCGGCGACGGCGATGGCCCGGAAGATGGTGCTCAAGACGGGGGATGAGCACTTCGAGAAGTTGAAGGAACTAGGCCTGAAGCTTGAGAAGGCCTCCCATCGACTTTGAGAGTATGAGAAGACCTCCTCGGTCATGGAAGCCTTTTGACCGATCCGAGACGGCTTGGGAGAGAACCTCTTAACACGTGGATGCACCGCCCCAGAGGGATCCCGCGCAATTCGACGAGCAGTTCCGGTGGCTTTGCTCAGGCCCGGGGACTCAAACCCCGGTGTAGATCTCCACCCCCAGGTGCCTCGCCGTCCTGAGGGCCTCCCTCTCGGCGTAGGGGGTGACCATGAGCAGCCTGGAGGGCTTCTTCCCCTCCACCTTCTCGTAGAACTCCGCCTTCCTCCTGAAGGAGTAGACGTCCGCCCTCCCCACGTGGGACTTCACCTCCACCAGCACCACCTTCCCGTCCCTCACGGCCACGTCCACCTCCACCCTCCCGGGGTGGCCGAAGACCCTCCCCTCCCTGTCCATCCTCGCCCACTTCTCCACCCTGAGGCCCAGCTCCCTCTCCAGCAGCCCCCTCAGCCCCTCCCGGAAGGCCCTCTCGCTCATCAG